>Ga0194110_10008139_pt1 | contig 11940 bp, 8 predicted proteins | sample TA2Kig1200mmetaG_FD_146192 | JGI IMG/M metagenome (GOLD analysis project Ga0194110, IMG submission 146192) | Freshwater microbial communities from Lake Tanganyika, Tanzania - TA2015032 Kigoma Deep Cast 1200m | ecosystem: Environmental > Aquatic > Freshwater > Lake | place: Tanzania: Lake... | reverse complement strand
TGGCGCGGGCGGCCGCACACGCGGGCTCACCCAGCGGGTGAACCCCGCGAAGTACTTCCCCTCGGACAAGCGCAGCGGCTTCTGCCACACGATCCAGTTGGAGGGCACGCTTGCGTCCGGGTTGTCCCATTTGCTCCGCGGCATCGGGATGGTTTGCTCCTCGGACCAGGTTTTTCCCGCGTCGTCGCTGTAGATGCTGGCCATCAGGCCGGTCGTGTGGCTCCAGATGTCGTTCACCCCCACGTGGCGGCTGTAGATGACGTAGACGCGGCCCTTCTTGGAGACGAGCGGGAAGCCCCAGCTGCACATCCCCTTGCCGGTCTTGGGGTCGGCGCCCTTGCCCGCGATGGTGCGGGGCGCCGCCCAGGTCTTCCCCCCGTCGGCGCTCCGCGAGAAGACGATTCGCTGGTCGGCGCGGCCCTCGAACGTGCTCTGCGTCCACACCACCATCAGCGAGCCGTCCGGCCCGTCGAACACCAGGAAGTGCTCGTTCCCCGTGTCGCCCGACGAGCCGTCCACGCTCCCGGGGGCATACACCACAAAGTCGGGCCGTGTCCTCTGGCACTCAGCCTTCAGGTCGAGCACTCTCGCCATCGGTGTCTCCTCACGGCTTCGGGGGAAAGAGCTGGAACTCCCAGATTGATGGACCCTCGATGGTCTTGAGGGCCAGGCGCAGGAAGCGGGCGGTGACGGGCTCGAACCTAACGTTCAGGCCCTCGCCGATCGTGGTGCCGCGGTGGAAGGTGCGCCAGGCGTCGGCCTCGGCGTCGCGGCACTGGAGCTCGAACTGGCGGACGCGGCCGTAGGGTTCGCTGAGGAAGGCGCGGGCGAAGGTGGCGGGCTTCTCGAGGTCAACCTCCAGCCAGGCTCCCTTGGTGCCCCAATCGCAGCCCCAGCGAGTGTCGGGGTCGTCGTCGAATGCCTTGTCGGGGCTGAACTCGGCCTGGTTGCGGAAGACGTTGGATGCCCTGGCCTTCTTGCCCATGGCGAGGGAGCCGGAGGCCGCCGCGACGGGCTTGATCTCGAAGGCCGGCCCGTCGAGCTCCAGGGCGATGATCGTGTCGAGCTCCTGCCGCTGCGCCTCTGGCACGGATAGCTCGATGCCCGCCTCTGTCTGCGTCACCCTCGCGGTGCCGCCGGTGAGGATGCGGCTGGCGACGACTTTTCGCGGAATGGTCGGGAGCGTGAGGATGTCGTGCTGCCACCTGAGGACGTGGAGGTAGATGGTGTTGCCCTTGCACGTGGCGGCGCCCCAGGGGGCGGGCTTGAAGGGGCCGCCGCGGGTGCCGTAGATGCTCTCGCCGTACAGCTTGAGCCAGGCGCCGAGCTCGCGGAAGCGTTCGGCCTGGCGCGGCTCGATCCGCCCATCGGGCATGGGGTTTGTGTTGAGCGCCAGATTGCCATCGCCCCCAGCGCAGCGGACCAGGATGTCAATGCACTCCTTCAGGCTCTTGATGCGGTCATTGGGCTTCCACGCCCATTGGGTGCCGAGGGTGATGCAGCTCTCCCAGGGGCGATGGGTCTGGAAGCGGCCGATGACCTGCTCGGGGGTGTCGAAGTCGCCGGGCAAGCCGCAACGGTTGTTGATGAGGGCGTGGGGCTGGAGCTCGCGGATGAGCCGGAAGAGCGGCTCGGCATCCCAGTCCTTCGCGCTCCCGCCCAGGCCGTCGAACCAGATGCCGTCAATCCTCCCGTAGTTTGTGCACAGCTCGCGGAGCTGGCCGTGGAGATAGGCGATGTAGCGGGCGTGGTTGGCGGTGCGATAGTCGGCGTGATGCCAATCGGGCTGCGAGTAGTACCAGAAGAGCTTGATGTCCGCCGCTCGACACGCCTCGGCGATCTCCGTCCCTATGTCGCGGCGGAAGGGCGACAGGGGACTGGTGATCCTGTAGTCCGTCAGCTTCGTGTCGAACAGGCAAAAGCCGTCGTGGTGCTTGATCAGGAAGATCACGTATCTCGCCCCCGCCGCCTTCACAACGTCAATCCACTCCCTCGCGTTGAAGAGGGTCGGGTTCCACTCCTTGTAGAGGTTGTCGTAGACCTCGGCGGGGACGGAGCCGCCGCCCCCCTGCTTCTGGTCGGGCCGGGCCTTGCCGCGTCCCCAGCCGATCTCGACCCCCTTCAGGCTCACCGGCCCCCAGCAGATGAAGACGCCGAATCGCGCCTCTGTCCACCACTGCATGGCGTCCGGCGTGGCCTTGAGGTAGCCCTTTTCCAGTTCGCCGGCAACAGCCCCTGACCCCAACACGATGGCCAGCCCGAACAACAGGGCGCAGTAGTGGCCCACATGTCGGGAGCCCCAACAGGGGCGTGCTATAACAGCCCAGGGCGAAGCCCTGGGAAGAGACGGGACGCCCATATCAGCCCTGAAGGGGCGTACTACGTGGTCCGGGCGCCATGTCGCACCTGCGGGGGATAGTACGCCCCTACAGGGCTGGATTGGACCGCTCGTCTCTCCCAGGGCTTCGCCCTGGGCTGATATAGTACGCTCCGTTCGGAGCTTGGGAAACAGACGACAGTCCCACAACAGGGTGTACGCTCCTAAAGCCGCCTTGATTGGTATGCAGACTCTACCTATACTGTCTCCATGGCAGTATCGCAGTTTCGCTGGGAGACGTCAAGGCAAGGAGTCGGACGCCATGAGGTCAGGGATGCCAATCGCCGCTCTCGCTCTCTTTGTGACCGCGGCCCTGGCCGCGGAGGCTGAGAAGAGGAAAGAGGAGAAGCCGCCGCCCGTGCCGCCCCTCAATGCCGAGCAGGAGGCGGAGTTCCGGGCCGAGCTGAAGAAGGTCCCATTCAAGATCGTCTTCGAGACCTTCCGCGAGAACAACTGGGAGCTGTTCATGGTGAATGCGGATGGCTCGGAGCCTGCGAACCTGACAAAGACGCCCGACGCGAATGAGCTCTACCCACACGTCTCGCCCGACGGCTCGAAGGTCTGCTTCGGCACCGATGAAGGGAAGGGCGAGGCCACGGTCCGAAGCGTCTGGTTCATGAATATGGACGGCACCGGCCGCACGCTCGTGGCAAAGGGCGGACGCGAGCCGTGCTGGACGGGCGACGGCTCGGGCATCGTCTACCTCAAGAGCGAATTCGGCAAGTTCACCCCCCTCGACTACGCAACCAAGGGCGTCGTCGTCTACGACCTCAAGACCGCCACCCACAAAGAGCACGCGAACAAGGGCATCCACCACCTCTACAACATCGCCGCCGCGCCTGACGACAAGTGGTTCATCTCAACCGTCCACGCGGGCATGGGCTTCAAGCACGCCATCCTCGCCATCGAAGGGAGCGGGATGAAGGTCGTCAACCTCCAACTGCCGGGCTGCCGTCCCGACTTCAGCGCCGACGGCAGGCAGGTGGCCTGGGGCGCGAGCGACTGGGCGCTCCGCATCGCCGACTTCGACCTCAGCGGCCCAGAGCCCAGGGCAGTGAAGCCACGCGACGTGGCGACCAGCCGCGAGCCGATCAAGATATACCATGTTGACCTCTCGCCCGACGGCAAGCACGTGGCCTTCAGCCGCGGCCCGGCCCACAAGAAGCTCGGCTTCGCCCCCGAAATGATCGGCATCAGGGCCGAGGGCTGGAACATCTGCGTCGGCGACGCCTCCAGGAAAGACCGCTGGATTCAGATCACCAGCGATGGCTTGTGCAACAAGGAGCCCGATTGGGTTCCGGCGAGGCGAGAGGCGAGATGAGAACGCCACTCCCCGTTCCGAGCACCGGGGCGCCGCACGAGCGGCCGGGTCCGTCCTCGGTGACGAGAATTACGGAGTTGAACAACTCCGTAATTCTGCCTGGCCGACGCTCACGCCGCGGCAAAACGCCTGGTTCTCGGGCCGCGGACTGGGCGGCGCTCCTGGCTGCCGCGGCGGCAGAGGGCTGGCACATCTGCCTCGGCGCCGCCTCCAAGAGGGGCCGCCGGATTCGGACCACCACCGACGGCCTGTGCAACAAGGAGCCCGATTGGGTTCCGGCGAGGCGAGAGGCGAGATGAGAACGCCACTCCCCGTTCTGAGCACCGTGGCGCTGTCCGAGCGGTTGGCTCCGTCCTCGGTGACGAGAATTACGGAGTTGAACAACTCCGTAATTCTGCCTGGCGGACGCTCACGCCGCGGCAAAACGCCTGGTTCTCGGGCCACGGACTGGGCGGCGCTCCTGGCCGCCGCGGCGGCAGAGGGCTGGCACATCTGCCTCGGCGCCGCCTCCAAGAGGGGCCGCCGGATTCGGACCACCACCGACAGCCAGTGCAGCAGGGAGCCCGCCTGGGTTCCCGCGAAACCAGAGGCGAGATGAGAACGCCACTCCCCGTTCTGAGCACCGTGGCGCTGTCCGAGCGGTTGGCTCCGTCCTCGGTGACGAGCGTTACGGAGTTGAACAACTCCGTAATTCTGCCTGGCGGACGCTCACGCCGCGGCAAAACGCCTGGTTCTCGGGCCGCGGACTGGGCGGCGCTCCTGGCCGCCGCCACGGTTGCGCTCGCCTCCTGCGAACGGGCCGAGGCGCCTTCTGCCGCCAACCCCGAGGTTGTCACCACAAAGTCCGGCGTCGAGATGGTCGCCATCCCGGGCGGGTGGTTCGAGATGGGCAGCCGCACGGGCGACGCCGACGAGCAGCCGGTCCACAAGGTGTGGGTGGACACCTTCCTGATTGACCGCACGGAGGTCACGCAGGAGCAGTACAAGCGGGCCATCCTCGCCGACCCTGCGCACTTCAAGGGCGACAAGCTGCCCGTCGAGATGGTGAACTGGGGCGACGCGGCGCTCTACTGCAACGCCCGCTCGCGGGCAGAAGGGCTGACCCCCTGCTACGACCCGGATGCCGTGAGGTGCGACTTCGCGTCCGACGGCTACCGCCTGCCCACCGAGGCCGAGTGGGAGTACGCCTGCCGCGCCGGGACGAGCGGCGATTACCCCTTCGGCAGCGACCCGCGTCTCCTCGCGGACCACGCCTGGTTCGCCGCCAACTCGGCCAAGCGCACCCACCCCGTGGGCGAAAAGCGAGCCAACCCCTGGGGCCTCCACGATATGCTCGGAAACGTCGCCGAGTGGTGCAACGACGTCTACGACAAGGGCTACTACGCGGCCAGCCCCGAGCGGAACCCGACCGGCCCAACCAAGGGCAAGCTCCACGTCCTGCGCGGCGGAGCCTGGAACTCCAGCCCCGACGCCTGCCGCTCGGCCTATCGCGTGGGCCAGGCCCCCGGCATGCAGGATGCCTGCTTCAGCGACGACGCGGTCGGCTTCCGTTGCGTGCGCAGGCCGAAGGCCGCCTCAGGGACCGTCGCGCTTTCGCGCGAAAGCGCGACAATCACCGGCACATCGCTCCACCCTTCTGTCATTCCGAGCCTGTCGAGGGACATTTCAGGGCAGTTGACCGTGCCTATGGAGCTGGCTCTCCTGGCCGTGGACTGCTCCCCTGAAAGGTTCTTCGGCAAGCTCAGAATGACAGTGTTACAGGGTGCGGCGGGGGCTGAGGGAGAGAAGGGGGATGCGGGGCGACGGACGGGTTTGCTGTATGGCGACATCTATCTCCAGCACAAGACCGGGCCAGGCCACCCCGACCGGCCCGAGCGGCTCACGGCGATGGTGGAGCGGCTCAAGCAGAAGGGCATCCTGGAGCAACTGGTTCCCATCAAGCCCGCACCCGCCGCCATCGAATGGATCACCGCCATTCACTCCGAGCAATACCTGGAACGGCTCAAGAAGGGCTGCGAGGAGGAAGTCCCCTACATGGACACGCGCGATTCGCCCGTGTGCAAGGCGACGTTCGAGGTCGCCCGCAACGCCGTCGGCGGCATCCTCGCGGCGACCGATGCGGTGATGGCGGGGAAGATTCGCAACGCCTACTGCGCCGTCCGCCCCCCAGGCCACCACGCCCTCCGCGACCAGGCGATGGGCTTCTGCTACTTCAACAACGTCGCCATCGCCGCACGCTACCTCCAGAAGAAGCACAAGCTGGCCAAGGTGCTCATCGTGGACTGGGACGTCCATCACGGCAACGGCACCCAGGCCGCCTTCGACGACGACCCCTCTGTCTTCTACTTCAGCGTCCACCAGCACCCTTTCTACCCCCGCACGGGGCTGGCGACCGACCGCGGCACAGGCAAGGCCGTGGGCACAAAGCTCAACGTCCCGCTCCCCGCCGGCTCGGGCGACGCCGACTACAAGAAGGCATTCGAGGAGCAGTTGCGGCCAGCCGCCCTCGCCTTCAAGCCCGATTTCGTCCTCATCTCGTGCGGCTTCGACGCCCACGAGGGCGACCTGTTGGGGCGGATGAAGGTCACGACGCCCTGCTACGCCGAACTGACGCGCATCGTGAAGGGCATCGCCGAGAAGTGCTGCGGCGGCCGACTCGTCTCAGTCTTCGAGGGCGGCTACAACCTCGACAACCTGGCCTCCGCCGCCGAAGCACACGTCCGCGTCCTGATGGAGTGAATTGTTCAGTCGTTGCCTGCGCTCCTTATCGGGGGATGAATGGATGAATGGATGAATGGATGGTTGGATGGTTGTCAGACAATCATCCATTCATCCACCCATCCAATCATCCCCTTTCATTGCGGCCAGTGGTCGCCCTGAGTCGGTGCCATGCTCTTCCACACCTGGCTCTTCGCGCTCTTCTTCTGCATCGTCTACCCGGTCTACGTCCTCACGCGGGGCACCTGGTTCGAGAAGCCCTGGCTCCTCCTGGCGTCCTACATTTTTTATGCCTCGTGGAACCCGGTGTTCCTAGTCCTCATCATCTACTCGACGGTGGTGGACTACGCGGTGGTGTGGCGGATGGAGGTGAGTCCGCGGCGCGGGCTGTGGCTGGCGCTCGGGGTGGGGAACCATATCTTCCTCCTCGGCTTCTTCAAGTACGGCGGGTTCATTGTCGAGAATTTCAACGCCCTCTTTGCGCGCCTCGGGCTGGGCTGGGAGATTCCCGACCCGAACGGGGTGCTGAGCTACGTGAACTTCGTGAGCGAGCGGATCAACCACCTGCTCGCCGCAATCGGCATCCCCTACCATCTCGCTCCGCAGACCACCCTCCTCATCGTCGGCATCTCCTTCTACACCTTCCAGTCAATGAGCTACATCATAGACTGCTATCGCGGGATCGCGCGGCGGGAGAAGCAGTTCCTGGTCTACGCCGCCTATGTCTGCTTCTTCCCGCAACTGGTCGCCGGGCCGATCGAGCGGTCGAGCAACCTGCTCCGCCAACTCGGCTCGCGGCGGACGATCACGGGCGAGGACATCGGCGATGGCCTGTCGCTCTTCCTCGTCGGCCTGTTCAAGAAGGTGGCGATGGCCGACTTCCTGGCGCTCTACGTGGACAAGGTCTACGGCTCGCCCGCCCAGTTCGGCGCGCCCGCACTCATCCTCGCCACCGTGGCCTTCGGCTGGCAGGTCTACTTCGACTTCGCCGGCTACACCGACATGGCCCGCGGCATCGCGCGCCTGATGGGCATCCGCCTGGTCCTGAACTTCAACAACCCCTATCTGGCGACGGGCTTCGGCGACTTCTGGCGCCGCTGGCACATCAGCCTCTCGTCCTGGTTCCGCGACTACATCTACATCCCGCTCGGCGGCAACCGGCGGGGCGAGGTGCTCACCCACGTAAACATGGCCGCCACGATGGTCATCTCCGGCCTCTGGCACGGCGCGAGCTGGACCTTTGTCATCTGGGGCGCGCTGCACGCCGCCTATCGAGTCCTCACCCGCAACCTGGAGGCCACGGCCTTCTACCGAGAGCGCCTGCCCGACGGCGTGAAGCGGGCGTTCGTCTTCGCCTGCGTGACCTTCGCCTGGATTTTTTTCCGCGCGCGCAGCCTCGACGATGCTTGGCTGATCGTCAGGCGCATCTTCACGGGCGGCTGGACCGACCCCCGCTGCCCCATTGTGATCTTCGGCCTAGTCGCCGCCGTCTGGCTCTACCAGCACCTCTATGAGAGCGATGCCCGGGCGTGGCTGAGACCCGCGCCCGTGCGGGTCGCCATTGTGGTGTTCATGGCCGTCTGCACCTTCATGTGCGCCCAGAGCGGCGGCCAGCCGTTCATTTACTTCCAGTTCTGAGGGCGCCGCATGCCACCGATCAGTCGGATCAATCGAATTAGTCGAATCAGTCGATTCAATCGATTCAGCAGGAGGAATTGGCTTGTCGGCATCGCTTGACCCGCCCTTCGGCTCGAACGACGTGCGGCTCTCGCTTCGCGAGTGGGCGGTCGCGCTGCCCCTGATCGCGGCCTTCGTCGTCTTCGCCCCAATCGCCTGGAAGGCCATCGAGCCGCTACGCATCGAGCCCAACCATCGCCAGCCCTTCAGCCTGGGGAGCGACTACTGGGCCTACAACCGCCTCTGGCACGCTCAGCGCGACCAGGGCACCGTCCCCGTGATCGGCGACTCGGTAATCTGGGGCCACTACGTCTCGAAGGACGAAACCCTCTCTGCCTGCCTCAACCGCCTGGCGGGGAGGGATATTTACGCCAATCTCGGGGTGGACGGCATCCACCCCGCGGCGATGGCAGGGCTGGTGCGCTACTACAGCGGGGCGACCAGTTACGGCATGGTGATCCTCCACTGCAACCTCCTCTGGATGAGCTCTCCCCGCCACGACCTGACCACCGAGAAGGAGTTCGCCTTCAACCACCCGACCCTCGTGCCGCAATTCTCCCCCAAAATCCCCTGCTACCGCGAGACCTACACGCGGCGGCTCGACGTCGCGGTCGAGCGCCTCATCCCCTTCCACGCCTGGAAGAGCCACCTCCAGATCGCGTATTTCGGCGACCGCGACATCCCATCGTGGACAATCGAGCACCCCTATTCCTGGCCCGTGGCCGCCGTCGCGCTGAAGCTCCCCTCCCCAAACGAGCCGCCCTCGCCCAGGCCCGACGCCCGCCCCTGGACCGACCAGGGCATCACGAGGCAGCCCTTCGAGTGGGTAGAGTTCGAAACCTCGCTCCAGTGGCGCTGCTTCCGCGAAACCGTCGAGCTCCTCCGCAGCCGGGGCAACCGCGTCTTCGTCCTCCTCGGCCCCTTCAACGAGCACATGCTCACCGATGAGAGCCGCGCGCTCTACGCCGCCCGCAAGCAGGTGGTCGCCGACTGGCTCAAGGCCAACGGGATTCCCCACCTCGTCCCCGACCCTCTTCCCAGCGCGCTCTACGCCGATGCCAGCCACCCCCTGGCCGAGGGCTACAAGCTCCTCGCACACCAGCTCTTCGACAACGTCGCCTTCACCCGATTTCACAGGAGGCCATGACTGTCTTCTCTTAGCCCTGCAAGGGCGTAATATGATAGCCCAGGGCAAGCCCCGCGCGGAGCGTGGGGCGTCGCCCTGGGGAAGTCCGAGATCGAGCATTCAGCCCTGAAAGGGCGGAATAGAACCTGGAGACAATGATGAGACCTTTGTTCACGGCAATCGCATTGGGAGTTCTCGTCGCCGCCGCCCCCGCCGCCGAGCGGACGGGGCGGATCATCTTCTCCTCCAACCGCTCCGACCAATGGCGCATCTGGACCATCAACGCCGACGGCTCGGGCCTGAAACAGCTCACCCAGGGTACCGCCGACGACAACGACGTTGACCCCGTCTTCAGCCCCGACGGCAAGAGCATCCTCTTCACCTCCACCCGCGGCGGGAAGCCGGGCGTGTGGAGGATGGCTGCTGATGGCGTAAAGCCCGAGCGCCTCTGCGACGGCGATATGGCCGAATGGTCGCCCGATGGCACCAAGCTCGCCCTCCGCCGCGGCGAACGCATCCTCACCCGCGACCTCGCCTCGGGCGCCGAGAAGACGCTCACACCCGAAAGCTTCCCCCATTGCTCCGGCCCCGCCTGGAGCCCGAACGGCAAGACCATCGCCTTCGCCTGCCGCTGGGACGCCGGCAACGGCCTCTACCTCGTCCCCTCCGACGGCAGCGCCAGGCCGACGAAGCTCTACGACCAGCAGGGTGCCTGCGAGCCCCACTGGTCCCCCGACGGCGAGACGATCATCTACGAGACCGAGACCCACATCGCCATCATCGCCCCCGACGGGACGAAGAACCGCCTCGTCACCCATTTCGGAGGCGTGCAGCGGTATGGCCGTTTCAGCCCCGACGCCAAGTGGATTGTCTTCTGCCAGGGCGTGAGCGAGCGCGGCCCGTGGGAACTCTACCTCATCCCCGCCGCGGGCGGCACGCCCATCAAGCTGACCGAGGATGGCTCGGACATGTATCCCGACTGGAAATGACGGGGGGAAAGTGGATGATTGGATGGGTGGATGAATGGATGATTGGATGGCCCGAGCGATGACACGGACACACACGGACACACACGGACAGATGCCCCCCAGCGCGAACGCTGCCCGTCCGTGTCTGTCCGTGTTTGTCCGTGTGGCCTTCTCCCCGGCTTTGTGCCTCTTTCTCGCGTCCCTGGCCCTTGCTGCCGAGAAAGAGGCCGAATCCCCCTTCTGCCGAATCTACGACACAGGCACGCGCACTGACTTGGCGCTGCCAGCCGAAGCCTTCGCCAAGCGGGAAGGATGGAGACTTGTCCCTGAGGGCAACACCACACACCGATTCACCGGCGAGGCTGTGCTTGTGAACGACAAGCTGACGCTCCATGTTCCGAGCAACAGGGCCCACGCCATTGTGTTCATCAGCACCGCTGAGGGACTGAAGTACCGGGCTTCCATCGGATGCTACCTGTTAGAACAATCCGAGCGCGGGCCATTTGACTCGCTCAAGATCATTGAGAATGGCGTCGGCGCGGCCATGGTCGAATCAAGCCACAAATCCGCGCCAGAGGCTTCGCTACGCTTCCGCGTCACCGCGGCAGACGGCATCCTCGAGGTGCGTCCGGGCCATGGCCTCGAACGAGTCTATATGACATTGGATGCCCCCTTGGCTGTTGTGCCGGACTTCCTGGGCGACGACATGGTGTTCTCCTTCACGCAGGAGCCTGCCGGTGTCGTACTGCCGGCGGAGAACTCCGTGCTGTGTCTCGGGAAGGACAGCGACACCATCGCCATATGCGTTTGGGCTTCGAATCGGCAGATCGCATCCCTCGGCGCCATTCGCAGAAGCGGGGTCATCTTCGGCTACGCCTGCGACATTACCTGTCACAAGGGAGCCAGCATTTGGCTCACGTTTCTGGAGGGCAAGGGCATTTGGGGCAGTGGCGCGGCCGGGGGGAAGAAGGACTGGAATCCGCCCTTCCCAGCGAAGTGGCGGTGCAGCGTACCTACCAAGGTGCGGTTCGGTGTGTTGCCAAGCGAGGATGGCCTTGCCGTGTCGTATGATTACGAGAAGGGGCCGCCGGCAGGCGTGGCGCTCCCCGATGGGCCGACGATCATCTATCCGATTGACCGCACGAAGGCCACGCCGCTGACGACGGTCCTGCCCATGGACGTGATGCGGAGCACGCTCGGCGTCGGGCCGTGCCAGTACGTGCTCCAGGCCGAAGGGCTGGCGACCGAGGCCAATCCAACTCCCGAACAGGTCAGCCACTGGGTTGAGCAGCAGTTCAAGCGGAAGAAGGAGAAGGCGGCCGCGGCGGAGATCAAAGACCGCCTCGCGCAAATGGCCGACCACGTCGGGCGGGTCCAGGCGCGAATCGGGCAATACGGCGGTTCCGCGACGCAGCTTCGAGCGGTCTGCCAGAAGCACGAAGGCGCCGCGCGCTGCCTGGCGATCCTGGATCAGCTCGAGCAAGCGGCGGCGATGAAGGGCGACGAGCCCAAGGCCGCGAAGCAGTTGGCGGATGCGGTCGCCGCGCTCATCGGCAAGGAGAATGCGCTGGAGGAGTGCCAGACGCTCGGCGAGCAGATGCGGGCAATTGGCTCGGCCCAGGACGCGGCCCTCGCCCGCTGCCGGCTGCACGTCCGCCGCCTTCGCGCTCAGTGCGCCACGCGGCCAGACTCGGCACTGAGCAAGGAGCTTGAGCCGCTGGTTGAGCGCATGCTTCGAGGGAAGTGAGAAGCG
>Ga0194110_10008128_pt1 | contig 11948 bp, 9 predicted proteins | sample TA2Kig1200mmetaG_FD_146192 | JGI IMG/M metagenome (GOLD analysis project Ga0194110, IMG submission 146192) | Freshwater microbial communities from Lake Tanganyika, Tanzania - TA2015032 Kigoma Deep Cast 1200m | ecosystem: Environmental > Aquatic > Freshwater > Lake | place: Tanzania: Lake... | reverse complement strand
TGCCTGGCAGAGTCATATCTTAAACTTGGTCGTCCATGGGCTGATCTACCTTAGCCAAGGCCAGGTTTTTTACAAAAACATGCCAGGCCGACGGCTATTTTACTAAGAACTTATCCACAAATAACCCCCCTTCATCCCCCCTTAATTTAAGGGGGGAATAGAGGGGGGTTACAAAAGGAAATAGTTAAAACGTATCAACTTAGCTTTTTGAAAAAAAGAGATTTATGAGTCAATGGATCAAAAGAATCATCATAAAATCCCCCTTAATCCCCCTTTGCCCCTACTTTCTACGGGGATAAAAAGGCCAAAGGGGGAGAGGCTTCACCTCCCTTTGGCAAACCTGTCCTGAGTTTGCCGAAGGAGGGAGGTTGGGAGGGATTTAATAAAGTTTTTTCAAACCGCTAAAGTGTTACGTTAAAACAATCATTATTTACATATAAACTCCTAGAAAGAAGGAGAACCATGCAACACTTCTTCCTAAAAAGAGATGAAAACCTTGAGTATTGCTTCAATGTGGAGGCTTCAGCACCTTTAAGTTCTGATGAGATTTCAATCCTGAAGCATCTTTTGGCGGAAGGTTTCATATCGGAAACATTATCTACAAAACCTTTTCTTCCATATGGAGGAGATGTGGTGGAAGTAGGCCCCCGTATGAATTTTGCGACTGCCTACTCAACCAATATGGTTGCTATTTGCCACACCTGTGGCCTTGATAAAATCATCCGCATCGAACGCTCCCGCAGATATCGCCTTCCTCGAGGGGTAAACAGGGAACAGTTTATACGTGATCATCACGATCGAATGACAGAATGTTTGTATGACCGGCCACTGGAGAGTTTCGAATCTGGAATTCTACCAGAGCCTGTGTTTGAGATACCCCTTTTGGAAAAAGGCCCGGATGGACTTCTAGAAATACCTGGGCTTGCAATGGATGAGTGGGACAGACATTTCTACTACGATTATTTTGTTAAGAGGGAAGGAAGAAATCCTACGATCGTTGAAATAAGGGATCTCGATAACGCCAACAGCGAGCACTCACGGCACGGTTATTTCAAGGGGAAACAGATTATTAATGGAGTGGTGATGCCGGAGACGCTTCTTAATATCGTAAAATCAACTTTAAAAGCGAATCCAAATAACAGCGTCATTGCCTTTAAAGACAATTCGAGTGGGATGAGAGGGTATGAATGCTGGACGATCGTCCCTCGACAACCCGGAACACCTGCACCTTTTAAAGAACAGAAAGTCCAGTACCACATCATTTTTACAGCAGAGACTCACAATTTCCCAACCGGAGTCGCTCCTTTTCCAGGTGCTGAAACAGGCACAGGCGGAAGAATTCGCGATGTCCAGGCAACAGGAAGAGGAGGCCTGGTGGTTGCAGGAACCGCTGCATACTGTGTGGGAAGCCTGCTGATCCCGAACTACGATCTGCCCTGGGAAGATAAGGGAGCTGAGTATCTATCGAATCTAGCTTCTCCGCTCACCATTGAAATCAGAGCCAGCGACGGCGCAAGCGATTACGGCAATAAGTTCGGTGAGCCGTTGATATTGGGATTCACTCGCTCCTTCGACCAGACCCTTCCCGATGGGGAACGCTGGGCCTGGATCAAACCGATCATGTTCACAGGTGGCATCGGACAGATCGACGCCAGGCATATTGAAAAGGATGAGGCTCAAAAAGGAATGATGATCGTCCAAGTTGGTGGCCCTGCTTATGGTATTGGAGTGAGTGGTGGCTCTGCCTCGAGTAAGCTTCAAGGTGAGAATGTGGAAGAGCTCGATTTTGATGCGGTTCAGCGCGGCGATGCTGAGATGGAACAGAAGATGAACCGTGTCATCAGGGCTTGCATTGAAATGGGCGATCACAACCCCATGATGAGTGCCCATGATCAAGGGGCCGGAGGACCGGCCAATGTTCTTAAAGAACTCGTCGAAAAAGCCGGAGGCAAAATCGAACTCAGAAGGATCCGGTTGGGAGACCCTACCCTATCGGTTCTCAAAATCTGGATCGCCGAATATCAGGAGCGATGCGGCTTCTTAATCCTCCCTGAAAGAATCGAAGAATTCAAATCGATCTGCAAAAGGGAAAAAGTCCATTGCGAAATTCTGGGTGAAGTGATTGGAGACGGCCGCTTCGTCGTTCATGACGAAAGCGATGGCTCAACACCCGTCAACCTTGATCTCGAAAAGGTCCTAGGCAATATGCCCCAAAAAGAGTTCAGGGATAACCGTGGCCAATATCTGAGAAAACCTCTTCAGCTGCCTGATCCCTTACCTATAGAAGACGCATTGTCCCGTGTCCTTCGCAACCTTGCCGTCGGCTCAAAAAGATTTCTGACCAATAAGGTGGACCGGAGCGTCACTGGTTTGATTGCGCGACAGCAATGCTGTGGTCCGCTTCAATTGACCGTTGGCAATCTGGCAGTGGTCGCCCAGAGCCATTTCGGATTAACAGGAGCCGCCACCTCCATTGGTGAACAGCCCGTGAAGATGCTCGTCAACCCAGCAGCAGGGGCTCGCATGGCTGTTGGAGAAGCGCTGACCAATATCGTATGGGCCAAAATTAGTGGCCTTCAAGATATCAAGTGTTCCGCCAATTGGATGTGGGCACCCAAACTCCCCGGCGAAGGGGCAGCCCTTTATGAGGCGGCTTGCGCAATGCGGGATCTCATGATCCAGTTGGGAATTGCAGCCGATGGCGGTAAAGACAGCCTCTCCATGGCAACTCGGGTTCAAGAAAAGATAGTCAAATCCCCCCGTGAACTCGTGATTTCCGCCTATGCAACCATGCCCGATATCACGAAGGTGGTAACTCCCGATATTAAAAAACCTGGTGCGAGCCAACTCATCTTAATTGAAATCACTCCACACCGAGCCCGACTGGGAGGTTCAGCATTAGCGCAGGTCTACGGACAGGTCGGAGATGAATCTCCTGACGTAGATGACCCTCAGATGCTCAAACGCACATTCAATGCAATCCAGCAATTAATCTCCGAGAATCTCATTCTTGCAGGGCACGACATCAGCGATGGAGGGCTGATGACGACTCTCCTTGAAATGGCCTTTTCCGGAAACTGTGGAATAAAGATACGAATGGATGGTCCATGGAGTCCCATCGAGGGGCTTTTTTCTGAAGAGTTGGGAGTGGTCATTGAATGTCACATCAACGATGCCCACAGGGTTTTAGAGGTTCTTCAATCTTTTGATCTTCGTCCCGTTGTGATCGGAGAAACGACTAAAGAGAAGAACATCCTTCTATCCTACAACAGTCAAAAGGTTCTCGAAGCGGACATGCGTGGCCTTCGACAAATCTGGGAGGAGACCTCCTATCAAATTGAGCGGCTCCAAATTAATCCCCAATGTGCAGATCAGGAGAGAAAAAATATCTTTGACCGAAAAGGTCCAACCTATGTCATTCCTTTTAATCCCAAACCAACTCCCCCTTCCCTTCTCAAGGCCAAAAACAAACCTGATGTGGCCATTCTCCGTGAAGAGGGAAGCAATGGCGATCGCGAGATGACTTCCGCTTTTTATCAAGCTGGGTTTAGCCCATGGGATGTCACGATGACTGATCTGATTCATGGCCGGGTCACGCTGGAGCGTTTCAGGGGGCTTGTATCAGTGGGAGGATTTTCCTACGCAGATGTTCCGGAAAGCGCCAAAGGATGGGCTGCCGCCATCCGGTTCAACGAAAGGTTAAGGAAGATGTTTGACGATTTTTACAATCGTCCTGACACCTTTTCTTTAGGTGTATGCAATGGGTGTCAACTTTTCGGGCTTCTCGGATGGGTGCCGTGGCCCGGAATTCCTGACCATCAGCAACCCCGGTTCGTTCAAAATACCTCCGGACGTTTTGAATCACGCTGGGTGACTGTAAAGATTCTGGAAAGTCCTGCGATCATGTTCAGAGGTATGAGCGAATCCATACTCGGAGTTTGGGTGGCCCACGGTGAAGGTAGGCTTTATATCCCAGACCCGAAGTTGATGGACGAGGTCATCAATAAAAAGCTTGTTTCCCTCATCTTCGTGGATGATGAAGGCCAGAGGGATGGGAAGATTTCACAAAGCTACCCCTTTAATCCGAATGGATCGCCTTTTGGAATCACAGGTCTCTGTTCGCCTGATGGAAGACATCTGGCTGTCATGCCTCATCCAGAGCGGGCTTTTCTGAAATGGCAATGGCCATGGATGCCTGCTGATCTGAGGGAAAGACTCGAGGCATCTCCCTGGATTAAGATGTTCCAGAATGCAAGGGAGTGGTGCGAAGGAGAGGGATTCTGACCGCAGAATGGGAAAAAGAGCCGAAGATCGATGTGGGCGTGATGGACCAGCAGACTGAAATCTCCGGCCATTTGGAAGGGATCTTTCATGGCGATCGTTTAGGCCCATTCTCCGGCCCGTTTTCAGCAAAAGTGGATGCAGGGAGAATCATGTTTTGTAGTGAGTCCCTGCACCAACCCATTTACGTCCCTTCAATTAGACTCATCTCTGAAAAAAACTCCCTTTTTTCACTGTCGAACGTTATTATCGGAAATCAGTTTCACTGGGAGAGGAAAGAGAACCAAACCTTTCAGGGAGACCTGATCCTCCATCTGCGCGAAGATGGGACGATTTCCGCCATCAATGAAATCTCCTTGGAGGATTATCTGGAAAGCGTGATCTCCTCGGAGATGAGCGGTGAGGCTCATATAGAGTTTTTGAAAGCACATGCTATTTTATCCCGGAGTTGGCTTCTGGCAGGCCTAAGCCGCAAGAAAAAAATAGTAGGATCCCCTCCCCAGTCCGAAAAGGCTGAAGAAGGAGAAATAATACGATGGTACGATCGGGAGGATCACGATCTATATGATGTTTGTGCTGACGACCATTGCCAGCGCTATCAGGGGATCTCAAAGAGCGCTGCTGACAACGCACAAGAAGCCGTCCGTGAAACCCATGGGAGAGTACTCATTTTTCAGGATGAAATTTGTGATGCCCGATATTCCAAGTGCTGCGGCGGACTCACAGAAAATTTCAATACGGCTTGGGCTGATATACAGATTCCTTACCTAACTACCGTTTCGGATGCACCTATCTCTCATCAGTCCATAAGAACAGAAGAAGAAGCCACCAGATGGGTTCTTTCCCCCCTTGAAGCCTACTGCAGAGTCATGGATGAACATCTTCTCGAAAGAATCCTCTCTGGTTTTGACCAGGAGACGAAGAATTTCTTCCGCTGGAAGGTGGAATATCCCCGTAAAGAATTGGAAGAGATCCTTCGACAAAAATCAGGTTTTGATTTCGGGACCCTGATAGAAATCCTACCTCTACGACGTGGACCTTCTGGTCGAATCTCCCGTCTAAAGATTATCGGTTCGAAAAGAAGCCTGATCATTGGCAAGGAGCTCGAAATCAGGCGCTGGCTCTCCCGGACTCATCTTTACAGCAGCGCCTTTATCGTCGTGGCTGATGCCAAGAAATTTATATTTCACGGTGCGGGTTGGGGACACGGGGTGGGACTCTGCCAGATTGGGGCTGCTGCCATGGCCACCCAGGGGTTTTCAGCAGAAGAAATTTTGAAACATTATTTTAAAGGAGTGGAGATTAAGAAGATTTATTAAGGGTCCAAGGATTCGAGGATTCGTGGATTCGAGTGAAAAGCTGAAAAATATGAATTTTAAAAAACCTCGACCCCTTGAATCCTAGAACCCTAGACCCCTTTAAGGAATAAGAAAGCATGGCCTCATCCAAACCAACCTCACGTAACCCATGGACATGGGTTCCTTCCCTTTACGTGGCCGAAGGAATCCCTTATACCATGGCCATGACGGTTTCAGTCGTCCTCTATAAGCGGCTTGGCATCTCAAACACCGATATTGCTCTCTATACGAGTTGGCTCTATCTTCCTTGGGTTATTAAGCCTCTCTGGAGCCCATTGGTTGACCTTTTCAGAACAAAGCGCTACTGGATTCTTCTTACACAACTGCTTATCGGAGCATCACTTGCATCTGTTGCGCTCACGATTCCAGCGTCACGTTTCTTTCAATATACCCTCGCCCTCTTCTGGCTGATGGCCTTCAGTTCAGCGACACACGATATTGCGGCTGACGGCTTCTACATGCTCGGACTTCGGGAGCATGATCAGGCTGCCTTTGTTGGAGTGCGAACGACCTTCTACCGTATCTCCATGATCGCCACACAAGGCGGACTGGTCATCCTTGCAGGTTTCCTTGAAGGAAAGGGATATGCTATCCCTATAGCCTGGGCCATCGCCCTCTTTGTGGCTGCCTGTGTCTTTTGGGTCCTCTTCCTTTATCACTCTTTTATTCTTCCTTACCCCGCTTCGGATACTTCAGCACGCCGCACTCCTTCAACATCCTTCACCAAGGAGTTCTTTCATACATTCTATCTCTTCTTTAAGAAGAAAGGCATCCTGACCATTCTTGCCTTTCTCCTCTTTTACCGCTTTGCGGAAACCCAGATTGTCAAAATTATCGCTCCCTTTCTGCTTGACCCACGTTCCTCGGGAGGGCTGGGATTGACCACCTCCGAAGTGGGAATCACCTACGGTACCGTGGGAGTTGTTTCGCTCATGATTGGAGGGCTTTTAGGCGGATATGCGATTTACAGGAAAGGACTCAAATTCTGGATCTGGGGTATGGTTTGCGCTGTGCATCTGCCGGATCTTGTTTATGTCTATCTCTCACAGGCATTGCCTCACAATCTCTATTTGATCAATCTTTGCGTTGCATTGGAACAATTTGGTTACGGCTTTGGTTTTACAGCCTATACGTTGTTTATGATCATGATATCAGAGGGCGAATACAAGACAGTTCACTATGCGATTGCCACAGGAATTATGGCATTGGGCATGATGATCCCTGCCATGTTCAGCGGCTGGCTTCAGGAACAGATGGGGTATCCGAACTTTTTCCTCTGGGTGATGGTTGCAACGATTCCAGGATTCATCGTAACCGGACTCGTTAAAATTGATCCGGAATTCGGGAAGAAGAAAAAGATGGGGTGATAGGGAGTTTATGAAGAGACGGCGATTCAAAACTGCTTTCATCCTCGGAGCTGGACTGGGAATACGACTTCGGCCTCTGACGGAGGAAACCCCGAAACCCCTCTTGAAGATAGGAGGACGTCCTATCATTACTTATGCAATGGATCATCTAATGAAAGTTGGCGTTGATCGCTTCATCGTGAACACCCACCATTGCCCGGAAATCTATCTGAAAGAGTTCCCTGACAGAGTATGGCGCGGAGTTTCTATCACCTTTCGCCATGAACCTGTCCTCCTTGAAACAGCAGGAGGACTAAAAAACATTGAAGATCTCCTGGGAGAGGATGAGGCGATTCTCTGTTACAATGGCGATGTAATCACCAATCTTCCATTGGAGAGGCTTCTGGAGATCCATACGCAGAAGCGACCAGAGGCGACGCTTGTTCTGCGAAGCAGTGGCCCTCTTCTCAACGTGAATATGAATGAGGCTGGTGAGATTTGCGATCTACGCCATACCCTTGGAAATCCCGGAGTCCGGGCGTGCCAATTTACAGGTATCTATGCCATTGAGACATCGTTTCTCCAGTATCTTGAACCAGGAAAAACCGAATCCATTGTCCCTGTTTTAATCAGAAGAATTGCTGAAAAGCTGGGGGCGATTCAAGGGGTCATTGTTGACGAGGGCGAGTGGCACGATATTGGTTCCATCGAAGCTTATGAAAGTCTAAAAATCTCTGTGAGTTGAAGTACCCATTAGAAAATCTCCCCTCACCCCTCTTTGCAAAAGAGGGGTAATTCCTCCCTTTAGCAAAGGGAGGTCAGGAGGGATTTTATAAATGAATATTGCTGTGATTATAAAACCATTGGTCGATTGAAGGTTGAGGGTTTTATATTGGAAAATCCGAAATTTGAGGAGATGACCGTTTTTGCCCGAGAGGTATTTGGTCTTCAAGGGGCCATCCCCATTGTAATATCTCCTTTGGAAGGAAGGGGTTCAGACAGGTCTTTTTATCGTCTGGCATGGAACCACAAAGATACAGCGATCCTGATCCATTACAACTCGAAACGGATCGAGAACAATTATTATGCTGACATTGCCGTATTTCTTTGGGGTATGGGTGTCCCGGTGCCCAAACTGATCAAGCATGACCCGTCAAATTATCTCATACTTATGGAAGATCTCGGAGATACGGATCTCTGGTCTCTAAGGAACTCTCCCTGGGAAACTCGAAGTACCTTTTATCAAAAGACGATTACCATTATTCATAAACTCCATAGCTTCCCCGAACAGGACTTCCCTTCAGATCGGGTACGGCTTATGGAGAGTTTTGGTCCCGAGCTATATCGCTGGGAACGGAATTACTTCAGAGACCATTTCGTCAAAAATGTCTGTGGGATTGAACTTGAGTCTTCTGTCGAACAAAAACTTGAAACCGAACTTTCTGGTCTGGCGGAAAGGCTCTTAAAGACAAAACAATGCCTCATCCACCGGGATCTTCAATCTCAAAACGTAATGATCCGTGACGGAGAACCTTTCCTCATCGACTTCCAGGGGATGCGTTTCGGAAATCCCTTTTATGATCTCGGTTCTCTTCTCTGCGATCCTTATGTTGAATTCGATACTAACCAGAGGCTTCACTTGCTTCATTACTATTACAATCTTTCCAAACAGGACTTAGATTGGGATGATTTTCAGAAGATATTTTGGGAAGCATCGGCACAGCGTCTCATGCAAGCCCTCGGCGCCTACGGATTCTTGGGCCTAAGCAAAGGATTAAAAGCTTTTCTTGATCATATCCCTACAGGAGTTCGTAATCTTCATCTTGCGGCCTCCCAGACGACATCCTTCCCTATTCTCAAAGAACTTACTATGGAATGCCAGAGGGGCATCGAGCAAAAGAGGTAAGATCAATTTTATTATGATTTCCTTCTGCTCCAACAAAACATTTTATCTTAAAGTGCTTCATTTGAATCAGTAATCATCTTTTACCCTTGGCTTGACATAATATTCCATGTGTGATTATAATGTAATTACATTACATTGGGAGGAAATGTCTAATGAAGACACGTTTAGTGCGCATCGGTAATTCACGTGGTGTCCGGCTGCCTAAGACAATCATCGAACAGGCTGGCTTGACAGATGAAGTCGAACTGGGTGTGCGAGATGGAGCTATTGTGATCGCCCGTGCCAGTTCTGCTCGCGCAGGATGGGCTGACGCTGCTAGACAAATGCGTCAGCGCAATGAAGACCGATTGCTTGATGTCCCCATTCCTACCCGCTTTGATGAGAAGGAGTGGCGATGGTGAAAATTGAAGAAATTCGGCGCGGTGATATATTTCTGGTAAGTCTTGATCCGGCAAGAGGGGGAGAGATTCAGAAGACTCGTCCTTGTGTCATCGTCTCTCCGGACGAACTTAATGCCCATTTACGAACTTTTATCATAGCCCCTCTCACTACTGGAGGTTATCCTTATCCGTTTCGTGTGCCCTGCAGGTTTGAAGGACGGGCGGGTTACATCGTGGTTGATCAGATTCGTACCATCGATCGCGAGCGTTTAGTGCGTCGTCTTGGCAACCTAACGTCAATTACTTTAGAGCGAGTTCTTGCAATACTACAGGAGATGTTCACACCCTAAGGGCAGGCTAACAAAGTTTCGTTCATCACGCAAGTTTCATGGCACTGTTAAAGCCAGTAGGCCTTGGTGTACTCACACTATTTCTCGTAGCCATGATCTGGAGCCGCCTGCGTCCAGGAAAGCGATATCCAATAAGACGAGAAAATTGAAAGAAGAGGCAGAAAAATGAGAATGGGGCGCCGAAAGTTACTTAAGATTGCCTTAATAACCGCTGGGGCTGTCGTCGCAGGTGGGGGCACAATCTATGTCATCAATAGAAAATCACGCCCCCTTGGAGATCACTTCGATGGGACCAGAAAGGTTTTGATTTCACGGTTTGGTAAGGAACGGGCAACCCAGCTGATCGAGGCCATCAGCAAAGAATATGAAATCCTTGCTCCTCAAATGCCTTACATCGGCGGTGAGGAAAATATGTTCACCGAATGGCTCATCTATGGTGTCTATTATTTGGCTGTGTATCGGATTCTCAAGGGACAGGGACAAACAAGCGAAGAAGTAGGCAAGGTAATCTATGACGCATTTAAAGCAATGGCTGATCATCCAAAGTGGCTGCTTCGCCTCATCGGAGGTCTCAAGTACAATAATAGGTACGTCAATCGATTGAGGGAGGCAGTCAGGGAAACCCAAAAGCATCGCTATCCTGGTGACTGGGTAGCAGAGTTTATCGAAGGCGATGGGAAAACGTTTGACTACGGGTTGGACATAAAAGAGTGCGGTATTTGCAAATACTACCATGCGCAAGGCGCAGGTGAATTGGCACCCTATCTCTGCCTGAGCGACTGCGTGGTGAGTGAAGCCTTTGACAGGGGATTAGTTCGATTCAAAACGCTCGCTGAGGGGACTGATGTTTGTGACTTTCGCTATAAGAAAGGCCGAGAAACTTATGTCCACCCATTAAGAAACGGATGGCCACCCCGGTTTTCCAGAGAAAAGATATAAGACCGAAGTTCAATCATACCTTGTCGCCGCTGCCTGACATCATCCTTTCGCTTCCCTTTTTCTAAAAATAGGAGTATATTACACCCATAAATAAGGGCGTTGACTCAAATCTTACAAAAATATAGAACCAGTATAAAAAATATTATTATTTGCAATAAATAAGATAAAACCAATGGGAGATTTTGATGAAAACTTTTATTGAAAATCTTAAAGCCAATCCCCGCATAAGCTCTTTCGATGAAGCTGCAACAAAGCAGGCAATTATACTGCCTCTTCTTCATCATCTTGGTTGGAATACATACAATATAGATGAAGTAATGCCCGAATTCTCAGTTGAAAACAGAAGAGTTGATTATTCTTTGAGAATCAACAATACGAATGAGGTCTTTCTTGAAGTAAAAAAGACCGGTGAAGACCTTGAGAGATTTCAAGAACAACTTCTCGATTATTCTTTTCGGCAAGGTGTCGAACTGGCAATCTTAACTAACGGTAAAACATGGTGGTTTTACTTACCAACAAAGAAGGGCGATTGGAAGGCAAGAAAATTCTACACCATTGATATTATTCAACAAGATTCACAAGACGTCGTCCAAAAATTTGTTGACTTACTTTCAAGAAACAATATTCAAACAGGAAAAGCATTTCAGCACGCTGAAACAATCTACAAGGGAAAGCAAAAAAAGAAAATGATTGAAGAAACAATCCCTGAAGCTTGGAACAAAATTATCACCGATCCCGATTCGCTCCTTGTTGACCTTTTATCAGAAACGACAGAAAAATTTTGTGGTTTTAAACCAGAAGACAATGAAACATTACGTTTTCTTAAAACCTACGAGGATCGCTTTCTTTTATTACCTGAAGAAGAAGTCATTACTGTTGAAGAAAGAAAAGTTTCTACAGGCCCAACAATTGTTTCTGAAAGCGATCGGGTACCTCGGGAAGTTTTGATATCCACTATCATTAAAGTTCTTCAAAAGAATGATGGACGTGCAAGTAAAGAACACGTAGAAAAAGAGGTCTATAAGATATATAGAGACAAATTTGATAAGGCATGGTATCAGGCGCGTGTTTCAAATGGCGTCCCCAGATGGCAACATAACGTTGCATGGGCGAAAGAAAAGGCAAAGCATCAAGGTCTTATCAAAAGACTGAAGATTCGGGGCGTGGATTTTGGGAACTCACTGCCAGTGGAAGAAAGATGACATAGATACAATGAGGTGGGCGTATAATCAGTCCAGCGGATGGCTTACAGCCAACACTGATTTTGGCGTTAACCCCAAAAGATAATGATAAAAGAATATTACCATAAGCAATTTCGAGCCGATCTGGCTTTATTCATGCCGGATGTGCGACTGCCTTCTTTCGGCCATAGTTGGGCTTATGATTGC
>Ga0194110_10008125_pt1 | contig 11951 bp, 8 predicted proteins | sample TA2Kig1200mmetaG_FD_146192 | JGI IMG/M metagenome (GOLD analysis project Ga0194110, IMG submission 146192) | Freshwater microbial communities from Lake Tanganyika, Tanzania - TA2015032 Kigoma Deep Cast 1200m | ecosystem: Environmental > Aquatic > Freshwater > Lake | place: Tanzania: Lake... | reverse complement strand
CCGTTCTTCGAGCGGAAGGGCGACAACGTGCACTGCGAGGTGCCGATCAGCGTATGGGAAGCGCTGCGCGGGGCACGCATCAAGCTGCCCACTCCGCAGGGCGAGGCCGCCATCGCGGTCCCGCCCGGCACCGCGAGCGGGACGGTGTTCCGCCTGCGTGGGCAGGGGTTGCCGAGCCTGGCGCGCGACGGCGCCGGCGACCTCCACGTGACCGTGCGCATCGAGATGCCCGAAGGCCTCGACGCGCGGACCGACGAGCTCGTGCGCAGCCTCGAGCGGCTCCTGCCGCTGGAGCCCCGTTTCGGCCTGGAGAAGTTCCGTGGCGGCGCGGCGTGACGGGCCGCGCCCCGAGCGGGGCGCGTCCGGCGTGACCGACCGTGGCCGCCCTCTCTACATGATCGGCGTCGTGGCGGAGATGCTGAAGGTCCATCCGCAGACCCTGCGCTTCTACGAGAAAAAGGGCCTGCTCCGCCCGAGCCGGACGGTCGGACGGACGCGGATGTATTCCGCGGAAGACGTGGAAGACCTGGCCCGTCTGCTCCGTCTGACTCGTGATCTCGGCGTGAACCTCGCCGGCGTCGAGATCATCATAAAGATGCGACGGCGAATGATCGATATGCAGAAGCAGATCGAGGACCTCGTCACCTACGTCCGCGAGGACGGGGGCGGCGAGCCGGTGGCCCGGCGCGGCGAGGAGCCGCGGGCGACGCTGGTCAAGGCGGCGTCCGACCAGCTCGGGCCCGTCGATCTCTTCTGAGTGAAAGGGCTCCATGACTGACGAGAAAGACCTCAAAGAGCTCCGGATCCCCGACGTGCTCTCGATCCTCCCGCTGCGGGGGACGGTGCTGTTTCCCCACGCGGTGGTGCCGCTGGCCGCGGGGCGGCCATCGTCCGTCCGCGCCATCGAAGACGCCGCCCGGGCGGGCCGGCTCGTCGGCGCGGTCATGCAGCGCAACGCCACCGACGACGCACCCGATCGCGCGGGGCTGCACGACATCGGCACGCTGGCGCTGATCCACAAGGTGCTCAAGCAGCCGGACGGCAGCCTGCGGCTCGTCGTCCAGGGCATGGGCCGGTTCCGGCTGGGTGAGCTCGTCCAGAGCGAGCCGTTCCTGCGCGCGCGCATCGAGGCGATCGCGGAGGAGCAGGGCACGCCGGACGTCGAAGTCGAGGCGCTCGCGCGCAGCGCGACCACGCTGTTCGAGAAGGTCGTGTCGCTGTCGCCGGCGCTGCCCGACGAGCTGGCCACGGTCACGGCGGATGCCGCCGGCCCGGGCGCGACGGCCGACGTCATCGCGGCCGCGCTGAGCTCGCTCGCGCTCTCGGTGCGCCAGGACCTGCTGGAAGCGCTCGACGTCAAGGCGCGCCTCACGCGCCTCGTGAGTGCGCTCGGCAAGGAGGCCGAGGTCCTCGAGCTCGGCTCGAAGATCCAGTCCGAGATCCAGTCGGAGATGTCGAAGACGCAGCGCGAGTACTACCTGCGCGAGCAGCTGAAGGCGATCCAGAAGGAGCTCGGCGACAGCGACGACAAGACGCAGGAAGTCGACCAGCTCCGCGAGAAGATCGAGAAGGCCGGCATGACGGAGGAGGCGAAGACCGAAGCCCTCCGCGAGCTGGACCGCCTCGCGAAGATGAACCCCGCGGCGGCCGAGTACACCGTGGTGCGCACGTACCTCGACTGGCTGGTCCAGATGCCGTGGGCGCAGGAGACGACGGACGCGATCGACATCGACGGCGCCCGCGCGATCCTCGACGAGGACCACGAAGGCCTCGACAAGATCAAGGACCGCATCCTCGAATACCTGGCGGTGAAGAAGATCCGGCCGGCGGGCAAGGACCCGATCCTGTGCTTCGTCGGCCCTCCGGGCGTCGGCAAGACGTCGCTCGGCCGCTCGATCGCGCGCGCGCTCGGCCGCAAGTTCCACCGCATCTCGCTCGGGGGCATGCGGGACGAGGCGGAGATCCGCGGGCACCGGCGCACGTACATCGGCGCGCTGCCCGGCCAGATCGTCCAGGGCCTGCGGCGCGCGGGCAGCAAGAACCCCGTGCTGATGCTGGACGAGATCGACAAGCTCGGAATGGACTTCCGCGGCGACCCGGCCTCGGCGCTGCTCGAGGTGCTCGACCCGGAGCAGAACGGGACGTTCCGCGACCACTATCTCGACGTCGCGTTCGACCTGTCGCGGGTGCTGTTCGTGACGACCGCGAACGTGATGGACACCGTGCCGGCGCCGCTGCGCGACCGCATGGAGATCATCAATCTGGCGGGCTACACGGAAGAGGAGAAGACGCGCATCGCGCAGAAGCACCTCGTGCCGAAGCAGGCCGGGGAGCACGGCCTCGACCCCGCGCGGGACGTGACGTTCACGCCCGAGGCCCTGCGCCTGCTCGCGCGCGGCTACACGCGTGAGGCCGGCGTGCGCAACCTCGAGCGCGAGATCGCGAGCGTCTGCCGCAAGATCGCCCGCCGCCACGCGGAGGGTGACACGACCGCGGTGACGGTGACGCCCGACGTGGTCACCGGCTTCCTCGGGGTGCCGCGGTTCGAGTTCGAAGAGGTCGAGGAGCGCACGCGCGTGCCCGGCGTCGTGACGGGGCTCGCGTGGACGCCCGCCGGCGGCGACGTGCTCTTCGTCGAGGCGAGCCGCATGAAGGGCAAGGGCACGCTGACCCTGACGGGCCAGCTCGGCGACGTCATGAAGGAGTCCGTGCAGGCGGCCCTGTCGTGGGTGCGCAGCAACGCGGAGCGCCTCGGCGTCCCCGCGGACTTCTGGGAGACCTCCGACGTGCACGTCCACGTGCCGGCGGGCGCCATCCCGAAGGACGGGCCGTCGGCCGGCGTCACGATGGCAACGGCCCTGGTCTCGCTGCTCACCAATCGCGCGGTCGTCGGCGGTCTCGCGATGACCGGAGAGATCAGCCTCTCGGGCCGGGTCCTCCCGGTCGGCGGGATCAAGGAAAAAGTCCTCGCGGCGCATCGGGCGGGCGTCCGGACCCTCGTGCTGCCGCGCCGGAACGAGAAGAACTTCCTGGAGGACGTGCCGGTCGAGGTGCGCCAGGTCATGACGGTGCGGTACGCGGACGCCATCGAGGACGTGCTCGACGTGGCGCTCGGCGGGCGGGGTGCGCAGGCATCACGGCCGGCCGCGACCATGCTCTAAGTCCGTATCGGTATTGTAATTTCCGCATGCTGCTTGTCCGCGGCGGGCCGGGGTCGCTAAGATAGCGATGTGACGCGCCCCCTGCTCGCCGCAGCCCTCACGGTCGCGGCCCTCGCTGCCGCCGCACCGGTCGCGGCCCAGACCCATCAGTTCGTGGGTCCGGACGGCACCGTCCATTACACGAACGCGCCGACCGATCCGCGCTACCGCCGCATGGCCAGCGTGTCCGGCACCGAGCAGGGCTGGCTGAAGCTGCCGGCCGCCGTCACCGCCGCGCCGTCGTTCAACGAGATCATCCGGGGCGCCGCCCAGCGCTACGGGGTGCCCGAGGAGCTGGTGTCGGCGGTGATCCGGGTGGAGTCGGGCTTCAACGCGAAAGCGGTCTCGCGCAAGGGCGCGCGCGGGCTCATGCAGCTGATGCCGGGCACGGCCGCGATCCTGGGCGTGCGCGACTCGTTCGACCCCACCGAGAACATCGAAGGCGGCGTGCGCCACCTGCGCGGCCTCATCGACCGCTTCGGCAACAACCTGCCCCTCGCGCTCGCCGCGTACAACGCGGGCGCGGGCGCGGTGGACAACTACGGCGGGATCCCGCCGTACCCCGAGACCCAGCAGTACGTGGGGCGCATCCTCGGGATCATCGGCGGCCCCGCGCTGCCGGGCGTGTCCGACTCGACGTTCCGCTACGTCGAGGACGACGGCGCCGTGGTCTACACGAACATCCCGCCGCGCGGGGTCGTTCGCGCCAAGCGCAAGTAACCCTCAGCCTCGCCACGAACGGTCCAGGCCCCGGTACTGGATCGCCTCCGCGACGTGCTCCGCATCGAGCGTGTCCGCCCCGGCCAGATCCGCGATCGTCCGCGCCACCTTCACGATGCGGTCGTGCGCCCGCGCCGAGAGGCCCAGGCGCGTGATCGCTCCGTCGAGCAGGCGCTCGGCGGACGACGGCAGCGGGCACAGTCGCCGGAGCTGACGCGGGCTCATCTCCGCATTGGTGCGGACCGCGAGGCCGATGAAGCGCTCGGCCTGACGCGCGCGGGCGGCCAGCACGCGGGCGCGCACGGCCGCTGAGCCCTCGCCGCCGGCGCCGCCGTGCAGGTCGGCCGGCGGGAGCGGCGGCAGCTCGACGTGCAGGTCGATGCGGTCGAGCAGCGGCCGCGAGAGCCGCCCCACGTAGCGCTGCCGCTCGGCCGGCGTGCACACGCACTCGTCCAGCGTGCGGCACCCGCGGCGGCACGGATTGGCGGCACCGACGAGCTGGAAGCGGGCGGGGAAGCGGCCGGTGCCGCCCGCGCGCGCGATCGCGACCCGCCCGTCCTCCACCGGCTGACGCAGGGATTCGAGCACGTGGCTCTGGAACTCGGGCATCTCGTCCATGAACAGCACGCCGCGGTGGGCGAGCGTGACTTCGCCCGGGTGCGGCGCGCTGCCGCCGCCGATGAGCCCCGCCACGGAGATCGAGTGGTGCGGCGCGCGGAACGGCCGCGCGCGCACGAGGCCGGCGTCCGCGTCGAGGAGCCCGGCGACGCTCCAGATCGCCGACACTTCGACGGTCTCGTCCGCCCCCAGCGGCGGCAGGATCCCCGCGAGACGCCGCGCGAGCATGGTCTTGCCCGCGCCGGGCGGCCCCAGGAAGATCAGGTTGTGCGCGCCGGCGGCGGCGATCTCGAGGGCGCGCCGCGCGTGCGCCTGCCCGCGCACGTCGGCCAGGTCGAGGTCGTCGTCGACCACGGCGGGCTCGACCCGCGCGCCGGGCGGAAGCGGCACGCTCACGCCGTTCAACGTCATCACGGCGTCCGCGAGCGTCGCCGCGCCGAGCACCGTCACGCCGTCGATCGCCGAGGCCTCGGCGTGGTTCGCGGCGGGGACGAGGAGCTTGCGAATGCCGCGCCGCCGGCAGGCGAGCGCGACGGCGAGCACGCCGCGCACGGGCTGGATCTGCCCGTCGAGCGCGAGCTCGCCGACCACGGCGATCGCCGGGGTGCGGCCGTCGCGCACGCAGCCCGTCGCCGCGAGGATGGCGAGCGCGATCGGCAGGTCGAACGCCGGCCCTTCCTTGCGAAAGTCGGCGGGGGCGAGGTTCACCGTGATGCGGTCGGGCGGGAACGTGAAGCCCGCGTTGCGGATGGCGGTGCGCACGCGCTCGTGGCTCTCGCGTACCGCGGAGTCGGGCTGGCCGACGGTCACGAACTTCGGAAGGCCGGGCGCGATGTCGATCTCGACGCGCACGAGCGCCGCCTCCACCCCGACCAGCGCCGCCGAGAACACGCGTGCGATCACGCCGCTGATTGTTCGGTCCGTGCGCGCGACGGTCAATGCCGCGAATGGGATACGGTGCTAGAGTTCGGTCGCCATGGCCCTCGAGCCGCTCGCCGAGAGCGCGCGCCCCCTGCGGCCCACCGTCCTCGTCGTGGACGACGACCCCGGCCTGCGCGAGTCCTTCCGGCTCATCCTCGAAGACGAATACGAGGTGATCGACGTCACCGGCGGGCCGCAGGCGCTCGAAGTCGTCCGCGCCTCGCAGGTGGACGTGGTCCTGCTCGACATCCGCCTGCCCGAGATGGACGGCATCGAGGTGCTCGAGCGCCTCAAGCAGGTCGACGAGCAGGCGGAGGTGATCCTCGTCACCGCCGTGAAGACCGTGAAGACCGCGGTCGCCGCCATGAAGCTCGGCGCGTTCGACTACGTGACGAAGCCCTTCGAGGAGGAGGAGCTCCTCGCGACGATCCGCCGCGCGCTGCAGAAGCGCTCGCTCGAGCGCGAGGTCGTCTATCTGCGGACGGAGCTCGCGCGGCGCACCGGCCTCGACGACATCGTGGGCCAGCACGCGGAGATGCAGAAGCTCTTCCGCACGGTGGCCCAGATCGCGGCGGCGCCCAGCACCGTGCTGATCACCGGCGAGAGCGGCACGGGCAAGGAGCTGGTCGCGCGCGCGATCCATCGCATGAGCCCGCGGCGCGAGGGCCCGTTCGTCGCCGTCAACCCCGCCGCGATCTCCGACTCGCTCGTCGAGTCGGAGCTGTTCGGCCACGAGAAGGGCGCGTTCACCGGCGCCTACCAGCGCAAGCCCGGGCGCTTCGAGCTGGCGCAGGGCGGGACGCTCTTCCTCGACGAGATCGCCTCGCTGAAGCCGGAGATGCAGGCCAAGCTCCTGCGCGTGCTCCAGGAGCGCGAGATCGAGCGCGTGGGCGGCACGCGCACGATCCGCCTCGACGTGCGGATCGTGGCGGCGAGCAACGTCGATCTCAAGCAGGCCGTGGACAAGGGAGACTTCCGTGCCGACCTCTACTACCGCCTCAACGTGGTGCCGATCACGGTGCCGCCGCTTCGCGAGCGCAGCTCGGACGTGCCGGTGCTCGTCGAGCACTTCGTGCAGCGCTACACGCGCGAGCTCGGGCGGCGCATCGAGGGCGTGACGCCCGAGGCGCTCGCGGCCCTGCGCGAGTACCAGTGGCCGGGCAACGTGCGCGAGCTGCAGAACGTCATCGAGCGCGCGGTGGCGCTGGTGGAGTCGGGTTCCATCGGCCTCAACGACCTGCCCACCGACGTGCTGCTCCCCGACCACCGGGGCCGCGTGAAGCAGGCCGAGAACCTGCCGCTGCGCACGGCGACCGACGAGTTCGAGCGCCAGATCGTGCTGCGGATCCTGGAGCGCGTGCGGTGGAACCGCAGCGAGGCCGCCCGCATCCTCGGCATCCATCGCAACTCGCTGAAGGTCAAGCTGCAGCGCTGGGGCGTCGCGATTCCCGGTGAGGACTGACGACGGGCGCGCCTGCCCTGAACCGCAGCAGGTTGACCTGGAATCCGACAGGTCGTCGGATCGTCGCTTCGACGCGAGCTTGCGACGCACGCCGCGCTCCACGTCACGCCCGCCGCCCAGTAGCTGTTCATCCACCCCATCGAGGTGTCTCCCGGGGGATACATGAATCAAGCAGTTAGCGCGAATCCGTGCCCCGCGCGGTATGGCGAGCGAATTGCTCTCTCCCTCGCCCGTCGGCGCGGCGATCTCATGGGGAGAGTCGCCGGGCAGCCGCGTGAAGGAGAGAGCGATGACGAAGCTCGTTGGCGCACTCCTGACTCTCGCGGCGCTGCTGCTCGCAGCGCCCGTGATCGAGTCGGGGACCTCGGGATCGACGCAGTGGTTTCAGGCGATCGGAACGGCGGAAGGCGGCGGCGGCGGCGGGCCCTAGAGCCTGCGGTCGTTCGGGCGAGCGAGGGCGCATCGCGCCCTCGCCTCGCCTGGATCGCCTGCATCGCCCTCGTGCTCTCGCTGGCGGGCCCGGCGGCCGCGCAGACCGTCGACAGCCACGTCTATCGGCGCGCGCTCGGCCACGACCCGGTGACGCTCGATCCGGTTCGCATCAGCGACATCTACAGCCGCTCGGTCGCCTACCAGGTCTTCGACGGCCTCGTGCAGTACGACCAGACGCTCACCGTGAAGCCCGGTCTCGCCGAGTTCTGGCGTGCCTCGCGCGACGGGCTCACGTGGACGTTCACGCTGCGCAAGGGGGTGAAGTTCCACCACGGCCGCGAGGTGACCGCGGACGACGTCGTGTTCTCGTTCACCCGCGTGCTCGATCCCCGGTTTCGCTCCGGCGCCGCCGACCGCTTCGCGGTCGTGAAGGGGGCCGATGACTACCGCAGCGGCAGGGCGAAGCACGTGAGCGGCCTCGTCGCGCTCGATCGCTACCGCGTCGAGGTGACGCTGACCGAGGCGCCCGCGCCGTTCGCGGCGGTGGCCGCCGTCGGTCACGCGAACATCGTTCCGCGCGACCTCGTCGAGGCGCAGGGCGACGCGTTCGGGCAGCGGCCGGTCGGCACGGGGCCGTTCCGCTTCGTCAGCTGGGACCGCGGCAAGGAGATCGTCCTCGCGGCGAACCCGGACTACTACGGCGGGCCGCCCCGGCTCGGCCGCATCGTGTTCCGCGTGTTCGCGGGCGAGCGCTTCGACACCGTCAACGAGGAGTTCGAGCGCGGCGAGCTCGAAGACTCGCCGTTGCCGTCGAAGATGACGGCGACGGACTACAAGCGCCTGATCGGCGACCCGCGCTACGCGTACGTCAAGCGCTCGCTCTTCAGCCTGCGCTTCTACGGGCTCAACGTGCGCATGAAGCCGCTCGACGACAAGCGCGTGCGCCTCGCGATCAACCACGCCATCGACCGCGGACCGATCAACGACGGCATCTACCTCGGCCGCCCGCTGCTCGCGAACGGGATCCTGCCGCCCGGCACGCCGGGCTTCAATCCCAGGCTCGCGGGGTACGCCTACGATCCGGCGCGCGCGCGCGCGCTGCTCGCGCAGGCCGGCTATCCCGGCGGGCAGGGCCTGCCGCCGCTCACGATCTGGTCGAGCGTGAAGGACGAGCGGATCGTCAGCGAGCACGAGACGATCAGGCGCGCGCTCGAGGCCGTCGGCATCCGCGCGGAGTTCAGCTACGTGACCGACTGGCCGGTCTTCTCCCGGCAGCTCCTCGAGGCGAAGTGGCCCGCCTTCCTCTACGCCTGGTTCGCGGACATGCCCGATCCCGACAACTTCCTGTACCTGCTCTTCCACTCGAAGAGCGTCCGGAACTTCACGGGCTACGCGAACCCCGCCGTCGACGAGGCGCTGCAGCAGGCGCGCCGGGCGGGTGATCCGCAGCGCCGCGCCGACCTCTACCGGCGCGCCGAGCAGCTCGTCCTCGACGACGCGCCGATCGTCCCGATCTGGCACTACCCGTACGAGCGGCGGTTCCAGCCGTACGTGAAGAGCATCGAGGTCAACGGCCTCGGCGATCCGTACATCCCGTTCCGGAAAGTGTGGCTCGACCGCCGATGAAGCTCGGCGCGACGTTCGCGTCGCTGCAGGCGCGGCTGCTCTGGGCCACCCTGCTGCTCGTCTTCCTGCTCATGGGCGCGGTCATCGTGGTGGTCGAGCACCGGCAGCGCGTGGCGATCATCGGGGAGGTGGAGCGGCGCGGCCAGGTGCTGGCGCGCAGCCTCGCGGCCCTCTCGCACCCGCCGCTCCTGCTCTACAACTTCACGGCCCTCGAACAGAACGTGACGCGCATCGCGTCCGAGGAGGACGTGCGCTACGCGATCATCCTCGACGGCGAGGACCGCGTGGCGGCGCACAGCCTGCGTCCCGACGGCGTCGGCCAGCTCCTCGACGACCCCGTCAACCGGGAGGCGCTGGCCAACGTCGGACCGCTGACGCAGGAGACCGAGCTGCCCCGGACGCACGAGCCGATCTACGATTTCGCGGTGCCGATCGTCGTCGAGGGCCGCCGCTGGGGCACGGTGCGGGTCGGCCTCTCGAAACGGCGCATGGAGACGGAGATCCAGGCCACGCGCCTCGAGCTGCTCGCGCTGACGCTCGCCACCCTCATCCTCGGCGGCGTCGCGGCGGCGCTGGTCGCACGCCGGATCGCGCGCCCCGTCCGCCAGCTCGCCGACGGCGCCACCGCGATCTCGCGCGGCGAGCTGCTGCAGCGCATCGAGCCCTCGGGCTTCGGGGAGATCGGCGCGCTCGCGGCGGCCTTCAATCACATGGCGTCTCAGGTGTTCCAGCAGCGCCGGGCGCTGGAGGACGCGCACGGGGAGCTGCGCCGCCGGTTCGACGAGCTGGAAGACGTCAAGCGCTACACCGAGAACATCCTCGCCTCGCTCGCCAACGGCATCATCACGGTCGATCTCGACGGCCGGGTGGTGACGCTCAATCCGTCCGCCGAGATGCTCACGGGGTTCTTCGCGGGCGAGGTCAGCGGGCGCTACTGCACGGAGCTCTTCGCCCACACGCCCGAGATCGGCGAGATGTTGATGGAGACGCTCGCCACGCGGGCGCCGGTCGTCGGCGTGGCCGTGACGCTGAAGCGGCGCAGCGGCGCCGGGCTGCCCGTGGAGGTGAGCACGGCGCCGCTCAAGGGCGCGGAGGGCAAGGACCTCGGCGTGGTCGCCGTGCTGCGCGACCTCACCCTCATGCGCGAGCTCGAAGGCCGCCTGCGGCGCTCCGACCGCCTCGCCGCGCTGGGCAGCCTCGCGGCGGGCCTCGCGCACGAGATCAAGAACCCGCTCACCTCCGTGCTCACGTTCAGCCGCCACCTCGAGCGCCGGTACGACGACGCGCACTTCCGCGACCGCTTCCACCGCGTGGTGCCGCGCGAGCTCGAGCGCATCAACGCCATCATCGAGCGGCTGCTCGAGCTCGCGCGCCCGGCGCCGGCGAGCTTCACGCGCATGGCCCTCGCACCGCTCATCGACCGCGCGCTCGACCTGTTCGCGAACGAGATCGAGAGCCAGCAGGTGCGGGTCGTCCGGGACTACGTGCGCGACGTGCCGCCGGTGGCCGCGCACGAGGAGTCGCTCTATCGCGCGCTCATCAACCTCATCGGCAACGCGCTGGACGCGATGGAGCACGGCGGCATGCTGCGCGTCCGGCTCGCCTGGGCCGCGCCGACCGACGGCGTGCGGACGCGCGCCGCGCTGCTGCGGCGCCAGGTCGTCGTCGAGGTCGGCGACACGGGACCGGGGATCCGGCCCGAGGACGCGGAGCGGGTGTTCACCCCGTTCTTCACCACGAAGGAGCGCGGGACCGGCCTCGGTCTCGCGGTGACGCACAAGATCGTCGAGGACCACGGCGGCGTGATCGACTTCCACAGCGTCGTGGGGACCGGCACCACCTTCCGTATCGTCCTGCCGCTCACGCCGTCCGTCATCGACGCCGCCGACCCGCGGCGATGAGAGGAACGCTCGTGGCCGATCCCGTCGCGTCCGGCATCTCGACCGCCACCGTGCTCATCGTGGACGACCACCGGTACGTCCGCGACATGGTGCGCGCGCTGTTCGAGGGGGACTCCTACCGCGTGCTCGAAGCCGGCGACGGCGAGACGGGCCTCGAGATCGCGCGCACCCAGCGCCCCGACTGCGTGCTGCTCGACGTCCGCATGCCCGGGCTCTCGGGCTTCGAGGTGCTCGCGCGCCTGAGCGCCGATCCACGCACGCGCGAGATTCCCGTGATCATGCTGAGCGCGATCGAGGACACGCTCGAAGGGCTCGAGCGGGCGCTGAGCAGCGGCGCCGTCGACTACCTCGCGAAGCCCGTGGCCCCCGCGCGCGTCGCCGCCCGCGTGCGCGGCGCGATCGAGCGCCGGCGCCTGCTGCAGGAGGTGCAGGAGCTCCGCGCCAATTTCACCTCCATGCTCGTCCACGACCTGCGCAGCCCGATCACCGTCGTCAACGCCTACGTCGACATGCTCGGCCAGGGCGGGGCGGGGCCGGTGACCGACCGGCAGCGGCAGCTCCTCGGCCGGATCCAGGAGTCGTGCGGCCGGATGGTCCGGCTGATCGGCGAGATCCTCGATCTCTCGAAGCTCGAAGCGGGCAAGCTGCGCCTCGAGCGGCGCCCGCTCGATCTCGATGCGCAGGCCGCCGAGGTGGTCGAGCGGTTCGGGCTGAGCGCGCGCGACAAGAGCATCGAGCTCACGTTCCGCGCGCTCGCGAGCCCCTGCCGCGTGTTCGCCGACGAGGGCCGCATCGACCAGGTGCTGATGAACCTGCTCGGCAACGCCCTGAAGTTCACGCCGCGGGGCGGCGCGATCAAGGTGGAGGTCGGCCGGCTGGGCGACGACGTCGAGCTCTCCGTGCGCGACACCGGGCCCGGTATCCCGGCCGACGAGCTGCCGTTGATCTTCGAGCGCTTCCGCCAGGGGACGACGACCCACGCCACGCAGTCTCCGGGCTCCGGGCTGGGCCTCGTGATCTGCCGGCACCTCGTGGAGGCGCACGGCGGACGCATCTGGGCGCAGAGCGAGC
>Ga0194110_10008122_pt1 | contig 11956 bp, 7 predicted proteins | sample TA2Kig1200mmetaG_FD_146192 | JGI IMG/M metagenome (GOLD analysis project Ga0194110, IMG submission 146192) | Freshwater microbial communities from Lake Tanganyika, Tanzania - TA2015032 Kigoma Deep Cast 1200m | ecosystem: Environmental > Aquatic > Freshwater > Lake | place: Tanzania: Lake... | reverse complement strand
CGGCAAGCCTGCCTGCCTACCTTTCCACTTTCACGAGATGCAGGCGCAACAAGCCGACCGCGGCCTTCTGGATTACACCGCCTTGGCTGTGCCCGACGCCCGCTGGGAGGACCTTGACCCGCTGGAATTCGAACGCTTTCGTCGCAGCATTCGGAAACGCCGAGGCCGCAGCGACGAGTCTCTGCTCGAACTGCCCGATCTCGAACTCGCCAAGGCCCTGGGCGCGGTGGAGGCTGACGGCACGGCGCGCACCGTGCGCGTGCTCGGACTTCTGCTGTTTGGGCAGGAAGGGTCACTGCGCCGGTCTTTCCCGGCGCACGAAGTGGCTTTCCAGGTGTTGCGAGGGACCCCGGTCGAGGTCAACGATTTTTTCCGCTGGCCCTTGTTGCGCGTCATGGAAGAGGTGGAAGGCCGCTTTCGTGCTCGGGTCCGCGAGAAGGAACTCCTGGTTGGCATGCTGCGCGTCGGTGTGCCGGACTACCCGCCCGCCGCCTTTCGCGAGGCTGTGGCTAACGCGCTGATCCATCGCGACTACAGCCGCCTCGGTGCCGTGCATGTCCAATGGCACGACGACCGCGTGGAAATCTCGAATCCCGGCGGGTTCCCTGAAGGCGTGCGGCTGGACAACCTCCTGGTGACCGGCCCCCGCCCTCGCAACCCGCTTTTGACCGACGCCTTCAAGCGCGCCGGCATCCTCGAACGCACCGCCCGCGGCATCGACACCATCTTCTGTGAACAACTCCGAAACGGTCGCCCAGTGCCCTCCTATGCGCGGAGCAGCGCCACCGGCGTTGTGCTGGTGCTGCCGGGCGGCGAGGCGAACCTCGATTTCGTGCGCCTGCTGGTGGAGGAGGCTGAGGCGGGGCGCGGTTTGAATCTTGACCAGCTCCTGTTGCTGAACGCCCTCTGGCAGGAGCGACGGCTGGACACCGAAGAGGCCGTCGCGTTCATCCAGAAACCGGAGACCGAGGCCCGTGCGGTGCTGGACCGGCTGGTGGAAGCTGGGCTGGTGGAGCCGCGGGGAGAACGAAAGGGTCGTGCCTGGCACCTCTCGGCAGCCACGTACCGCCGTCTGGGCGAGAAGGCCGCCTGCGTGCGCCAACGCGGTTTCGAGCCCTTGCAGCAGGAGCAGATGGTTCTCCAATATGCGGAAAGGCACAGGCGCATCACCCGCGCTGAGGTGGCGGAGCTGTGCCAGCTAACCCCCGACCAGGCCTATCGGCTGTTACAGCGGCTGGCCAAAGCCGGGCGCCTGACCAGACACGGCAGCAAGAAGGGGGCTTGGTATGAGCTTTGTGCATAATATAACCGCGCGCGGTTATATGATAAACGCGCGCGCATATTTAACCGCGTCACCTGCTGCGATGCGGCGGGCTGCTACTAGGCCCAGGCCGAGCCCAGGGTCTCCACCGACCTGATCTCGTGTCTGGTCTGTATCTTGCGAGGTGAGCGGTGTTGGCAGCGTCCGACGGGAAGGCCGGTTTCTTTGTGCCGGGCATCCCATCTGACCGTATACTCATCGTCGATGCAAAGCAATGGCTGTGAAGCAGCCCCTACCGCATTGAGGTAGGGGTCCGTAGGCTGCTAAGTTATTCAAAAGGCGTGCCAAACGTTCTCGAAGGACCTTTGCTGCCCCTGGAAATCGGGCAAAACTCCAGAACCAACCTGCGCAAGGTAGAGGTCTGCCCTCCGTAACATATTGATAACAAGGATTTTGCTGACCAAGCCGCTGATGTGTCAAGGTAGAAAAATCAATCACTTGCGAGCAGCCCTCTATGAAAACAAAAGACTTAGTGGCCAGCGATTTGGACGCCAAATTGCCACCAATCGCCACTTCTGGGGCGTTTTGGACTCCGAACCGACTCCACGGACAGGCCGAAGGATTGACGGCCGCGGCGAGTTTGGCAGCCCACGTGCCCCGCGCGCACGCGCGGTCGGTACCGCCTTTCCGATGTCGTCTCGCCAATGTGGAGACGGAGACAAATTTGGGTTCCCTATACATGAGGATCAGCGCTTTCCGGCTTTCCGTTCGCGTGCCGGTCTGCCACCCAGAGCATCTACAAACCCCCGCACATCGAGGGCCTCGACCCCCGGCGCCAGTCCCCGACTCGGCGGCGCTGTGGTGGACGCGCGGTGGACAACAGTCAACCGGACCGGTTCACGATCGCCCATTGAGCGCCGCAACGACTCCAACGGTCTTGCCATGGCGGGTTGGACCGTCTTGGACGCCTTGCACTCCACCATCCAGAGGCCGCCGTGGCCGCTCGGAAACAGGAAATCGACCTCCACCCCCTGTTGATCACGAAAGTGGTACAGTTCCTTGCGCCGGCCCTGGTTGGCCTGGCCCTTGAGGATCGGAACGCGCCCGGGCCTGCACGTCGGGATCTTCCAACAGCACATAGCTGGCGCGTGGAAAGAGCCGGCGCAGCAGGGTCGTCTTTCCGGCCCGGCGCGGCTCGGGCAGCACCACCGCCGGGAAGCCCCGCGCTGCTTCGAACACCACCTTCTGGACGGCGCGGGGAATGAACCGCGCATGAGAAGTCTGAACTATCAGTTTCAATTTCTCAACCTGTGGGCGGCGGCTTCGGCCTCGCACCGCGCGAGTCCGCTAGGCCCGGCCACCGGCCCGCTCCTGGCGGTCCAGGCCCTCGCGCAGGAGCATTTTGATGTAGGTCTGGTACCCGATCCCCTTGCCGGCCGCTTGACGCCGCGCGCGATCCACGTCGTCGGCCGGAATCCGCAGCATCACCTTTTGCGAGGGCGGCTTTCGCAACGACTCCGTCTGCTTCGACAACGTGATGCCGATGGTTTTCCCGCCGACGCGTAGCGACCCTTCCTTCTCGGCCTGCTCAAACAACTTCAGCAGCCGATCCTGATTCTCTTCGAACCAACGAGCCGCTTCGGCCTCGTCCGGTGTAACGCTGTGTCTGGCGATGTGAGCCATGTTGGCAGCGTCCCAGCCGAAAGCCGGTTTCTTCGCGCCGGGCATCTGTCTTCAGTGTATACCCAACGTCAATACAGAGCAAGGGCGGTGAGCCGGTCCCTACCGTAGTGAGCTAGCCCAAGTTCGTCACGGAGCCGCGGGTCTTGACTATTTTCGGCGCTGTCGGCCGCAGAAGTGCTCTGCCTGCAACACCGCTTCTTCCGAGAGCTGATGTAGTGCAGACCTACCCTCTTGCAGGCACGGCGGGGCCGTGACAATATGAGCGCAGAATGTTTCTGCGGCCCCACCGGCGGACCAAGGATGGCAAGCCCCATACCTACTGGTCGTTGGTGAAAACCATGCGGACCCCCGACGGGCCGCGTCAGCGAAAGCTGTGCTACCTCGGCTAACTGAACGCTTCCGGGCAGGCGCACTGGCTGAAAACCATCGAGGTCTTCAATCAGCAGGGCGCGAGTCGGCAACTGAAACTGTTCCCCTCCGAAGTGGAGCCGCCGGAGGACGATCCCGGCGTGGCGCGGGTGTTGCTCGAGAAGGTTCGGCGATTGCCTGGTAGGGTTGGTGGCCTTCCTGGGTTACGCCCTGTGGGTGACGCTGAAACATCTGCTGTTGCGCCGGCAGGCGCAGTTGTCGCCGACCAAGGCGCTGGCCGTGCTGGCCACCCTTCAGAGCGCCGATACAATTCTGCCCACCACCGATGGCCGCGAGATCCGGTTGCGGCGCATCACCACCCCCACTGCTGAGCAGGCGCTCCTACTGGAGCAGCTCGGGATCGTCCTCCCGGAGCGCCTCAGTTTTGACCGCGAATGTAGTGCAGACTCGGCGGCAGCCTGAACTGATTCCACAGGACTTAGGTCAAGTCCCGACCCTTCCGTGACGAACTTGGGCTAGACTCAATACCGTTCAGCTAAGCCATGACCACTCCCTGCCGGTCGTGGCTCCGTTGCATCTCATTACGCGTGCAGGCACTGGCCGAGCTGCGAGCGTCAGCGAGCGGTCCGGGCGGTGCAAACTGAACAGTATTGGGGCTAGACTCGGTTTGGAGGCGAGGAGCAGTTCCCGTGCCGCTGTTGCGGGTGCCATTGCCGGTTGAGATCGACTCCGCGCGGCTTGAGGAGTTCTGCCAGCGCTGGAAAATAGCCGAGTTGTCGGCCTTCGGCTCTGTTCTCCGCGAGGATTTCCAGCCCAGTAGCGACCTCGACCTGCTGGTGTCCTTTGCTCCGGATGCCCGGGTCGGCCTGCTGGAGCACGCCACCATGCAGCAGGAACTCTCGGAGCTTCTGGGCCGCAAAGTGGTCTTGCTGAGCCGCCGCGCCGTCGAGCGCAGCGCCAACCCAATTCGCCGCCAGGCCATCCTGGATAGCGCTGTGCCGCTCTATGTCTCCGGCTGAACTGCGCGACCGGGCCTCCGTCACCGATATTCTCCACGCCTCCAGGCAGGCGCTGGAATTCATGGGCGGCACGGACGAGGCGGCGTTCTTGCAGGATCCGATGACCCCGTCAGCCGTCATCCACCAACGGTGACTTTGGACCTGCCAGTGCCCGTCGAGAAATTGGACCGGTTGCGGCCCGAGGGTTGACTCCCGCGGCGGGTACAGCAGGCGCGATCCCGTCAGCCCTTCTTCGGCGCAGGGCGGGGGCTTTCGAAGCGCGGGGGGATCAGTTCCCGGTCCCACGCCTCCCAGGCCTGGAGCATCCTGTCGCGCAGTTCGGGCCGCTCGGCTGCCAGGTCTCTGCTCTCCCCGATGTCGGCCTCCAGGTCGTAAACCTGCACCGCGCCATCGGCGGGCTTGACCAGCTTGTAGCGGCCTTCGCGTATGGCGAACGCTGTGCCGCCGCCCTGCCGCCAGTACAGGCGCCCGTGCGGCGGCGCCCCCGCCTTCCCGGCCAGGTGCGGCAGCAGGTTCACGCCGTCCAGCCGCCGCCCCGTGGGCGGTTTGACGCCCGCCGCGGCCACCGACGTCGGGAAGATGTCCAATGAGATCACCGGATCGTGGCTCACCTTGCCCTTGGGCAGGCGGCCGGGCCAGCGCGCCACAAATGGCACGTGGATGCCGCCCTCGAACGGCGCGCCCTTGGCCCCGCGCAGGGGGTCGTTGCGGGAACCGTTTACGGCCGTCGGCCCGCCGTTGTCGCTCAGGTAGAAGACCAGCGTTTCGGAGTCCAGCTCGAGCTCCCGCAGCGTGGCCAGCACCTGACCCACGCCATCATCCACGGCGCTGAGCATGGCGGCGTAGTTGCGCCGCCTCTCGTCCTGAATGCCGGTGAAGCGGCTGAGGTACTTCTCCGTGACCTGCTGCGGAGTGTGCGGCGCGTTGTAGGTGAGATAGAGGAAGAACGGGTCCGCGCGATGCCGCCGGATGAACGCCACGGCTTCGCGGGAGAGGGCATCGGTGAGGTAATCGGTCAAAGGCTCCGGCCGGCCGTCGCGCTGGATGGGGATGAGGTACTCGCGGGCCTCGCCTTCCATCTGCGTCTTGAAATAATCGTGCCCGCCGCCGAGGAAACCGTACATCTCGCGGAAGCCCCGCCGCAGCGGGTGCAGCGGAGGCGCCGCGCCCAGGTGCCACTTACCCACCAGGCCGGTGGCGTAGCCAGCCTGCGAAAGCACCTGGGGCAGCGTGACCTCCTCCAGCGGAAGGCCCGCAACTTCGTCGCGCGGGTTGTAAATGGGATTGTTCTCGTGCCCGTAGCGCTGCTGGTAGCGCCCGGTCATCAGGCCGGCCCGGGTGGGGCTGCAAAAGGCGTGCGACACATAGCCGTTGGTGAAGCGCACGCCGGAGTGCGCCAGGCTGTCCAGGTGCGGAGTGGGGATGTCGCGGCACCCGTGGAAGCCCACGTCAGCGTAGCCCTGGTCGTCGGTTAGAATGACGATGATGTTGGGACGGCGCGGGGGAGCGGCGATCAGGCCAGTCGCGGCCCCGGAGGAAGCAAGAAACTGCCGGCGGTTCAGCATGGTGGCTCCTCGATCTCCCCATTAGCATAGCGGCTCAGCAGCGCCGCCGGCAGCAAGCCGCTTGCAAGGGCCTCCTCCCCGCCGTAGGATAGCCTGACAGCCCGTGGAAGAAGTCCCTCCGCTGATTCGAGGGCGACAAGCTGAAGCATGTCCCACCAGCCAGATCAACGGTATACATCCCACGTGGGGTATGCTTTAGCTTGCCCGCGGACTCCTTCCACGGACTGCTAAGAGGAATCATGAACAGACGCGACTTCCTGTCCCGATCAGTGGCGGCCGCCGCCGCCACGGCGGCGCCGCGGGCGCGGCGCCCCAACGTGGTCCTGATCATCACCGACGACCAGGGCTGGGGCGACCTGAGCATTCACGGCAACCCGCACCTCCGCACACCCAACCTCGACCGCATCGCCCACCAAGGCGCGCAGCTCACCCAGTTTCACGTCATGCCGGTGTGCTCGCCCACCCGCTCGTGCCTCATGACCGGCCGCTACAACTACCGCACCGGCGTCGTGGACACTTTCCTGGGCCGCTCGATGATGCATGCGGACGAGGTCACGCTCGCCGAGATGCTCGGCGCCGCCGGTTACCGCACCGGGATCTTCGGCAAGTGGCACCTGGGCGACAACTATCCCATGCGCCCCATCGACCAGGGTTTTCACGAGGCCGTCGTCCACAAGGGCGGAGGCTTGGGCCAGCCGTCGGATTTTCCCGGCGGCGGCAGCTACTTCGACCCGATCCTGTTGCGCAACGGTGCGCCGGAGCGCTTCCGCGGCTATTGCACCGACGTCTACACCACCGAGGCGCTGCGTTTCGTGGAAGCCAACCGCGACCGGCCCTTCTTCCTTTACCTGCCCACCAACGCCCCGCACAGCCCGCTCGAGATCGCCGACTCCTACCTCGAGCCTTTCAGCAAGATGGGTCTGAACGAGCAGACCGCCAAGGTCTACGGCATGGTCGCCAGCATCGACCAGAATATCGGACGCCTGCTGGCCCGCCTGGATGAGTTGAAGCTCGCCGAGGACACCATCGTCATCTTCCTCACCGACAACGGCCCGGCCGGCAAACGCTACAACGGCAACATGCGGGGCCTCAAGGGCTCGGTGTACGAAGGCGGCATCCGCGTGCCCTTCTTCCTGCGCTGGCCGCGGGTGGTGAAGCCCGGCGCGCGCATCGACCGGGTCGCCGCGCATATCGACGTGGCGCCCACGCTGGTCGAGGCCTGCGCCGCACGCCGGCCTCAGGGCGTCAAGATCGATGGGCGGAGCCTGATGCCGCTGCTGCGTGGAGAGGCGAAGGCGTGGCCGGATCGTACGCTGTTCTTCCAATGGCACCGCGGCGACGAGCCGGAGCCGCATCGTGCCTGCGCCGCACGCAACCAGCGCTGGAAACTCGTGGACGGCAAGGAGCTCTACGACCTGGAGAACGACCCGGCGGAGGCTAACGACGTCGCCGCCCAGCATCCCGGCATCGCGGCCAAGTTGCGTAAGGAATACGAGGAGTGGTTCAAGGATGTCTCCTCGACCCGCGGCTATGCGCCGCCGCGCATCCACTTGGGCACGACGCACGAGAATCCTGTGATCCTCACGCGCCAGGACTGGCGCGGTCCCAACGCGAGCTGGGGCGCCAAGTCGCTCGGTTACTGGGAAGTGCTGGTGGCGGAGAAGGCGCGGTACGATATCTCCGTCCGCATGGCCCCGGCCGAGACGGCGCCGGAAGTGCATTTCCGCCTGAACGGAGCCGCGCTGAAAGCCTCCGCAGCCGAGGGCGCCACGGAAGTCGTTCTCGGCGCCACCGAGATTCCCGCCGGCCCGGGCCGCCTCGAAGTGGAACTCCACTCCGGCGCCCAACCCCTCGGCGTGCACCAAGTCACCGTGCGGCGCTTGCCGTGAGCTGGTGGCGCAAGCTTCAGCTTGTGGCCCCGCCGTGGGGGTGCCCGCAAGGCCCCGGCCGTCAGCTCTTCCGCTTCTTCATCTCCTCCTTCAACACCTCGACGGCCTTCTCCAGTTGCGCGTCGCGGCCCTTCAGGAAATCCTCGGGCGTGTTGTCCACGTGGATGTCCGGCGGCACGCCGTAGTTCTCCAGGTTCGTGCCCCGCACGTTCCACACGCCCGAGCCCGGCGTGCGGATCATCGAGCCGTCCATCAGCCGGTAGGAGCCGGTGCCGATGACCGCGCCATACGTGGTGACGCCCACCACCTTGCCCAGCCCCAGCGTCCGGAAGCCGTCGGGGAACATCTCCGCGTCGGAGGTCGAGCGCTCGTTCTGCATCACCACCATGGGACCGTAGAAGGTCCTCAGCGGCCGCTTCATCTCGACCGACCCCCGCCCGCGGGTGTACTGATACTGCCGCTGGCCCAGGATTTGCAGCAACTCCTGGTCGATGCCGCCGCCGGGGTTGAAGCGCTGATCGATTACCAGCGCCTTTTTCGCGTGCGTGTCCCCGATCTCGCGCTCGAACTTGCGCAGCGATTCGGCGTCCATGGCGCGGATGTGCAGGTAGCCGATCTCGCCGCCCGAGAGTTTGTCCACCATGGCCCGCCGCTCGGCCACCCACTGGTTGTATTGCAGGGTAACGAACGCCGTGCCGCTGACCGGCTCGACCTGCACTTTCCAGGCGCCGTCCGCCGACGGCTTCGAGCTGACCGTGAACTCCATCTTGCGGCCCGGCGCGGTGGTGAAGTGCTTCCAGTAGTTGTCGCCGGCCTTGAGCTCGCGGTCCTTGACCGCCAGGATGAAGTTGCCCACGGCGATCTTGACGAAGTCCTTGTCGGCGGGGCCGTCCTTGTAGATGGAAGCGACCTTGTACAAGCCGGAGGCGTCAGGCTCCAAATCGAAGCCGGGATAGCGGGTCTGCGCCTGGGTGCGCGGGTCGCCGGTGGTCCCCGAGATGCCGGTGTGCGAGGCGTTCAGCTCGCCCAGCATGCGGCTGACCAGGTCGTGCATCTCCTCGCGGTCGGCGATGTGTTCGAGCAGCGGCTCGTAAGTGGCCTTGACCTTGTCCCAGTCCGCCCCGTGCATCTTGTCGTCGTAAAAGCGGTGCTTCATCACGCGCCAGCTCTCGGCCACCACCTGGCGGCGCTCGGCGTTGTGATCCACCTCGACGCGCACCAGGAAGCTGACCCGCCGCCGGTCGGGCGTGCGCCCCATCGAGGGCGGCCCCGGCGCGGCAGCCGCGGCCGCGCCACTGCCCACGTCGATCGAGTAGATGCCGTTGCCGTCCATGAAGAAGACGCTGCGGCCGTCGCGCGAGAACTGAAGCGAGGAGATGGCTCCGCCAAAGCCGCGGCCCCGCGTGGGCGGGCCTTCCTCGCCGCCCGGGGCGGGCTGCGAGACCGTCAGCCTCGTCATGCGCTCGCCATCGGCCTGTATGGTGTAGAGCGCCGAGACCATGCGGCCCTCCTGCTGGCCCATCACGGTGAAGGCGTACAGGCGGCTGTCGGGCGACGGCGCCGCGCTGGTGACGCTATCGCTCAGCCGGGTAAGCTGCCGGATGCGCCGCTCGATGCCGTTCCAGTCGATCTTGACCTCGACCTTCTTCGGCTCCGCCACGGGCGGGCCGCCCTTGGCCGCCGGAGTGCGCGGACGCGCGGTCTGCTCGGCGGCCTGCGCCTCTTCTTCGCTGTCCACGCCGCGCTCGGCGGGGTTCTTCTCCTCGACCGTCAGCGAGACGCTGTAGAGCTGCATCGCGCTAAAGCGGGCGACGGTGGCCATGCCGCCCTGCATCGTGCCGGCGATGAAGATCAGTTTCTTTCCGTCCGGCGTCCAGCGCGCCCCGGTGATGCTGGTGAGGTCGTCGCGCTGGATCCTGCGCTCCGCTCCGCCGGAGGCTGGAATCACGTAGACGCCCGGCCGGAAGTTGCGGTCCATGCGGGAGCAGGAGATCCAGGCGCCGTCTGGTGAGAACTGCGGGTTGGAGATGCTGGAGACCTCGCTCGAAGCCAGCGTCTCGGTCTTGCCCCCTTCGAGCCAGGCGCGGTAGAGCTTGCGGTCGCTGGCGGTGTAGAGCAGCGATTTCGAATCCGGCGCCCACTCCAGCGACGACTTCTCGGTGTCCGAATCCGACAGCTTCTTCAGGTTGTTGCCCCGCTCATCGGCGATATAGAGCTCCTCGCGGCCGGAGCGGTCCGAGACAAAGGCGATCCACTTGCCGTCGGGCGACCAGCGCGGCGCGGTCTCGCGCCAGTACGACTCGGTTACGCGCTGCGCCTCGCCGCGCTCGGTGGCCACGGTGAATATCTCGCCGTGCGCGGAGAGGGCCGCGCGCTTGCCCGAGGGCGAGAGCGAGAAAGCGTCCGCCTCATTCTGAACGGCCAGCGTCTCGACGGTGTTCTCCTTCTCGTCGGAGATGATCTGGACCTTGATCTCGCTGCTCTTGCCGCTGGCGGTGTCCAGCTTCCACAACCCGAAGTTCTCTTCGTAGACGATGACCCGCCCGTCGGCCGAGATGGAGGGGAAGAACAAGTTGCCGCTGGTGTGGTGCGTCACCTGCGCCGGCTTGCCGCCGCGCTCGGAGATCTTCCAGATGTTGTTGACGCTCTTCATGACCTCCGGGCTGCCGGGCTTGACGCCCTTCTCGTTGGGCAGCCGGTCGCTGACGAAGTAGATCTCGCCTTTCGGGCCGTACATGGGCCACAGGTAGTTGCCCTGGTACTCGCTGTCGCCCAGGCGCGTGAACTTCCTGGCGGCGACGTCCATCACCCACAGGTCGGCGGCGTAGGAGCCGCGGTAGTGCTTGCGCCACCAGGTCATGGGGTGGCGATTGAAGGCCAGGCGCGCGCCGTCCGCCGAGAAACTGCCCCAGGCGCCCCAGTCGGTGGGGATCATCTGTTCGAGGCCACCCTCGAGGGGCACTTCGTAGAGGTTCGGAATGCCGGGGAACAGAGCGCCGCGCGAGGCCTGGAGGACGATCTTCTTGCTGTCGGGGGTCCAGCCTACCACGGTCTCGCCGCCCGAGTGGAAGGTGAGCTGCTTCGCCTGCCCGCCCTGGCTCGGGATGACGTAGACGTCGTAGTTGCCCTGGCGGTTTGACGAAAAGGCGATCCAGCGGCCGTCGGGGGAGAACCGCGGGTAGACGTCGCGCCCCCGGTGAACGGTTAGGCGTTGTGCGCCGCTGCCGTCCTCGCTGGCCACCCACAGGTCGCCCAGGTAGCTGAAGGCTACTCTGCCCTTGTGGTAGGTAGGATGCCGAAGTAGTCGTGCTTCCGCCGCCCACGCCGCCGCCGCCATGAACAGCACGGCACACGCCAGGATGGTTCTTCGCATGTTGAGCCTCCGATTGGGGGACAATCCGAATCGCGTATTATACGCCAGCACGAGTTCGCCAGGAAGCGGGCGCGCCTGTTGTTTGTAGTCCCCTAGTCTGGGCGACCGCTTGCTGACGCGCGCGGCTCGGTTGCCGTGCCCGCGCGCAGTACTGCTGGCTGAGCCGCGAGCGCAAGCGAGCGGTTGCGCCGTCTGTCCCTCCGAGGCTGAGCGACTACTGTTCTATGATGGATATAGGTGTCCGGGTCTGTGATTTCCCCCGCGAGGCGGTCCCCCCCCTGGCTGGCGCCGGTGGCGGGCTACGTTCTGTCCTTAGCCTGCCTGATCTGGGTGTTTCAGGGCGTGGACCTGCGCGCTATCCTGCGGGATTTCGCCGCCCTGGACTGGCGCTGGGTCAGCCTGGCGGTGGCCGGCGACATCTTCGTCTACGTCTGGCAGGCCGTGCGCTGGAACCTGCTGCTGAAGCCGGTGGGGCAGCCGACCTTGGGACGTTCCGTGCTGGCCATCTACGTGGCCCTGTTCGCCAACGAGACACTGCCCTTGCGTCCCGGTGAGTTTCTGGTCCGCCCCTACCTGCAAACCCGCTGGAGCAAGATCCCGTTCTCGGTAGTGCTTTCGTCGATCATCATTGAACGGGTGTTCGACGGAGTATGGCTGGTGCTGGCCCTGTGGCTGACCACCATGTTCATTCCTCTGCCCGGCTTCCTGGTGCAGGGCACTTGGGTGCTTGGCATGGTGGTGGTATGGATGTGCGTCATGCTGGCGCTGATCATGTTCCACAAGCAGAAGGCCCGCTC
>Ga0194110_10008114_pt1 | contig 11963 bp, 10 predicted proteins | sample TA2Kig1200mmetaG_FD_146192 | JGI IMG/M metagenome (GOLD analysis project Ga0194110, IMG submission 146192) | Freshwater microbial communities from Lake Tanganyika, Tanzania - TA2015032 Kigoma Deep Cast 1200m | ecosystem: Environmental > Aquatic > Freshwater > Lake | place: Tanzania: Lake... | reverse complement strand
CCCGGTGGAGGACCACGGCAACGGGGCCATCTTGCCGGGCTTGGTCAACTGCCACGTCCACCTGGAGTTCTCCGCCCTGGCCGGAACGGTGCCGCCTCAGATCCGCTGGGAGGATTGGCTGGACGATGCCCTGGCCGGCTATGGAGGGCTAAGCGCCGAGGAGGTGGAAGCCGGCGTCGTCCGGGGAATCGAGGCCGTGCACGCCAGCGGCGCCGCCCTGGCCGGAGAGGTGACCAACACCGGGATATCCTTGCCGCACCTGGAGAACAGCCCCCTGGCCTACCACCTCTTTTATGAATGCCTGGGTTTTGACCTCCTGGAGCCGGTGGATCTGGAGGAGATTTTTCCGTTTTTGGGACAGGCTGCAGCAGAGGCCAGTTCCCCGGTTTCCGCCGGGGCGCACGCGCCTTATTCCGTGTCCGCCCCCTTGTTCCGGGCCATCGGGGCATGGAACCAGGCTCGGCGGCGGCCCCAGACGGTGCATCTGGCCGAATCCCGGGGCGAGGAGGAGTTCCTGGCCACCGGGGACGGCTTTTTCCGGGACCTGCTCCTCCGGCGGGGACGGAGGGTGGGGGACTTTCAGCCTCCAAACTTGGCCCCCGCGGCTTACCTGGACTCTTTGGGATTTCTCCATGACGCCACCCTGGCGGTTCATGGGGTCTGGCTGAGTCTCGAAGAGCTGGACCGGCTCCGCCGCACCGGCGCCTGGCTGGTGCTCTGCCCCCGGGCCAACCGCTATACCGGCGCGGGGACGCCTCACGTGCAACAGATGTTGGAGTCCCGGGTGAACCTGGCCCTGGGGACCGATTCCCTGGCGGGCAACTGGGACCTGAACCTGTTCGGGGAGATGCTCTGGCTCTACCGGCATTATCCCGCCGCGCCCGGAGAGTTGTGGCTGCGCCTGGGAACTATAAACGGCGCCCGGGCACTGGAACGCTCGGATGAATTCGGCAGCCTGGAGCCGGGGAAAAGGGCGGCCCTGGGATTCGTTCTCCTATCGGGGGATGGGGACTTCTGGGGAGAATTATACGCCGCTGGAGCGGAAGGCAGGTTCAGGTGGATCAGTTGAGGTAGGGTGCCAAGGCGCATCACTCGCGCCACCTTAATTCTTTCCGAATTGTTGCCTTAACTCCGAAAACGCTTAGGAAGATTGGTTGCCTCCTGCAAAGAAGAACAAAATCAAGGGCATTAGAGGCACAGGCTTCCAGCCCGTGGCTAATCTTCCTGAATCTACTACGTTGCCCACAGGCCAGAGGCCTGCGCCACTAATATTTTTTGCTGTTTGCTATTTCCTTCCGAAAAAGGGGCTATTCGCTTTGTAGTTCCTTGTTCCGGAGTTAAGGCAATAATCGAATTTACCGAAAACCGAAAACCGTTTTTGGGGAGACCGGAGATGACGCAAAAACCCCGGCTGGGCCGTATTCAGTACCTCAATTCGCTGCCCATTTATTTCGCCCTGGAGAACGTCTTTGGCGAAAACGGCTTTCACCTGGCGCCAGACACTCCCGCGGGGTTGAACGCCCGGATGCGCCGGGGGGAGCTGGACGTCAGCGGCATTTCCGCCATGGAATACGCCCGCTGGCCTTTGGAGTATTATCTGCTCCCCGATCTCTCCATCAGCTCCCAGGGGCCGGTGGGGAGCGTCATCCTGTTCAGCCGGGCGCCTTTTGCGGACCTGCACGGGCAGGCGGTGGCAGTGAGCGCGGCCTCGGCCAGCGGCGCGGCCCTGCTTAAGGTGCTCATGGCCGAGGTTTTTAAGGCGGAGCCTGAATATCAGGCCGCGCCTCTGACAAATGGGGTCAGGCGGAAATACTCCGGGGTGCTGGCCATCGGCGATGAAGCCCTGCGCCTGAAAATGGCGGGGGAGTGGCCTTATGAGCTGGACCTGGGCGCGGCCTGGCAGGAGCTCACCGGGCTGCCCTTTGTCTTCGGGGTCTGGGCGGTGCGGCGGGAATTCGCCCGGAACCAGCCTGAGTCCGCGACCGCCCTGCACCGCTTGCTTCTGCGCTCCCGGGATTGGGGCGTCCAGGCCTTGCCGGAGTTGAGCCGGATGGCTGCGAGATTTTCAGAAATGTCGGCGGAGCAAATTTTGGCTTATTTTCACCAATTGGATTTTTCCCTGGGCCCGGAGCAGGAAAAGGGGCTAAAGACCTTTTTCCAATATCTTCAGAACCTGGAAGTACTTGCCTCCGCCCCGGAATTGGCATATTTTGCCAGGTAGGGTGCGTTTCGCGCACCATCCAAAGCTATGAAGGTGCGTAAACCGCACCCTAGGGGAGGACCCATGCAAATCGTCGCGTTTAACAGCAGCCCCCGGGATAATGAAACTAGCAAGACGGAATTGATTTTACAAAAATTTTTGGCCGGCGCCCGGCGGGCCGGCGCCTCCACCGAGACCATTTACCTGCGCCGCTATCAAATCAAGGACTGCCTGGGGTGTTTCAGTTGCTGGCTGAAGGACCTGGGGCGCTGCGTGCAAAAAGACGACATGGCGGAATTGCTTTTCGAGCACTACCTGAAGGCCGAGGTCGCGGTGTTGGCCACGCCCATTTATTACATGACCATGAACGCCCGGATGAAGGCTTTTATTGATCGCACCCTGCCCCTGATGGACCCCCTGGCGGAGGTAGGGCCTGAGGGAGGCCACCCGTATCGCTATGAGAAAGTGCCCAAGGTGGCGGCGTTGAGCGTCTGCGCTTTTTGGGACCAGTCCATGTTTCAGCCCCTGTCTCTTAACATGAAGATGATATTTGGCCGGGACCTGATTGCCGAGATCTACCGCCACTCTTCGGAGGCTCTTACGGTTCCCGAACTCCGGCCCCAGGTGGACCAGGTGCTGGCCGCGGTGGCCCAGGCCGGGGAAGAACTGGTGCGGGACGGGCAGATAAAAGAGGAGACCATGGCCGCGCTTACCCAGGAGTTGGCCCCGGCCTCGATTATGCAGGAAATGTCCCGGCAATACTGGGCCCAGGCCATGGAACTGGCCGGGAATAAGTGATTTTATTAGCTCTTAGCTTTAAGCTATCAGCCAAAAACTTTTTTTTAAAAAAAAACTGTCTGCTGATAGCTGAAAGCTGGCGGGAGTAGTATGGGATACAAGAACCTGCAGCATTTTGTCCAGGTATTGGAACGGGCCGGGGAGTTAAAACGCATCTCCGAGCCGGTGAGCCCTTTCCTGGAAATCACGGAAATCACCGACCGGGTGTGCAAGCAGGGCGGACCGGCGCTGCTGTTTGAAAATGTGCCGGGCTGTGAGATGCCGGTTCTGATGAACGCCTTCGGGTCCATGCGCCGCATGTGCCTGGCCCTGGAGGTGGACGACCTGAACGCCATCGCCCCGGAACTTTTGAGTTTCCTGGAGGCGGAAGCCAACACCCTGATCAAGAAGCTGAAGCTCCTCCCCAAGCTGGCCCGCCTGGGGCGCATGTTTCCCAAGGAGGTGTCCAGGGCCCCGTGCCAGGAGGTGGTGCACACCGGGAGCGAGGTGGACCTGGCACGGCTGCCGGTCCTCACCTGCTGGCCCGGAGACGGCGGCCCTTTTATCACCCTGCCGGTGGTTATCACCCACCACCCGGCAACCGGCCGGCGCAATGTGGGGATGTACCGCATGCAGGTCTATGATGCGCGCACCACCGGAATGCACTGGCACGCCCACAAGGGGGGGGCCCAACACTACCGGGTGGCCGAGGCCCGGGGGGAGCCGCTCCCCGTGGCCGTGGCCATCGGCCCGGACCCGGCGGTGACCTATGCGGCCACCGCGCCGCTGCCGGAAGACATCGACGAGATTCTCTTGGCCGGATTCCTCCGGAATGAGCCGGTGGAGATGGTTCCCTGCCTGACCCAGCCCCTCCTGGTGCCGGCGGAGTCCCAGGTGGTCCTGGAGGGCTATGTCAAACCGGGGGAGCGCCGCCGGGAAGGGCCTTTCGGCGACCACACCGGGTATTACTCCCTGGCCGACGACTACCCGGTGTTCCACGTCACCGCGGCGACCCACCGGCGAAACGCCATCTATCCCGCCACCATCGTGGGACGGCCGCCCATGGAAGACTGCTTCATGGCCAAGGCCACGGAGCGCATCTTCCTGCCGTTGATGAAAAAAACTCTGCCGGAGATCGTGGATATGAACCTGCCGGTGGAGGGGGTGTTCCACAACCTGGCCTTCATCGCCATCGACAAGCGCTATCCGGGCCACGCCCGGAAGGTGATGCACGCCCTCTGGGGCCTGGGGCAGATGATGTTCACCAAGATCATCGTCATCTTCGACAAAGAGGTGGATGTGCAGGACCTGTCGCAAGTTTTGTGGCGCCTGGGCAACAATGTGGACCCCCGAAGGGATACGGTGTTCGCGGACGGGCCGGTGGACGCCCTGGACCATGCGGCGCCGCTCCCCCACTACGGCTCCAAGATGGGCATTGATGCCACCCGCAAGTGGCCGGAGGAGGGCTTTACCCGGGAATGGCCCCCGGTCATCGAAATGGACCCGGAAATCAAGCGCAAGGTGGATGAGCTGTGGCCAAAGCTAGGTCTGATCTGAAGTCGAGCTAAAGAAATGCAACCGCATGACATTGTACATAAAGGCCGCTTAATTATCCCCCTCTAGGGGGGGTAGGGGGAGGGTGGCAAATTTAACCTCGCACAAATATAATGACTTTGCCACCCCCACCCTGACCCTCCCCCCTCAAGGGGGAGGGAATTTTAAGTAGCGTCCGATGATGCCTAATAATAGATTGAGACTCCTGGAACAATGAACCCTGATGTGCTGAATGCAGGCAGGAACCGCTACGTGGTGGCTTTGACCGGCGCGTCCGGCATGATTTACGCCCGGGAGTTGCTGGCCTATTTTCAAGGACGGCCGGACCTGGAACTGCACTGCATTATTTCCCCCGCGGGGGAGCAGGTTCTGGCCCTGGAGTTGGGCCTGCCCCCCCGGGAGTTGGCCCCGGCAGCCGTGTGGCATGAGGCGGACGATTTCACCTCGTCCCTGGCCAGCGGCTCTTTCCAGGCTCGGGCCATGGTGGTGATTCCCTGCACCATGGGAAGTTTGGGGGCCATTGCCCAGGGGGTGGGACGTCATCTCGTGCACCGGGCCGGCGAGGTTTTTCTCAAAGAGAAGCGCCCCCTGATCCTGGTGGTGCGGGAAACCCCTGTGAGTCTGGTGCACCTGGAGAATATGGTGCGGGCGGCCCGGGCCGGGGCCACCGTTTTCCCTGCCTGTCCGGGGTTTTACCATCGGCCTAAGACGTTGGAAGAGTTGGCCCGCCAATTCGCCGGGCGGGTCCTGGACCACCTGGGTCTGGACCATAATCTTGGTCCCCGGTGGGGGGAGAAAAAATGATTCACCCCTAAGACACCAGGACATCAAGAATTCGCCAAGGATTTCAAATTTGGTCTGGGCGCAGCCAGGACCAAACCGCAATTATCTTTGTGTAACCTTGGTGTCTTGGTGGTGATCTGTTAGGTTTTTTATGCGGCGATTTTTGCAAAACATATACGAACTCCTGGACATGATCAAGATCGGCCACTCGGTCCTGGCCCTGCCTTTTGCCTTCATGGGGGCGTTGTTGGCGGCCCGGGGGCTGCCCGCGGGCGGGACGGCTTGTTGGATTTTGGTGGCCATGGTGGGGGCCCGCGCGTCCGCCATGGCTTTCAACCGGTTGGCCGATGCGCCCTTCGACGCCCTGAACCCCCGCACCGCGGACCGGGCCTTGCCCGCGGGACGGATCAGCCGCCGGGCCACGGTGCTATTTATTGTGATCAGTTCGGGGATTTTTATCTTTGCCGCGTCCCGGCTCAACTGGCTCTGCCTGCTTCTCTCCCCCCTGGCCCTGGGGGTTATCCTGGGCTATTCCCTTACCAAGAGGTTAACCGCGGCCTGCCATGGCATTTTGGGTTTGAGCCTGGCCCTGGCCCCCCTGGGCGGCTGGCTGGCGGTGAGAACGGATTTGGAATATCCGGTCCTGGTCCTCTCCTTATCGGTGCTGTTCTGGGTGGCGGGTTTTGATATTCTGTACGCCCTCCAGGATGAGAAATTCGACCGCGGGGCGGGTTTATATTCCATCCCCAGCCGTCTGGGAATCACCCGGGCGCGGCGGCTGGCGGCCTGGTGCCATGCAGTGGCCGCCGCAGGGTTTGCCCTCACCGGCTGGCTGGCCGGATTGGGCTGGATTTATGCGGCGGCGGCGCTAATGAGCGCCCTGATTTTGGCGGGGGAGCACTTGCTCCTGGTGCAACGCCAGACCGTTAGACTGCCCCCGGCCTTTTTCACCCTGAACGGCCTGGTGAGCGTGGGCCTGGGAGTGGCCACCTGGTTGAGTTTGGGATTTTAAAAGATTTTGCAAGAGCATTTTGCAAAATTAACCGGCACTTATGTAGCCGCAGGCTTCAGCCTGCGCCACCGATTATTCGGGGAGTAATTTTATAGAAATTCAGCCTCAAAAATTTTCAAAAGGCTCTCAAGTAAGCGGTATTTCCCTCGACAATCAAATTCGCCATAAAAAGGGGGCAGGGCCGAACGGATATTGGTGGAGCGGATAGCCGGAGACCGGACCGGTCCCGGAACCTCCCGGCTTTTCCAGGGATGGGATTTAACCAGGTTTTTGGCTGCTTTACTTTTTTTCCTCCATATATCAATTTATACTTGACAGGGAAATTCTTTGCGTCTTACAATGCCCTTGCGAAAGGAAATATGGTTAAGATTATTTAGGGAAAGGAGGAATGGGGGTAAAGGCAATAGGGGTGAAACCCAAAAATGATCAAAGATTTAAGGGGGATGATCTAAATGACTAAAAGAACCTGCGTGATGTTACTGGTACTGGCTCTGGCCATGGCGCCGGCCGCGGCCCAGGCCAGGATGTGGGTGGGGGTCCAACTGGGGGGCAACATGGCCTCCAACACGGATATTGATATCAACACCGGGGTCGCGGCCACCTCGGGCACCGTTCAACATGCCGGTATCGACACTTCGGTGATCGCCGGTGTGACCATCGGCTACGATTTCGTCCGGGAAGGCTTTGGGGGTTACGACTATCCCGACTGGATGAAATACTTCAGCGTTGCCACGGACTTCACCTTCAATCGCTTTGATTTTCCCAACCAGTGGAAGGGTTACACGGGTTTTCCTGGCTTCGCAAATCCAGTTTCGGAAGGCACCATGGCGTGCTGGTCTTTCCTGTTCATGGGGAAATACGGCTTCTTCCCGGATTCCGAGGTGCCCTTTGGACGGCTGCAGCCTTATTTGGCGGTAGGCCCGGGCATCATGTTCAGCACCCAAAATCCTTTTGTGTCCTCCAGCTCGGTGGATATCGCCCTGGTCACCGAGTTCGGCATTCGCTACATGGCTTTGAAGAACGTCTCCCTGGATACGGTCTTCCGGTATCGTTGGTGTCAACCTTCGTACAACTTTGTCGGCTTCAACACTGCCGAGTTTGACGCCCACCAGTTCAGCTTCATGATTCGGGCATCCTATCACTTCTAAGGCTCAAACCTGAATTCGGGGAAAAGGCGGCTTCCAGGCCGCCTTTTTTAATGGGCCCCTCCCTTAGAATGACAAAACCGGCGGCCTTTGCAGAGGTCTCAGCCTGGTATGAGACGCGCCCTGCGAGGCGCTGTTCCTCCCATGGCTTCGCTTTTCCTGAGGCGCTATAGGGCTTGTGTCCGCCGAGGCAAAGATGATATATGGTTTGAGATAATTTTCTTCTAAAATCTGGGGCCTTTTAAACCTATCCATGTTTTTTCAACAGCTGCTCAACGGCCTGACCACCGGCGCGGCGTACGCCCTTATCGCCCTGGGCTACACCATGATTTACGGTATTCTGGGCCTGATTAATTTCGCCCAGGGGGAAATTTATATGGCCGGGGCCTTCGTGGCGGTCTTGCTGCTGGCCACGGGGCAGGTCAATTTTTTCCTGGCATTTTTGGCCGGGATGGCCGCGGCGGCCCTGGTGGGCGTGGCCCTGGAACGGGTGGCCTTCCGGCCCCTTCGGGGGTCGCACCCCCTGGTGCCGCTGATCAGCGCCATCGGCGCCTCCATCTTTCTTCAGAGCCTGGCCCTGCTGCTCTTCGGGCCTAATGACCGCCCCTTTCCCGTCCAGTTCGATTTTAGCACCATCACTGTGGCCGGGCTTCCCCTGTCCACTCTTCAGGGGGCCATTTTGGCGGCAGCCTTGGGGTTCATGGCGCTTCTGGTAGTTTTTGTGCGGTACACCCGGTACGGCAAGGCCATCGTGGCTTGCGCCCTGGACCGGGACACCGCCCGCCTCATGGGCATCAACGTGGACCGCATGGTGACCCTGACGTTCTTCATCGGCTCCGCCCTGAGCGGCGCCGCGGGCATCATGATGGCCATTTATTATAACGCCACCTACCCCCGCATGGGGTTGCTGCCCGGGCTCAAGGCCTTCAGCGCCGCCATCCTGGGCGGGGTGGGAAACATTCCCGGGGCCATTTTGGGAGGCCTGCTCCTGGGGGTGGCCGAATCCCTGGGCGCGGCCTATGTCTCTTCCGGGTTCAAGGACGCCACCGCGTTCGCCATTTTAATTTTGGTGCTATTAATACGGCCCCAGGGGATTTTGCGGGGACGGGGGGATTGAGGCGGTCTTTGGTCTTCGGTCTTCGGTCTTCGGTGAAAAGATTGGAATTATCGAACAGAATATAAATGAAATTATACATAGCGACATAAATGATTGCGCATTTCTAACTACTGATGGACCGGGCAATAATCCCCGATTTCATCAAAGAAACTGAATAATTCCCTCCCCCTTCGAGGGGGGAGGGCCAGGGTGGGGGTGGTATCGTCTTGTTAGCGGTCCAGTTGCCACCCTCCCCCTAGCCCCCTCCCCTCTCAGGGAGGGGGAGTTTGAAAATATTCTTTGCCAGAAGATTGATAGATTAAAGAAGAAAGTAATATTGCTGAGTATAAAATAACATGACCGCGTACCTGCTGCACCTGGCCGTACTTTCGGGCATCTACGTCATCCTGGCCGTGAGCCTTAACCTGATCATCGGCTACGCCGGCCAGGTTTCTTTGGGGCACGCGGCCTTTTTCGGCATCGGGGGCTACACTTCCGCCCTGGTGTCCCTGCACTTCGGCTTTCCCTTTCCCCTGGCGGTCCTGAGCGCCTTGGTGGTGGCCGGAACCTGCGGTCTGGGCCTGGGGCTGCCCACCCTGCGCCTCAAGGAAGACTACCTGGCCATCGTCACCCTGGGTTTCGGGGTCATTGTGGACCTGGTCTTTCTCAACCTGGAGATCACCGGCGGCCCCGACGGGCTGGTGAATATCCCCTTACCCCGGCTGGGGGGAGTAGTCTTCCGGCCCCAGGGGCTTTATATTGTCCTGGTGTTACTGACGCTGCTGCTGATCCTGGGCTTGACTTACAGCCTGGTGCGCTCTTATCACGGCCGGGCCTTGCGGGCCATCCGGGACCATGAAACCACGGCCCAGGTGATGGGCATCAACACCCCCGCCTACAAGATCATGATCTTCACCCTGGCCGCGGCCGTGGCCGGGGTGGCCGGCTCCCTTTACGCCCATTACATTACCTTCATCAATCCCGAATCCTTTGGACTGCACACCTCCATCCTGCTCCTGTGCATGGTGGTCCTGGGGGGAATGGGGTCCATCGCCGGCTCGGTGGTGGGCGCGGTGATCCTGGCGGTGCTGCCGGAGATGCTGCGGCAGTTCAAGGATTACCAGGACCTGCTGTACGGCGCCCTGCTGGTGGGCTTACTGATTTTGCGGCCCCAGGGACTGATGGGGCGGGGGAAGCTGAGTCTGAAGTTTATTACTAAGAAAGAGTAAGGGGTTGGCGGGTTAGCAGAAAACAGAAAAAAGAAAACAGAAAACAGAAAACAAACTTTACCATGTTGACCTTAAAAAGCGTCCAATCCGGCTACGGCCGGGCGCCGGTGCTTAAGGGCATCTCCTTGCACGTGCGCCCCGGGGAGGTGGTGACCCTCATCGGGGCCAACGGCGCGGGGAAGACCACGGCGCTCTCCACCATTTCCGGGCTGCTGCCGGCCCGGAAGGGGGCCATTGAATTTGCCGGCCAGGACCTCACCCGGATGCGGCCGGAGCGCATCGTTACCCTGGGACTGGCCCTGGTGCCGGAAGGCCGCCGGGTTTTCCGCACCTTGAGCGTCACCGCCAACCTGGAACTGGGGGCCTTTTACCGCCAGGACAAGAAGCAGGTGCGCCGGGACCTGGAAGAACTCCGGGCCCGGTTTCCCATCCTCAAAGAGCGGGCCCGGCAGGCCGCGGGAACCCTGAGCGGCGGCGAGCAGCAGATCCTGGCCATCGGCCGCGCCCTGATGGCCCGCCCCAAGCTCCTGATGCTGGATGAGCCGTCCATGGGTCTGGCCCCCCAGATGGTGACCCGGGTATATGATATTTTGCGGGACTTGAAAAAAAGCGGCACCACCATCCTGCTGGTGGAGCAGAACGCCCGGGCCGCCCTGAAGGTGGCGGATCGGGGCTATGTCCTGGAGACCGGGCGCATCATCCTGGACGGCGCCGCCGCGGAACTCCAGGAAGACCCGGAGGTGCAGCGGGCTTATTTGGGGAAGGGTTACCGGGAAGTGTGGGAATGAAGCAGCCGTCAGCTTTCAGCCGTCAGCAGTCAGCTTTTTTTAGCATATGGCCTTTGACTTAAGCTGAAAGCTGACTGCTGAAAGCTGACGGCTAAAATAACAATGGCTTTACTGACTGTTACCGACCTGACCAAACACTTCGGCGGGGTGAAGGCCCTGGAACGGGTTTCCTTTGCCGTGGAGGAGGGGGAAATCGTGGCTCTCATCGGCCCCAACGGCGCCGGCAAGACCACCTGCTTCAACGTCCTCAACGGCCTGCTGGCCCCCACCGGAGGCGGCGTCCGCCTGGCCGGCCGGGACCTCAAGGGGCTGCCCCCCTACCACCGGGCGCGGCTGGGGTTGGCCCGCACCTTCCAGAACATCCAGCTCTTCGGCGGCATGACGGTGCTGGAAAACGTCCTCACCGGGCGCCATCAGCGCCAGAAAGTGGGCGTCCTGGAAGCCTTGCTGCCGTTTCCCAAAGTGCTCCGGGCCGAGGCCCGGGCCCGGGAGCGGAGTCTGGAGCTGCTCAATCTGGTGGGTCTGGTGGAAAAAGCCGGCTGGTCCGCGGAGGCCCTGGCCTACGGGGAGCAGCGCCGTCTGGAGATTGCCCGGGCCTTGGCCCAGGAGCCCCGGCTGCTCCTTATGGACGAGCCCGCGGCGGGCCTCAATCCCCGGGAAACTGAAGACCTCATGGCCTTGCTGGAGCAGCTCCGGAATCTGGGCATAACTCTCCTGGTCATCGAACACGACATGACCCTGGTCATGGGCATCAGCCACCGGGTGGTGGTGTTGGATCACGGTGAAGTCATTGCCATGGGCCCGCCCGGAGAGATCCGCCGGGACCCTAGGGTGATTGAGGCGTATTTGGGACGGGAAGAAGAATGAGGTTTCAGGTTTCAGGTTTTAGGGAGAAATTACTATTGGTTCCTGGAGAATTCTAAGCACATGGGCAGGAAGAAGTACCTTTCAATATAGTGGTTCTGTTTCAAGCGGAACAACTATAAGATACGGACAAAACTATAAATATAAAATTGATGTAACCAAAGAACAGTATAATGCTTTACTTAATCATTTCCGAAGTGAAACTGTCCCAGCCGGAACCTCCAGAACTAATCCACCAAGAGGCAGTGTAGGCGAATGGTTACAAGAAAATGTTACTAGGACTGCAATATCATCCTATATTTGTCCGATTTTAATAGCCGAGGGTTTTGCCGAGAGGGTCGGAAATACTGAAATTAGATTTATTACTCGGAGCATGAAGGCCAATTCCATCCATTAGCCCCCTCCCCCTTGAGGGGGGAGGGTTGGGGTGGGGGTGAATAGAACTTCTTTTCTAATGAGCCTCGCTAAGGGAGAATCGTCATGCCCATATACGACCACGACGCGGAGCAGATGAA
>Ga0194110_10008103_pt1 | contig 11969 bp, 20 predicted proteins | sample TA2Kig1200mmetaG_FD_146192 | JGI IMG/M metagenome (GOLD analysis project Ga0194110, IMG submission 146192) | Freshwater microbial communities from Lake Tanganyika, Tanzania - TA2015032 Kigoma Deep Cast 1200m | ecosystem: Environmental > Aquatic > Freshwater > Lake | place: Tanzania: Lake... | reverse complement strand
TTGACCTTGAGCGGGATGTAGGTGCTCTGACCGCCGAATTGACGGCGCCCGACGACTCGTTTGGCGAACTGCACGGGGATGCGGCGCTGACCCAACTCAACACGCACGACGGCCGCCAGGATGAGCACCGACACGCCGACGAGCACCATGAAGATGAACGTCTTCTTGCTCTGTAACAGCGAGTAGTAGTTGTACGGCAGGTCGCTCACCACTGAGACGAAGATCATCATCGACATGCCGTTACCGATGCCTCGTTGACTGATCAACTCGCCCAACCACATGAGAAAGGTCGTGCCGGCGACGAGGGACGGGATCACGATCAATGCGCGCGGCATGAACGGGTCGAGCAACACCACGTCGGGCACCGTGGCGGCGGCACCGAAGAACGCCGAGCCGTTGCCTTGCCCGAAGATGAAGGTGAGACCGGCGGCCTGCAGCGTGGCGATGGCGACCGCGACGTAGCGGGTCCACTGTGTGATCTTGCGCTGACCGACCGCACCTTCTTGCTGCCACTGTTCCAACTTCGGGATCACGACCGTGAGCACCTGCATGATGATGCTTGCGGTGATGTAGGGCATGATGCCGAGGGCGAAGATCGAGAAACTGCCGAACGCACCACCCGAGAACAAGTTGAGGAAGCCAAGTGCCCCTTGCGAACGCGAGGCCTCGCGCAACTGGCTGACCGCCTGGGCGTCGACGCCCGGGGCGCGCAGCGCCACGCCGATGCGATAGATCGCAAAGATGAAGACGGTGAACAGCACCTTGTTGCGCAGGTCGGTGACCGTAAACAGGCTCTTCACTCGTGCGAACATCGTTGTTCCCCGATCCCTTGTGAGCGAAAACTAGCGGTTGGTGAACTGACTGCCTTGAGCCGGCGGACGCACTCCACGGAATGGCTTGGGCAGCAGCGTGATGGTGCCGCCCGCCGCCGTGATGGCTTCTTGCGCGGTCTTCGACACGGCATGCACCGACACGTTCAGTGCCTTGCCGATCTTGCCGCGCCCGAGCACCTTCACCAAGTTGCCCTTGCGAATGAGACCCTTTTGCACCAGCAACTGTGCGGTGATTTCGGTGGTGCCGAGCGAGTCGAGCGTGTCGAGATTGATCGCCTGATACTCGACGCGGAACGGGTTGTTGAAACCCTTCAACTTCGGCACGCGCTGCTTGAGTGGCATCTGACCACCTTCAAAGCCGCGCGCCACCGTGTTGCGGGCGTACTGACCCTTCGTACCACGACCGGCCGTCTTGCCACCCTTGCCGCCGATACCTCGACCGACGCGCTTGGGTGACTTCCTGGCTCCGTGCTTCGGGCCGACTTGATCGACGCGCATGCTCAGCTGCCTTTCTTGTCGGTGACGACAATCTCGATGAGGTGTGGAACGCGCGCAATCATGCCGCGAATCTCCGGTCGGTCGGGCAACACGTTGGTGTCGCCGATCTTGCGCAAGCCGAGCGCACGCAACGTGGCGCGGGTCTTGGGCATGCTGCCGATCGGCGAGCGCTTCTGGCGTACGGTGATGGTCTTTTCAGCCATGATGCCCCCTACTTGGCAACCGATTTCTTCGACTCATTGAACGCCCGCAGCAAACCGCGCGGCACGAACTCGTCTTCCGACAAACCGCGGCGCTTGGCCACGTCGTCCGGGCGCAACAGCGACCGCAGACCGTTGATGGTGGCACGGGCGACGTTGATCGAGTTCGGCGAGCCAAGCGACTTGGCGAGCACGTCCTTGATGCCGGCTTCTTCGAGGATGATACGCGCGGCACCACCAGCGATGACGCCGGTACCAGGGGCGGCGGGCTTCAGCAACACGCGTGCCGCACCGTTCACACCTTCGATGGTGTGGGTAATCGTCGGGCCAGCGAGCGCGACGCGGAACACGTTGCGCTTGGCATCCTCCGTGCCCTTCTGGATGGCGAGCGGAACTTCGCGCGCCTTGCCGTAGCCGAGACCGACACGACCGGCTTTGTCACCGATGACGACGATGGCGGCGAACTGGAAGCGTCGACCACCCTTCACCACTTTGGCGACACGGTTCACGTGCACGACACGCGACTCACCGAACTCGCCGGGCTTGGCCTCGGGGCGCGGTTCACGACGCTCGCGTGGGCGACGCTCGCGACGACCACGACCTTCGGTCTGTTCGGGCTGCTGGACGTCAGTCATTAGAACTCCAATCCTGCGGCGCGAGCCGCTTCGGCCATTGCCGCGACGCGGCCGTGATAAAGGAAGCCGCCGCGATCGAACACCACCGAGGTGATGCCCGCCGCCTTGGCCCGTTGCGCGATGAGCGTGCCGACGACGGTTGCCGCAGCAACGTTGCCACCCGACTGCTGCTTGCGGAAGTCGGCTTCGAGCGAAGTGGCGGATGCAATCGTGCGCCCCGATTCGTCGTCGATCAACTGCGCGCTGAGGTGACGGTTGCTGCGATACACGGCGAGGCGCGGTCGTGCCGCGGTGCCGTGCACCTTCTTGCGCACGCGGCGATGGCGGCGCAGCCGTGCCTCGCGGCGCTTCCTGGCGGTCGTGGTCATCGTCGTGCCTCCTACTTCTTGCCCGTCTTGCCGGCTTTGCGCAACACGCGCTCGTCCACGTAGCGCACGCCCTTGCCCTTGTACGGCTCCGGCAAACGGAACGAACGAATCTCGGCGGCCACCTGACCGACCAGCTCTTTGTCGGCACCCTTCACCACGATGCGCGTGGGCTGCGGCACCTCGAAGGTGATGCCCTTCGGGGCAGTGTATGGCACCGAGTGCGAGAAGCCGAGCGACAACTCGAGCTTGTCGGCACCCTTGGCCGCCGCGCGATAGCCGACGCCGATGATTTCAAGTTCCTTCATGTAGCCCTGCGTGACGCCGTCAACCATGTTGCGCAGCATCGCGCGCACCATGCCGTGACGCGAACGCAACGAGCGATCATTGCCCTCGCGCTCGACGACGATCGACGTTTCGACCTTCTTCACCGACACACCGCTCGGAATCTCGCGGACCAACGAGCCCTTGGCCCCCTTCACGGTGACGCTGGAGCCGACGATCGTCACGTCGACTCCCTGCGGAATCGCGACTGCTGCTCTACCTACTCGTGACATTGGTTCCTCCGGCTCACCACACATAACACATGACTTCGCCACCGACGTTGCGCTTGCGCGCCTCGCGGTCGGTCATGAGCCCGTGACTCGTGGACAACACTGCAACACCGAGACCACCCAACACGCGCGGCACATCCATCGCACGACGGTAGATACGCAGGCCCGGCGTCGAGACGCGCTTGATGCCCGAGATGGTGCGACGGCGATCGTCGGAGTACTTCATCTGAATCTTCAGTACTTTGCTGCTCTTCGTCTCGCCCTCGGCCACCGCGAAGTCAGCGATGTAGCCCTCCTTCTTCAGGATTTCAGCGAGCGCCACCTTCTGCTTCGAGGATGGCATCGCAACGCTGTCGCGCATGGCGACGTTCGCATTGCGGATGCGGGTGAGCATGTCGGAGATCGGATCAGTGATCATGTCGCCTACCAGCTCGACTTTCGCAGTCCGGGAATCTCACCGGCGTGCGCCAGATTGCGCAGGCAGATGCGGCAGAGACCGAACTTGCGGTACACCGCACGGGCGCGACCACAGCGCTGACAGCGCGTGTAGGAGCGCACCTTGAATTTCGGTGTTGCCGCTGCTTTGTTACGGAGTGACTTCTTGGCCATTGTGTTCGTTGTTCCTTTTGTCTATGAATTGCCCTGAACGAGTGACTTCTTCTTCAATTGCTTCTTGACGCGCTTGGTCGACGCCGGCATCTCGCCCTTGCGGAACGGGAAGCCGAAGGCATCGAGCAACGCCTTACCGGTGAGGTCGTTCTTGGCGGAGGTCACGATCGTGATGTCCATGCCGCGCGGCACGTCCACCTTGTCGTAGTTGATCTCCATGAACACCATCTGTTCGGTGAGGCCGAAGGTGTAGTTGCCGTGACCGTCCCACGAGCGACCCGGCAAACCGCGGAAGTCGCGGACACGCGGGATGGCGACGGAGAGCAGGCGGTCAAAGAACTCCCACATGCGGTCGCCGCGCAAGGTGACCTTGGCGCCGATGGCCTGGTTCTCGCGCACCTTGAACGACGCGATGGCATCGCGCGACTTCGTGACGATCGGCTTCTGGCCGGTGATCGCCGTCAGGTCGGCAACTGCGCCATCGAGCAGCGAGGCCTGCTGGGTCGCCTTGCCGACGCCCATGTTCAAGACGATCTTCTCGATCGTCGGCACCTGCATCGGGTTCTTCAGGCCCAACTGCCGCATCAGGTCGGCGCGTACCACGTCGCGGTAGTGCGACTTGAGGCGCGGAACGTACGTGGTGGTAGCCATCAGATTTCGTCTCCCGTGCTGCGTGCGATGCGCACCTTGTTGCCCTTGGCGTCGACCTTGTGACCGACGCGCGTGACCTTGCCCTTGTGCACGAGCATCACGTTCGAGGCCGAAATAGGCATTTCGATCTTCTTGATCTCGCTCGCCTGCTTCTCGTTGCGGCGCGCGGTGTGTCGGCTGGCGATGTTGACGCCCTCGACGACGACCTTGTTGGCGGCCGGAAGCACGCGCTTCACTTCGCCTTCCTTGCCGCGATCCTTGCCGCTGATGACGCGCACGTTGTCGCCTTTGCGCAGTTTCATTTACAACACCTCCGGTGCCAGCGAGACGATTCGCATGAACTTCTTGTCGCGCAACTCACGACCGACCGGCCCGAAGATGCGCGTTCCGCGCGGTGTCAGGTCTTCCTTGATGAGCACGGCTGCGTTTTCGTCGAAACGGATGTAGCCGCCATCGGGGCGGCGCTTTTCTTTCGCGACACGCACCACGACGCAACGCACCACTTCGCCCTGCTTCACGCCGGCACCGGGGATCGCATCCTTCACGGTGCCGATGAACACGTCACCGATCGAGGCGTAACGACGGCGCGTGCCACCGAGCACCTTGATGACGAGCACTTCACGGGCGCCGCTGTTGTCGGCGACCTTGAGTCGGCTTTCTTGCTGGATCATTTCGCACGCTCCAACACTTCGACGACGCGCCAGCGCTTGGTCTTGCTCAGCGGGCGAGTCTCGACGATGCGCACCTTGTCGCCGACCTTGGCGTCGTTCGCCTCATCGTGGGCGTAGAACTTCTTCGTGCGGATGACGAACTTGTCATACTTCGGGTGACGCACGCGCTCGACGAGCGCGACGACGACGGTCTTGTTCATCTTGCTCGACACGACGAGGCCTTCGCGTGACTTGCGGTTGCTACGAACGGTGGTGTCGGTCATTTGCGGCTCGCTTTCATGGTGGTGGCAGCCTCGGCGGCCTCGATTTCGCGGCGACGGATCACCAGGCTGATGCGGGCGATCTGCTTGCGAATCTTGCCGATGCGCGAGGTGTCGGTGAGCTGACCAGTCGCCAATTTGAAACGCGAATCGAGCGCGTCCTGCTTGGCGTTCTCCAACTCCTCCACCAATGCGGCGAGGTCGAGTTCATTGAGTTCCTGTTGGCTCTTGCCGTACTTCTCCGCCATGATCAGATGCCCTCCTCACGATGGATGATGCGGCATTTGATCGGCAGCTTCTGCGCCGCACGGCTGAGTGCCTGCGTCGCGACATCGGCGGTCGGGTACGACAACTCGAACAAGATGCGACCGGGCTTCACGACCGCCACCCACAACTCGGGGTTGCCTTTGCCCGAACCCATGCGGGTTTCGGCCGGCTTCTTCGTCACCGACTTGTCGGGAAACACGTTGATCCACACCTTGCCACCGCGCTTGATGTGGCGCGTCATCGCGATACGAGCGGCTTCGATCTGACGGGAGGTCACCCAACCGGGTTCGAGCGCCTGAACGCCGAAGTCGCCGAAGGCGAGTTCGCGGGCGCCCTTCGAAACGCCCTTCATGCGACCGCGGTGGTGCTTGCGGTGCTTCACCTTCTTTGGCTGCAACATGATTAGTCCTTCTTGAAGTGCGGGGTCTCGGAGGAATCCTGAATGCGACGCTCAATCTCTGCTTCCTCATCCATGAGGCGCTCGAGACGCTCGTCGGCTTCACCCACCAGCGGGTTGTTTTCGTCGTCGCCGCGCGGGCCAGCCGAGGTGATCACGCTGGCGCGCGGTGCAGCGGCACCTGCCGCGACCGTGTCGCCGGCGGCCATCTGTACTTCGAGCGAGGCGCGGTCAGCGGCCTCCGTCGAATACGGCAGGATTTCACCCTTGTACAACCACACCTTCACACCGACGCGACCGGCAGAGGTGACGGCCTCACGGAAGCCGTAGTCGATGTTGGCGCGAAGCGTGTGCAACGGCACGCGACCTTCGCGGTACCACTCACGGCGTGTCATTTCTGCCCCACCAAGACGACCCGAGCACTGGATACGAATGCCCTGCACACCGGCTTTCTGGGCATTCTGCACGGCGCGCTTCATCGCACGACGGAACGCCACACGGTTGGCGAGCTGGTCAGCGACACCCTGGGCGACGAGTGCCGCATCGAGCTCGCTCTCCTTGATCTCGTTGATGTTCAACTGAATCTTGTTGTTGCCGGTGAGGCGCGAGAGGTGCTCACGCAACTCGTTGGCCTTTGCACCGGCCTTGCCAATCACGACACCCGGGCGAGCCGTGTGGATGTCGATGCGCAACTTGTCGAGCGTGCGCTCGATATCGATGCGACTGACGGCGGCGTCGGCGAGGCGATCCATGAGGTAGCCGCGAATCTTCCAGTCTTCGGTGAGGTACTGGCGATACTGTTTCTTGCCGGCGAACCACTTGCTCTTCCATTCGGTGGTGATGCCGAGGCGGAAGCCGTACGGATTGATCTTCTGACCCATTACTTGGCCTCCTCGCTGCTGGCGGTTTCCGCGGCGGCGTCTGACGCCGATCCGGTTGCCGACTCGTTCGCTGCGTCGCCCGTCGACTCGGCTGCCGCGCGGGCCTGGCTTGCCGCAACGCGACGACGGCGGTCGGCCTTGTCGCTGCGACCGCTGGCTGCCGCAACTGCCTCACGGGCCTGCTGCTCGTCGGCCGTATATGCCGCCACCACGACGGTGACGTGCGCGCCACGACGCAGACGCGTATTCGCGCGACCTCGCGCGCGGGGGCGGAAGCGCTTGATCGTCGGCGACTCGTCGGCGAAGCAGGCCTTCACGTAGAGCGCTTCTTCGTCGAGTTGGTCGTTGTGCGTCGCGTTGGCGACCGCCGCGTTGAGCACCTTCGTCACGACCCTGGCGGCTTCGACGCTGTGCAGACTGAGCACGGCACGAGCCGACGGCACATCGAGACCGCGCACCTGGTTGAGCACCGGGCGGAACTTCGACGCCGACATGCGTACCCAGCGCAACTGCGCCTTCGAACCGGACTTCTCGCCGGCGACGCGGTGCGCTTCGTTCAGCTTCGGGCCGGTCACGACGACACTCCATCAGCCGGTGGTGGAGCGGCAGGCGCGGCAGGCGCGTCTGGCGTTTCGGCGCCGGCCATCTTCTCTTGGCTGGCGTGGGCCTTGAAGGTGCGGGTGTTGGCGAACTCGCCCAACTTGTGACCGACCATCGACTCCGTCACGTAGACGGGTACATGCTTGCGACCGTCGTGCACGGCGATGGTATGGCCGACCATGTCGGGGATGATCGTCGAGCGGCGCGACCACGTCTTGATCGGCTTGCGATCGCCACTCTCGTTCATCGCGTCGAGCTTCTTCAACAGATGCTCGTCCACGAACGGACCCTTCTTCAGACTGCGAGCCATGCGTTAACCACGTGCCTTTCCTGAACGACGACGACGCACGATGAACTGCTGCGACGCCTTGGTCTTCTTGCGCGTACGGCGCTCGGGTTTGCCCCACGGCGACACCGCCGGACGACCACCCGAGGTCTTGCCTTCGCCACCACCGAGGGGATGATCGACGGGGTTCATCGCGACACCGCGCGACTGCGGGCGCACGCCCTTCCAACGGTTACGACCGGCCTTGCCGATCTTCACGAGTTCGTGCTCGGCGTTGCCGACTTCGCCGATGGTGGCGCGGCAGTCGATCGGTACGCGGCGCATTTCACTACTCGGCATACGCAACGTGGCGAAGTCGCCTTCTTTCGCGACGAGCTGCACGGAAACACCCGCTGAACGCGCAATGCGACCACCCTGACCGGGGCGCACCTCCACGTTGTGCACCACGGTGCCGACCGGCACGTAACGCAACGGCAATGCATTCCCCGATTTGATGTCGGCGCGCTGACCGCTCTCGACTTGCTGACCGACTTCGAGACCCTTCGGCGCCAAGATGTACGCCTTCGTTCCGTCGAGGTAGTGCAACAGCGCGATGCGGCACGTGCGGTTGGGGTCGTACTCGACCGCTACCACCTTGGCGCGTACCTCGTCCTTGTCACGCTTCCAGTCGATGATGCGGTACTGCTGCTTGTGTCCCCCACCCTTGTGCCGCGACGTGATGCGACCAGCGGAGTTGCGGCCGGCGCGCTCGGGCTTGGAGGTGATGAGCGAACGCTCGGGGCGGTGTTTGGTGATCTCCGAGAAATCAGACGACGTCTGGAATCGACGACCGCTGCTGGTCGGGCGACGTTTACGAATGGCCACGGTGATCTCTCAGTTCTCGAACAGCGGGATCTGTTGACCTGGAGCGAGCGTGACGATTGCCCGCTTGGATCCGTCACGCACACCGACTCGATTCGTGCCGCGGCTGATGCGGCGTTTGCCCGGGCGATTGAGGGTGTTGACCCTCACCACCTGCACGTTGAAGATGCGCTGCACGGCGTCGCGAATTTCCGGTTTACTGGCCGAGGGGTGCACTTCGAAGGTGTACACGCCGCTGCTCGAGCCGGCGTAGCTCTTCTCCGACACCACGGGGCGGATGATCACGTCGCGCGGGTCTTTCACTTTGCACCTCCGTCGGTCTTGGGCAGGCTGTTCTCGGCGAACACGACCCAGTCGTTGACGAGCACGTCGTAGGCGTTGAGTTCGCTCGTCACCACGACTTGCACGTTGGCCAAGTTCCGCAGGCTCTTTGCCTCGTTGCTGTTGGCCGACTTCACCACGACGAGCACGTCGCCGCTGGTGCCTAGCGCCGCCAGTGCAGCCGCGCCCGCCTTGGCGTTCGGCTTGTCGAACGACCATGAATCAACGACGACCAACTTGTTGTCGCGGGCGCGATCAGAGAGGGCGGAACGCAGCGCCAACTGCACCATCTTCTTCGGGGTGCGCTGGCCGTATTTGCGCGGCGTGGGGCCGAGGGTGACGGCACCACCGACGAACTGCGGCGCGCGAATCGAACCCTGACGGGCGTTGCCGGTGCCCTTCTGGCTGAATGGCTTCCTGCCACCGCCGCGCACTTGGGCGCGGCCCTTGGTGCTCTGCGTGCCCGCGCGACGATGCGCCAACTGTGCAATCACCACCTGGTGCATCACGGCCTTGTTCGGCGTGAGACCGAAGTAGTCATCCGACAATTCGATGCTCGCCCCGTTCTTGCCGGCTTGGTTCTTCATTGTGAGCCTGGCCATGGTTACTTGCCACCCTTCACCGCGTTGCGCACGATTACGACGCCGCCATTGGGTCCAGGCACGGCGCCCTTCACGAGCAGCAAGTTGCGCTCGGCGTCGGATTGCACGACTTCGAGATTGAGGATGGTGACTTGTTCGTGGCCGAGGTGGCCGGCCATTCGCATGCCGCGGAATACACGACCAGGGAACGAACGCTGACCAATCGAGCCGGGCGCTCGGTGGTGCTTGTGGTTACCGTGCGCGGCACCCTGCCCGCGGAAGTTGTGGCGCTTCATGGTCCCGGCAAAACCCTTGCCGCGGCTGACGGCGGTGACGTCGACGATTTCGCCGGCCGTCAACTTGTCGACACCGATTTCTTGCCCGACTTCAAAACCATCGACGGAGTCGAGGCGCAGCTCCACCAGACGACGGCCCGGTGCCACGCCGTGCTTGGCGAAGTGTCCGGCTGCGGCCTTCGTGAGTTTCTTGGCGTCGCGCTGACCGTAGGTCACTTGCAGCGCGCAGTAGCCATCGGAATCCTTCGTCTTCACTTGCACGATGCGCGCCGGCTCGACGCGCAGCACGGTGACGGGCACGACGCGACGGTCGTCCGTCCAGACTTGCGTCATGCCGACTTTTTCGCCGACGATCGCTTTCTGTGCCATGGTGAGCCTTGTTCCGTTTCGTTGTTCCGTACGTCTGTTGATGCTCGGCTTCCGCCTTCACGAAAAAGCCCCGCGCGGCCAAGCCGGCGGAGCCCCGAGATCGATTTCGCTGTGAGGTACCCGACGAGTCAGGCGCACACAGACATCAATTGGGTTGCGGGGCTAGCCCCACACCGTCAACTGAGGGTTGCAGTCGGAGCGAGAGACCCGTCCCGAACGCGACTTGTGAGGCTATCGGGGGTTCGCGTAATCCCCCACCCGCACAACGCCGTCGTCCACAGGGGGACTGGCTAGTCGCGGGGGCGGGCCACCAACGTGGCCGTGATCGCCACTCGCTCGCCATCACGCACCAGGTCGATGGAGATCGTGTCGCCCGGGTTGCGGTCACGAATCGCCGCCACGAGACCGGCTTGACCATTCACGGGTTCACCGTCGACGGCCAGCACGATGTCGTCCACACGGATGCCGGCCTTCTCGGCTGGCGAACCTGGTTGCACGGTGGCGATGATCGAGCCGACCCCGCCGTCGGTGCGTTCATTGAGACTGACGCCGAGGAATCCCTCGTCGCGGGTGGTGCCCGCCGCCTGCTCGCGCAGTTGGGTCAAGACGGCAAGGGCTTCGTCAACCGAGATGGCAAACCCGATGTTGTTGGCCGACGAGTTGCTGTCGCCGCGCGCAACCGCGGTGTTGATGCCGATCACTTCACCGCGCATGTTGGCGAGCGGGCCGCCCGAGTTGCCCGATGAGATTGCGGCGTCGGTTTGAATCAGACTGTTCAGCGCCCCCGACTCGGTGAAGATGGTGCGCTTCAGCGCCGACACGATGCCGGTGGTCACGCTTGGGCCACCGTCGAGCGCAAGTGCGTAGCCGATTGCAACAACCTGGTCGCCTACGCGCACGCTGCCAGGTTTGGCGAACGTGGCGGCAACGAGATTCGTGGCACTCACCTTCAGCAGCGCCAAATCGTTGCCCGAGTCAGCGGCCAACACGCGGGCAATCACCGGCTCGGTGTCGCCAGCGAATCGCACGCGCACTTCCGTCGCACCTTCCACCACGTGGGCATTGGTGAGAATCTCACCGTCACTCGTGACGACCACACCAGTGCCGGTCGCCTCGCCACTTGACACCGCACTGTCAACTTCGCTGGAGATCGTGACGATGCTGTTCGCCAGTCGCGCCGCAACTTGCGCCACGCCGGTGATCTCTGTCGACTCTTCCGCGGACACCACCGGTGGGGCGGTCACTTGCGTGTAGGTTTCGTCGTTCGCTGTGGATGCCGTGTCGTCGATTTGGCCGGCGATGACTCCGCCAATGAATCCAGCGACGAGCGACAGCAACACCGCCAGGATCGCCACGCGCGGCCGCCGCGTGGCAACCGCTACTGATCCTTCGGGGGGCGGGGGCGGAAACGAAAAACTCATAACGACGTTCTACAGTGCCGGGTCAGCCGACGACCACCGTCTGCTTGTGATTCTTGCCGAATTCTCTACGTGCGGGCACACGATTTGCGCGCCAACACGCGGCATGTGACGGAGGCAACGCCGCTTACGGCGTCAGGCCATCTTGATTTCGATGTCGACGCCCGCGGCAATCTCGAGGCGCTGCAGCGTCTCAACCGTCTTGGCGTTCGCATCAACGATGTCGATGAGGCGCTTGTGGATGCGCATCTCGAAGTGTTCACGCGAATCCTTGTCGACATGCGGACCGCGAATCACCGTGTAGCGGTGCTTGTCGGTGGGCAGCGGAATCGGACCGCGGACGGTCGCCGCAGTGCGCACGACCGTCTCGACGATCTTCTTCGACTCGCTGTCGAGCACGGAGTGATCAAACGCCT
>Ga0194110_10008102_pt1 | contig 11969 bp, 11 predicted proteins | sample TA2Kig1200mmetaG_FD_146192 | JGI IMG/M metagenome (GOLD analysis project Ga0194110, IMG submission 146192) | Freshwater microbial communities from Lake Tanganyika, Tanzania - TA2015032 Kigoma Deep Cast 1200m | ecosystem: Environmental > Aquatic > Freshwater > Lake | place: Tanzania: Lake... | reverse complement strand
TTAGTGGCTGGTGCGGCAGTGGCAATTGAAAAGGTAAAGCCAAGAGCACAAAGTGAGAATAAAAGTAGAAAGGGTTTAGCTAATTTGTGTTTTCGATACTTAGAAATATATCTCATTTTATTTCAGCCACACCCCTATTTGATTAGATAGATCGCAGTAAACAATGCAATCCACACAATATCGACGAAGTGCCAGTAGTAGGAGACCACAATTGCCGTGGTCGCTTGTGAGTGACCAAACTTTTGCGCTTTAAATACTCGAATTAAGACAATTAAAAATGCGATTAAACCACCAGTCACATGTAGGCCGTGAAATCCAGTAGTCATGTAAAAAACTGAGCCATAAGCATTTGAGGAGAGAGTTAAACCTTCATGTACCAACTCGGCATACTCAAATACCTGTCCGCCAATAAAAAATGCGCCCATTAAAAATGTTAAAGCAAACCACTCCCGCATTCCCCATTGGGAAATTTGCCATAATGAACCAGCTCTTCTGGCTTGAAATCTTTCAGCAGCAAATACACCGTACTGACAGGTGACCGAGGATAAAACTAAAATTGTGGTATTGGTTGCTGAAAATGGAATATTCAACATCTCAGTTGATTCAGCCCAAATTTGTGGACCTTGCACCGCTCGGGTGGTGAAGTACATGGCAAAGAGTGCGGCAAAAAACATTAACTCCGATGAAAGCCAAACAATTGTGCCAACTGCAACCAGGTTAGGCCGATTGGTTTTAACCGCGGGGCTGGCATAGGTGGTCATAGGGTGGATTATTCCGTAAATAGATAGGAATACTGCAATTACCATAGGCGGCAGAGCCCTGATATCTGGGTGAAACTGATCACCACCAAAATGAGCCGCATATTACTGGGCAGGGCAAAGGTAGGATTGGGATATGACGCAAGATTTGAAGGAAAATTTGACTAACCGTGAAGCCAAGTTAGTAATCACCCTTTACTCAGATGATTCAACAGTTCGCCAATCAGTAATCACCGCCTTAGGTAAGCAGCTGGATAAGAATCTGCCCGCACATGAGGTAAAAGAGTTTGCTACCGCCAATGCGTTGCGACTATATGTTGATAGTAAAAAACAGGTTGATCTTTTTATTTTAGATGGTGAAGCAGTTCCCGAAGGTGGCATGGGGGTAGCTCGGCAATTAAAGGATGAGGTTTTCAATTGCCCACCAATTTTAATTATTACTGGTCGAGCCCATGATGCCTGGCTTGCTACCTGGTCAAAGGCGGAGGCATCAGTTACTCATCCGATCGACCCTTTTACAATTGCGGCAAAGTGTGCGGCGTTGTTAAAGGTTACCTCTGCGCTCGCTAATTAAATAGAGAAGGCACTGATGAATTGGGAGCTAATCAATAGCACCTTATCAAAAAAAGAAGATCTTTCTTCCCAGCAAGCAACCTGGGCAATGGCTGAAATTCTTGAAGGTAAAGCAAGTGGTACGGATATTAAAAATTTTTTACTAGGGTTAAAAGGTAAAGGCGAAAGCGCTAACGAGGTTGCGGCGCTGGTAGAGCAGATGTATCAATACTGTGCACCAATTAATATTTCTGAGCGAGCAGTGGACACCGTAGGAACAGGTGGCGATGGCACCAACACTATAAATATTTCTACTGTGGCAGCGATAATTACCAATGCAGCTGGCGCAAGGGTAGTTAAACATGGTAATCGAGCAATCTCCTCTAAATCTGGCGCAGCAGATTTACTTGAAGCACTTGGGGTCAGGATTGATTTAACTGGCAAGGAGGTTGAACAGACAGTTTATAAAATTGGTATTGGCTTTTGTTTTGCCCCAGTTTTTCACTCGGCCATGAAACATGCCGCCTCCGCCCGCAAGGAGTTGGGCGTACCTACTATCTTTAATATTTTAGGGCCGCTCTCAAATCCGGCTAAGCCAAAGGCATGTGCTATCGGAGTAGCAAGATCAGAGTTACTGCCCCTAATGGCTGAAGTTTTACTAGATCAAGGTAAAGAGGGCTTTGTTTTTAGAGGAGATGATGGCTTAGATGAGGTTTCACTATCAACCACTACCACTGTTATACAGATAAGTAATGGAAGAATTGAAGAGAGTAAATTTGACCCAGCAGAGCTAGGCATAGGTAGAGCAGAGTTAGCTGAGTTAGCTGGCGGTGATGCCAAAGTTAATGCCAGATTTACCCGAGAGATTTTAGAGGGCAAAACTGGTGCAATGCGAGATGCAGTAACACTTAATGCCGCCTTTGCTATCGCCGCCTTTAAGGGAGATTTTCATCTACCACTACAAACCCAAATAGCTAATGGCTTAGTGCTAGCAAATAAGGCAATTGATTCGGGGGCTGCATTGTCGGTTCTGGTGAAGTGGGCTGAATTATCTAATGAGATAGTAAGTGCTAGGTAGAGCTTAATCCCCAATAATTTTGACGTTGGATGTGAGCGGACTTTTTAGCAAACTCCATAAGTGATTCCACAGTGTGAACATCAAAGCTACCTAATCGTTCAATTAAGCCATGAAGTATTTCAGTTGTCGCCTTGGCATCATCTAATGCCCGATGGTTTGGTTCAGTTTTAGTACCGAAAAATTGAGCCAAAGTGGCGAGCTTGCAATTTGGTACATCCTCTTTAGTGAGTATCTGCCTGGCAATTGTGACCGTATCTAAGGTTTTATAGCTTGGCCACTTAATATCTAACTCTTTGGCTGCACTCTTTAAAAAGCTAAGATCAAATTGCGCGTTATGAGCTACCAAAATGGATTCACTATCTGCACCAGCAAACTCTAAAAAGGTTGGAAATATTTCATCAATGACAGGCGCCTTTGCCAGCATCAGATCTGAAATTCCAGTCATTTGTGTTATGTACTCTGGAATAGGCGTTAAGGGATTTACAAAGGATTCAAAGTGGCCAAGGTACTCACCAGATTTAACCTTAACCGCACCGATTTCGGCAATAGCTGCGCCTTTTTTTGGTGAGGCACCTGTGGTCTCAAGATCGATGATTACAAATGTGGTCTGATGAAGTGGGGTGCTGCCGCTTACCATAGATAGAAGATACCGGCCAGATGTGACAAGTCGATAAAAATTGGGATCTAAAGATTAAAAAAAGCTTTTATTGAGCTAACTATCATCTCAACTGCGATTGCAGATAGTAGTAATCCAGCAATTCGAGCCAGCAACGTAACACCAGACTCTTTTATCACAGCTAAAATTTTGGTGGAAAACATAAATGTAAGTCCGATAATTACATGAACGCCAACTATGGCTATAGCCAGCGCAGTCAACTGCTCGCCATTATTAGCCTTTTGAACATAAAGCATGGTGGTAACAATTGCGCCCGGCCCAGCAAGCAAAGGTGTTCCTAGCGGAACTAGCGCAATATTCTGAGAAGCGGCAGATTCACTTTCGGTAAGGGAGCCGGTTAACAATCCAAGACCGGTGATCAATAAGAGAATACCGCCTGCTCCCTGTAGAGCCGCTAACGAGATATTGAGATAATCAAGAAGTGCGTTGCCAAAAAGCGCAAAGGTAACAATTACAAAGAGTGAAACAAAGGCGGCCTGCCAGGCTAATTTACGTTGTTCCTTAACGCTTCTGCCAGCCGCCAAACCAAGAAAAATAGGGGCTGCACCTGGGGGATCTAAAATAACAAATAAGGTGACAAAAGCTTGAGCGCCAAAGGTAAGGGCAGATAGTGCGGCTAAATCCAGCATGCGCTGAGCATACCTGCTTTTCTTTTACTTTTTTAATCAATACTCTTCAGCGGTGAGGTATGAAAAAACGCAAAACTTCTTTACCAAGGTGAAGAATTGAATTATCTAGATCGTAATTTTGTATTGGATTTAGATTCAAAAGATCCACTTGCAAAGTTTAAATCAGAGTTTGTAGTTGATGATCCCCAGCTTTGTTACTTAGATGGCAATTCATTAGGCCGTCTACCAAAACAGACGGTAAAAGCGGTAACCGAATTTCTTACCAAGGAGTGGGGGCCAGAACTAGTTTCTGGTTGGAGCCATTGGGTGGATGAGGCACAGCCGACTGGGGATTTACTTGGAAAATCTGCCCTTGGTGCTGCTGCTGGTCAAATTTTGGTCTGCGATACAACCTCAGTAAATTTCTACCAATTATGTGTTGCAGCAATTAAGGCTAGACCTAATCGAAAGACCATCATTACCGATGCGGCAAATTTTCCAACAGATCGATATATTTTGGAGGGAATAGCAAAACAGCTTGGCTTAAATTTAATAATTATTCAAAATGAAGATCCAAACGTGGCCACTAATGAACGAATAACTACCCAGGTATTAGCGCCATATTTAAATGATGATGTTGCCATGGTGAGCTTTCAAATTATTCAATATCGATCTGGGGCTAGAAGTGAAGTCAAAGCAATCACCGATCAGGTTCGAGCCATTGGCGGTTTAGTGGTTTGGGATGCAAGCCATGCAATTGGTGCAATTGAAATAGATTTAGATAACTCTGGGGTAGATCTTTGTGTGGGCTGTACCTATAAATATGGTAATTCCGGCCCAGGATCTCCGGCCTGGCTATATGTATCCAAGCGAATTCAAAATGAGTTACAAGTTCCGATTCAGGGTTGGTTTGCACAAGAGGCGCAGTTTGAAATGGGGCCAAAATTTGAAAAAGCTGAGGGCATCAGAGGCTTCCAAATCGCCTCCCCTTCCTTAATCGGAATCAGATGCGTTCAATCTGCCTTTAACATGATTGATGAAGCTGGAATTGCTCAGATTACAAAAAAATCTGCACAAGGAACTGAGTTAATGATTAATCTATATGATCATTGGTTAAAACCATTGGGTTTTGAGTTGAATACACCTAGAAATTCAGAGCACCGAGGTGGTCATATTTCGCTAGTTCATCCAGATGCTGCTCAGATCTGTGTAGCGCTTCGGACTCTGTCAAAGGTGATTCCAGATTATCGAACTCCAAACTCAATCAGAGTTGCAATTTCACCTCTTGCTACCTCATATGTTGAAGTTTGGGATGGATTTGCCAGAATTAGAGATCTGGTGGCAAGTGGTGAGTATAAAAAAGTGAAGGAGAGTGGATCCAGAGTCACATGAGTGAAAACTACGATTCCGCCCTTACCTACAACTCCTACCTAGCGGTAGATGAGCTGCTGGCCTTGCAAAAGCCATTATCAGATGGTCCAGAGCATGATGAGATGTTATTCATAATTATTCATCAAACATATGAGCTTTGGTTTAAGCAATTAATTCATGAGTTTAAGCAGGCTCAAAAAGCTTTAGAGTCTGGTGAAACTCATTACTCATTATCGATTTTAGGAAGAATTCGCACAATCCTAAAAGTTTGTGTCGCCCAAATCGACATCTTAGAGACCATGACCCCATTACAGTTCAATGCTTTTCGCGCCTATCTATCTTCGTCTAGTGGCTTTCAATCTGCGCAATTTAGAATGGTAGAGGCCTTGCTTGGTAGAAGAGATAGCAAGATGGCCAGCCACCTACCACCTGATGTGGCTGAGCAAATTAAAGCCCTGACCAAGCAAAATTCAATCTGGGATTCAACCCTTGAGTTTTTAACTAAACGAGGACATCAAGTTCCAAGTGAGATTTTAAGTCGAGATAAATCCATCGCCTACTTGGCAAATGAAAAGGTGCAGGATGTGTTACTAAAAGTGCATCAAAGTGATCCACAAACAGCGATGGTTTGTGAAAGATTGGTTGATATTGATGAGGGCATGCAAGAGTGGCGATATCGTCATGTGAAAATGGTAGAGCGCACGATAGGTAAAAAAATGGGAACCGGTGGATCTAGTGGGGTTGATTACTTGAGCTCCACATTATTTAAGCCAGTTTTTACCGATCTCTGGGAGATTAGATCTCGCTTTTAACTAGAAACATAAATGGGATTTTTAGACTCAATAAGTTTGAGGTAGGTTTTAGCCATGATTGATCGGGCAAGGTTGGCCGAGCTTCGCGCTGGTGAAGAAAAAAGATTTATTGAGTTGCATCCAAAAAGTGGGCAGCTATTTGAAAAATCAAAGCTAAATATGCCAGATGGGGTTCCCATGTCCTGGATGGCTAAGTGGCCAGGTGCCTATCCTGTATTTGTGGAGGAGGCAAAGGGAGCAACCTTTGTTGATGTTGATGGCAATACATACATAGATTTTTGTTTAGGTGATACTGGTTCGATGACTGGCCACTCACCAGATGCAGTGGTAACAGCAATCAGAGAGCAGGTTGGCAAAGGATTGTCGGCTATGTTGCCCACCAAGGATGCCGCTGATGTGTCGACAGACCTTGCTAGCAGATTCAACCTACCATTCTGGCAATTCACCGTATCGGCCACTGATGCCAATAGACACGCAATCAGGTACTCAAGATTAATTACCGGTAAATCAAAGGTAATAGTTATTGATCGCTGCTATCACGGCAGCGTTGATGAAAGCTTTGCTACCTTAGATAAAAAAGGTAGGACAGTTGCCAGAGAGGGCAATATTGGCGCACCAGTAGATCTGGATGTAACCACCAGAGTTGTGGCATTTAATGATTTAGCGGCTATGAAAAAAGCACTTGCCAATAATGATGTGGCGGCAATCTTGATGGAGCCAGCGATGACCAATGTTGGCATTGTCTTGCCAGCAGAGGGATACTTAAAAGAGGTCGAAAAACTAGCTAAGAAATATCAAACCTTACTTATTATTGATGAGACCCACACTATTTCAGTTGGCCCAGGTGGTATGACTGCCAAATTAGGTCTGTGCCCGGATTTTCTTACTATCGGCAAAGCTATCGGTGGTGGTTTTCCAACTGGTGCATTTGGTATGCAACAGCATGTGGCAGATTCAATTAAAAAGTTAGTTGAACTTGAGGTGATTGATACTGGGGGTGTAGGGGGCACCTTGGCAGCTAATGCATTATCCCTTGCGGCAATGCGCGCATGCTTAAGTAAGGTTTTAACTGCTGAAAATTTTGAACGGATGAGTAAATTAGGTGATCGTTGGGCAGATGGAGTTGAGCAGGCCATCAAGAAGTATAAACTTTCTTGGACCGTTAATCGTTTAGGAGCAAGGGCTGAGTACATGTTTGCTCCAACCGCCCCCACAACTGGCAGGCAAGCAGCTGATTCTGGCGATTTTGAGTTAGAGCAATACATTCACCTTAGAATGCTAAACGACGGATTTCTAATCACACCATTTCATAATATGGCCTTAATTAGTCCCGATACTACTATCAATGATATTGATGCTCATACCCAAGCCTTTGAAAAAATGTGCTCGGATTTGGTTAGATAGCCATTTCGCCAAATCTATTTGAGCAATTAACTTAGGCTATTTTCGAAAGGCTAAGTTCAGCCTTTGCCAATTCACCGCAATCGCCCAATAGCGGCAATTTCTTGCTATGGTAAATCTGGCTGGGTGGTGAGTGGCGGTTTTATGAGACTCGGATGTGTGTACCTGTTGAAACACCTTTCAAATCTCTGCGCAAGATTAAAGTCTTCAAGAAGGACTTGGTGGACTAAGAAGCATGAAGTGAATTGAAGATCACAATATTTCCTCAAACTTTCATTCCAATTCGCAGTTTAATTAAATATATTCTCCCTATCAACCCATAAGGAGGTGAGTAGTTGTGAATCGAAAACCTCTAATACTTTTCGTAATCACTTTTGTTAGCATAAGCCTGGGTCTAGGTTTTGTAATTGGCAGAGATACAAACAATGATTCTGGAATGGGTATGAATCATGGCGCACACACAACAAAAATTGGTGGAAATGAGGCTATGTTTTTGCAGATGATGATTCCACATCACCAGCAAGCGATAGTAATTTCAGATCTGGCAATTGCGATCTCGGAGAATGAGAATATTTTAAAATTAGCAAATCAAATCAAGGGTGCGCAAGCTCCAGAGATTGCACGAATGAAGATTTGGCTAAAAGCGGCAGGTTTAGGTGAGGGTCCAGGTCATTCAATGCATGCAATGGCTGGCATGCTTTCCGATAGCCAGTTGCAACAATTAGAAAGTTCAACTGGTAAGGAATTCGACAGACAATTTTTAAGTGGCATGATCGCTCATCATGAGGGGGCGGTTGCGATGGTAGGGATGATCGAAAATTCATCTGACTCCAAACTGAGAGATTTTGGCAAGCAAATAAGTCGGTCTCAAACCGATGAGATTGAGGTTATGAAGCAATTATTGAAAGGTATTGGCTAGTTTGAATTTCATTGTCTAGCCCAACGTGCTTACAAAGCGTGATTGGAGATGTGTGACCAAGCGGAATCGTCCGGGGATTTATGGGTTTGGCTACTAAAGGCTAATGAGAATTCGACAAAAGCGACAAAGCAGCTAAATAGCAATATAGTCAGGCTCCACATCTCCTCGGGGCTCACCCACAACTCGTGTCGCTCCCACACAAACCTACAGTGCGGGTTTATAGTTGTATTTCACAACTTAATAGGCCAAAATCCAGAGACTTCCGGCGCTATCCCACTACCGCATCCCCCGCGAGTAAACCGGAACTCTTAATTTGGAATATTAAGAAGTGAAACTCTGCAAGAAGCATAAATACTGTAAAGGCAATTCCTAACCTTTCGATGTTTGTTGCGCGTTTTGCGACCCTCAATTTAAGGAGAGCTCATGCAAGTAACCGTTTACACGCTGCCCTCATGTGTCCAGTGTGACACTACCAAGCGGTATTTAGATAAGGGCAAGATCGATTACTCGATCGTTGATCTAAGTACAGATGAGGACGCTTACGAGATGATTAAAGCTCTGGGGTATCAACAGGCACCAGTGGTAATAGCAGGAGATGAGCATTGGTCAGGCTTTAGACCAGACATGATCTCAAAGCTGTCGGTTGCCTAAAGTAGTCTTGAAATCAACATGCCTAGGATCGTCTACTTTTCCAACGTCTCTGAAAACACCAAGAGGTTTGTCGAGAAGTTAGATCTACCAGCGCTGCGAATACCACTGCAGGCAAGTGAGCAGTTAGAGGTAGCCGAGCCCTATGTGTTGGTAACTCCAACCTATGGCAATGGTAAGGATGAGTCCGGGGTACCCAAGCAGGTAATAAAGTTTTTAAATGTAAAGAAAAATCGTGATCTAATCAAAGGAGTAATTGCCGCGGGTAATACAAATTTCGGGGATAAGTATTGCTACGCTGGTGAATTAATCGCCAAAAAATGTAATGTTCCGCTGCTCTACCAGTTTGAGCTAATCGGCACCCCACATGATGTAACGACGGTCAAAGAGAGAATGGATTCAATGTGGAAACAATTTTAATGAAGAAGCCGAAAGACTCGAGCTATAACTACCATGAGCTAAATGCCATGCTCAATCTGTATGGGGCAGATGGCAAAATCCAGTTCGAAAAAGATCATCAAGCCGCCCGTCAGTATTTCTTAGAGCATGTAAATAAGAACACCGTTTTTTTCCATAACCTAAAGGAGCGGTTGGATTATTTGGTTGAAGGGGAGTACTACGAAAAAGAGTCACTAGATAAGTACTCATTTGAATTCATCACCAAGATCCATGATTACGCCTATTCTTTTAAGTTTAGATTTGAATCCTTTCTTGGCGCCTTCAAGTTTTATACCAGCTACGCGTTAAAGACCTTTGATGGCAATCGCTACTTAGAGCGATTTGAAGATCGAATTGTTATGACCGCCTTACTGCTAGCTGAAGGCGATGAGCAACGTGCCATGACCCTAGTTGCTGAGATTATCTCTGGTAGATTCCAACCAGCAACTCCAACATTTTTAAATAGTGGTAAATCTCAACGCGGTGAACTTGTCTCCTGCTTCTTACTTCGAACCGAAGATAATATGGAATCGATCGCTAGATCGATCAATTCATCATTGCAATTATCAAAGCGTGGTGGCGGAGTTGCACTGCTGTTAACAAATATTAGAGAGAGCGGATCGCCAATCAAGAAGATCGAAGGACAATCTTCTGGCGTGATTCCGGTAATGAAATTGTTAGAGGATGCATTTAGCTATGCAAATCAATTAGGAGCTCGCCAAGGAGCAGGAGCGGTTTATTTAAATGCTCATCATCCAGACATTTTAAAGTTCTTAGATACTAAGCGAGAGAATGCGGATGAAAAGGTTCGAATTAAGAGCTTAAGTTTGGGGGTGGTAATTCCGGATATTACCTTGGACCTAGCTAGAACTAATGAGGATATGTATCTGTTTTCACCATATGATGTAGAGAAAGTTTATGGTCTACCAATGAGTGATATCAGTATCACTGAAAAGTACCAAGAGATGGTCGATGATGCAAGAATTCGTAAATCAAAGATTAATGCTAGAAAATTGTTTGAAACTATTGCGGAGTTGCAATTTGAATCAGGCTATCCATACATTGTTTATGAGGATACGGTAAATCGGGAAAACCCGATCGCCGGTCGAATCAACATGTCCAACCTATGCTCTGAGATCTTGCAGGTTAACACTCCAACTACCTATAACGAGGATTTGAGTTATAACCAGGTTGGCAAAGATATCTCCTGCAACTTAGGATCATTAAATATCGCCAAGACAATGGATTCACCAAACTTTTCTTTAACAGTTGAAACCGCTATTAGGGCGCTAACTGCAGTATCAGATTTAAGTAATATTGCCTCTGTTACTTCAATCAAAGATGGTAATGATAAATCCCATGCGATTGGTCTAGGTCAAATGAATCTGCACGGCTACCTGGCTCGTGAGCGAATTCATTATGGATCTGAAGAAGGCGTGGATTTTACAAATATTTACTTCTATACAATTTTGTTCCATGCCCTAACGGCATCAAATAAGATTGCAAAAGAGCGGAATAAAACTTTCGTAGGCTTTGAGAATTCAAAGTATGCCTCTGGTGAGTTCTTTAGAAAATACATTGAAAAAGAGTGGAAGCCAAAGACTGCGCGAGTTGCTCAATTATTTACTGAGTCAAAAATTGCCATTCCAACTCAAGATGATTGGAAGGCGCTGAGTGAAGAGATTAAGAAGCATGGTATTTATAACCAGAATCTGCAAGCTGTTCCACCTACTGGTTCAATCTCTTATATCAATAACTCAACCAGCTCGATTCATCCAGTGGCTTCAAAGATTGAAATTAGAAAAGAAGGAAAGTTGGGTCGGGTTTACTATCCAGCCCCTTACCTTACAAATGATAATTTGGAGTATTATGCAGATGCGTATGAAATTGGTCCAGATAAAATCATTGCTACCTATGCAGCAGCCACCCAGCATGTTGATCAAGGATTATCTTTGACTCTGTTCTTTAAAGATTCGGCTACAACTAGAGATATCAATAAGGCACAGATCACAGCCTGGAAGGCTGGTATCAAGACCATCTACTACATTAGAATTAGACAAATGGCTCTAGAGGGAACAGAAGTTTCAGATTGCGTGAGTTGCATGCTATGAGTGATATATTAATTAGTTCTAGCGAAAACGATAAGAGGATGAAGTTAGCTAGCAAAATTACCCATCCGGTCAATTGGAATAAGATAGAAGATCCTATTGATCTTGAGGTATGGAATCGCCTGACCTCTAACTTCTGGTTGCCCGAAAAAGTCCCACTATCTAATGACATTCCATCTTGGGCGACATTGCGACCGGAGGAACAAGCTTTAACTATGCGGGTATTTACCGGCCTTACTCTGTTAGACACCATTCAAGGCACTGTGGGTGCTCTGACCTTGATTCCAGATGCCTTAACTATGCATGAAGAGGCGGTTTATACCAATATCTCATTTATGGAATCAGTTCATGCTAAGAGCTACTCTTCAATATTTTCAACTCTTAGTGTAACAGCTGAAATTGATGATGCATTTAGATGGTCAGAGGAGAATGTGAATTTACAGCGCAAGGCGGAGATTATTTTGAATTACTACCGAGGCGATAATCCATTAAAGCGCAAAGTAGCATCTACTCTGCTTGAGTCATTCCTGTTTTACTCTGGCTTTTATCTACCTATGTACTGGTCATCTAGGGCTAAATTAACCAACACTGCTGATCTAA
>Ga0194110_10008092_pt1 | contig 11974 bp, 16 predicted proteins | sample TA2Kig1200mmetaG_FD_146192 | JGI IMG/M metagenome (GOLD analysis project Ga0194110, IMG submission 146192) | Freshwater microbial communities from Lake Tanganyika, Tanzania - TA2015032 Kigoma Deep Cast 1200m | ecosystem: Environmental > Aquatic > Freshwater > Lake | place: Tanzania: Lake... | reverse complement strand
CCCGCATCCCGACCAACTTTCAGTATCCTATCCTGCGGATCGTCGGTTGCAAGTTTGGGGCTACTTTGACAAACTAAGCGACTATTGGCCTTTCAGTATCCTATCCTGCGGATCGTCGGTTGCAAGTAGGCAATGAAACTGAACACACCCACACGGTATCAGGGACTTTCAGTATCCTATCCTGCGGATCGTCGGTTGCAAGTCTGGACGCCATAGACACGGCCAACGTCAGTTGGTCAGCTTTCAGTATCCTATCCTGCGGATCGTCGGTTGCAAGACCTTTCCCTGGCCGAGAGTAGCCGCTTGTACTTCAGCTTTCAGTATCCTATCCTGCGGATCGTCGGTTGCAAGGTTGGCCAGCTTGCGGGCGATGTACATACAATTCTCCCCTTTCAGTATCCTATCCTGCGGATCGTCGGTTGCAAGCCAGGTTAGCAGGCAGTCCACCGCTGCCTTGTATTGACTTTCAGTATCCTATCCTGCGGATCGTCGGTTGCAAGTGACGGGCGGGCTATCCGATGCCCTGGCGGGTCTGCCTTTCAGTATCCTATCCTGCGGATCGTCGGTTGCAAGGGCGCAGTACGGCGGCGGGGCGACCACATTTAGCGTGCTTTCAGTATCCTATCCTGCGGATCGTCGGTTGCAAGGATTACCGACCTGCTGGTACAGGCCGCAGAGACGATTCCTTTCAGTATCCTATCCTGCGGATCGTCGGTTGCAAGACGTAGACATCGGCTACGTCTGGGACTCCACGGACGAAGCTTTCAGTATCCTATCCTGCGGATCGTCGGTTGCAAGACGGTAGCACAGGGGCTACGATCTCTACCGCAGGCGTCTTTCAGTATCCTATCCTGCGGATCGTCGGTTGCAAGTGCTGGGGCCGGTGACCGGCTATAGCTCGATGACTTCCTTTCAGTATCCTATCCTGCGGATCGTCGGTTGCAAGCGTCCCGACCTGGCTGCAGGAGAGCCGCAACTTGGTCTTTCAGTATCCTATCCTGCGGATCGTCGGTTGCAAGGGGGTCGGGGGTCGGGGGCCGGGCTCTCTACCATGCGCCCTTTCAGTATCCTATCCTGCGGATCGTCGGTTGCAAGGGATGGGGCAGACGGCAGAGCCCCTCCGCCAGCGTGACTTTCAGTATCCTATCCTGCGGATCGTCGGTTGCAAGTGGGGCGTGGCGACGACGAACTGGCAAGCGCTTGAAACTTTCAGTATCCTATCCTGCGGATCGTCGGTTGCAAGGTCCAGGATCGCCATGACCGTCTGCTCAGGCTGCGATCTTTCAGTATCCTATCCTGCGGATCGTCGGTTGCAAGTTCGGGGTGCTGGCCTGCCGGTGGTGATCCGTGAGAACCTTTCAGTATCCTATCCTGCGGATCGTCGGTTGCAAGGGGACACAGCCAATACCACCGATCCCCAAAAGTCAGCTTTCAGTATCCTATCCTGCGGATCGTCGGTTGCAAGCGGGGCCGCTGCTCAGGACGGCGCCGGTGTCAATGACCTTTCAGTATCCTATCCTGCGGATCGTCGGTTGCAAGCCAGGGTGCGAACGCTGGGCGAGGCCATCGGCGTCAAGCTTTCAGTATCCTATCCTGCGGATCGTCGGTTGCAAGACCGCCCACAGGCCAGTAGCCGCCGCTGCCGCCACCATCTTTCAGTATCCTATCCTGCGGATCGTCGGTTGCAAGTTACGTGCGGCCTGGTCCCTCGCACTACAAACGGCGTATCTTTCAGTATCCTATCCTGCGGATCGTCGGTTGCAAGCTTGTAGAAGCGGCTGGCCGTGCCCGTGTCACCGTAACTTTCAGTATCCTATCCTGCGGATCGTCGGTTGCAAGTGAACAGATTCCGCCACTCTTGGCGCAACTGGCGAACTTTCAGTATCCTATCCTGCGGATCGTCGGTTGCAAGTCGTCAAGCTGGCAGGAGAGGCAACGATGTGGCTGCTGGACTTTCAGTATCCTATCCTGCGGATCGTCGGTTGCAAGTAACCAATGGCAGTATGGAGACGGGCGATCCGCCAACTTTCAGTATCCTATCCTGCGGATCGTCGGTTGCAAGTCGTGGGCGGGGATGGCCGGGCCGCGTCAGTGGTACGCTTTCAGTATCCTATCCTGCGGATCGTCGGTTGCAAGAATTAGCGAAGTGGGGGCAGCAATTCGTAGACTGGGTACTTTCAGTATCCTATCCTGCGGATCGTCGGTTGCAAGCTGGAGCGTGGACGGAAGGGAATGGTGCTGAGCCGGACTTTCAGTATCCTATCCTGCGGATCGTCGGTTGCAAGCTTGAGGGTGAGCGCCCGGTACTGCGGGAGAAGGGCACTTTCAGTATCCTATCCTGCGGATCGTCGGTTGCAAGTTGTACCTGAAAAGAGCCGGAAGCCTTGACCAGAGCCCTTTCAGTATCCTATCCTGCGGATCGTCGGTTGCAAGTCAAGGAACAGTGGGAGGAGTGGAAGGGGACGCCAATGGACTTTCAGTATCCTATCCTGCGGATCGTCGGTTGCAAGTGGCTGCTGCCCGCCGCCGTGCTCCCCGACAGCGTATCTTTCAGTATCCTATCCTGCGGATCGTCGGTTGCAAGACCCGATGCCTGAGAGCGTGACCGACCGCTGCACGACTTTCAGTATCCTATCCTGCGGATCGTCGGTTGCAAGGTACGGGGGACACGGCCATCCTGGTGGCGGGGACGGCCTTTCAGTATCCTATCCTGCGGATCGTCGGTTGCAAGAGCAGCGCAGCCAGGCCCAGACGCCAAAGGCGCGAGCTTTCAGTATCCTATCCTGCGGATCGTCGGTTGCAAGCTGGCCGATCTGCTGAGCACGGCCAAGGGCATCCTGGCTTTCAGTATCCTATCCTGCGGATCGTCGGTTGCAAGTCTGTAGGCTGGCCATGCAAGCTGACGCCCTGGACCCCTTTCAGTATCCTATCCTGCGGATCGTCGGTTGCAAGCCAATATCTGGAGTCTTGTGCAAGCGGTGGTTGGTCCTTTCAGTATCCTATCCTGCGGATCGTCGGTTGCAAGTTTGCCCCCTTATTTCCCTTTCCGTTTCTTCGCCCGCTTCTTTCAGTATCCTATCCTGCGGATCGTCGGTTGCAAGGCGGCCTCAAGCGCATCCTGGGACTTGTCAGACAGCCTTTCAGTATCCTATCCTGCGGATCGTCGGTTGCAAGGCCAAGGGCGGATGGGAGAGGCTGACCGCCAGCGATTCTTTCAGTATCCTATCCTGCGGATCGTCGGTTGCAAGGCCCACCTTTTGCGCCTGCTCGGTTTGGGAATAGCAGCTTTCAGTATCCTATCCTGCGGATCGTCGGTTGCAAGATTGGGCTTTTGCCGCAGGATGTAGAGGACGCCTTACCTTTCAGTATCCTATCCTGCGGATCGTCGGTTGCAAGGCCTACAAAGAGGTATACGCTGATGCGGCCAACCGGCGCTTTCAGTATCCTATCCTGCGGATCGTCGGTTGCAAGTATTCCTGGGATGAAAACCTCGACTTGTTACAAAGCACTTTCAGTATCCTATCCTGCGGATCGTCGGTTGCAAGTGCCCGCCGGGTCGAAGTCGCTGATGTAGAAGATGCGGCAACTTTCAGTATCCTATCCTGCGGATCGTCGGTTGCAAGTCGAGTTCGTGCAGGGTGATGCGTTTGAGTTCGTGGCCCTTTCAGTATCCTATCCTGCGGATCGTCGGTTGCAAGCCAACCCGGCCGGCCTGCTGTACCGCACGATCGAATCTTTCAGTATCCTATCCTGCGGATCGTCGGTTGCAAGTCTTCGTAGCGCACCACGGCCTTAGATCCACGCAGACTTTCAGTATCCTATCCTGCGGATCGTCGGTTGCAAGCGGCAGCGCGGGCAACTGCGCTCCACCTCTTTGCCGTTCTTTCAGTATCCTATCCTGCGGATCGTCGGTTGCAAGACAGCGCCAGAGCTAAAATATGTGCTCTACGTGCAACTTTCAGTATCCTATCCTGCGGATCGTCGGTTGCAAGGACGCCACCTCCACAGGCAAAGAGGAAACCTACGTGCTTTCAGTATCCTATCCTGCGGATCGTCGGTTGCAAGGGGGGGAGGCTAAATGGCAGTCACGGCCTACTGGTATCTTTCAGTATCCTATCCTGCGGATCGTCGGTTGCAAGTTCTTATAGTCTAGCGTCCGCACCAACCCCAACTCTCCTTTCAGTATCCTATCCTGCGGATCGTCGGTTGCAAGGGCGCTACCTCGAAGCCCTGCAGAAGGCGGGGATTGCTTTCAGTATCCTATCCTGCGGATCGTCGGTTGCAAGCCCCGCTTTCCCCCGCCCAGGAACGCCGGATGTGCCCTTTCAGTATCCTATCCTGCGGATCGTCGGTTGCAAGAGCGATTGCGGTGCTGAAAGGCGAGTGTAAGCGTGCTTTCAGTATCCTATCCTGCGGATCGTCGGTTGCAAGCGCGCCGACGGCGCGCTGGGCAACTCGGAGGCCGTGCTTTCAGTATCCTATCCTGCGGATCGTCGGTTGCAAGGAAGGCCGCCAGGTTGGTAGCCCCCTGCGAGGACAGCCTTTCAGTATCCTATCCTGCGGATCGTCGGTTGCAAGCCCGCAAGGGGCACAGGGAGCTACAGGCGCCACTGGCTTTCAGTATCCTATCCTGCGGATCGTCGGTTGCAAGGCCCTACGACGCGGATGCCGAGGTGAGCCTGGACTGCTCTTTCAGTATCCTATCCTGCGGATCGTCGGTTGCAAGGCCAGCGCCGTCGTGCCGCTGCCCAGGAACGGGTCACTTTCAGTATCCTATCCTGCGGATCGTCGGTTGCAAGGGGTCCCGGGTGGTCAACGTGTTACGGGACATCTTCAACTTTCAGTATCCTATCCTGCGGATCGTCGGTTGCAAGACGAGTCGGGAAGCTGGCGGCGGCACGTATTTCTGCCTTTCAGTATCCTATCCTGCGGATCGTCGGTTGCAAGGCCGCCAGGCCGACCACCACGCCGACCAGCAGGCCGAGCTTTCAGTATCCTATCCTGCGGATCGTCGGTTGCAAGGGCGACGCGCCAGGGGATGCCGACGAGGTTCTTGTCCTTTCAGTATCCTATCCTGCGGATCGTCGGTTGCAAGGTCTACTTGCTCTTGGTGTCAGAGACGGCCACTAGACTTTCAGTATCCTATCCTGCGGATCGTCGGTTGCAAGTGCTTAGCGACCATCGTTTACCCTCCAGTCTTCGCGCTTTCAGTATCCTATCCTGCGGATCGTCGGTTGCAAGTCCTTAGATCAACCCTTCCGGGCCGACAAGGTCCCTATCTTTCAGTATCCTATCCTGCGGATCGTCGGTTGCAAGGCTGCCGCTGATGGGCATTGGCTTCGAGCGCTCGTTCGTCTTTCAGTATCCTATCCTGCGGATCGTCGGTTGCAAGTTGGCATTAAGCTCCGTCCAGTCCTGCTCACCTAGAGCTTTCAGTATCCTATCCTGCGGATCGTCGGTTGCAAGTGCCGACGTGCCGCAAGCGCCAGACGAAAGATCGAGGTCTTTCAGTATCCTATCCTGCGGATCGTCGGTTGCAAGCACCCCACCCACCGGCCAGGCGAGACACCCACAGAAACTTTCAGTATCCTATCCTGCGGATCGTCGGTTGCAAGGCATGGACACCTCGGCTTTCACGGTGGCCGATACCAGCTTTCAGTATCCTATCCTGCGGATCGTCGGTTGCAAGATCTTGCAGGCGGCGGGAACTGTGCCGCCACCGCAAAAGCTTTCAGTATCCTATCCTGCGGATCGTCGGTTGCAAGAGCTGGGAGCAGCAGCAATGGCAAATGAAGGTAGAGCTTTCAGTATCCTATCCTGCGGATCGTCGGTTGCAAGGCTTACGCCAGAGACAGCCCCACGCCTCTTGACGGTCTTTCAGTATCCTATCCTGCGGATCGTCGGTTGCAAGGTTCAACACCTTGACCGGCCTACCCACGACAACGGCCCTTTCAGTATCCTATCCTGCGGATCGTCGGTTGCAAGGCCCAGGCCGTTTCCAGTTTGGCCCGCAGATCGCCCACTTTCAGTATCCTATCCTGCGGATCGTCGGTTGCAAGGGTCCCCCTTCGAATGAGAAGTGCCAGCAACCCGATCTTTCAGTATCCTATCCTGCGGATCGTCGGTTGCAAGGGCGGATGATCGCCCCGGTGAGAGGCCGCACCAGAGCTTTCAGTATCCTATCCTGCGGATCGTCGGTTGCAAGGGTCCGGTGGGAAGCCGGAACGAAGAGAGGAGGAGGTACTTTCAGTATCCTATCCTGCGGATCGTCGGTTGCAAGCAGTCCGCCCTCGCCCCATTTGGCAATAAGCTGCCGACTTTCAGTATCCTATCCTGCGGATCGTCGGTTGCAAGTCCCGACAGGCAACAGGTTTTGCGGGCGGCGATTGAGGCTTTCAGTATCCTATCCTGCGGATCGTCGGTTGCAAGGCGCCAGGGGCAGCGGCGGGGCACGACGCGCAACGGCCTTTCAGTATCCTATCCTGCGGATCGTCGGTTGCAAGCACCGTCGGTGGAGCGGTACACCTGGCCGGTGGGATACCTTTCAGTATCCTATCCTGCGGATCGTCGGTTGCAAGGACGGGCAAAACACACCGCCAGTACCTGGATGCCATCTTTCAGTATCCTATCCTGCGGATCGTCGGTTGCAAGGCCTCCCCGTTGGCTGCCCTCGCCCGTATCGCAATCCTCTTTCAGTATCCTATCCTGCGGATCGTCGGTTGCAAGGTGCCAGAAGCGCCCAAAGGCAGCGTCGGCGTAGCTGCCTTTCAGTATCCTATCCTGCGGATCGTCGGTTGCAAGGACCAAGCTGCGCATACGCCACGCCATCGAGATGGCCTTTCAGTATCCTATCCTGCGGATCGTCGGTTGCAAGAAGGCCCGCCAGCGTATGACGCTCTACTACCCGGAGCCTTTCAGTATCCTATCCTGCGGATCGTCGGTTGCAAGACAGCGGTGGTCGCCAAGAAGCTGGGGCGGCGCTACATCTTTCAGTATCCTATCCTGCGGATCGTCGGTTGCAAGCCTTACCCGCCATCGCTGGTCGTCTTGCGTACCGGGCTTTCAGTATCCTATCCTGCGGATCGTCGGTTGCAAGCCTTGGCGAAGGCCCAAATGCCACCACGGGCAATCACTTTCAGTATCCTATCCTGCGGATCGTCGGTTGCAAGCCAGCACTGCGGCGCTGATCGGCGAGGGGATAGGCGTCTTTCAGTATCCTATCCTGCGGATCGTCGGTTGCAAGAGCGTGGTGACCTGGCCCTGGTGATCCGGGGCACGGCTTTCAGTATCCTATCCTGCGGATCGTCGGTTGCAAGACCCTCGGCTTTCGCCCGTCCTGCGCCTGCGGCGTGGCTTTCAGTATCCTATCCTGCGGATCGTCGGTTGCAAGACCGCCTGTCCTGCAAGGCCAGAGATCGGGGCTACGGCGCTTTCAGTATCCTATCCTGCGGATCGTCGGTTGCAAGACGAAATGCCGCCCCAGGCGCTTGGCCGCCAGCGCCCTTTCAGTATCCTATCCTGCGGATCGTCGGTTGCAAGCCACGCCGATGCGCTTGGCCTCGTTGCCAGCAAAAGCCACTTTCAGTATCCTATCCTGCGGATCGTCGGTTGCAAGAGTCTGGGTAGCAACCTCGTGGGCTTTGAGGTCAACGCTTTCAGTATCCTATCCTGCGGATCGTCGGTTGCAAGTGAGCGTCACGTCCAGGGCCGTGACCCCGCCCCGCTCTTTCAGTATCCTATCCTGCGGATCGTCGGTTGCAAGCTTTCGCAGAACCTTTGTGGGCGATCTGCTTGACGCCCTTTCAGTATCCTATCCTGCGGATCGTCGGTTGCAAGGGCTTACGGCGGGCTGAGCTGGCGCGCCTGGACTTAGCTTTCAGTATCCTATCCTGCGGATCGTCGGTTGCAAGTTCCGCGTGGCGTTGGCCTTGCAAGCCGATGGCTGGTCTTTCAGTATCCTATCCTGCGGATCGTCGGTTGCAAGTCCCATGAGCACGAGTAGGTGCATCGCAGGCTTGGCCCTTTCAGTATCCTATCCTGCGGATCGTCGGTTGCAAGTGAAGGCCGCGGGCAGGCCAGGCGAGGGCAGGGTACAACTTTCAGTATCCTATCCTGCGGATCGTCGGTTGCAAGGCCAATCTGTTCGGAGTCGCCGTGGCCGGGGCACTGGCCTTTCAGTATCCTATCCTGCGGATCGTCGGTTGCAAGGAAGTGGCGGGGCAGCACCTACCGGCACTTGATTCTGGCTTTCAGTATCCTATCCTGCGGATCGTCGGTTGCAAGCCGCGGCCGCACTCTGCATGGTCAGAGACCGGCTATAACTTTCAGTATCCTATCCTGCGGATCGTCGGTTGCAAGGCCCGCCGCATCGCCCAGAGCGGCAAGGATGCTGCTAACTTTCAGTATCCTATCCTGCGGATCGTCGGTTGCAAGACAACGAGAGCGCCACGCACACGCACACGGCGAATAGCTTTCAGTATCCTATCCTGCGGATCGTCGGTTGCAAGCTGGCGACGGCGCAAGACGCTTGCCGGGCCAGGCTGGCTTTCAGTATCCTATCCTGCGGATCGTCGGTTGCAAGGCTAGAGGGCATAGAGGGCATAGAGGGGTAGAGGATGGCTTTCAGTATCCTATCCTGCGGATCGTCGGTTGCAAGGGTTATGGCGGACGTGCCTGGGCAGGACAGGCGCACCTTTCAGTATCCTATCCTGCGGATCGTCGGTTGCAAGATACTTGGCAACAAAGGCCGCCTGGCGGGTGTCGGTCTTTCAGTATCCTATCCTGCGGATCGTCGGTTGCAAGGGCCCGCGCCGACTGAGGCTGGTGCTGACAGACCCGAACTTTCAGTATCCTATCCTGCGGATCGTCGGTTGCAAGGGGCCCATCTTATTGCCAGCTTAGAGGACCTGGCGACCTTTCAGTATCCTATCCTGCGGATCGTCGGTTGCAAGTCACTACGAGGAGCGCATTCAGTTCTTCAACTGCGCCCTTTCAGTATCCTATCCTGCGGATCGTCGGTTGCAAGACGGTCGTGGAGCTGCGGCGCAAGCCGGTCATCGGCACCTTTCAGTATCCTATCCTGCGGATCGTCGGTTGCAAGCCGGCGACGCTGATGCTACGGAAACGGCGATCAACATCTTTCAGTATCCTATCCTGCGGATCGTCGGTTGCAAGTGAAGGGCGTTGATTTGTTGCTGCGAACGATAACGACTTTCAGTATCCTATCCTGCGGATCGTCGGTTGCAAGTTCTGCCGCTGAACAAGGCAACGTCCTCCTCTTGCAACTTTCAGTATCCTATCCTGCGGATCGTCGGTTGCAAGCACCCCCTAAAACGCCCTTACCCCTATTGCAATCCTATCTTTCAGTATCCTATCCTGCGGATCGTCGGTTGCAAGTGCGATGGGGGGACCGGGCAAAGAGAAGACAAAGGCCACTTTCAGTATCCTATCCTGCGGATCGTCGGTTGCAAGGGGGACACGGCCATCCTGGTGGCGGGGACGTATCCCACCTTTCAGTATCCTATCCTGCGGATCGTCGGTTGCAAGGTCGGTGAGTACAAGGTCGGTTGGGGGGTTACTTGCGCTTTCAGTATCCTATCCTGCGGATCGTCGGTTGCAAGCTAAGCAAGGAAGGCGAGGCGCTAGAAAAACTGGCAACTTTCAGTATCCTATCCTGCGGATCGTCGGTTGCAAGATGTGCAACTACAGGGACTTGGTGACGTTGCCTTTTCTTTCAGTATCCTATCCTGCGGATCGTCGGTTGCAAGTTGCCCGCTCCTGGACGATGTGCCAGACGGCTTGCGTGCTTTCAGTATCCTATCCTGCGGATCGTCGGTTGCAAGGTCTGGTTTTACTCAATCCGTACTGGCCTGCGCGACTCTTTCAGTATCCTATCCTGCGGATCGTCGGTTGCAAGTACTCTGTGTACCTCAGAGGATACGAGCCAGGCGGTCTTTCAGTATCCTATCCTGCGGATCGTCGGTTGCAAGCGGCCAACGCCCACCTAGTGGATGCGCTCCAGAAGTCTTTCAGTATCCTATCCTGCGGATCGTCGGTTGCAAGCGATGACATGGAGAGCGCCGGGCTGCTGGTGTACTGCTCGCTTTCAGTATCCTATCCTGCGGATCGTCGGTTGCAAGGAAGAAGCAGGCCAAGGGGCTGACGGCGGAGGCTGCGCTTTCAGTATCCTATCCTGCGGATCGTCGGTTGCAAGGTAGACGTTCACCGCGTCCGAGGCGAAGCGCAGGGCATCTTTCAGTATCCTATCCTGCGGATCGTCGGTTGCAAGTGCGCATCCTGATCCGGGGTGTAGGACGAGGTGCACACTTTCAGTATCCTATCCTGCGGATCGTCGGTTGCAAGTTCGCTAGAGGCCGGTACTTCATCCACGCTGTTATACTTTCAGTATCCTATCCTGCGGATCGTCGGTTGCAAGCACTGGGTAAGCTAGGATTAAAGTTCGATGAGACGGGAACTTTCAGTATCCTATCCTGCGGATCGTCGGTTGCAAGCGTAAGCGGGCGGTTTATGAAGGCCAGCGCCAACGTGCCTTTCAGTATCCTATCCTGCGGATCGTCGGTTGCAAGTGTGGATGTCCCAAGGGCCAATCCACCCCTGACACAAGCTTTCAGTATCCTATCCTGCGGATCGTCGGTTGCAAGTTTTGGCGTGTCCACGTTTACCCTCCAGTCTTTGCGCTTTCAGTATCCTATCCTGCGGATCGTCGGTTGCAAGCAGCACAGTTTTACTTCGTTGGTTATTTTACCCCAGATCTTTCAGTATCCTATCCTGCGGATCGTCGGTTGCAAGCTCGGGGTGAAACTCGGTCACTTCCGGCGCCGCCGTACTTTCAGTATCCTATCCTGCGGATCGTCGGTTGCAAGGCTTTGGATGGCCTGGCGAGGTTATAGATGACGCAAGCTTTCAGTATCCTATCCTGCGGATCGTCGGTTGCAAGGCCGAGCAGTTGAAATCGCAGGCCATCCAGTTGGGCACTTTCAGTATCCTATCCTGCGGATCGTCGGTTGCAAGCAGGATCACGAGCACGCCGAGCACGTACAGGCCGCAGCTTTCAGTATCCTCTCCAGGGATGCGCGGATAGAAGCCCTTTCAGTATCCTATCCTGCGGATCGTCGGTTGCAAGCTTCGCCTGTGGTCGGGGCAAGAGTTTTCCCCGCCCCCTTTCAGTATCCTATCCTGCGGATCGTCGGTTGCAAGAGGTGTCCTGGCACGCCGGCGGGCTGCCCCGGATTCGCTTTCAGTATCCTATCCTGCGGATCGTCGGTTGCAAGGGCAGCTCCTCGCATCCGGCATTGCGCTCGCGGCGGCCTTTCAGTATCCTATCCTGCGGATCGTCGGTTGCAAGAGCACGTCGGCTATCCACCACTGCACCCGGCCACGATCTTTCAGTATCCTATCCTGCGGATCGTCGGTTGCAAGGAGCGCCAGCGCAATATGCTACGGGAAGTCCTGCGCAACTTTCAGTATCCTATCCTGCGGATCGTCGGTTGCAAGAAGGACATCACGACGGCGGCGCAGGCCAATCTTTACGCTTTCAGTATCCTATCCTGCGGATCGTCGGTTGCAAGCGCCCCGCCCCGCCGCCAGCCGCCGCGCCGCAGGACCTTTCAGTATCCTATCCTGCGGATCGTCGGTTGCAAGAGATCGTAAGGCGCATCGTTGGTGGCGGCGTCGAAATAGCTTTCAGTATCCTATCCTGCGGATCGTCGGTTGCAAGCTGGCGCTGGTGAGCGGCACGGGGAACACGGCCATCCCTTTCAGTATCCTATCCTGCGGATCGTCGGTTGCAAGGTATCAAGCAGGAGCAGGAGAGGCGAGAGCAGGAGACTTTCAGTATCCTATCCTGCGGATCGTCGGTTGCAAGCCGCCTCTCCAGAGGCCATTCTGCCATGATTTTTGCCACTTGGCACCCTAAACGGCCCTGTACGGCCAGCGTAGCGGCCTTGCCTCCTCG
>Ga0194110_10008090_pt1 | contig 11976 bp, 8 predicted proteins | sample TA2Kig1200mmetaG_FD_146192 | JGI IMG/M metagenome (GOLD analysis project Ga0194110, IMG submission 146192) | Freshwater microbial communities from Lake Tanganyika, Tanzania - TA2015032 Kigoma Deep Cast 1200m | ecosystem: Environmental > Aquatic > Freshwater > Lake | place: Tanzania: Lake... | reverse complement strand
CGTTCTGGATGATCTCATGCTCTTGCTGACGCTGTTGTTGCTCGCTGCTCATTTGGCGGAATCCCGCCATTGCTTTTTTTCGATTCTTGGTTTCGACTTTCATGCGTGGCTCTTGTTTTGGTTTCTTTGTTTGCGTGGTTGGTACCACGCCAAGAGCCACTCTTCGATTTTCAACTAGATTCAGGATATCCTCGGCGAACACACTGACATCCCAACGCGATGAAATCATTCAGCCCAGGGTTGCCGCTGTGCGGCTACCCTGGGTTTGCTGCTTCCGTAACCGCGCCAACCCTGGCTTGATGAATTGGTTTGGTCGAAGACCCAGGGTAGCGTGTCTCGCGCAACCCTGGCCTGAAATGATTGCAATCCCGTTGGGATTGCCCGATCAAAACGTCCAAACTCGAGGGACAGCCGGAAGCCTGTCCTACGGCTTACGGCTTAGCGCCGGTTGTCAGATTTCCGCCCGCCTTGGTGTCGAGTTCGGTCTTGGTATTTGCCGAGGCAACAGCCGCGCCGTTGCCCGAGAGAGAGATCATATCTGCCAAGATGCGTTTTGCTTCCTTCATTCGAATGTCAATTGCCAGAGCTTTTGACTCCGTCGAATCCTCAGCACTGTCGCTGTCGGCATCTATTGGTTTTGGGCTTTCGGCTTTCGCGACCGTGTTTGATTTTTCGACTGGTGGCGGCAATCCCGGCAGATCAGCCAGTTTCAGAGTAATCTCGTAAACTTTTTCGTCTAGGGATGGCCTTGTCTTCAGTTCATCCTGACGCGTCTTGAAGCGTGTTTCCGCCTCTTGTTTCTCCTTCAATCGTTGTGCTTCATTGAGCGAAACCGATTTGTCCGCCAATGTCTTTTTGTACTGCTCGATATCCTCGCGGAGATAACTGAAGTCTTTGTCTTCGGTCACGCGCTTAGCCGACCGTTTTTGGAGTTCAGCCAGGAAAGGTTGAATGCGATTCAGCTTTTCGTATTTCGCGCTCGGGATTGCGTCCCAGGGCAGGGGATTATCCAAAGCTGCTTCACCGACTTCGCCATAGTTGTTCAGTGAAGGCAGAATGATGTCGGGCGTGACGCCTTTGAGTTGCGTCGAGGAACCGCTCGCCCGATAGAATTTCCGAATGGTTACTTTCAAAGCTCCGGGATTGCTCGGAGGCAGCCCGGATTGCCGGATGTATTTGTCCAACTGATCGAGCGCTTGCACCGTTCCTTTCCCGTGCGTCGAGTCGTCGCCGACGATCAATGCGCGTCCGTAATCCTGCAATGCACCGGCGAGGATTTCCGAAGCCGACGCGCTATGGCGGCTCGTCAAAACAATCAATGGCCCGTCATAAACCACCGAAGGATCGGTGTCCCTCTCGACCATTTGCTTTCCGTCATGGTCTTTTACCTGGACAACCGGTCCCTCCTTGATGAACAAGCCGGTCAAATTAATTGCTTCTTCCAAAGAGCCTCCCCCATTGCGCCGGAGGTCAAGAATGATGCCATCCACTTTTTCGTGGTTCAGTTTCGTGATCAATTTCCTCACATCCACAGTGGTGCTCTTAGGCTGGCCATCGGTTTTCTTGCCGCCCAATTCAAATTCGGCGTAAAACGATGGCAGATCGATGACCCCCAAACGCAGCGTTTTTTCGCCTGGCAATTCGATGAGTTTCGCCTTGGCTTCCTGGTCCTCCAGTTTGATTTCATCCCGGATGAGTGCAACGGTCTTTCGCACCGACGGATCCGGGGCGTCGGCCGGAATGATCGTTAAGCGGACTTTTGTCCCCTTCACTCCACGAATCATCTCTACGACTTTATTGAGCTTCATCTCGACGACATCCACAGGCTCATTATCGTCTCCTTGAGCCACCGCGATGATGCGATCGTTCTCTTTGATCTGTTTGCTCTTGGCGGCTGGGCCGTTTGGAACAAGCGATTTGATTCGGCAATAACCGTCTTCCGATTGCAGCAAGGCGCCGATGCCATAGAGCTTGAGGCTCATGCTGACATTGAAGTTTTCGAACTGTGATTTGCCCATGTAATCGGAATGCGGATCGTAAACACGAGCGAGCGACGAGAGATAAAGCTCGATGACGTCGTCACTGTCGTACTCCTTGAACATGCGAAGCAATCGAGCGTAACGGCGGCTGATCTTGGCGCCAATTTCTTCGGGCTTTTCCTTGTTCAGCTTCTCCTGGAGAATTTCATAACGCAGATGTTGCCGCCACAGTTCCTTCGCCTCGTCGAGGCTCTTTGGCGGAGCTGATTTGCGGCGATCGTAGCTGTAGCGATCGTTTCCCTTGAATTCGAACTTCTCGGTCGTCAACAATTCACCGACATAAGCGACGCGCTGTTCAAGCCGTCTTAGGAAAACTGAAAACATGTGATGCGCCGGAGTCAAATCGCCGCGCTTTTCGACCAGCTCATCCAGGATTGTCCGATAGCTCTCGAAATCATCCAAATCGGACTGGAGGAAATGCATGTGCATGTAATCGAGCGTTTCGAGGTAACGATCGAGGAACTTGCTTGATATCGAGTCGTTAAACGGCTGTTGGAGGAAATGTTTGTGTTCCAACAGAAGCGCAGTGTATCGAGCGATGTTGGCATCGTTTCGCCCGGGTTCGAGGGGTTTCGTCTTTTTGGCCCGAACGTCCAGGATGACCTGATTGTTGGTTGCCGCAAAAGTCAGCGGCTGGCTTTCCGTTAGCGCCTTGCCAGCTTCGTCCGCTCGGAGGTACAGGACAACGGTCAGGTTCAGTGCCAGTAGAAACAGTGAAATTCTCACGTTATTAATATGTTAGTTCAACTTTTTCGTCGCTCACCATAACACAGTTCCGATAAATTACAGCCTGAATTTTCGAACTAATGAGCTCATTTATGAAATCTGTTGAAACGCGCGCCGGCAACTGGGCGAATCAAGCCCGCTTCGCATTTCCGGCGCTTGCCCTAGTTCTCAGTCTAGCCGGACTGGACGCAGTACGGACCGACGGCGCACCCGCGCAACCGCTGGACCTCTCAGAGCGTGTTGGTTACTCGAGTTCGAATCGGACTGTTCTCCCAGTCAGCCAAATTCTCACGCCAGCGGGAAGGCAAGTCGAACTGCCGGGATTGCGTCCGCAGGCCTTGGCGCTCAGCCCGGACGGGCGTTTACTCATCACTTCCGGTAAAACTCACGAGATTGTGGTGGTCGATCCCGGAAACGGCACGATTCTCCAACGGGTTCCTCTGCCTTCTGACAAGACCAACGAGCCTCAGCCCGAAACAGTGTCGACACACATTCTCGAACCGGACAAAGAAGGCCAAGTCAGTTTTACCGGGCTCATCTTCTCGCCCGATGGCTCTCGGATTTACCTTTCCAACGTCAATGGCAGCATCAAAGTTTTTGGCGTAGAAAAGGATGGCAAAGTAACTGGGCTCTTCTCGATCTCGCTTCCGCAAACCGGCTTGCCGCGGCGTCAGAACGAAATCCCCTCCGGCCTCGCACTCTCACCGGACGGTCAGCGGCTCTTTGTCGTTTTGAACCTGTCGAATCGACTTCTCGAATTGGACGCCAAGACTGGACAGCAACTTCGCCTGTTCGATGTCGGCGTTGCGCCTTACGACGTCGTTCTGGTTGGCCGCAAAGCCTACGTCAGCAATTGGGGCGGGCGTCGCCCTCACACCAATAGCGTTACCGGCCCAGCGGGGCGAGGAACTTTGGTCCGCGTGGACCCGGTGCGGTACATTGCCAATGAAGGCTCCGTTTCGGTAATCGATCTCGAACGCGGAGTGGCGGTAACAGAGATTCTGGTCGGACTGCATTCGTCCGCCCTCGCTCTTTCTCCGAACGGACGCCAGCTCCTTGTCGCCAATGCCGCGAGCGATTCCGTCAGCGTGATTGATACTCGGAACGATCGGGTCATTGATACAATTTCGTTGCGCTGGCAGCCAAAGGATTATTTTGGCGCCAGCCCGAACGCGCTCGCGTTTCATCCATCCGGCAAAACACTCTATGTTTGCAACGGCTCTCACAATGCGATAGCGGTCGTTTCCTTTGCGCCGCGGCGGTCGAAGTTGCGCGGCCTCATCCCAGTGGGCTGGTTTCCCGGTGCTATCGTCTTCGACGCCCAACGCCAATTGCTCCACGTAGCCAATATCAAAGGCATCGGGTCCGGCCGACGAATCGTTCCGGCTGATCCGCAGAAATTTAATTCACATCAGCACCTTGGCACGCTCTCATCGGTTCCATTGCCGAAGAAAGACCAGCTCGTGCAACACACCCGGACGGTGCTGGCCAATTGTCGTCGCGAGATGATCGAAGCGGCTCAACTTCGTCCGCGCCGGAACCAACCGCCGCGCCCCGTCCCTGAACGCGTCGGTGAGCCATCCGTTTTCAAACATGTGGTCTATATCATCAAAGAAAACCGGACTTACGATCAGGTCTTTGGCGACATCAAGGAAGGCAATGGCGATCCAAAGCTTTGCGTCTTTGGCGAGCAATTCACGCCTAATCAGCACAAGATGGTTCGCGAATTTGTGTTGCTCGATAATACCTATTGTTCCGGGATTCTTAGTGCCGACGGGCATCAATGGTCCACCACTGCTTTTGCGACCGATTACATGGAAAAATCGTTCGCCGGATTTCCTCGGAGTTATCCGGATGGGATGGATGATGATGATGTCGACGCGCTGGCGTATTCACCGGGCGGTTTCATTTGGGACAATGCGCTCGAACACGGGAAAACGCTCCGCAATTACGGCGAGTTTGCCATTGGCATCACCGGTTGGAAGGACGCGAAACGGAAGCCGGAGCCCAAGTTCATCGATTTTTACCGCGACTTCGTGAATCAAACCGGGTTGACGGTCATCGGAAGCCGCCCCGCCATCGAATCGCTCCGGCCGCACATGAACACGAATACGATTGGCTGGAGCATGGATGTGCCCGACGTTTTTCGCGCGGCGCAATTCATTAAAGATTTGAAAGAGTTCGAACGCACGGGAAATTTTCCAAATATAATCATCATCTGTCTGCCGAACGATCACACATCCGGAACGAAGGCCGGGATGCCGACGCCCGCTGCTCACGTGGCTGACAACGATTTGGCGTTTGGCCAGATCGTTGAAGCGATTAGCCACAGCAAGTTTTGGAAGGAGACCTGCATTTTTGCCATTGAGGATGATCCACAGGATGGCTGGGATCACGTGAGCGGCTATCGCACGACGGCCTACGTCGTCAGTCCTTACACGAAACGGGGCGCGGTCGTCAGCACGCAGTACAACCAGCCCGCTATGCTGCGGACGATTGAATTGATCCTCGGTTTGCCGCCTATGAATCAAATGGATGCCGCTGCGACACCAATGTTCGATTGCTTCACGATCCAGCCGAACTTCGCACCCTTCAAAGCCGTGGCGAACAACATTCCACTCGATCAACTGAATCCGGACCCGCGGGCGATTCACGATCCAGTGCAAAGGCATTATGCGATCCAATCAGCGCGCCTGCCGCTCGATGAGATCGACAAATGTCCCGAAGACCTGCTCAATCGTATTATTTGGCATGCGCAGAAAGGAAGTTCAGCTCCTTATCCAAGTTGGGCGATTCTGCCGAAGAGCCAGCGCATCGACCGCGATTGATTATGAACTCGCGCCGACGCGGGTTTATCCGGAGCCTTCACATCCAAGAACGCGCATCGAGACCGTGAACCTAGCGCCCGTAGCGCAGACTTTCCAGTCTGCGGGTCGCGGGACATTCCTGTCCCGCAAGCGACAGTATGAAGCTTACACGGGTGACTGGAAAGTCACCCGAACCCGCAGACTGGAAAGTCTGCGCTACCGGTCGGTCATGAGAGGTTATCGCTGGCTCCTGGATTGCCGGAGCATTTGAATGGCGGCTTGCGCTTGCGCTTGCGCGTCGCCACGCGAAGCGGCTTCAGCCAATTGGCTTTGCAAATCGCGCATCTTGCCGCTGTAGGCGGTGCTTTCGTCGGCAGTCATGGCACGGCCAGACATTTGCATCCGCATCAGCGCCGCCGCAGCCTTCTCATATTCTTTAGCTTTCAACGCAGCATCAGTCTCGCGAAGGCTTTCGGTCACCTCGGGCGCAACCGTCGCCGTCGCGGGTTGCGTTGCTGCGGACTCGGCGGGTGCTGTGGCATTTTCGCTGGTTTTGCCGCAGCCAAAAGAAAAACAAAGCGCGAGCACTGGCAGCGCCAGGAGAATATTGCCTAACTTTACGAGATTCATGGCCGTCTTTACTGTGCGCCTCCGCGGCGGCTGAGCGGATCGCACCACATTTCGTTCGGAACATTCTTGAGGCCGGCGCCGCGTGCGTCCACACGACCGGCCAGTTCATAATATTTGCGGTACTTCATGTAAGACGCGCTGCCACCGAAAAGTCCCACGCTCGCGCCGCCTTTGACATCGATCCTCTCGTTGACGGGATTGCCGCCACCATGGCGTTGTGAAATGCCTTCGTCCGGAAAACTCGAGACGTCGTTAAAGAAGAACGGCTTGGTTTCATCAGCTTCGAATTGCAGGAAAGCCGTGGGACTGAACGCGGTTACCTTGTAGGTTTTGCCTCCGGTCAATTGGCCGTAACTGATGACCGCGCCATTCCAGACGTAACTGCTGACATAAACGACGCGTTGATCGAATTCGCGTCTTTGTTTGCTGGTGGCGGTCTTGTCGCCCGGGCACATGAATACCTTGGGCGTGGATAGATACTGCCAAAGCTGGCCCTTCTTCACGCTCTCGAGTTGGTTCGACAGAATCACCGGCGACATCCGGCTTCCGCCGCCCGGAAACCCAGCGCCGTGCAGCCAGCAACGGTCGCCGATGCCCCAGCCCGGCGCAGGCATGAAGTCGCTGTTGTCGGTCGTGTAGAGATGCATCGCCAACATGATTTGCTTGTTGTTGTTTAGGTCTATGGTTTGATTGGCTTTGTCTTTCGCCTTCGACGAAGCCGGAAGCAACATGCCGGCGAGAATGGCAATGATCGCGATGACGACCAACAGTTCGATTAATGTGAACGCCCAGAGACGGAAAACGTACCGAGTCGGGCCCGAAGTTTATCATCGGGCACCAGTTGTCATAGGGAAATTCCGGGCAAACTGTAATCCCCGTGAACGCCTTGTCAAACCGGTTGGGGATGGTCTCAGCAGTTCTCCCCATGAACCGTCTGGCAGGACAGTGCGTCTCGCCTGTCCAAGCATTTGCGTACACCAAAAGCAAGACAGGCGGGACGCGCTGTCCTGCGGGGTTCATGATTACGATGCGTGGGCAAAGCGAAGGGATGCTCTCCATCAACCAACGATGCGCAGGCAGCTTTTTTCAGGAGCCGGAACGTCGAAGGTCCGCCAGGTTTTGGAGTGCGCCAGTCCTCTGGCGCTTTTGGGTCGCGCCCGTCCAAAACGGCAGAGGACTGCCGCAGCCCAAGACGCTGTCGCGACGACGAATGCTCCAGTCCGCGCTCCACATTGTGGCGGATCGCACCGTTATGCCTAAGCATGCGCGCGTCAGGCGTTTGACGTTCGGAGTGATCATTTTGTTGATTGCGGGCTCCGTTGCGCTCTGGATTCGAGTAAGGCGTGTGGCAAACGAATCGAGCAGTGCGACAACGATTTCTCCAGCGGAAGCCCGGCGTTTGGCCGGCGAGTTGGAAGCGTTGGAAGCACAGGAAAACCAATTGGACCAGACGATTTGGGCTCCGGAACGCTTGGCGGAGCAATGCGGGCAACTCTTCGATTCGCTTTGGGATTTGCTCAACATCAGCACCAACAAACTCGATGTGTTAGCTGCTTTTCCCGCCGGCCAAATCATTCCGGCCCGCCTTGGGCCGTCGCAGCGACTTCCACATGGCATCGATCTTAGGACATCCTCCGGGCGTGCTCCTGCATGGTCGAGTGACGAGTGGCGAACGTTCTTGTCGGGCCAACAGCGCGGTGGCTGGCAACTCGCGCAAGTTGAGTTTCGTCACAATCGTTTCGAAACCAACACCGCTGGCCGCGCGGCCAAAAGCCAATTCTACTTTTCGGCTCACTTAACCAATTCACTCCGTCCAATGCGTGCAGCGCTGGAAGGCGACCTCGCCGTGACTTGGGATTCTGAGCGAACGCAAGACAACGTCGCCGTCGTGAAGGAAATCGATGCCAGCGCATTGACGCTGAAAATGCGACAAGGCCCGCCGGGTTTTCGTCCAATCTTGTCCGAACAAATTGTCCCGCCGGACCAATCCTACTTCATCGATCCGCTGATCCTGTCTGACCTGGATGGTGATGGTTTCTCGGAAATCATTCTGGCCGCCAAGAATCTCATCTTAAGACGGCGGGCGGGTGATCGCTTCGAATCAGAACCGCTTTCGCGGCACTTTCCCGGCTTAACCTTCACAGGATTGATTGCGGACTTCGATGGCGACGGCTCGGCCGATTTCCTTTGCGCAAAGTTCGAAGGGTTGATGCTGCTCAAAGGGGCGCCCCAAGGTGTGTTCGATCAGCCGGGCCGTTTTGTTTGGATGGCACGTCCGCACCTGAAGTACGGCCAAGCATTGACGTGCGGTGATATCGATCGCGACGGTGATCTGGATGTTTGGCTCGGCCAGTACAAAGTTCCTTACGAACGCGGCCAAATGCCGACACCTTACTACGACGCCAATGACGGACATCCCGCTTATCTGCTCTTGAACGACGGCCAAGGAAACTTCTCGGACGCGACGATTGCTTCCGGGTTGGGAGAAAAGCGCTGGCGACGGTGTTACAGCGCTTCTTTCGTTGATCTCGACAACGATCGGGATTTGGACTTGGCCGTGGTTAGTGACTTTGCGGGCGCTGACTTCTATGCCAATGATGGCCGCGGCCACTTCAAGGATGTGACTCGCGATTGGGCCGCAGAGACGCGCGGTTTTGGCATGTCACACGCCGTGGCAGATTTCGATGCGGATGGCCGGCTTGATTTCCTGATGATCGGGATGAATTCGCCGACGGCCGATCGGTTGCGGCATTTGGGATTAATCAGGCCGGCTCGAACCGAATATGCCGCAGCGAACGCAGCGATGGCCTTTGGCAACCGCCTTTATCTCACGCACGAAGGGAAACCGTTCTTTCAGCAAACATCGTTGAATGATTCGATCGCGCGTTCGGGTTGGTCATGGGGATGCAGCGCGGCGGACTTCGACAATGACGGGTTTGCAGATATCTATGTCGCAAACGGCCACGAGACAAAACCGTCCGTGCGGGAGTATGAACCGGAGTTTTGGCTGCATGACATTTACGTCGGCAATTCCAAGGAAGGCATTGTCCCATCTGCATACTTCGGCAGCAAAGCGACGCGAACTCGGGGCCGAGGCCATTCCTACGGCGGATATGAGAAAAATCGTTTTTATCTGAACCAGAGTGGAAAATCCTTCGTTGAGATCGGCCATTTTATGGGCGTGGCTTTGGAACAGGACTCACGCAACGCGGTTGCCGATGACCTCGACGGCGACGGACGGCTTGATTTATTGGTCACGACCTTTGAAGTGTGGCCGCGCGTGCAACAGACAATCAAAGTTTTTCGGAATGTGATCGAGGAGAGCGGCAACTGGATCGGGGTGCGGCTTCGCGATCACGGTGGCGCCACGTCACCAGTCGGAGCGCGGATTACTTTGCAGCATGCCGGTGGGAGCATGACCAAGGAAATTATCGCCGGAGACTCGTTCCGTTCTCAACAATCCAATACGGCGCATTTCGGTCTTGGAAAGATCGCCCAGGCGGAGCGAATCGAAATTCGCTGGTTGAATGGAGCAACGAAGCAATTACACCAGCCTGCGCTGAACCAGTATCATAATGTGCAGGCCAAGCAGTGAAGTTTCTTGGCGCGCTGGCGTGTTTAACTAACTACGATTCTATTTATGATTCGAAGACCTTTCCTGCTTCTCGGCTGTTACTTGGCGAGGCTCCTGTTGACTGGAGTAATGCTGAACGCGCCGGCCGCACAACTCGAATTGGTCGTCGAACCCCCCGAAAGTTACGAAGCCATCGATCTAACGCGTTATAGCCTGGGCCAAGGAGGGCTTTCGCAAACCCCGATGTTCGAGCAGCACGTCGAACAATTGATTCAGCTGAAGCCTCAAACAATCCGCTTGTTCGTTCAGGAGTATTTCGACATTTATCCCGACCATCACACCAATCATTGGAGCACGCTGGACAAAGCCATCGAGGTCATTCGAGCCACCAAGGCTAAGCCAATTCTAGCGCTCTGTTTCAAGCCTTATACGCTCTTCCCGAAAATCGATCAGGATAACGTCCATCCCAACAGCTATAAGGAATGGGGCGAACTGATCTATCAATTGGTCAAGCATTGCAACGAGGAACGGAACTTCGGGGTCGAGTATTGGGAAATTGGGAATGAACCGGACATCGGCGAAGACGGCGGTTGTCCTTATCGATTTCAGCCGAAAGATTATTTGATTTATTACACGCGCACTGCGGAAGCGATTCGACGCGCCGATCGCACGGCGAAAATTGGCGGCCCTGCGCTTGCCAATTATAAAAACCCCATCGGCGATGCGCTGCTCGAACATTGCAATGCCGGCAAAGCGCCTTTGCATTTCTTTTCCTGGCACGTTTATAACAACGATCCCAACGCGCTGCGCCAAAGCATCCGCGACATCAAAGAGAAAATCGCACGCTATCCAAAGCTTAAGAACGTTGAGACCATTCTGGACGAATGGAACATGTCCTTGGAAAGCCCGGTGTTGAACCCGGCCTTCCAGCCGGCGTTCATTCTCGAGACGACCGCTGCATTTTACGAGGAGGGTTTAACGCGCTCTGCGTACTACCATATCCGCGATTACTTCGTTGATCCTCGTTACTTTTATTTCATGTCGAGAAAAGGCCGGGAGTTCATGGCCCATTGGTGGAATGTCACGCCGCAGTATGACGGGCTCTACGATCATCAAGGCCAGGTCCGGCCCGCTTATTACGCATTTAAGCTTCTGAGCTTGATCGAGGGGGACAAGCGGCTTGTCAAAGGAACCACCGATAGCATTAGAGGCTTTGCGGCGGAGCAGTCGAAATGGACTCACGCGGTGGTTTGGAATTTTCCACGCAGCGGACCAGGCGAGACGAACGAAGTGACAATGCGGTTCCCGGCCATAGACAAGGGAACGTTTCGCTTGGTCCAACTCAATTCGACGCGCAGTTTTAACAATCTTGAAATCATCAGGCGCGGTCGAGTTCAGGACTTGCAAACGAACCCTCTCCGTTTCGAACTCGCGCCGTACGATATCCGCTGGATTGAAGTGAGTCAGTAAACAGCACGAAGCGCGGACAGCCTAGTCCGCGCCTGCTGCCAGTGGCGCCTTCGCCCATTTCCCCAGATTTCCTGGGGAAGGCTTCCCAGTTCCCCGCGAAATGCGGATCTGAAAAGCGCCATTTTCCCGCGGATCATGCGATGGCTAGGGCCTTTACGGCGGGAGAACGCTCCGTGGCATGGCAGTAGCATCGCGACTTACAGCCCATCAACACGGGCAAGGCATATGAAACGCACAAGGATGCTTATGGTCAAAATCGCAGCGGTCATTCTATTCGCACTGAATCTCAGTGTCATTCGAGCAGCAGAGGCTTCTGCTGCATTACAACCTCCAGTCTGCAAGCTTCTCAGCCCGCCGGATGGCGCGACATTCGTCGCTCCGGTGAACATCAGAATGATGGTCGAGGCTTGGGACCCTGACAGTACAGTCGTCTCGGTCGAGTACTTTTCCGGCACGAACAGTCTCGGCATTCTGACCCTGATGTTGCCTCCGACGGCGTCTCCGCTTGCTGCGTCTGACACGATTGGCAGGCCGGGGAAGGCAGGGGCTGTCATCAAAGATAGCGAGATGCGCGGATCGCGTCCGTGTGTGAAGTTGGCTGACGGCAATTTTATGGTTTGCATGCCGTGGTTCAAAGGACAGAAGTTCCGCGTCGAAGCTTCCGCTGATCTGGTGCATTGGGAAGTTGTGGAAACAAGCCCGGCTGCTGAGGTGGACGTGCATTTCCTGG
>Ga0194110_10008077_pt1 | contig 11998 bp, 11 predicted proteins | sample TA2Kig1200mmetaG_FD_146192 | JGI IMG/M metagenome (GOLD analysis project Ga0194110, IMG submission 146192) | Freshwater microbial communities from Lake Tanganyika, Tanzania - TA2015032 Kigoma Deep Cast 1200m | ecosystem: Environmental > Aquatic > Freshwater > Lake | place: Tanzania: Lake... | reverse complement strand
ATCCAGGGTTTCCTGTGCAAACAGGAATCCATTTCCTGTGTATAGTTCCCCGCTTTCGCGGGGACGGCGTCTGGATTCCCCGATCAAGTCGGGGAATGACAAAGTATTAGAATCGCTCAATTTAGGTGAAAACAATCGAAATCCCTTTGTGGAGCGCAGAGAACGGGTCTCAGATTACTTATCTGTTGCTTCTAAACTTGTAAAGCTGAATGATTCTATAAAAAAGAGAGCAGTGTCTCTTGAAGGAGCCGGCATTGATTCCATTGATGCACTGCATCTTGCATATGCTGAAGCGGGAGGCGCAGGATATTTCATTACGTGTGATGATGGCCTTATAAAAAAAGCAAAAAAGGATGAGAGTTTGTTTAAAATAAAGGTATGCAACCCATTGGAGTTTGTTTTGGAGGAGGTGTTTAAAAATGCTTAAGACCCAGCAAAAATTTTTGAGCGGATATGCCTTGAGATATGCAGGGTGGAATGCACTGGTTAAAAGCATGGGACTGATCAATGCTACAAGGTTTATATTGCAATATGAATCTGGCTATGGAGATTACACAAAAATTAAAAAAGACCTTTTTAAAGGTAAGAAGGTTAGTGATATTTGTAAAGAGATAGAGAAACTGGAAAAATCCAGCCTTTAAATTAAGAAGAGACCAGAAGAATCACTGTGCTATGAAAGAATTATCGGCTGAGCGGATTGAGAAGATTTTAGGTTCTTTGAAGAAAGGTGTATCTTTACCAGAGGATTATAAACTAAGCCTAATCCAATACCTTGAGCAAACCAAAAATTCTCTCCTTTTTGATACAAAGAAAGAATACGAACTTATTTATTTCGATAAAGAACGGGAGGAAGATATCCTTGCTGAGACGATGGCCGTGCCTTTGCAAAAGGTCAAGACTTTTGGAAACAATGAAAGGACGCAAGGTATTGTCCTTAGTGACTTAAATTTTTAAACATTAAGGTTTGAGGATGGATAATGTAGAACAGCTAAACGACCTCGCAAAATATTATAGAGACCTATTATTTTCACTCTCCAGTCAAGTCGGGAAACACTTTGTAAATATCAGTGATGTTTTGCGGTATGGATTGACTGCTGATCTTAGTCTTTTTGTCCGTGAAATTGAAGAACTTATCACCAGTGGGACGATTAGTTTCACTATAGAAAAGGCTTCATCCTCAGTTGTCAATAAGATCATTGAAAAGGCTAACGAAATCGAAGATAAAGAAGAACAAGGTGAAATTTCTGAAGATATTGAAGTAAGTCTTGAGGAGCAAGAAAGAAAAAATGCATCGGCTATACTCGTAGCTATATATAGAAAACAAGAATTTGACCCATATAATCGTGAAGTTATTATTGGATTTCCCTTGGTTTCTGGGAAGGTTGGTAAAAAGAAGTTTTGTGCACCACTTTTTTACTATAAAGTTCACATCGATTTCGATCCCTTGAAAAGCTTAATAACCCTTACCAAAGATTTTGAAATACCAGCATTAAACTTTCAGATAGTTAAACATCTTGTAGAGTTAGATGAAGATATTGAAATAATCCGTCAGCAAATTTTACCACACCTTTATCGTGAAGACTTTGGATTATCTACAATCCAAGAAATAATTCAAAGGCTTTCTGAATTGGTTGAAGGTTTTAGAGGAATAACATACCCATCAAGGCCATCTTTTTTAATAGAAGCGATTGAGCTGAGGGAGCATGCAGGTGCTAAAATTTTTGATACTTCTATCATTGTCAATGCAAGGCGAACTAATGCCTATTTGCTTGATGATCTGGCTCAATTGGCTCAAATAGAAGAAATAGATGATGAAACAATCATAAATACTATTTTGTCAGAGCCAATAGAAATCGAAAAAAATGATATAGATGACCCAGTCACAAACGAAAATCAATCACTTCTTTTATTTCCACTTTTAAGCAATAAAGCACAGCGACTTGCAGCAGTAAAAGCAGAAAAAGGCCGACTTTTGGTTATACAGGGCCCACCAGGAACTGGTAAATCTCAAACCATAGTTAACCTTATCTGTCATCTTATAGCACAGGGCAAGACCGTTTTAGCTACAAGCCATCAAAATAAGGCTCTCGAAGTTATTACCAAAATCATGCCGAACATAGGTTACTTAGCAATGTCGTTGCTAAAGGGAGAAAGAGAATCCATCAATGAACTTAGGAACAAGATAGAAGGGTTCCATTCTTATGTTAGCAGCGTCGATATTGGTGATTATAAAAAGTTGCTGGAAAAGCGGTGGTCTGATTTAAGGAAAAATAAATACTATGCAAATAGGCTACAAGTTAGATTTTCGGAACTTAAAATTCTTGAAAGGGAGCAATATTCGACATATCACAAATACCACGAAATAAGAAATTTCGATGTAATTGATACCTCCGACTCTGTTCCTGAAGGGACGGATTCTGTTATCTCTCCCGCTTTATCAGAGTATTCAAAACTTTTGAAGAATCTTAGAAAAGACTATTCACGTATTGAAAACTTATTGCCTGGTGATGTCCCCAAAAAATTAGAGGCAAGAAGTAACCATTTTTTATCGTTTATCAATTATTGTGAGGTTCGTAATTATGATCTAATCGATCCCGCCGATTCAATTCAGGATGGAATGGATTCTGTGGTGGGTCAGGCTTTATCAGAATATTCAGCTTTGTTAAAGGAACTCAGAGATAATTATTCCGATATAGAGAAAATCTTACCCTGTTCTGACCAAACAATGACGGACGGTGATTACTTAATTATAAGGTGCAAATCTTGTGGTGTCCAGAATAGGCTTCCAAAAGGTAAAGTACAGCTTGCTATAAAGTGCGGGCATTGCGGACAATCAATTGATATCCAAGATAATAATATTGAGGTTTCAATAGAAAATATTGGAAAACTCATCCATTCATATGATTGGGTTAATAAGAACCTTTTTTCATACCTGGAAACATTAATATTTTGCCAGCAATTTTCGAAATTAAGTTTTAAAAGCGATGAAGTTATAGATTATCTGGATAATCTCATTAATTGGACAAGCCAACATTGTGATAAACTGGTAGGATCTTTAAAGTTACTAACTGAAACATATAATTTAAAAATAGATTTTCAAACTTCTAAAAAACAATATGCAAGATATAGCGCTGAAATAGAAAATATTCTGAAATGTATTGAAAACTTATCGTCCAAATTACTATCACTTAAAGAATACAAAATTGATGATGGATATCCCGAACATCCTGATAATCCTTTGTTAGAAGAAGTGACTTTACATATAGAGGTTTTGGGTGATGCATCAAGTTCTTTGTGGAAGTGGCATTTATCCTCAAAAGCCCAAAAAGCACGCAAATTTTTCGGGGCACAGCGATTTCCCAGAGTTACATACAAGAATCGATTAGAATTCCTTAAAAAGATTAGAGCATGGTATAACTATTGGAAATCAAGGAATCATGTCGCAAGAGACTTAAAATATCTAGCTGAAATGGACATCCCAATAAAAAGCCTTTCTCCAAAACCTTCTCTTGGAGAGCTTCACCAAAACGCTAATCTTGCATTACAGTATTCTCATTTAATAGGTGCCATTAATTCATTCCCAGTAACTTCAGTTGATACTATTAAAGACTTTATGGAACAGCAAATAGCAAGCTTCTCTTCTTCAGAAGATATTTTTAAATTTAAGGAGTCTCTTGAAAAATCGAAAGTCTACATAGAAATATGCATGACCTTGAATAAACTTAAGTCCAATAGCCATTTTGCGTATTTGTGTAATACCTTGTTTTCCCCTATTAAGGAGTCGATCTATGAATTGGTATCAAATGAAAAGGCTGATAAAATTGTTAAGAGGTTGATGGAGTTATACCCTTATTTCCAAGATTACAAGAGAATAAAGACCCTCGAGGGAACCCTTTTGAAAACACTTCCTGAAACTTGCTCCAGACTAAAAAACGAGATTATTAAAGGAAGTAATATCCCGTTATCTCATCCTGAATTGGTTCCTAAGGCATTTAGGCTTGCATCGTATATAAGAGAGAATTTGACAAGAAAAATAGATGAGTTAGATGAGACTGAAATAAGGAATTTATATCCATATTTTGATGACTACATAAGGTTAAAAACGATCGAGCGGACAGCTTTAAAACCACTCACAAAAACATGCTCAAAAATAAAAGGTGTAATACTTAAAGGGATGGATATCCCCGCCATAGAAAAGCCAGACTTAGTTGTAGATGCATTCAGGCTCTCTTCATTTATCAGAGAAGAACTATTAAAAAATCCAGACGATATCAATGAGGTAGCAACAAAGATTAGTGAAATTAAGGAAGAATCTCGCAGATTGATCTTAAGAATTCTCGATATAAGCCGCAAATTAGCCTTAAAGGAGGCAGAAAGAAGCCCCGCTACCTTGTTTTTAATAAATAAACTGAATCAAATACTTAGAAGAAAGCGTAAAACTTATTCATTTGTCCAATTACGGGATCAAATTGATTATAAAAAGCTTATATCAGTATTTCCATGCTGGATAATGAGCATTGAAGACGTTGCACGTATCTTCCCATTACAGGCAGGTTTATTTGACTATCTCATAGTTGATGAAGCCTCGCAATGTAATCAAGCAACTGCATTGCATTTAGCATATCGTGCAAAAAGAATGATTGTTGTTGGTGATAGCAAGCAAATGAAAAATCCTAATACACAATTTTTAAGCGATTCTATAGTACGACTAAATCTTACAAAACATAAATTGGATAAACATCCCAAGACAGAATTTTTCCATGGAAGAAATTCACTTTTAGATCTCGCTATTGGATGCCAAGACATCAGTCCGGTATTTCTTAATGAACATTTCAGATGTGAACCGCCCATAATAGAATTCTCTAATAGGCACTTCTATGATAACAATTTAAAAATACTTACTCCATTTCGCAGGAGACGTTTTAAACCATGTATGGAGATTAAAGTTATCAATGGAGCCTATGATGACCCTGATGATACAAAACGAAATATTGTTGAGGCTATGGCTGTAATTGAGGAATTTAAAAGGATGATAGAAAATGGTGAACTTGAAGGAGATAGAAAAAGTGAGAAGCTCACTCTCGGCATTCTATCACCTTTTAGACAACAGGCATCGCTTCTTCAAAATACGATATATGAGATATTCAGTGAGCGCCCCCACATTATCAAAGAACATGAAATAATTACCTCCACTGTGGACGGTTTTCAGGGAGATGAACGTGATGTAATTCTCTATTCTTTCCGGTATGCACCGAATTCAAAGCCAGGTACAATCCATGTTTTGCAAAGGGAAGACGAGCATTCATTAGGGCGTTTAAATGTAGCTTTTAGCAGAGCAAAAAGAAGAGTCGTATGTTTCATTTCGATGCCAAAAGATAATTTCCCAAAAGGCTTAATTAAAGAATATTTGGATCATGTTGCAATAGTACAAGGTTCTTCTTATAGCAGACTTGGCAATCCAAATGAAAGAGAAAAATGCCAGAGCGATTTTGAAAGAGATGTATTCGATGAGCTTGTGAAAAAAGAATTAGAAGTATACGCACAGGTCCCTTGTGCTGGATTCTTTATAGATTTTATAGCAATTGACAAAGAGGGTAGAAGAATGGCTGTTGAATGCGATGGGGAATTTCATTATGAAGAGGGTGAGCTTAGAGAGGAAGACTATCAAAGACAGGATATCATAGAAAGATATGGGTGGTTTGTACATAGGATCTCATCCCGCAGATATTATGCTGATCCACAGAAAGCTATAGAGAGGCTAATAGAAGACTTACAAAAACAGCCGATAGACGAAGAGATTTGCGTCGAACCAATGGAACATGTAACCCATTTTGGAACACCTACAGAACTTACAAAAAGTCTTGAAGAGTCGAAGCTTCCTTTTGATGAGAAAGCCTTTTTTAAAAAAAGCATCCAAGAAAAGATAATGGAAATCTTATCAGAAGAATCTTTACCAGTATGGGCTATAGCTCAAAAACTCAGTATTTCAAAGGAAGAAGTGCTTCCTAAGCTCAAAAGACTTTTAGAGACGGAGTGGGTTATTGAAATATACGAGGACGGAGTAAAGAAATGGAAGGCAATAGATTAGTGATTGTTACTATCATAAAGTTGAGGCATTAAAAAAGATGTATAGAGAATTCAAGTCATGGCTTGAGGCGAGAGGTGTTTGATCTGGATGAGGTTTTTTCTGCTGAGGATTTGAGGAAGAATGATTATGAAGTAAGGTTTGCAGAAGATAAAGTTAAAGGACAGATGACGGTTATTTATATTGATATATTTGGGGATGAGAAGAGGGAGATAAAGAACATAAAAGATTTTATGAGGAAGAGATAAACATGGCTCTTAATGTAAGTCAAGCTTTTAATCTGTTTAAGTCAAAACTTGAGTTAAGCCAAAGTTTCAAAGAAGAAGTAACAATACATCACAATGCCATCAGGGAATGGATTGAATCGTATGATTCAACCATTGAGACAAAATTAATCGGTTCATTGCAAAGGAAGACAAGAATACAGCCCCGATCGGAGGATGTTTTTGATATTGACATATTGGTTATATTGGGAAGCTTTTATAGCTGGGTGTCTTCCGGCGGCATTAAACCGGAGGATGCATTAGAAAAGGTAGAGGATATTGTAAGCGAACATGGAACGTATGAAAAAATTGGTGTAGAGACCGATAATCCTACAATAACTTTTGAGTATGAAGATAATGTAAAAGTTGAGCTTGTCCCAGCATATATTGATCAAATAGGTAAAACTATAGATGGAACTCCAACTCTACCAGTGGGAAGGGGGTACTGGATTCCTAAGAATAATAGATGGGTCATGGCTGATTATGATTATGACGCGGAATACATTACATCAGCTAATAAAAATAGCGACGGTTATCTTATCCCAACTATAAAAATGCTTAAAGGTACAAAAAAAATCTATTTTCAAATATGACGTCTTACCATTTAGAAGCATTAGCGACAACTATTATTCCTAATGTTATAGAGTATTTTAAGGCTCAAAAGTGGGAAATTTCTTATCAATATTTAATCTATATGTTTTTCTGGCTTTGTAAGGATGAGGTTTTACAATCAATTAAAATATCAGGCAGCAAATCTCCTTATGCTGACGGGTATATGACATCTCTTAAAAAACAAGAATTATCGAACTTGTTTGGTAAAATTGCTGAATATTGTAAGAATATAGTGAATGATACAAATGCAGTTGAAGCATGGCGCAAATTGTTTGGACCGCCATTTCCTACAGCAGCATGATTATGAAAAACGATACCAAGATTGATAGCTTAATAACTGAGTGCAAACAGATACAAGAAGATTCTACTTATACAGCAGAGACTCATCATATAATTTCACACAGACTATCTAAAAGAGTTTTTTTGTATAAGCTAATTCCTGTAAGTATAACCGTTCTAAGCGCCTTTGCTCTTCTTCTTGGCGCTCCGGATTGGGTCAGTTGGATTACATTATTAGCTGGTACAGTTACAATGTTAAATATTTTTATGGAACCCGAAAAAAAGTCAAAAGACCATTTATTTGCAGCCAAGAATTTTACTGTCTTAAAGCACGAAGCTCGGTCATTAAATGAAGCATTTAAAGATTTTATGACGGAAGAAGAATTCTATCATAATGTTAAGCGTTTAAGAGAGAAATACAATTTGCTTGTTCAATATTCTCCTTCGACAGAAAAAGAGGCATTTGAAGAAGCAAGGGAAAGAATACAAGCAGGTGTGCACAAAGCTGATTTCAGGTCTAAGGCAAAATAAAGCCATGCTTGATCGCTGGACTTTGCAGAATAAGGATACAGGAAATGAAAAAGGTTCCTAAGGCACAAAACTATTCAACTCTCATCACCGATCTTGCTTCACTTATTGAGCAGGGACGCAAGGCTGCAGTGAGGTATGTGAATACTGCTCTGGTGGCTACTTATTGGCTTATCGGCAGAGGGATTGTAAAAGGTTAAACCAAAAGGCAGAGATGAAAGATTTGAGGCAATCCTTACTGCCAAACACAAATTTGATAAAGAAGGCGAATACAAGACATCGCCTGCAAGGTGCAGGATAATCTGGCAGGGGAGACGGTGCTGGCAAAGAGGGTAACAGTAGAGGAATAAATGTTTAATCCAACCCAAGACCAACAAAAGATAATTGACCATTTCAATGGACATGCTATTGTAGTAGCTGGCCCCGGGTCAGGCAAAACAGTGACACTGGTCGCTCATGTTAAGAAATTGATTGAAGACAGACAAATTTCTTCAGACGATATCTGGATTATGGCTTTTAACAGAGATATTTCTTCAAAACTGAGAGAGAAGATTCAAAATGAGATAGTGAGTAAAAAACCTCAAACTACAACAATTCATACATTTATTCTAAAACAGACTCTCAAACATGGGAAACAGCTTCTTGATGAATTTGAAATTGCTGACGGCTTAGGTGAATGTGGCAAGAATAATTTATTATGGAAGTTAATTACGAAAAGATTAAAAGAAAAACATGGAATAAATAAAACGGATGGCAAACGCTTGGACATTCGTCACGTAAAAGGATTTCTGTGGAATGAACTCAGGGATTATTGGCTGACATCCCAAAAACCTAACAACAATCTGTTTGATAAGTTTAATTATGAGATTGAACGTTTGAAAGCTATATACAGAATTATTTTCCTTGATGAATTAGCAATCAAATTTCTCGATGCACTTAAAGCAAACCCTTCTTTAAGGATGGATGTTCATAAACCTAGGATTGTGATTGATGAATTTCAGGATTTAAACCCTGCAGAGCATGGAATTTTACAGCAATTTCATGAAGTGGGGACGACTTTTATTGTTTTTGGAGACGACGATCAAGCTGTAAATGATTTTCGCCGAGCACATGCGGATTATATTCAGGATTTCACAAAGATATATAAACCAATACAATATCCTTTGCCGAGGGATAGAAGATGTCCCAAAGAAATTTTAAACTTAGCAGACGAATTCGTTAAGGGGCTTCCACGTTTAGAAAAGCAGGGCGGTTATGCTTGTCATAAAGGTAAGGTAGATATACTTAATTTTAATACCGATGAAGCTGAACAATTAGAGATTGCTAATATTGTGAAAAAATATCTCTCATTATTTTCGCAATATGAAGACAATCCACAAATTTTAATTTTATGCGGAACAACAGGAAAAGTTAAAGGGCGATCCCGCATTACAGAAATTATTGAAAACTTAAGAAATGCTGGGATCATTGAAATAACAGGTGATAAGAAAGAGGACCCATTAGATAATGAATGGGGTCTTGCCTTCAAATCCTTATCAAATATATTAGTGAAAGGTTTTTCTCCAATGAATATAGCAGCCTGGTTATCTGTTACCGATTCTACTTTAATGGAAAAAATTAATGAATATATAGAGGAAGAAGAAAAAAAAGAAAATCAAATAGATTTCTTGAAGGCTCTTTTTGATCAAAGAAAAAATAATTCAAACATTGAAAAACTAATTTCAGAAATAGAGAATTTGAAGGAAAAAGTAAAGGATGAAAAATTTGATCCAGAAGTTATAATGCATTTTATAAGTGATAAATTGAATGGAAAAAATGAGGCAGAAACTTTTATAAACAAAGTTTGGGAGGAATCACAACAACAAAATACAAAAGAAGACGATTTAGACGAAAGAAAATTAAGTAGAGGTGAACAATTTTTGCAATTGATGAATAAGTATATTACTGAAGAAGTAAAGAAATCGGAGATCGGCCGTATTCATGTAACAACATATAGGAAGGCAAAAGGATTAGAGGCTGAGCTTGTTATTGTGACGTCAGTTGATTCGAGTGATTTTTCTGATAAACCTCAAAACAGACGAGTCTTATATGTTGCAGCAACAAGATCTAAGAAGAATCTTATTCTAACTTTTGCTGACAAAAGAACTGGTGCTCGCCGATATACACATGGAAGAGTTGAGAAATTCAAAGGGGTTCCTAAAGTTTTTCGTTCTACTTTGATACCGAGTAATTATTCAACAATAAAATATTCTGAAGGATGGCTGAATAATTGGAGACCGGTTTAGTTTATTTTCAGTGGAGGGTGAAAATAAAACTGAAAAATAAGGAAATTCTCTGTATATCAAGGACTTTTGGGAAGTGTTTATTTTCAGAATGGGATTATGTACTATTCCTTTAAACCATAGAAGGTTAATTTCAAGGAATGGGTAAGGTCGGGTTTTATTGGAAAATTTCAAGTCAGAACTTTTAAAAATAAGGATCAAAACAAAAAAATGAAAAAAGTCACTAAGGCACAAAACTATTCGACCCTCATAACTGACCTTGCCTCTCTCATTGAGCAGGGGCGTAGGGCAGCGGTGCGGTATGTAAACACTGCTCTAGTTGCCACGTACTGGCTCGTTGGCAGAAGGATTGTGGAATATGAACAGAAGGGGAAAGAACGGGCAGAATATGGGGAAGCTTTACTGGAAAGGATTTCAGAAGACCTGTTGCCTCGATTTGGTAAAGGGTTTTCTCTTAGAAACCTGAGAAATATGCGCTCTTTTTATCTGTTATTCCCAATTCGGCAGACACTGTCTGCCGAATCTTCAAAACTGGGAAATAGGCAGACTCCGTTTGCCGAATTATCTGCAATAATACTTCAGACACCGTCTGAAATTTCCGAGACATTGATTCGGAAATTACCTTTGTCTTGGTCTCACTACTGTCTTCTTATGCGACTTGATGAGCCTTTTAAGCGTGAGTTCTATGAATCAGAATGTATCAGAGGCAACTGGTCTGTGAGGCAACTGGACAGACAAATGCAATCAATGCTTTATGAAAGGACAGCTTTGTCTAAACGCAAGCTGGCGGTTATTGCAAAAGCCCATGAAAAACCGATAATTCTTAAACCTGAAGATGAAATAAAGGACCCATATATACTGGAATTCCTTGGATTGAGAGATGAATATTCGGAATCACAATTAGAAGAGGCTTTAATTAGGCACCTTGAGCATTTCCTTCTTGAGTTGGGAATTGGCTTTACATTTGTTGCACGTCAGAAGAGAATAACTCTTGAAGGAAGTCATTACCGCCTTGACCTCCTGTTCTATCACAGAACCCTTAGATGTCTTGTTGCTATAGATTTAAAGATTGGTGAATTCACTCATGCCGATGCAGGCCAGATGAACCTGTATCTAAATTATCTGAAGAACCGTGAAAAACTCCCTGAAGAAAATGACCCTGTAGGTTTAATCCTATGCACTGATAAAAAGAAGACTGTTGTTGAATATGCCCTGGGTGGAATAAACAATAAAATATTTGCCTCAAAATACAAACTGCAACTGCCTGCCCCTGAAATTTTAAAAGCTGAGATAGAACATGAAAGACAAAGGCTTTTAGAAATGAGGATTATCAAAGAAGAAAAGAAAAAGTAACTTATTCTTTAAAACATTGAGTGAAAAAACTTATAGAGATTTCAAGTCAGAGCTTGAGGCAAGATTGGAATGCTAAGCCTTGAGTAAAAAGTCCATTGCACTTTTAGTCTTAATAATATTAATTCCCATCACCATCTATCTCCTCTGGCCTACTGATGAGAGCAGGATAAAGAAAGTTTTTAAGGAAGGTTCTCAGGCAATTGAGAAAGAAGACATTGATGGGGTGATGTCAAAGGTTTCTTATAACTATCGTGATGAATATGGACTGACGTATCTTTATATAAAAGAAAACATGAATCGCTTTTTCCATCAGGTGAGTGATGTCAAAATCGAATACGAGAATTTAAAAATTAATATCACTGATAAAACTGCTACTGCAGACATGGATGTAAGAGTTATTGCAACTATTGGAAATGATACGGGTTATATTCTGGGTGATTTACCAAGGCCTGTTCATGTAACATTTACACTCGAAGAGGAAAAGGTAAGATGGCTTATTGTAAAAACTGAAGGACTGCCATTAAATCGTTAATAGAGATCGTTATAGTCCAAAATACAGAGATTGCTTCGCTCCGCTCGCAATGACAAATCAAGTA
>Ga0194110_10008073_pt1 | contig 12003 bp, 15 predicted proteins | sample TA2Kig1200mmetaG_FD_146192 | JGI IMG/M metagenome (GOLD analysis project Ga0194110, IMG submission 146192) | Freshwater microbial communities from Lake Tanganyika, Tanzania - TA2015032 Kigoma Deep Cast 1200m | ecosystem: Environmental > Aquatic > Freshwater > Lake | place: Tanzania: Lake... | reverse complement strand
GAAGAAGGACTTTTAGAGGACTATTATGTCACAAACTGCGGTGACGACACAGAACTTATAATGACCCACAAAAACGGTGAAGAAAACGAAGAAGTTCATGAACTCGCCTGGAACGCCTTTCTAGAAGCAACAAAGGTTGCAAGAGAGCTTAAATTGTATGGGGCGGGTCAAGACCTTCTATCAGACACATTTTCAGGTAATATAAAGGGAATGGGGCCTGGAGTTGCAGAAATGGAGTTTAAGGAAAGACCAAGCGATCCAGTAATCATTTTCTGCTGTGATAAGACCGAACCAGGTGCATTTAACATGCCACTCTTTAGAATGTTTGCAGATCCCTTTAACACCGCCGGATTGGTCATAGATCCAAGTCTACACAATGGTTACAATTTTGAAGTTTTCGATGTAATGGAGCATAAAAAGGTAACAATGTCATGTCCTGAAGAGATGTATGATTTAGTTGCTCTTTTAGGAACCATAAGCCGATATGTGATAAAACACATCTACAGAAAGGATGATAATGAAATTGCTGCTTCAGTAAGTACAGAACGTCTAAACCTCTTGGCTGGAAGATACGTGGGAAAAGACGACCCCGTGGCAATTGTAAGGTCGCAATCTGGATTCCCTGCTGCAGGAGAAGTTGTTGAGCCGTTCGCTTTCCCCCATTTAGTTGGTGGATGGATGAGGGGTTCTCACAATGGTCCATTAATGCCTGTTGCCCATAGAGACGCACATCCCATAAGATTTGACGGTCCTCCAAGAGTCATAGCTCTCGGATTCCAAATCGCAGATTGTAAACTGATTGGACCAATGGATCTATTCGATGACCCAGCTTACGACAGATCCAGAGCTTTAGCTTCTGAAATCGCAGAATACATGAGAAGACATGGTCCATTCGAGCCACACAGGTTACCAGCTGATGAAATGGAATATACAACACTGCCTGGAGTATTAGAAAAGCTAGAAGGAAGATTTGAGGATATCGATTAGACAATTCTCTCAAATTATTTCTTATCTTCCTGTTTTTTATCTAAAAATTTAATATATGAATTAAAAAAATAATATTATCCTTTTTTTATATTTTTTTTATATTTTTACCGATCATTTAATATATAAAAAGGTATATCAACAATTTTTCGCACTTTATCTATCATCACACTATCACTGGTTGCCACTATTCCTTCAATATCGTTTGCTGCTTTAGTAAGTTCAAAATCAACTATCTTTGAAAGATTTACATCACCTTCAAGCTTATATTCACTCATAATCTCTTGGGTGAGATTTGCGAGCTTACCACTGAAACTCACCTGTCTATCAAAAAAGAAAGTTACGTTTGAAGGGTCATGATCTTTTATAATGGATATAATTTGATTTAGAGCATTTTTAGTCATATTGCTAAATTTATACTTTCCAAAAACAGCATTTAAATCTCTTAAAACTCCATCATCACATAAAACAATAGACTCTCTATCATTAGCACAGATGCTTTCTACACTTATAAGGACGTTGTATCCATCCACAAAAAGATGTTTATTCTTTATTTCAGCAATTTTAATAATTTTTCTTTTTCTTTCTTCTGATTTTGCTTTGGAAAATACAGATCTGGCTAAAAAATTCCTCTGACGTTTATCTAGGAGGTATCTGTTGGCAACAAAGGTTAGGGCACCTTTCTTCTTATATCCATGATCAAGTAAAAACCTTAGGTCGTGTGTTGCATCCTGCAACTTATCTTTTGTCTGCATGATAGTAATCTGAATGAATTGCCAATGCCCAGGCTAAATTAGCTTTCTTGCCATCAAGATAGCCTTTTGCTATCTCTTCATCAATTTCATTTAATTTTTTGATGAAAGATTCGTCAATAGCCTTTGATTCTGCACAATCAGGACCGCATGGAACATGAAATATTGCAAAAAGGTCAGGAAATCTTTTAGATTCAATCAATTGGCTCCAATATCTTGTAATAGGATGTAATTTGTTTTTTAAATCCTTTATATATCTTTCCACACAACATTGAGGATAACCATAAAAATCTCCAAATATCCTGATGGATTCTTCAATATCTTCTGACCTCATAGCCAAAGCTTTTATATAAAGTTTAAAATGTTCATCATCTATGGAAATAGTAACAGGAATTCTTCCATCTTTTGATTTATCTTCAGAAAAATAAACACCACAACCTATGAGGACCTCTTGTAGATCTTCAATGCCAGTTTCAAAGTAGCCAATTTTCCCACCAGGCCGCATCTTTGATGCCACAAGAATGATATTTGCCATGCTCATATAGGATAAATCAAGCTTTTTAAGCTTACCAGCATCCATATATCAGCCTCTCCTTTTTGCTACGATTATAAGTGCACGATCAGAAGCATTTTCAGCACGATCTGCTATATGGCCCAATTTTTGGACAGTATCTTTAAGTTCCATTAGTTTTAGAATACCAATTTCCTCTTTTCTATAGGACTCATAGAGCTTTTTTAGTATTCTTCTTTCTATTTTATCAACGATATCTTCCTTCTCCTCAACTTCATGTGCCTTTGAAATTGCAGCACCTAAATCCACATCAAGCAGTTCTATACACTCTTTTAATACATAAACAGCGTCGGATATTGTATCAATAAGCTGGGAAAAATCCTCTTCAAATTCTTCTGGAAATCTTATCTTACTAAGGGAGATTCCATAGGCAGCAGCTTCTATTATATCTGCAACACTATCCACAACTTCAGCCAGCATTATTCTATCTTCCCTGTCAAAAGGGAGGAATGCACCATGATAAAATTCCATCTCCATCTTTCTTCTAAGTACATCAGCTTTATGTTCAATTTCTGATATTTCCCTTACCCTCTCATCTATCAGGTCAAATTCATTCCTATAAAAATGAACCATTAACTCTTCAAGCTTATTGAAACACTCGTAAACTAATTCAGCATGTTCTTTTGAGTGTTTTTCAATTTCTCTTTCTTTGCCAAACAGTTTTCTCATTTTATCCCTTTTTGATTTTTATTCAATAATAACAAGGTGAATTTCTGAATATTTCTATAAAAAATTAAATCCTCACAAGAAGAAGTCTTATTGCATCAATTAATCCATGCGCATAACTTATACAACCGAATGCCGTTAAATAATCCTCCTTTTGTAGATAATATTCTGTATCCTTATGGTAACTTCTGGCCGTTCCAATTACTTCATCTTCTCTACCATGGAATTTTATTGATTCTATTTCTTTTATATTTTTTGAAAATAATTCCATGTCCTTCCTAATCCGCTCTACATGGTTCATTTTATCACTTTTAGCTTGTTAACTATTTTTAAGTCTAATATAACTATTTGATATTGAATTGTAATTCCTTAGCTCATTCACTCTTCTTTCAATTGTTTCCAAGAATGATATATTCTTTGTAATACTGTTAAATATCCCAATAACATTACTAAAATCACAGCATAATTTAAAAAGTTAAAATTAAATATGTAACTTAAAAAAGCACCTGCTATCAGGATTACCATCCGTTCTGCTCGCTCAGCTATTCCAACATTACAGCTAATTCCCTCGGCTTCAGCTCTGGCCCTGACATAACTCACGCTCAATGAAGCATGCAATGCCAGAATACCCCAAAGCCAGTTTACAAAACCACCGTAAATGATACCGATTAAAATAATGGCATCTGCAATTCTATCACTGGTTGAATCCAGGACCCCCCCAAACTTCGTAGAAGAAGAGTGATTTCTGGCAACTGCACCATCAATCATATCAATGAAACCACTTAATACCAGCAAAGCTCCTGCAATTGCCAGATTTCCCATGGCAAACATATACGCAGATAAAAAACTCATAAAAAGACCGATTATAGTTAAAATATTGGGATTTATCCTAATATTTTTTGCCAGGGGATCCATGAAGATTTTAAGCCGTGGTCGCAGTCTGTTAAGCATATCTATAATTATAAATTTCCTCAAGATATATATTTTGGATAATTAAAGGATGATTAAATGAAAATACTCAGAATAAATTCCAAAAATCCAGAAAAAGAGAAAATAAGAATGGCTATAAACGCTTTAAAAAAAGGAGGTGTGGTTGTTTATCCAACAGACACTGTTTATGGTCTCGGAGCTAATATATTCCATAAGGAAGCCATTGAAAAAGTATATTCAATAAAGAAAAGACCATCTGCCAAGCCTATATCTGTATGTGTTTCTAAAATCAGTGATATAGACAAAATTGCATATATCGATAAAAAATTAGAGAAAATCATCGAAAAAATCCTTCCAGGTCCTTTTACCATAATTTTAAGAAAAAGAGAAAGTATTTCTCCCACATTGACTGCTGGTGGGGAAAAAATAGGAATAAGAATTCCTGATAACATTATATGCAATGAACTTTCCAGAGAATTTCCCATAACTACAACCAGCGCTAATTTAGCTGGAGAAAAACCTCCAAGATCTGCAGAAGAAGTTTTTGAACAATTAGGAGAATCCGCTGACATAATTTTAGATGGAGGGATATGTAAACATGGTATTCCATCCACTGTTATTGATATGACTGAATCCCCACCTAAAATATTGAGAAAAGGTGCTAGAATACCTTTAAATGGCTTATAATTAGATGGAGTTATATAATCTCATATTGCCATCATAAAAACAGACAACTTCAGATAAATAATCGAAATATCATGTCCAGATATTTTAAATAAACTGCCTTATAGATATCTAGCAAAGATATCTGGCATAAGTATTTTTACTATAAACTTCAAAGACCTAAAAGAGGAATAATCTTGAATATATTATCCAACATGAAGGAAAAGAGCAAAATACCTATTGGATGCTCCATAGATAACATCATAGGTGGAGGTGTGGAGAGCGGTGGTCTTACCCAATTTTATGGTCCTCCAGGATCCGGTAAAACCAACATAGCCTTGAAACTGGCAGTTCAATGTGCAAAAAATGGAGGAAAAGTAATATTTATAGATACTGAGGGTGGATTATCAATAGAAAGGATAAAACAGATATCTAAAGATGATTTTAACAATTTAGCCGGTAAAATAATAATTTTTGAACCTACAACTTTCCAGGAACAGGACGAAGTTTTAAAAAAGATTGAAAACATCGTAGAATCTGGTAGGGAAAAAGTTGAGCTGGTGATTTTAGATTCTGCAGTGGCATTATACCGATTGAAGGAAGGTAATTCCGCGCAGATAAATCGAGAACTTGGAAAACAAATGGCTCTACTAGCCAGAATCGCCAGAAAATATGATATTGCCGTGATCATTACAAATCACATCTATTCAGTTTTTGATGCCAATGGTAATGACGAAATAGCGCCTGTAGGCGGTACAATATTAAAATACTGGAGCAAGATCATGGTGGAACTGGAAAAGGGAGATGGAACAGGAGAGAGATTTGCTATATTAAAAAGGCATAAAAGTAGGCCAGAAGGTCTAAAAGTTAAATTTAAGATCGTTGAAGGTGGATTAAGCAGTTAATGATATGTATTGATACCCAGATGTAAATTTGAGCTTTTTGTTAAAATATTTTTTTTGTGAGAATAAAAATAGTGAAATTTTCTCAAACAAATTAGTAAGATATATAAAATAATTCCATTAAATGAAGATTTAAGAACTTTTAGGAAACTCAACTTTAAATACATAAAAATTTATCTGCTAATAAACACCATATAAACTTCTAAAGCTATCCAAATGTGATGTGAGAACTATGATTTCACCAAAAAACTATGCAAAAGCCAATCGACTGCTGCCAAAAGGTTTTAAGACAGCAAACGAATTTTTCGATCATGTTTATAAGGATAAGGACATGATCTGGATGGGTCAAAACACCAATCATCTACATGAGGATACTGAAATCACCGAAGCAATGATCAACAGCATAAAAAACAGAGATTACTGCAAGTATCCACCACCCGAAGGATTCCCTGAACTCAAAAGCCTTATACTTGAAGATTTAGGGCTAGATGATGGATTCGATATTTTAATAACTGCTGGAGGTACCGAATCTCTTTTTCTTTCTATGGAAGGTGTATTGGATCCAGAAGACAATGTAATCACCTGTGATCCCGGTTATCTTATCATAGATAACTTTGCAGGTAGATTCTGTAAACATGTAATATCTGTTCCTATATACAATGAGGACTGTAACTACAAACTCTCACCCGAACTGGTAAAACAGAATATGGATGGGGATACCAAACTAGTATCTCTAGTTGACCCCCTAAATCCACTGGGATCAAGCTACAACAAGGATGAAATCAAGGAATTTGTAGATATATCCTATGATCAGGACATTTACTTGTTCCATGATATAACCTACCGTGAGTTTGCAAGGAAACATCATCTTATGGCAAAATTTGCCCCAGAACAGTCAATTACTATTTACAGTTTCTCAAAAATATTTGGAATGGCAGGTTTGCGTATTGGTGCTGTAATTGGTTCACCCAAAATCGTAGATTCTATAAGAACAGTTATAATAAACGACCTAGGGACAAACTTGGTTTCTCAAAAAGGTGCTATAGCAGCCCTAAATTCCAAAAAAAATTGGTTGAATAATATTAAAAATCAAACCAGAGAGAATCAGAAGATCATCAAAAAAGCTGTTGACCAAGTAGAAGGAACTTTTATACCAGTTTATCCTTCAGACGGTAATATGCTGGCAATTGATATGTACGAAACAGGTATTAAACCTGCAGATGTTGCAGAATTCCTCCTTGATAATAAGATTTTTGCTAGGGAGGGATCTTATACCAGTAAATTGTTCGGTCACAGATATCTGAGGGTGAGTTTTTCAATACCAAAATATCATGTTGAAAAATTTGCTAGCTGTTTCATAGACGCTATGGAAACTCTTCAAAACTCCCCATAACTTTTTTTATTAATTTTTAAAATACATTTGGAGGATCAAATTGAAACCAGAAATTTCAAACGATCTAAAACTGAAAAAGGTTCTGAAATTGAATCATTTATTGAAAAACTCGAAACTAAACGGAAGAGAGAAAGAGAAAATGGAATAAGTACCTTGATAATTGGTGACATATTCTCAAGAAAAAGCGATTTCTATGAGAAAATAAATTTATTATAATCTTATTCTAAAATCCTAAAAACTTCAGCCTTCCAAATAATAATATTCATCCATCTCTTTTTGTCTACGATCAAGGTAACTTCCAAATTTGTTAACCCGTGGCCTTTTAGTCTCCTTGTCCCTCCTAAATGTTATACCAACATCAGAAAGAAATCTGTTCATGGAGGACCGTAAATCCATAGGTTTTGTGGAATGCCCCTTTAAACCCGGTTTTCCATAAAAAACCATTGCCCGATCAGATATGTAATCAATAAACACTATATCATGGTCTATTATAATGGCAGCAGTATGCCTACTTTCTATAATCTTTCTAATGGCTCTTGCTACTATGAGCCTCTGTTCCACATCCAAAAATGCGGTGGGCTCGTCAAAAAGATATATATCAACATCTTTTGCCAGGGTGGTTGCCACAGCAAGGCGCTGGAGCTCTCCACCGCTCAAATCATTAACATTTTTATCCATGATCTGATCAAGTGAGAAGGGTCTTATAATTTCTGTTTTAAATATCTTGGTACCATAATTGGGTGCAGTATTTAGGAGAAGTTCTTCAACTGTCCCTTCAAAACTGGATGATAGATATTGTGGTTTATAAGCTATGGAAACTTTTTTTTTGATTTTTCCTTCATCGGGTTTTATAACACCTGCTAGCATTTTTGCAAAGGTTGTTTTTCCAATGCCGTTTGGTCCAAAGGCGGTTACAATCTCGTTATACTGGACTTCTCCTTCATCAACTTCAATTATGAATCCATTGTATGACTTTTTCAATGATGAATAATCCGCCAAAATTTCTCCCTCTATTTTCACAGATGGAGGCCTCACCTCAAAGACTATGGGCTGTTTTCTAAATCTTACATTCTCCTCCCTCAAAAATCCACTGATGTAAGAATTTATTCCAACCCTCACACCCCTCATGTGAGATACAACACCATAAGCTCCTGGATGGCCGTATAAAACATGTACATAATCAGATATTGCGTCTAAAGCCGCTAAATCGTGTTCAATGACCATTACAGCTTTTCCCTCATCTGCAAGAGCTCTTATAACCATAACCACGTTTAATCTCTGTCTCACATCAAGCCAGGACGTTGGTTCATCAAAATAATAGAAATCAGCCTCTTTTAGAACTGTTGCTGCTATTGCAACCCTCTGGAGCTCTCCACCACCTAACTTGGAAATCTCGCGATTTAATATGGATCTTATCTCAAGAGAATCAAGCAACTCATCCATCTTACCCCTCTCATCCAGCTTCTCCAGTAGATTCTTAACTTCACCTTTTACAAACTTTCCTAAGAGATCCACCATCTGTGGTTTGTGAACCACTCTTAAATTATCCCCAGAAAGCTTTCTGAAGTAAGATTGAAGTTGAGAACCCCTGAAAAAATTTATTATCTCGTCCCAGGAAGCACCATCTTCATAATTTCCAAGGTTTGGTTTCAACTCTCCTGAGAGAATCCGTATAATAGTTGATTTTCCAATCCCATTTGGTCCTAAAATACCCACAACAGAACCCTCACTTATATTTGGAAGCCCAAATAACTCAAACATATTCTGCCCATAGCGATGAATAGGATCTTCTAAGGCTTCTGGAAGGTTAATGACATTTACAGCGCCGAATGGACATCTTTTTGTGCATATACCACATCCAGCGCACAATTCTTCTGAAATTAATGGTTTTTTTGTCACAGAATCAATGGTAATCGTGTCTTCTTCCATTCTAACCCCTGGACAGTAATCTATGCACACGTAGTTACACTTCTTAGGCTGACATCTATCATGGTCTAGGATGGAAATTCTCGTCAACTTTATCACCAAAATAAGTTTAGTATTTAAAAGTTAAATTAATTAACCCATAAATCATTGGTGTAAAAACTAAGCTAATCAACTAGATTATATACTATGCTGTTTTAAAAAAATAAAAAAAGTAGGTAAAAAAATAAAATATTATTATGCTTTGACTGCCATTTCGACGTCGGATGCTTTTACTGTTTTTCTTCCAGCGTGTTTTGCTAGTTTAACGGCTGCTGCAGCTATTTTTTCACCTTTTTCTTCCAATGCTTTTGCTAAAGCCTCTCTTGCATCGTCGCTTATTCTTTGAGCACCGGCGTTTTTTATGATCCTTCCAACAGGCGCTATTGGTAATTCAGCCATAATATCACCTCATTTTTTACTGATACTCCATAGTATTTAAACTTATCGATTTTATGGACATTTTGATAATCATTACTTCCATTCTGTCTTGAATAAATTTTGTAATCTATCAACTGGTATAGCGAAGTTGCAGTTTTTCATGACCATACCTCAAAGTTTGTATCATAGATGATCTGCTGTTAAACTTATGAATACTGATAAATTAATATTGTATAAACATCAAAAATTTAGATGATAAACTGCTGTTTTTATTCTGGTGAAAACATGAAACAGGTCATAGTCATAAGAGGTGATCTCAATATGAGTGCAGGTAAACTTGCTGCACAGGCTTGTCATGCAAGTTTAGGTGCTTATAAAAGAACTGATCCGTCTATTATCAAAAAATGGGAAATAGAAGGAGAAAAAAAGGTTGTAGTCAAAGTTAGTGATTTAAGCGAACTCTTTGAGATCCATGAGATTGTTAAAAAAACTGATATTCCTTACTATCTGGTAAAAGATGCAGGACGTACAGAGCTACCAAAATCAACCATAACCTGTCTCGGAATCGGACCTGATGATGATGGAAAGATAAATAAACTAACACAGGACCTGAAACTCCTGAAATAGAACTATTAGATCATTTGTATCATTATAATGAAATGAAAAAATCAAAAAATAATCAAACATTAAAATAATTAGTGATTTTATGGATTTTGTAGTTAAAATTGGTGGAAGTTTATTTCCAGATGCCGCGATCAGGCTCTGTAAAGCTCTTGTTGGAAAAAAAGTGTTGGTAATCTGCGGTGGTGGTGTCTTAGCCAATAAAATAAGAGAATATGATACTAAATCAAATTTTTCAAATGCAGCTACTCATAAAACTGCCATACTCTCTATGGACATCCTGGGAATGCTTTTATCCGATAAAATAAATGATTCAGTAACAGTTTATTCAATAGAAGATGTAAAAAATGCTCTAGATAATTTAAAACTTCCAATATTGCTACCTTCAAGATTATTGGAGTATCTTGATCCCTTAGATCATTCCTGGAAAGTGACTTCAGATTCCATATCCTTTTATATATCACATCTACTACAAACTAAACTACTGATTGCAACAGATGTAGATGGTATATATACTCATGAACCATCATCAGATGATGCGAAGCTAATAAAAAGTATAAGTGCAAAAAAACTACTATCTTTTGGTGAGACATCAGTTGACGAAGTTTTACCGGAGCTTTTGCTTAAATATAAAACAGATTGCTATGTTGTCAATGGAAAATATCCTAAAAGGGTTATTTCTGTAATTGAAGGTAAAAGCTCTAAATATACATTCATTGGAGGCAATTAAATGGATAAAATAGAATGTACATCATGTAAACAAGAGATACCACTAGTAGAAAACTATGTTAAATTTATATGTCCTATTTGCGATGAGGTTCTGTACAGATGCCAGAAATGCAGAACTTTTGGACATATTTATACATGTAAATGTGGATTTAAAGGTCCTTAATACTCTAAGAGTTATAATCGTATGTTAAAAGTGAATAGATACATATAAACTGCTGATTTTTTATAAAAAATTAGAAATGTATTTATTGAAAATGCTTGGAAAAATATATTATTCATGAAAAGCTATGAAAAAAGACAATAAAAAGATTTAAAAAACTAAAAAAAGAACTATTTGAATTGAAAAACAGTTTTACGTTTACGAGATATAAAAATAAATTTTGATCAACCTTTTTTTAAAAGGTTGTCGGTTTGGAGGTTATACTATGGGAGAAGTTGTAGCAACAATAAAATTAATGCCAAAAAGTCCAGAAATTGATATAAACAAAACTAAAGAAAAAGTTGAAAGATCTATTCCTGATGATGCTGAATTATACAAAATAGAAGAAGAACCCATTGCATTTGGACTTGTTGCTCTTAAAGTCATGGTTATTGTTGGTGATGCAGAAGGAGGGACCGAGAAAGTTGAAGAAAATCTCTCCAATATAGAAGAAGTAAGTAATATAGAAGTTGTGGATATAAGAAGACTCATTTAAGCATTTAAACAAACTTTTGAGATTTTGGACTCATATAATGTATAATTGAATCTAAATTTTTCACGTTCTCTTTAGGAATTCTGGAAAAATAAATTTTAGGTGGTTGTGAAATTGGAAGTAGAATGGGTTAAAATAAGAGATGTAACCGGTAAAGAAACTAAATATGAGTTGGACACAGGTATGCCACTACTGATCGACAAAATAGAGATCCATGAGGACAAAATAGTTGTGAAACGTCACGATGTTATTTCAACAGTTAATGAAGTGGTTCCTTTCTCCAATTTGATAAGGTATGTTTATCCAACCGGTAAATTTGAAGGTTAAATTATATCAATATGCTTTACATGTGAAATTAGTGAGAATAATAAAGTTTAAATCCCAGAAGATAATTTTCGAAAAGTGATGAATATCCATATTAAGTTAAAGTTCACTTTTTGTTTAATCTTCATTTTTATTAACTCTTTTAACGGCTAATAAAAGAGCAAAAACAATTTCTGGAAGTTTTAGAACGTGATTTTCAATTATAAGATGTTATATACAAGATTAGACTGAATTAAGCCTGAAAACATTTTATCAATCAAAATGTCACTAAGATTTTCTTGAATATAAAAAAGAACACAAATAATGCAGTAATTAATATAAGAGAATTTCTATTTACTTCTTTTTTTGATTTTTTGAGTGATTCCTTTTTTAATTTAAAATACTTTTTTTTCAATTTTTTAAAATTTAGACTTTTGTTTTCTAAAAATCAATA
>Ga0194110_10008067_pt1 | contig 12007 bp, 8 predicted proteins | sample TA2Kig1200mmetaG_FD_146192 | JGI IMG/M metagenome (GOLD analysis project Ga0194110, IMG submission 146192) | Freshwater microbial communities from Lake Tanganyika, Tanzania - TA2015032 Kigoma Deep Cast 1200m | ecosystem: Environmental > Aquatic > Freshwater > Lake | place: Tanzania: Lake... | reverse complement strand
GCGGAGATGCGTATGGTCGAGGAGATCGACCGGCGGCGGCTACAGCGCATCCTGGAGGCCGACCCGGCGGGCTTCTGGGAGGCGGTGCGGGAAGAGCGCGACGCCCTGCGGTGGTGCGGCGCCTCGGCCTTGTACGCCTTCATGCGCGCCGTGCCCCAGGCCCGCGCCGAGCTGCTGAGTTACGAGCAGTGGAACATAGACGAAGCCAGCGTGGTGAGCTTCGGCGCGCTGGCGTTCAGGAAGCTGGATGCTTCTGACGCCATTCGGCCAGCGCCTGGGCCAGGCGGTCGCGGACGTTGAGGAAGCCGGGGTTGGCGTACTGGTTGGTCTTCTCGCGCGGGTCGGCCCTCAGGTCGAACAACTCGTTGGGTCCTTTCCCCTCGTTGCGCAGGACCAGCTTGTAGCGGGTGTCGCGCGCCATGTAAGTGTTGCGGAACTCGCCGAAGACCAGGTTACGCCAGGCCTCCTTGCGGGGCAGGATGCGACCCTGGGCCAGGGGCAGGTAGCTGCGCCCGCACAGGTTGCGCCCGGCCGGCAGCGGTGCGTCCACCGCATCGCAGATGGTCGGCAGGAAGTCATAGAAACTGACCAGCTCGGGCCGCACGCCCTCGGTGGGGACCTTGCCGCGCCAGTTCCAGATCATGGGCACCTGCATGACCTCTTCGTACATGTTGATGGGGTCGGAAGCCAGTCCCTTGCTCCACAGGCCGTGGCGACCCAGCAGGAAGCCGTTGTCGCCCGTAAATATGATCAGCGTATCGTTGCGCAAGCCGCGCTCGTCCAGCCGGTCGAGCAGCGGCGGGATCTGGTCGTCGAGCGCGGTGGTGGCGGCGGCGCACTTGCGGATGTTGCCGGGAATGTCCTTCAGCAGCTCCTTCTCGCGCAGGGCGTTGGCGGCGGCGGGCTCCCAGCCGAAGGTCTCGAAGTCCACCCCCTTGTACATGTCGTAATACTTCTTCGGATGGCCGTCGTAGGGCAGGTGCGGATTGAGGTGGCTGACCGTCAGGAAGAACGGCCGCTGCGCCGTCTGCTGATCAAGGAAGGCCAGGGCTTTGGAGGTGAGCAGCTCCGCGAGGTAGCCCTTCTCCTGGACCTTCTGCCCGTTCCAGCTCATCAGCGGATCCTGGTTGGTGCGCTGGCCCAGCAGGGTATACCAGAAAGGGAAGTTGCGCCGGGGCTGGGCGTCGTCACCCATGTGCCACTTGCCAATGTAGCCGCAGTGGTAGCCGCGCTCGGCCAGGATGTCGGAGAGCAGGATCTCGTTCTGGAAAGACGGTGGCGGAGCGGCCTGACCCTGAGGGGGCTGCTCGATGGGTTTGGCGGTGAGGAAGTCGTGGATGCCGTGCTGGGAAGGCCGGCGTCCGGTGAACAGGGTGGCGCGGCTGGCCGAGCAGATGGGGGTGCAGACGAAGTGATTCGCGAAGCGGGTGCCGCTACGGGCCAACAGGTCCAGGTTGGGGGTGCGGATTTCCTGGTTGCCGTAGCAGCCCAGCATCCAGGAGGCCAGATCGTCGGCCAGGATGAGCAGGAGGTTGGGCGGGCGCGCGGCAGCGGTCCCACGCAAGAGCGCCGGCGCGGCGGCGCAACCCAACCATTGGCGGCGGCTGAGCGGCATGGGCGCTACTCCAGGATGACGGCGCCGCTGCCCTGGATCTGGTAAATGGTCTTGCCGGAAGTGATGGAGGCGGGGTCGAACTTGCGGTTGTTCTCCTCGGCCTCATGCTTGGCCTGGGCGATGGCCTGCTCCTTGGTCAGCACCAGCTTGGCCAGCTTACCTTCCGCGACGGCGGTCTTGCCGATGGCCTCGGCGGGGAAGACAATCTCGCCATCTTTGACCTTCACGCGGATGCTCTTGCCGCTGGCCTCGTCGAACAGCTCCATCCAGCAGCCCATATGCAGGCAGACGTCGCGCACGCGGCCCTTGACCTGGACCTCCTTGCCGACGTACTTGTCTGGCTGGTCGGCGAGCTGAGCGATGGGAACCTGCTGCTTGAGCGCCAGCGGCTTCCCCAGCTTTACTTCTCCGGCGAAGCCCAGCGAGAGCGTCAGCACCAGGGACAGAAAGAGTCGCATGTATCCTCCGAAGAGGAGATTATAGCAGCCGCGCCGCGCGGGGTGCAGAGCGCCCCGGCCTGCTACCATCGTCAGGATGGCGGATGAGAAAGCGGGCGCGGCGCGCCTGGAGTCCCTGGATGTGTTCCGCGGCGCGACCATCGCGTCCATGATCCTGGTGAACAACCTGGGTTCCTACAAGGATGCTTACGCGCAACTGCTGCACGCCGACTGGCACGGCTGGACCTTCACCGACGTCATCTTCCCTTCGTTTCTGTGGATCGTGGGCGTGGCCCTGACGCTGTCGTTCGCGCGGCGCATTGAGCGGGGCGACGGCCGGCGCTTGCTGCTGCTGCACACGCTGCGGCGGGCCGCCATCATCTTCGGCCTGGGACTGCTGCTGAACGGGTTTCCGCACTACGATCCGGCCACCATTCGCATCCCCGGCGTGCTACAGCGCATCGCCGTCTGCTACCTCATCGCGGCGGCGATCTTCCTGTACACCCAGGTGCGCGGGCAGGTGGCGGCCATCGTGATTCTCCACGCGGGCTACTGGATGCTGATGATGCTCTACCCGACGCCGGGGTGCGGGGCGGGGTCGCTGAGCAAGGAGTGCAACTTCGCCCGCTACATCGACGGCCTGCTGTTCAGCGGGCACATGTGGTCGCACACCAAGACCTGGGATCCGGAGGGCGTAGTGAGCACGCTGCCGGCCATCACCACCACGCTGTTCGGCATCCTCACCGGGCACTTGCTGCGGTGGAAGCGGACCGAGGCCCGGAGGACCGCCTGGATGTTCATCGGCGCCGGTACGTTGGTGCTGGCCGGGACGGTGTTGTCCGCCTGGATGCCCATCAACAAGAATCTGTGGACCACGCCCTATACGCTGCTGATGGCAGGCCTTTCGCTAGGCGCCTTTGCGCTGTGCTATTGGCTGATCGACATACAGGGGCGGCGGAAGTGGACCCGTCCGTTCGCCGTATACGGCATGAACGCCATCACCATCTACGTGCTCTCGGGAGTGTTGGGTGACGCTCTGACCCTCCTCAAGCCCGGCGGCGTCTCGCTACAGGCGATGGTGCACAACGGCCTGCTGGCGGTGCTGGCGCCCAAGGCGGCTTCGGCGGCTTACGGCCTGCTGCACGTGCTGCTGCTGTATGGCGTGGCGCATGTGATGTACCGGCGCAAGTGGTTCGTCCGGGTGTGAGGGGTCGCTCGGGGATTGATGCCGGGGCCTGTGCTGGTATACACTTGACGGGGAAAGCCGCGGCTGATGCGCTGACTGCCGCGGTGGGGTAAACACGTGGGAGAAAGGGGCATTCGAGATGAACTCGCGTCAGGTCATTAGGTTCTTTGTCTGTCTGACTCTGCTGGCGATGCCGGCCTGGCCGCAGGCCAGCACCAGCACGGTACGTGGGACGGTAAGCGATCAGAGCCAGGCGGTGATTCCGCGGGCGACGGTCTCGCTGGCCAATACGGCAACCAATGTTTCCCGGTCAACGCAAACCAACGAGGCCGGGCTGTACCTGTTCCCAGGCGTCACACCCGGTCCCTACCGGGTCACCGTCGAGTTTCCGGGGTTGCAGCGGTTTGAGGGCACGTTGACGGTGCAGGTGCAGCGGGACGCGGTTGTGGATGTCGTCCTGGAAGTCGCTCAAACCGCCGCCGAAGTGCAGGTGCAGGACGTGACGCCGATGCTCCAGGTGGATCGTCCGTCACTGGGGCACGTACTCGAGCGGAAACGCATCGAGGAACTCCCCATCAACGGACGCGGCTACCAGGCTCTGCTCATAACCGTGCCGGGCATCGACGCCACCGGCAGGATCCGCGCGTACGGCCTGCAACCAGGCAGCCATGCCCTCCTGTTTGACGGCACCCAGATGAACGAAGTCTGGGAGGGCTGGGACATCGGGCGTCCGCCGGGGCTGGACGCGGTCGAGGAGTTTCGGGTTGAGCTGAACAGCTCCTCGGCCAAGTTCACACGACCGACGACCATCGTGCTGTCGAGCCGGAGCGGCGCCAACCAGGTCCGTGGGGCGCTCTTCTGGACCAACCGCAACAGCGGGTACGGGGTGGCGCGCCGGCGGCAGGATACCTTCCAGAAGGCGCCCTACCTCAACCGCAATGAGTACGGCGCCTCGGGCGGCGGGCCGGTCTATATTCCGGGGCTGTACAACGGCCGGGACCGCACGTTCTTCTTTTTCGCCTGGGAAGGCAACCGGATCCTCCAGTACTCGACGCAGCAGTGGACGGTGCCTACCCAAGCGATGAGGGACGGTGACTTCCGCGGCCTGGTCGATGGCCTGGGCCGGCAGATTCGAATTTTCGATCCGGTCACCACGGATCCGGCACTGTGGACGCGGCAGCAGTTCGCCTATCGCGGCGTCGAGAACACGATCGACCCAGCCCGGCTAAGCCCGATGGCGAAGTATTTGTTCGGCATCACACCGCTTCCCACGCTGCCGCAAATCAACCCGCTGCTGGACAACAACTGGGCCGGCCCGGTGCCCAGAGTAACCAAGTCTTACACGACAAGCCTGCGGATTGACCACCGCTTCTCGGACAAGGATCTGGTTTACGGAAGATACACACGCGGCGCGCTTTACGAATCGTATCAGTACCCCACCCAGCCCATGCTCAACGGCGTCTCCGGAGTGACTACCCGGGACTGGCCCAACCAGGGCCTCGCGTTTACCTGGGTCCGCACCGTTTCCCCGACCTTCTCCAATGAATTGACCGCCACGGGCACCCGCGACTGGCAGTTCAGGGGCACGGTGGGCGACGGCAAGACGGACTTCGCCGGCCTGATGGGCGTTCCTAATCCGTTCAAGGCCGTGAACTTCCCCACCGTCAATGTCGGCGGCCTGGGCAACTACGGCTTCGGTGGAGACGGGATCTTTTATCTCATTACCAACTACGTGACGCTCCAGAACAACGCCACCAAGCTGGCAGGGAAACATGAGTTGCAGTTCGGCTATCACTACCGCCTCGAGGACATTCCCAAGTCCTCCAATTCCCTGGCGGGCGCATATAGCGCCGGCACGCTGGCCACCGCGCAGTACGACCGGGCATCCACCCCCGCCAGCCCGCTCTCGACCCCGCTCACGGGCGCCAATATCGCGAACTTGTACCTTGGCGTGATGAACTACAACGCGCAGTTCATGCGGTCCTGGTGGTACTACCGCAGACACGAGCATGCGCTGTACTTTCAAGACAACTGGAAGGCCACGCCGCGGTTGACGCTCAATCTGGGGCTTCGCTATGAATACCGTACCCCGATCTTCCTCCGGGACGGCACCGGGGTCGGTTTCTCGTTCGACAAGCGGGCCTACGTTCTGGGGACCAGTCTGGACCGCTTCATGCAACTGGGCGGGACGCTCCCCTCGATCGTGAGAGGGATCCAGAATTTCGGCGGCAAAATTATTGACCACAAGGAGGCCGGCCTGCCCCGCGACCTGGTCCGCAACCTGAACTGGAAGAATTTCGGCCCCAGGCTAGGCTTCGCTTACAGGGCGCTGGATGGGCCCCGCTCGTTCGTCGTCCGCGGCGGCTACCGGATGTCGTACTACACCCAGCCGTTTGCCATCTTTACCGGGCATCAGAACTGGACCACCCCGGTGGCTCAGGGTTTCGAGTACAGCGTCACCAACACGGCGCTGTCGCCGGACGGCCTGCCCAGCTATGGGTTGCGGAGCGTGCCACGCTATGTCGCCGGAGTGAACACGCCCGACTCCGTCATCGACATCAACGACACCCGGCTGATGACGCGGGGTTTCTGGGCGCGGTTCATGGAGCCGGACTATCGGGACCCGCGCGTCCATGACTGGAACCTGACCCTCGAGAAGGAAGTAATGGAGAACACAGTCGCTCGCATCGGTTACGTGGGCAACCATTCGAACGGCATTGAACAACTCGTCAACTACAATGAAGCCACACCCTCCTACATCTGGTATGAAACGCGCCGGGAGCCTCTGCCGACCGGAGAATTTGCGAACGTGGCGACCAGACCGTGGGACCAGCAGGTGTACGGCACCATAATCGGCTATCTAAGGACCGGCTGGACCAACTACCAGGGCGCTCAGTTCGAATTGCAGCGGCGCTATCACAAAGGCATTGCCTACCAGATCTTCTACAACATCGGCAACACCCTGGCGGCGACCGCGACCTTGCCGGGCGAAAACACCTTCCTGCCGGGCAAAGTGCCGTCGGATCTCAAGGAGCGGAACCGGTTTCTGAACTACGCCCGCGACACGGTTTCCCCGAAGCACCGGGTCCGCTGGAACTGGGTGGCCGATCTGCCCTTTGGGCGAGGTAAGCTGCTCGGCCAAAGCGCCGGCTCCGTGCTGGATAAGTTCATCGGCGGCTGGCAAGTCGCGGGAACGGGAAGCTGGGTGAGCAGCTATTTCAGCCTGCCGACCACCTGGTGGCCCTCGGGCGAAAAGGTCGAGATGTATGGCTACAAGTACCCGATCGAGGACTGCACAGCCGGCATCTGTTATCCCGGATATTTGTGGTGGAACGGTTACATCCCGTCTAACCGGATCAACAGCCGCGACTCGCAGGGCAGGCCGAACGGCATCATGGGCGTACCAGCGGATTACAGACCGGCGGTAAAGCCGCTGATCCCGTACGGCGCGACCGCCCTGCCGCCGAACGCCCCGGCCAATACCGCCATGTCCGGGTTCTGGGACACCAACACGGTATGGATTCCACTGAAGAACGGCACAGTGCAACGGACCACGTTCAACGATAACCTCAACCCGTTCCGCAACCAGTTCTTCCCGAGCGTCAATCAGTGGGGCCTGGACGCCTCGCTCTTCAAGTTCATTCCGCTCAACGAACGAGTGACGCTGCGGGTCAATATCGACTTCTTCAATGTGCTGAACCATCCGAACAATCCCACGGCGGTGGCCTCGACCGGTGCGCTTTCCACTCGGAACTCGGGCAGCGCTGCCCGAACCACGCAACTGGCCCTGCGGGTGAGCTGGTGAGGCGTGATGAAGACTGTTTCCTGCCGGGACGGCGGCGGGTGCTAACGCCGCCCCCGTACCAGCTCGCGAGGGAATCCATATGCGGCTGTTACTAGCGAGAATGCTGGCGGGCCTGCTTGCCGCCGCCGGCGCGGCCCCGGCGCAGCAGGCCTTCCGGCGCGTTCCGCTTCAGAGCAGTATCTCCGGTGTCCAGCCCATGACCGGCATCGTTATGTGGGAGGGCTCCAAGAACTGCGAGACCGACGCGATTCGGCTCGAATACTCCTACATGCGCTACGGCGACGTGGTGAAGCGCAAGGGTGAATATGATTGGACGCCGGTCGAGCGCAAGCTCGATTCGGCCGTCGGCAGGAAGCATCAGGCGGTGCTGCGTTTCTGGGACACTTATCCGGGCCGGCCGACCAGCGTGCCGGACTACATCAAGGCCTTGCCGGATTACAAGGAGACTGTGGCGAAGAGCGAGGGCCGCGACACCGGGTTCCCGGACTGGTCGCACCCTGAATACCAGCGCTTCTTTCTGGAGTTCTATGAGAAATTCGCCCAGCGGTATGATCAGGACCCGCGCCTGGCTTTTCTGCAAACGGGCTTCGGCCTCTGGGCCGAGTATCACATCTACTCCGGGCCGGAGACGCCGGGCGTCACCTTCCCTAGCCTGGAATTCCAGGAGCGGTTCTTCCGGCACCTGGCGGGGGTGTTTCAGCACACGCCCTGGATGATCTCGCAGGACGCTCATGTGGCCAAGCGCACGCCGTTTGCCTCACGGCCGGAGCTGCTGAAACTCAGCTTCGGCATTTTCGACGACACCTTTCACCTGGCCTGGAAGCCCAGCTACAACCTGGAGGGCTGGAAGTTCTTTGGCCTTGGGAGGTTCAGGCGCTCGCCGGTCGGCGGGGAGATCCTCTTTCCCAACCAGGAGCGCGATCGGCTTGTGGCCGCCAACTGGGTGGAGCAGGCCCGCAATTTCGGCATCACCTTCATGATCTGCGAGCAGTGGCCGCGCTGGACCACCATGGAGCGAATCCGCGAGTACGGCATGGCGTGCGGATACAGGTTCCGGGTCACCGCTTTTGAGGCGAGTGATTCGGAGTCGCGGGTGACGGTGTTGAACAGCGGCGTGGCGCCCATTTACTATGACGCCTACGTTACGGTAAACGGCGTACGGGCCAGGAACTCGCTGAAATACTTGCAGCCGGGCGAGAGTATGCGGTTCGAGGTCTCCTCGGGAGGGCGAAGTCCCAAGCTCACGATCGAGTGCGACCGCCTGGTGGCGGGGCAGCGGATCGAATTCGAGGCGGATCTGAAATGAGAGTCGTGGCGTCGAGACGACGGGCCGCGCAACCCGCGCATCAGGGGGTCACGGTTTAGACTTAGGGCCCGCCGGCCCTTTGGGCCGTGTTGTGGAAACTGCGACCTTGACGGCGCGCCCGAGCGAGTTCATGCCCGTCGCCGGTTCCCACATGTCCCGGTTAGCGAAGCGGACTGCATACTCAGGCCGGTCCCGAAGTGCGGGAGCGGCGTCGGGCAGGTGCAAGAGGATGTCGTAAGAAGCGCCAGCCGCCGCTTCGGCGGGAAATCCAATCTCGGCTTCGACTGTCCGGGATTCACCGGGCATCCACAGACGGGGGTCCTCGGCCAGCTTGAGAGCGTGCCGCTTCCCGCTCTTGCTGTCGCGCAAGACAACTTCGAGTGGCCGCGGGTTATAGAGGTTTGCCCAGCCGTCATTGGTCACGGTGAAGCTGATCCGGAGAGCGGCGCCCGGCCTGGCGGTTTCGGGCACGCGCGATTCGATCAGGCGGAATCGATAGCCCATGCGGCGGCGGATTTCAGGCATGCAGCCACCCTGCTCCCAGACGGCGAGAACCTGGCGGTTGTAATCGAGGTTAAGGGTGCTGTAGCGGAGGTACGCGAGCTGCTTCAGAGCGTTCTCGCAATCGATATACGGCTGCGCCCGGGGTCCGGCGCTGCAAGTCTCGCCGCCTTGGGGCACAAACAGGTTGTCCCGATGGTAGAACGCCTTCTCCGCCTCCATACGGTCCGTGTACGTGCCCATGTCGTCGGCGGACGCCAGAAAACAGTCGTTGATGGCCCCCGTGCGCGCCTTGGGCGTCCCACTGAAGCCGTCTTTCACGGAAAGGGGCTCCACGCCGAAAAAGGCCCACTTAAACCGCGGGCATCGCAGAGCGACCATGCGGTCTCGGGGAAGCGCTTCGAGCAACTTGTCCAGTATGGCGCGTGTTCGGGCATTCACCTGCGGCCAACGTATGCCCGGGCCGGTGTCGAACAGGCCGTTGGTGGAGCTGTGCCACTCGCCCCAGGCGCCAGCAAAGCCCGCCTCCAGAAACGCGAGGACGTCGGCGTTGGGCTGTAATACCGGTTTCAACTGCTCAATGTGCGACAAGATGCGTTCCAGGCTGGCATCCGGCTGTCCAATGGCCGAGCTGTACGAGAAACGGAGGATGATCTTCACGCCCGCTTCGCGCGCGCGCCCAAAATCCGCAGCCAGGCGCTCCAGAAGCTCCTGGGAGATCGGAGCCTCGCGAAACTCCCTGAGGGAGTAAAGCAAACGCACCAGACTGATGTGCTTCTCCCGCGCGCCGCGGAGGTCTTCCACGCTCAGGCCGGTGGCGCGGGCGGGCCGTGCCGGATCATAGCTCCGCTGAACATAGAAGCCGCGCTCGGGGTTGGCGAAATCGTCGTCCGTCCCCGGGTAGGCCATCGGCCTCATCTGGAACGCAAATGCCGGGCCGGCCAGGATGAAGATGGATGCCAGGACCGCCGGCACGGCCAGGGAGCGGATTGACGCTGGAGGAGCGGGACGAGCGGGGACAGCCCGCGTGTTTCCCACCAGCGGCGCGGAAACATGCGGGCTGTCCCCGGGTTTCCAGTTTCTTGTCGTGGCGCGACGATTTCTCGGGCCGCCAGTGGGGCGAGCGTCCACGCTTGCAGCCGGCGTCCCTGCCGGCGCAGGCCGGTTTGAAAACCGGCCGCGGGCCTGGAGGCCCGCCCCACCGAGTTTGGGTGCGGCCACGCCGCGCTGTGGACCACGTTGTGATGGCATGGGCGCTGTTTCCCGCTCGTTTCGCTCATGCCAAGTTACCACACAGCTCTGCCTGGAGCACGCCGTGGCACACCTGATGTACTGGCGCAAGTGGTTCGTCCGGGTGTGAGGGCCTGTCCGGGTACGATAGGAAGATGCTGCTGCCGGTTCGTCTCGAGGAGATCCGTGAGGCCGCCGCCCGGATCCGCCCTATCGCCCGCGTCACCCCGGTGATGACTTCCCGCGGCTTCGACGCCGAGGCCGGTGTGGAGGTCTGCTTCAAGTGCGAGAACCTCCAGCGGGGCGGGTCGTTCAAGATCCGGGGCGCTTCGAACTTCATCTTCTCGATCCCGGCGGCGGACCTGCCCCGGGGCGTGGTGGCGTATTCCTCGGGAAACCACGCCCAGGCGGTGGCGCTGGCGGCGAAGCACGTCGGTGTGCCGGCGACGCTGGTGATGCCCACCGACGCGCCGCGCTCCAAGATGGCAGCCACGCGGGCGCAAGGCGCCCGCATCGTCACCTATGAGCGGCTGCGTGAGAACCGCGAGGCCATCGGCGGGCGCATCGCCCAGGAGACCGGGGCCACCCTGGTGCCGCCCTACGACCACCCGCGCACCATCACCGGACAGGGCACCGCCGCGCTGGAACTGCTCGAACAGGCGCCCGGATTGGATGCCCTCATCGCCCCGGTGGGCGGCGGCGGTTTGCTCTCGGGCTGCGCCATCGCGGCCCGCAGCATCGCGCCGGACATCCGCATCTTCGGCGCCGAGCCGGAGGACGGCAACGACACTTTCCTCTCGTTTCAAGCCGGCCGCCGGGTCGAGATCCCGCCGCCGGCCACCCTGGCGGACGGTCTGCGCGCCACCCGTCCGGGCGAAGTCACGTTTCCCATCCTCCAGGAACTGGCCGAGGGCATCCTGCTGGTCAGCGAGGAGGAGATCCGGGCCACGGTGAAGTTCCTGCTGCTGCGGCTGAAGATTCTGGTGGAGCCTAGCGGCGCGGTGGCGGCCGCGGCGGTGCTGCACGGCAAGCTGCCGCCGGGCGTGCGGAGAATGGGGGTGATCCTCTCCGGCGGGAACATGGACTGGGAGACGCTGGCCGCGCTCTAGCCGAAACTGACCTGCTCCGCGCCGTCCCAGTGCACATCCTCGGGCACGGAAGAGGCGGGCAGCAGGAAGGCGCAGTAGTCCACGCGGACACGGCTGCGCGCGGGGATCCAGCGGAAGCCCCGCTCTCCGAACAGGCTGCCGCGCTCGATCATCTGGCGGCGCGACTCCGGCATCGGCGAGACGCCGAACTCCATGCCCCGAGTCAGGTTCTGCCCGTTCCAGGGCGGGGAAGTGCGGCAGTGGTTCTCTTCCCAGATGCCCAGCCAGGGGAAATCAGCGCGCCTCCAGACGTAGCCGAACACCAGACCAACGGCAGGCGTGAAGGCCGCGAACCAGGCCTGCTCGCGGCCGAGGTCCATCAGGTGGGTGGTGTAGCCGCCGGAAACCGGGGTGTCGGTGAACACTCGCATATCCACGGTGCCCCCGTCCCTGTGAGGCACGTGGGGCCAGTCGAACTCGGCCCCGGTCTTCATGTAGCCCTTGCCCTGGCTGAAATCGCTCTCGTAGACCTTCGAGCGGGTGGCGCAGGCGCGGAACTGGGTGGCGCCCTTAACCAGGAATGGAGGCCCCAGCGTGGCGTGCTGGGTCCAGCCCACGGGACGATCGGTGGCCGCGAGGTTCTCAACCGTTTCGCTGATGCGCAGGAAGCCGGCCGCGAGCCGGATCTGCCGCTCGAAGCGCAACTGCGCTTCGGGCAAGTGCGCGCGCGCCAGCAGCTCGCCGTCACCGCCTTCGATCTCATAGGGGACGACCGGTGCTTCCCCGTGCACCGCGAGACCCGCCGCGGCTTCCTCCTCGGAAGGCCCGCCGAAAATGTC
>Ga0194110_10008064_pt1 | contig 12008 bp, 6 predicted proteins | sample TA2Kig1200mmetaG_FD_146192 | JGI IMG/M metagenome (GOLD analysis project Ga0194110, IMG submission 146192) | Freshwater microbial communities from Lake Tanganyika, Tanzania - TA2015032 Kigoma Deep Cast 1200m | ecosystem: Environmental > Aquatic > Freshwater > Lake | place: Tanzania: Lake... | reverse complement strand
CCGTGCATCTGAGTCTAGGCCAAACCCAAGACTTCCTGCGCCAGATCGCCTTTCAAGCGTACCGCAGTAGCGGCCCGAGCACAGAAAACCCAAGCTCCTGGCCCGCCGATGGCCCAGCAGACCTGCCCTCAGCAGCGTAATGTGCTGAACTACAGTCTAGTCCCCGAACCGCCAGATCACGCCGGCTCCCATGTGCAGCGAATCCCCGGACGCCTGGTCTAGTGAGAGGACCGCGGTGAGGTCCTCGTTGAAGTGCTTATACAGGCGCAGGCTGCCGAGTGAGGGGAGCTGTTCCCGCCTGGCGAACTCGATGAACAGGTCGATGTCCTGGCTCTGGTACAGGCTCGGGAAGTAGGCGCCGACGGTGTAGAGCGTGCGGTTGAACGGATCGACGCCGAACTCGCCATAGAGGTCCAGCGTACCCTTGACCACGGGCACGCCCAGGTCGAGGCTGTAGCCGAGATCGCCGCCCGCATTGTCGTTGGTCGCCAGGTTCACACCGGCCATCCCATCGAGCACGGGGCACTCCAGCCGGCCATACCAGCCGCGAGCGGTCGGCCCGAGGATGGGCGCCATCTTCTGGACGTACGCCGCATCCACGCCGACCTTGCCGAAGTGGGTCTGCACCCGCACCGCATCCCCTGTGTCGTAGCTCAGGAGCGAGCCCAGTCGGCTGTTGTTCACCGGCCCCTCGAGGAACCGCTGCCGCCCGACCGTCACGTCGCCCCAGTCATCGCGGTAGGAGGCGAACGCCTCGGTGACGTCCACGCCGTCACCGTACCATTCGGAGAGACGAGCCGTGGCGCCGACCTCGAGGTACACCGGCCCCCAGACGGCGTGCGGGCGTACGCGCAGCCCGGCGGTGCCGCCCGTATCGCTGATGTACCCGAAGGCGTCCGCCGGCGTGTAGGGGCCGAAGAACGTGCGCTTGTCCGGCAGCCCGGGGGCTTGCCCGAAGGGCGCCGAGGAGAGGGATCCCAAAGCGGCCGTCGGGCGGGAGATCGACAGCGGCGCCAGTGTGTTCGGGTCGATGCCCGGGAAGAAGCCCCACGTGGCATCCGCTCGGGACGGGTCCGCCATCACCGCCACGCGCTCCCGAGCGGCGACCGTGTCCACGTTCAGGCCCTGGACGATGACGTTGAGGTTACCCGCGCCGGGCGTCACGGCCGCGCTGATCGTGCGGTCGATCGGGGCATCCATCTCCTTGCGCTCCGCCCCCGGCGCGCTGCCGGGCGTCGTCTGCACGCTGACGCCGGTGGGCATGCCGCCGAACCACTGGATCAGGTCGCCTCCCGGGTAGGCGCGCCCGGGGGCGGGTTTGCGTTCGACGTTGCCGTTGGCGTCGGCGATACCCTTGTATCCGGCAGGCACGTCGGTGCTTCCGGCGGCGGTCTGGTAGCTGACGATGCCGTCGTAGCACGTGATAGCCGTGCCGTCGAAGGTCCACTCCGTGCCCTTGACCACGGCCACGCCGTAGGAGCCCTCGACCTGAGCCGTCGTGCCCGCCACCACCTTCGCCCAGAGCTGCCCGCTGCTGAGCTTCATCGAGGTGTCACTGGGGCTCTGGATCACCAGGTCGCTGCGTTCCCCCATGCGGATGACCCCGCCGTTCGGGAACTTCAGGGCGCACTTGCTGCGCGCGCCCGTCTGCACCCGGCTGCCTGCCGGCAGGAGGGCGCCGACCTTGCTCACCACGAAGTTCCCGCTCGGCCCCGGACGGTGCTTCACGCTCAGAATCACCCCGACGATCTTCACCTGCCCCTGTGCCGCGACGCCGCCGCCCGCGCCCAGCAGCAACGCGACGATCAGACCCATGCCCAGCAATCGGCGGTGCGTGTGTGTGTACATCGGCGGCGGACCCTCCCCGCAAAGGCTGTGAGTGATAGGACGTACGCCAGGAACACGGCTTCGAGCGCCCCACCCCGCCCAAGGCGCGCGATCCACCCCACCCAAGTAGGGGCGTGATTCGTCACGCCCAAATGTAGGGGCGCGATTCATCGCGCCCGAATGTAGGGGCGCCATTCATGGCGCCCGCCCACTCGTTCTTCCTTCTCCCAAACCACCTCATACACCTGCAACGGCGTTTCGCGGCCGCGGACGGTGGTCGTGTCGAGCAACCGCGTGGGGATGCCCTCGCCCGCTTGTGCGAGCGTGTCGCCGCTGCAGATGATGTTGGTCTTGTAGTCCTTGTTCAGCCCCTCCAGGCGCGAGGCGGTACTTACCGTATCGCCGATGACGGTGTACTCCAGGAACAGCTCCGACCCGATGTCGCCTGCGACCAGCTCGCCGGTGTGGATGCCGATCCCCATCCGCATCGGCTCGTCGCCCCGCGCTGCCGCTGATTCCTGAAGCTCCTTCATGGCCCGCAGCATGTCGATCGCGGCCAACAGCGCGCGACGGGCGTGATCCTCGTGGGGCACCGGGTCGCCGAACACGGCCATGATCCCGTCGCCGATGAACTTGTCGAGCGTGCCGCCGCGGTCGGTAATGACGCGCGTCATGCGGTCGAAGATCTCGTTCAGCCGGCGCACGACCTCCGCCGGCGGCCAGGCGTGGCAGTACATCGTGAAGTTCCGCAGGTCGGAGAACAGGACGGTGGCCTGCAGGGTCCGTCCGGCCACCTGCTGCAGGCGGGGGTTCTGGACGAGCTTCTGCAGCACTTCCGGCGACACGCGCTTGGCCCACGCTCGTTGGATGTGGTTGCGCTCCCGCTCGACGGTGAAGTAGGCAAAGACCGTCGAGGCGACGTAGGAGGTGAGCAGGGCTCCGATCACGGGCAGCGTGACGTTGACCCACAGGTCCCGGTTGACGAACAGCCAGAAGGCGACCACGATGTGGGCGATCGCCATGAGCGGGAGGTAGGTCAGGAGCGCCGGCAGCGGGCGCAGGTGGAACGTCGCGATCCCGGTCAGGCAGCCCACGAGCAAGGTCCACACGACCGCCACCCAGACGGGTGCCGGCCGAATGCAGCGGTCGGACAGGAGGGTCCGGATCGCATTGGCGTGGATCTCGACACCCGGCATTTCCTCCTCGCCGGACCTCGCCCGACCGGTACGCCGGATGGGAACGTCAAACACGTCGTGCAGCTCCGGCGCGGTCGCGCCAACCAACACGATCTTGCCCCGGAAGCGGTCGAGTTCGCCGGCGCCGTAGGCCAGCACCGAGGCGTACTCTACGGTCGGCGTCGTACCGGGCGGCCCGTGGAAGTCCACGGGGAAGGCCCGTTCGCCGTCCAGCGAGCGCCGATGCCTCTGACCCCAAGCATCCGCAAACGCGAACGCCTGCTTCTCCAGCCCCATGCCCGCTAGCTTGCGCCATCCAGTGCCATCTGTAGGGGCGCGATTCATCGCGCCCGACCGCGTAGGGGCGCCATTCATGGCGCCCGACCGTGTAGGGGCGCCATTCATGGCGCCCGACCGTGTAGGGGCGCCATTCATGGCGCCCGAGAGCGGGGTGTCAGCGCGATAGGCCGCGGCAACGGCTACGGGGAAGCTGGCCAATCGCTCCTCGCGGAAGGTCGAAGTGGTGCGGGCGCGGCGCACGGTGCCGTCGAAGTCGATCGGCGTAGTCGCATCGGCGTGGGCCGCCGCCACGTCGTCGAACAGCGGGGCCGGATAGGCCGCGTTCTCAACGGACTCGTCGCGGCCCTCGACGGTGACCACCTTCCGCTCGATGACGGCGGCCAGGATCACATTCCCGGCCTCCTGGATCGCCTGGGCGAACTTCAGATCGGAGGCGCAGGGCTTGGGCTCCCAGAAGTAGTCCTCCGGGCTCGGAGGCTTCTGATTGGGGGCTGGCACGACCGTGTCGAAGTTGACGTCGAAGGCGATGACCTTCGCGCCGCCCCGCATCAGCTGCCGAATCAGCTTCGCGTGGGTCTCGCGAGGCCAGGGGTACGTCAGGCCCGCATCGCTCATGGAGCCCAGGGAGAGCTCGTCGATCGCCACGATCACGACGGGGTCCTCGCGGGCGGCCTCCAGCGCCGGGCCCCGCCAGTTCATGCGGTCATCGAAGGTGGCCAGCTCGAACTCCTCAAAACGACGGGAGAAAGGGAGGTTCCCATACCGCCAGACCAAGATCGCCCCACTGCCCACCAACCCCAGAAGCACGCCATAGACCACCTTGCGGATTCGGAACCAGAACGGCGCCTCGGCCATGGCATCACGTCCGTGGAGCGATCAGGGGCCCCAATCAGTCGGCCCGTACTCGGGCCGCCAGTTCATCCCGACAGCCCCAGTCTCCTCTTGCGCAGAACTTGCGGGCGTGAAGGAGGTGTCGGCGGGCACGACGAAGAAGAGCGCCAGTGAGGCCATGACACTCGCCCCGGCGCCCCCAGGAGGGCGGGAGGGCGGTCTGGCCCGAGCACGGAGCCTGCGTCGGATCGCGGGACGTAACCGGGCGTCCGAGGGAGGGAATGTCCTCGCGTCCGTCGAACGCATCAAACCAATGCCAACCGAGGAGTGAGGGCCGCGATGAGAACCAGAGCCGCATTCACGCTAGTTGAGCTGTTGATCGTGATCGCGATCATCGCCATCCTGGCGGCGATCCTCTTCCCTGTGTTCAACAACGCACGGAAGAAAGCCTACCAGACGCAGTGTACGGCCAACCTCCAGCAGCTGGGGACGGCCATGCGCATGTATGCGCAGGACTACGACGAAGAGTTCCCGTACGCGCTATACAACGACGTCTACCTCAGTGGCTGGGCCGACGTGATCTTCCAGGGCTACGTGAACAACGACCAGGTCTACGACTGCCCCGGCAGCACCCTCAAGATGGACCGCTACACCGGGGTGGGCTGGGCGCAGAGCCGCTTCGTGCGCGCCTTCGAGAACGTGCCGGGCAGGGGTTACTCCTACGGCATCAACGCCATGGAGCCGAACCTCTCGCTCACCCCACCCATCGCCACGGGCGGACCGGCCGGCAAGCGCCAGGGGGTCATCGAGGACGCCGCGAGCACGATCCTCCTCTGCGACTCGCGCTTCCTGGGCGCCAACAGCTACAGCCCACATGACTACGTGATCTTCACCGGCACGGCCAATGCCGGCGACTACCGCCTGGCCGAGGCGATCTACTACGAGATCGATGCGACTCCCGCCCGCCACGGCAAGGGCACCTGGTTCATGGCCGCCTACTGCGACGGCCACGCCAAATTCATCCCCTACGAGCGCACCATCGACCTCGTCCAAAACATAAACGAGTGGACGTGCGCTCGGTACAACTAGGCGGGCGGGGAGGGTGCGCTGAGAGAAGTTGGACGGGCGCCGGTTTCGCGCGGGTGGGACCGGGGCCCGTCTTCGCGTCAGGAGGATTGAGACATGACGTCGCGAGAGCGTGTTCTGCGGGCCATCGCGCATGAGGAGTCGGACCGGGTCGCGATCCACGACTCGCCGTGGGGCACCACCATCGAGCGCTGGCGGAGCGAGGGCCTGCCAGCGGACAAGTCGCCCAACGACTACTTCGGGTACGAGTTCTGGGGGGCCTGGATCGACAACTCCCTGCAGCTGCCGACAGAGACCATCGAGGACACGCCCGAGTACGCCATCACCAAGACGGGCGACGGGAACGTGTGGCGGAACTGGAAGGGCAAGACCTCGACGCCGGAGCTGATCGACTTCACCATCACCACTCGCGAGCTGTGGGAGGAACACAAGCCGCGGATGGCAATGAACGAGTCGCGGGTGTCCTGGGACGCGATACTCGAGGGCAACCGGGCGGCGCGGGAGGCCGGGCTCTTCTGTCACTTCAGTTGCGGGCCGGGCTTCACGAAGGTCTGCAACATGGTCAGCCCCGAAGGGCTGATGATGGCGATGGTGGAGGACCCCGAGTGGGTGCTGGACATGGCGATGACCGACGCGCGGCTCTGCGTCGAGATCGCCGAGGCCATGATGGAGCGAGGGGTCGAGTTCGACGCCGGGTGGGCGTTCGACGACCTGGGCTACAAGCACAAGGGCTTCATGTCGGTCGAGATGTACCGGGACCTGTTCTGGCCCGGGCACAAGATCATCTGCGACTGCTTCAAGTCGCGCGGGAAGCCCATGCTACTCCACAGCTGTGGGTACGTGGAGGAGTACGTCCCGCTGTTCATCGAGGCCGGCTTCGATGTGTTGCAGCCGCTCGAAGTGAAGGCGGGAATGGACCTCGTGAAGCTGAAGGGGCTCTGGGGCGACCGGCTGGCCTTCATGGGCGGGATCGACGTGCGGGCGATGGCGCATCCCGACCCGAAGGTCATCGAGCAGGAGATCGCCTCGAAGATCCCCCTGGCCAAGCAGGGCGGCGGGTACATCTACCACTCCGACCACTCCGTCCCCGACAACGTCAGCTTCGAGCAGTACTCGCGGGTGATTGAGCTGGTGCGGGAGTACGGGATGTACTGAAGGCAACGAAAAAGGGAAGACTGGAAGAACGGCAAAGACGGCGAAGACGGCGACGGCGTGTGTCCCGGTTACGGACAGCGGGAGGCAGTCCGGGGGAGACCGTACTCATCCCGCGCTGGCGGAGGGCGCACGTCGGCAGGTGTCACTGCTCCGACGCCGAAGTGAGTGGATGAGCGCACACGCGTACCGGGCCGAGGGGGAGCGGGCGTCGCGAGCCGTACCGGTGAGCCGTGGGTTAGGTGGGGTGTCCGCGGAGCTCTGGTCAAGATAAGTATGGTGTCCCCGGAACTCGGAACTCGGAACTCCCCGGAACTCGTTGTCAACAGACGCATGGAGGCTAGTGTGCCGAGACGAATCGTTTCCGCGGATGCCCTGCAGCCACCACTACCCGGATTCCGTCTTGGGGCCGGTCGGCTTTTTGCGGAGGCGACACTCAACAGGTACCTCTCTGAACATATCGCCACGCCGCTCCCAATCAGCGACGGAGGCATCGGCGCCATCCGCACATGGCTGTCCGACATTTCACTGTCCCCGGCTGGCGAACTCACTCTAGACCCCGAGTTTCTGGAGCACATCTTCTGCGGGGTGTTGGGATATACCAAGGAACCATCCCCGCAGGCGTCTCTCTGGGCAAAGCCGCCAAAGAGCCTTACGCGGAGTGGCGGAACGCCTGATGCTGTATTGGGTGCGTCCAGGGAACCCCCGCGAGTCTTCTCTGCCGTGGTGGAGTTGAAGTCGCCAGGGACTCCGCTCGACCGCCCACAAGCAAGCTATGGCAACCGCACCCCAGTTGACCAAGCCTTCGACTACGCTAGGGAGATATTCCAGGTTCGATGGGTCGTCGTCTCTGACATGGTGTTGCTCCGCCTGTATGCCGTGGAGTCGCAGGATGACTACGAGGAGGTTGACCTCCGCTCATGCGTCGGGAGGGGGGCGGAAATCACCGACGCACTCCGTAGGTTGCACTTCCTATTCGGTCGCGGGTATCTCGTAGACGGCCATGAGGAGTCGCAGGTCTCGTCCCTGTATCACAAGTCCACCATCCACCGGATCGAGGTGCGCGACGGGTTCTATGAAGCATACCGTGAGATACGGGCCGACCTCTACGCGGCGATCAGGTCGGCGTGCTCTCTGCGGGGGGAAGAGGCAGATGCAGTCGAACTCCTGCGGACCACGCAGCGGCTACTTGACCGCATGATGTTCATATACTACTGCGAGGACCACCCTCAGGGATTGTTGCCAAATGGGCTCATCGAGCGCGTAACAAACGCGGCGAGCACCCTTCCGGGGTCAAACCCTAATAGGGTGTACGGCAGCCTGAAGGCCCTGTTCCGGGAGATAGATGCTGGGAATTCACCATATAGCGGGGTCAAGATCGCCGCGTACAACGGGGAGCTCTTCAAGGACGATCCCATCCTCGACCATGTTGATCTCCCGGACACGCTCCACAAGTCCGTGTACTTCGGACGAGGGGCCGACCGACAGACCCGCCCGATTGACGGGGCATGGGGCCTCCACGTCTATGACTTCTGGACAGAGCTGAACGAGCACCTGTTAGGTCACATCTTTGAGGAGTCGCTCTCTGAGATCGACGCCTTCATTGCCAGCGGGAGAGACATCGACCTGCAGCGATTGGAAGAGCGGCGGAGACATGGGGTGTTTTACACGACTGACATCCTCTCTGATTTCCTTGCCAGGGGAATCCTGAGAGCTACGCTAGACGAAGCGACACCGGAATCAGACCGCCGAGGTACCGATGCCGCGAAACTCCTTCGGGACCGTATCGCGCACCTATTGGAGCTGAAGGTCGTTGATTTCGCCTGCGGCTCCGGGGCCTTCCTGGTGTCAGTCTACCGAGAGATGGCTAGGGAGTTATGGAGGCTCAACCTAGCTGTTGCCGAGTTGTCGTCCGAGCGCGAAGACCTGTTCTCGACGACAAGGATCGCTGAACAGGCGGACATTGTGCGGAGCTGCATATACGGCGTTGACCTGTTGCCGCAGGCAGTTGAGATCGCCAAACTGGCCCTATGGCTTAGCTCAGTCCAGAAGGACAAGCGTGTCGCCGACCTTAGTTCGCAACTGATCGCTGCTGACAGCCTGGACGTGCCGACATTGCACCAACGTCTCAACATGGAGGTTGGGTCGTTCGACATTGTTCTGGGCAACCCACCGTGGGGAGTGGATGTCAACAGCGAGGTCTACGAGGAGTGCATCGAGTCCCTCGATCTCTTGCGGGACTGCAGTTGGGACTCGTGGGAGTTGTTCCTTGCCCTGTCCCTGAAGGCGCTTCGGCCCGGCGGTCGCATGGCGCTGCTACTTCCAGACACGTTCTTCTATCCCGAGAAGGCGAAGACTAGGCAGATGCTCTTCGAGTCAGCCGAGGTTGAGAAGGTGCAGTACCTTGGCCCAGATTGGTTCGGCAGCGGTGTTCGCATGGGAACGGTGGCAGTCCAGGCTAGACGAGGACCCCATAGACCAGAGGGGTCCATGCAATGCTTCGTCTTGGCGGGGGACCTCCGCAGGGAAGCCATTCGAGGCAACATCCAGTTGAGCCAAGTCGAATCACTCCGAGGTCGTCGCGTCCCGATCCAGCGGACCCTCGATAGCCCGTCGTTCGAGGTGGAGGTATTCCGCGGCATTCGCGATGACCGGATAATCGAGACCATGATCGGGAATGGCATTGGGCTGTCGGACCTGTGTGAACGCGGTCGCGGGGAGGAGATGAGCCGTGATGGCCTCGCGTGGCGTTGTCCCGGCTGCGAACGGTTGACCGCCCCAGGCCAGAAGAGGAGGGGAGGGGGTTGCGATGCCAAGGAGTGCCCTCGCTGCGGGCTACAACTCACATCCGGGAATGCGCTTGCCAGCGTCGCCGTGCTTCCTGGACAACCTACCCGTGGAACTGTCGGGTTCATAGACGGACTGGACATTGCCGTCCGTTACCGCAAGCTGGTCCCAACCAAGCAAGTTCACATCGACAGGCTCTTGGACCCGAAGCCGGAGGCACTCTACGCTCCGCCCAAGATACTGATACGGGAGGCGGGTGTCGGGATAAGCGCAGCACTGGACGAGACCACCTCCAGGTGCCCGCGCTCTGTCTACCTTTACCGTCTGAGCCAGGAGTGCCAGTCGGAGGGTTACTCCCATGAGTTCGTGCTTGCGGCGTTGCTGTCCCGAACCATGAATTACTTCGTGCTGAAGCGCTTTGGGGAGATCGACCCGGCCAAGGCCTTTGCGAAACTCAGGCATGAGCACCTTGCCGAGCTGCCCATCCCGCGCGTGGACTTCTCGCTCGACGCCGAGGTACGGGCCCATCAGACAATCGTTCAATGCGTGCGCAGACTCCTAGACGAGGAGGCCCGTACCGGCGGAGAAGACGATCAAGAGATCGAGTGGCTTCTGAGGCAGCTATGGGGGCTATCTGCCGAGGATGGAGCCTATATCAACGGGGAATTCCACGGGCTTCCAGAGGGTCAACTTCTCCGGTCGCTTTTCCCTGAGGGTGCTCCGCTACCAGTAGGGGAGAGCGCCGATGTATAGGTTGCTGGATGTCTCGCAGGCCCTCCTGACGTCCCTGTCGGACCCTAACCTATCCCGTTCCGAGGAGGCAAGCCATGGCCGATGGCAAGAAGGAACCGACCGCTGCGGAGATCGGCGCTGCTGGAGAAGCACACGCAGCCGAGTGGCTGAAGTCGAAGGGTTATACGGCAACCGTCAACACACGGCTACCTGGTTCCACAGACATCGAGGCCGACGGTCCCGCCAGTCTATTGGTCCAAGCCAAGTCGGCCGTATACCCCAACGCTCCTGCTGACCTGACTCCAGACGAAGAGCGGAACATCAAGTCGCGGGCATCCAACACGAAACGCGAAGCGTGGCTCGCGAAGGTCACCATGAACAATGATCTTAGATTGCGCGGAGAAATAGCCTGGAAGAAGCTGGTCTAGGTCGGCTCGCCTTCGGCGAGTTCCGGGCGAGTTCCGGGGACACCACACTTGGCTCGTTGACCTGGCGATTGCCCGGTGGCATGTTGGGGTCAGGACGAGGATCGCCCGGGTGGTGGTGCCGGGGTATCCGCATCATATCACGCAGCGCGGGAACCGGCGTCAGCCGGCCTCCGTCGGGCCGGAGGACAGGAGGGCCGCGAACCCCGACGAAAGGGGGAGATTCGGAGCTCTGAAGAACGGCGGAAGACGGCGACGGCGTGTCGGGATTGGAATCCCGACCTACGAGCGGCGGGGTGGACGAGGGAGGCTGGCGCGGATGGCGAAGTACCCCCCTGTAAGCAAGACAGCCCCGTGACGTGAACTCGAAACGCGAGACCCCAGACCCGAGACCGCCTTCCCGGAGGCCAATGATGGCTGACCTGCAGTTTCTCGCACTCGACCTCGGCGCCGAGAGCGGACGCGGCGTGCTCGGGCGCTTCGATGGCGGCCGGCTTACCCTCAAAGACGTGCACCGCTTCCCGAACGGACCGGTGCGCGTGCTGAACTCGATGCACTGGGACGTGCTGCGTCTCTTCACGGAGCTGCAGAAGGCGATCGGGAGCGCCGCCGAGCAGGCGGGCGAGGGTCTCGTGGGCATGGGCGTCGATACGTGGGGCGTGGACTTCGGGCTGCTCGGGCCCGGCGATGTGCTGATCGGGAACCCGTACCACTACCGCGACGAGCGCACGGTGGGCATGGTCGAGGAGGCCTGCAAACGCGTGCCGCGGGCGGAGATCTTCGGGTACACGGGCATTCAGTTCATGGAGCTGAACACGCTGTTTCAGCTCTACTCGATGGCCTACACGCGCTCGCCGCTGCTGGAGATGGCCGAGACGCTGCTCATGATGCCGGACCTGCTGAACTTCTGGTTCACCGGGCAGAAGGCCTCGGAGTTCAGCATCGCAACCACCACGCAGTTCTACGATCCCCGCAAGGGCGACTGGGCCCTGGAGATGCTGGATCGGCTGGGCATCCCGACGCACTTCCTGACCCCCATCGTGCAGCCGGGCCACAAGCTCGGGCGACTGCTCAAGCCCATCGCCGAGGCGACCGGCGCGAAGGGCGTCACGGTCGTCGCGCCCGCCGGGCACGATACGGGTTCGGCGGTTGCCGCCGTGCCGGCCGCGACGCCGGACTACGCGTACATCAGCTCGGGCACGTGGTCGCTGATGGGCATCGAGATCCCGGAGCCGATCATCAACGAGCGCGCGCTCCAGTACAACTTCACCAATGAGGGCGGCGTGTGCGGGACGTTCCGCTTCCTGAAGAACATCATGGGCCTGTGGCTCGTGCAGGAATCGCGTCGCGAGTGGCAGCGGCAGGGCGACGAGTACTCGTATGACGAGATCACGCAGATGGCTGCGGAGGCCCCCGCCTTCGAGGCCATCGTCGAGCCCGATGACCCGTCCTTCCTGCGCCCGGGCGACATGCCGGCGCGGATCGCGGAGTTCTGCACGAAGACCGGTCAGCAGCCCCCGGCCACGCGCGGCGGAATCGTGCGCTGCGCCCTGGAGAGCCTCGCGTTGAAGTACCGCTGGGTGCTCGGCTGCCTGGAGGAGCTGAAGGGCCAGCGCCTGGAGGCCGTCCACATCGTCGGCGGCGGCACGCAGAACCGGCTCCTCAACCAGTTCGCCGCAGACGCCATGAACCG
>Ga0194110_10008060_pt1 | contig 12011 bp, 8 predicted proteins | sample TA2Kig1200mmetaG_FD_146192 | JGI IMG/M metagenome (GOLD analysis project Ga0194110, IMG submission 146192) | Freshwater microbial communities from Lake Tanganyika, Tanzania - TA2015032 Kigoma Deep Cast 1200m | ecosystem: Environmental > Aquatic > Freshwater > Lake | place: Tanzania: Lake... | reverse complement strand
CGGATGTGACTGCGGGCGGTTATCTCGCCGTAGCCCCCGTCGCATAACTCTTTAGCGAATTTTTCAAGCAATGGGCCATCGGGACCATACCGGAGGGATTGGATTTCTGAAGGGGAATTGAAAAATTGTTCAATCATGATGTCCTCCTTTAATTTGTGGTTTAGGAAAGAAGGACATCATTATTATGCGGAGTATCAATGATTGCAAGATTATCTATTCTATTGAGATGAAATGATAATCATAAAATCTAAGATTCTCTTCTCCGCATAACATTCAACTCAGCATTATACCGCTACATTTCGAGGTATGCTGAGGAGGCCGGTCTGACCCCTGTTCAAGGTTGTCTTGGGGTGATGAAGGATGTTGAGTCTGTGTTGAGTTTAATTTTCAATCATGTTACACCGCAAAAGGAAGGTATTGAAACGACAAGGAAAGCGGGGTGAAAAAAAATGCCGAAAAAATTTTGCCCGAAATGCAAGAAGATAGCAGAGAAGGTGAATAGAGTGTTTTCTATCGTGGCAACTTGGGATGAAGAAGATGATGATTATCGATATGGACAAAAAGAAGAGTATGATGCTGAAGTGATCAATAAGTGCCTTGACTGCGGAGAGGAATTAGAGGAGATTCAACATATACCAACCCTGCCAGGTGGTTATGCGATTCCTCCTGATGAATCTGCCGGTGGATAGGGCGCTTGATTTAATTGAGAGGGGGTACTGACCTGATGGTTGGTATCCCCTTTTTTGTGTGGGTAGCAGGCTGATACGGGATGTTTTTCCTCGCTTCCAGTTGAATTAATTTCTTCCTCCTAATTTTCTAAGATCACACCTCCGTGCAACATTTAGAGTGGCTCGGGGTTTGGGTCTGTTTTTCATATCGAAGCCTTTTGGAAGGGAAACATCTTGGCAAGCTATGTTGCTCAGAGATAGGTAGGAGATTATCACTCCACTTTGAGTGGGATCTTGATGGTCTGGAGTGTCCTACAGGGAAAAGTCTCAAATATTTCCTATTGACTTTTAAACATTTTCTTGATATGAATACGACGAATATCAGGGAGGAAATGGGACTCTTAGATAAAATACCTCTGATGGTATGTCTTTTTATCCTAATCCCCCTTGTTTTGAATTCATGATCTCGTCCAATTATTTCAATTCAAATAAACCGAAAACTCACAAGGAGGATCAAAATGAACCGAACCTCTTCAAGAAATTCTGGCCAAAAAGCTAAGGACAGGAGAAACAAAAAGATACTTACGTCCCAGTCACAACGATTTCAGATTAGCGAGATCTCTTTCAATCCTAAGTCGGCTTGCAATACTTACGAAAGCAGGGGTACCGGCTTGGGCTGCCGCTGTTAAGTTTTGTTCTGGATCACAAAATCCCTCAACCTGTCTCCCCTCTTCGGGAAAATGCAGAGTCGTCACCTCTAGGCGAACCGAGAATTTGCGAAATGTTCGCCTGATTGTTGTTTACTCACTTTTACTCATTCTGGTTTGTTGCGGTACGTGGCCATGAGCATTGATTTTCCTCTTCCGAGCGACTCGCCTGTCCAAAAGGCGAATGTAGTGTCCAGTCTGGATTAATCCATTGGGGAGGGATCTTTGGACGATGTCCTTTGCATTAATGATAACGTTAAAATTGTAAATGGTTTCGCACACGCAGTTGCCTATAACTTCCATAGCTTAAGAGCCTTTGAATTCGACAAAGAAATTGGTGGCATTTTAGAAAGTTATCTGCCATCGTCTCGAAGAACCCTGCTGAGTATTGCCCAGAAGAAGAAGCTTATTAACTCTTCTGAAGAGAGAGGGCTATTGGCAACTCTCTTTTCAAATCTCGTAAAGAACCAAGTATTAAAATTTGGAGAGTCGTTCCATCCTCCAAGATTGAGCAACACCCGCTTGCCCAAAGTATCAACCCTCGTTTTGGAGCTTTTGACAAGGTGTAATTTCCGGTGCAGGCATTGTTATTTGGGGAAAAGCTTATGGTCCAAAGAAGCGCTAAAATACTCGCTGATTCAAACACTGCTCAGAAGCGCAAAGGAAATGGGGGTACAAAGAGTCCAAATCACCGGAGGAAATCCTTTGCTTCACCCTGATATTATGCGTATCTTGAATATTCTGAAAGATTATTCTTTCGAAATCATTCTCTTTTCAAATGGAACCAAATTGACAATGGAACTTTTGGCCGCATTAGAGCGGTCTGGAGCTTCTTTGCATTTGTCCATCTACGGTATGAGCGATCAGTCAGCTGGCTGGTTTACAGGACAGAAGAATTATTCTTACACAATAAAGGATGCAATAACTCGTATTCGCACGAAACGCGTGAATATTCGTTCATTAGATTATATGGTTGTCGAGGAGAATTTAAACGAGATTCAGTGTTTCATAGACTTTTGCGAAAAAGAACATCTGCCTTACCGTTTCGACTTGCCAGCTCCCGTCGGAAATGCAAGGATTAACAAGGTAAAGAATGTTAACGCGAAAATAACGACCATCAAATCAAGATTCGAATCATCAGATCTTCTAAAAACTTTCCGCTTTAACAGCTGCCTGTTTGACCAACCAACTATTCTTGCAAATGGTGATGTAACTTTTTGTATATTGAGTAATCGTACATTCGATGATTTTATCTTAGGCAATGTTAATACGAGTACTCTGCAAGAAGTATGGTTTGGGAAGAAGGTAGAAGATTTGTTTAAGCAGACAAACGTAGATGCGCATCATATTTGCAAGGATTGTGAATATAAGTATTTGTGCGGAGGTCTGTGTCCTTTTTCGAGCAAATTCCACAAACTCCATGTAACCAGGGAAGGTGCTCCGAGTTGTCGCAAATTTAGAAATAAGAAATTCCGGTCATGGGAAATTAAATGTGAAACGTGAACCCAATTCTTGAAATTCTCCTGGAACATGACTGATCAATGGAGAAGATAGATTTGATAACAATACGAGGACTGGCTTAGAATCCAGATCCGAAGGTCACTGCAGAACGCTCATTTGGGAGCCCCCCGCCCTAGACCGTGAAGAGAACTACAAAGTTCGCCACCAAAAATTCTCTGGACAGCATGTATCAAGCTCGGTACAATTATATTTTTTTGCCAAACGCTGCAAATCAGCTCTTAAGAGGACATCGCTTCTTCTTACTCTCATGATCTGGGGAAAGATGTCCATTTCGAAAGGAAAATCCTTATTTACAGTCTGCCTTATCGTTAAATATTGCAAAAGAAATCCTATCGAGTCTCGCAACATTAATGTCTCTTCAAGGAGAAATTCGCCTCCATCTCCACTTAAACCAGTTAGCATCTGCACCTTTTTCTCATACGAGATTGTCGAAGCCTCTATTTCCTGTACGAATTCTGAAAGAAAGCCATCAAAGCCTATTTCAATACCTTTTAAATCACAGAGCATAATATGAATCCGCGCCTCCGCATCTTCAAGTGAAAGCCTCTCCTCTTTCACATACGCCGTAAACTCTTTCAGATCAGGACTCACCATTGATTCCCCTTTGGCTTTCCATAACGCCCATTCCATCAGTCCCGCAGTAGCATAGAGGTCGAATAAACCTATGTAGTCGTCCTTCTTAGGTTCTACAATGGCGGCGATTACACCTGATAAGATGTTCTCAAAATCGATTATTGTAGCGCTTATTAAGGACCTCAAAACAGTTCCACTATCCGAGGAGTGCTCGTCTATTGTTTCATCAATAATAGCCTCAGAAAGATCATCATCAAAAGAGGGGTTTTCCTGCATAGCTTTTCCCTTTCAAGTTCCATGATCCGTCGTAGGTCACGTTGTGGCTTGATTTTTCAACTGTGTAGCTGGTTACCTTGCTCAAGTCAGCAGTATACGTCTTCAGATATGGCCTCCCAATAAATGGCACCTTGGTAAAGGTGTAACCCACCTTTTCGCCCTTAGGATTTATGAGCACTGCATGTCCTCCCTTATGGTAAATCCGAAAAAGAACATTATGGCTAGCATCTGTGACCTCGGTGTACTTCCCTTTTCTGTATGCAAAACCCGCAAGATTTCCCTTCTCGTCATATCTGGTGACCATCGGTGCCACATCAATCTTACGGAGTCTGTCCTCAATGATTTTTTGAAGCAGCATTTTGTTCTTGCTTCGAAGAAGCTGCACCATCTTTTCCTGACTCATCATTCCCTTTTTCTTCATCTCAAAAAGTTTCTTCGCTTTCAATTTCTCCTGTTCATCAAGATTTCTACATCTTGGACATTCGGTCCCAAAAGCTGAGCTTATCAAATAATCTGGTGGTTGCGCTAGCCCGTGAGTTTTCCAATATCTTTTACTCATGTCTTTAATTGTAAACACTTTACCGCAAATAGGACACTCATGCGAGGTGGTCTTTAAGGCCTTCCTTTCTGCTCTGCATGAAGGGCACCTAAGTGGCGGGTAGATTAGACCCCCCCTCCCATATCCATACTCCTCAAAATCGCAGGTCTCATACTCGTTCTCGCAAGAAGCGCCCTCCTTATCAATGCAGCAGAGAGTGTATCTAACAGTACATGTTTCCGTGTCTTCGCCCACAGGTCTTGTACACGTGCACCCTGTTTTGTGTGGCATTTTTGAACCCCTCAGCGCCTCTACTACAAAGTATCAATGAAGGAGTGTAGCGTGGGTTACTGAAAGCACCTCTATACCGTCTGGCCTGACCCCCGGAGATACCTTTGCCATCACCCTGATGTTCTCTTCCTGGATATGTAGCGGTGTCCTATCATTGTTTAATTCTACGTGGACTAGACAACCATCAAAATTGATTTTACCGACATACGCGAGAGAGCCACGCTCAAGTTCAATAATGCTGCCATATTTGCAGCTTTTAATATGCTCGAGTACCTTCGATCTTAGCTCATCTCTTAGTCTTGGAAGGAAATGTCTGTACTCCACATAATTCAGCCGTTTCCATTCCTGACGGTATTTTTCCCAGGCAGGCGTAATAACTATCTTGAAGAGCATTTCAAGATTGGATTTTGATGTTCGAAATTCGCTGGCCAATTTGTCCATGTGTCGAGTTTTTATCGGCTGAGAAGCATCAGAGCTATCGTAAACCGCACGCGCTAGCTGTACTAAAAATGGCGCGCTGATACCATGAGTGATGCTCTCAGAAATGGCAAAGCTTTCAAAGAGCCTTCGTAGGTCTCTATTGGCTGGTTTCATCTCCTCTGGGCATTCCCGTTTGAATATAGGCATGGGCTCATCGAGATAATCGAACAGGTCAACCACGCGGTCCATCGCAGCTTTCACAATATGTCTCTTTAATTCAAGCCCTTCCGCTTCATTGGCAAATGAAGCTTCCAGTATCTGCCTCTCGTACAACGGAAGATCGTCAAAAAACAGCTGCTGATATTTGTTAAAGAAATAGCATATGATGTCGTACATCGCGAGCAGTTCAGAATCGCAGTCGAGCGTTACTGCATTCTTCTGCATGTGGACATAATTTTTGTTAGTCTCCAGCGCGATCTTCCAGCTTTCATAAGCCAAATTGAAGTCTGCATCATTGCTGAAGTCACCCCTATTTGGTTCTTCACCTACCACCTCAAGAGCGGTTCTCGGCAAAAATCCATCGATGGCTAAAGATACTAATTGAGATACGTAGTGCGGGGTTAAATTTATATCAAGCAGCTTTCTTCTCATTTCATCTACGGTATCACATTGTCCCATTATAGCAACTAAGTTGTCTGGCGAAATGTCTCCACCGACGGGGCCAACTTTCTCTGACAGGATGAGTCGTGAAAGGCAATCCTTTCGGCCCTCATCATCCTTGATCTTCAGCGATGCCGATTGTTGGAGCATTTCTCCTAAAGAGATTTCTGAAAGAGCTGCCAGTGTTATCATTATTTGCCTAATTTCGTTGTATTCCCTCACAGATTTGCAGTCAATCTTGTTACACAATGCCGACATCCTCGCGAAATCAATGTCCTCAACACCGACATATTTTAATATTTCATTGCCGAGCGAGGTTATTCCGTCTTGATCGGCTATACCCCTTTCTTTGAGCAATAGCCTACAGCTTTGAAGATTATCCATTCTATGTGAATCTTTATGGATTCGCGAGGGAAGGTTGAGACTCCTCACCCATTCCCTAAGGTTTTCGTCGCTAACGCTCTCCTTAAAGCTCAGAAAGGCAAGTTTATTTAGATCAGCGGTTTCCAGTGGGTATTTTATCTTTTCAGGACTGAGGGACTTCAGTTGTGATCCCGGAAGGTTAGTATACCATGCTCCTTTTCCATCTTTATACTCTTTGGTAATGTAGCAAATACCAGGGCGTTTCCTCCCAACACGGCCCGCCCGCTGCTTCAGTGCGTTCAAGCTAAGCTCAGCTATTTCAAGGGTAGTACCGGACGTACGTTCCACATTCACATACTCGGTGTCCATGGTGACTATAAAGTCCAAGCTCGGAAAGGTAATGCCCATCTCAACTACGTTTGTGGCAATGATTACGTATCTTCCACACCGCTTCTCAATAGACTTAACTCTTTCGAGGAAATCACGCCGTTGCATCGGATCTCGAATAACTGGGGAGGCAAGCCTTAGAACTTCTACACCCTTAAAGTTCGGATTGGAACGTATTTTGTTCTGGAACTTAAGGGTATCACTGTTTTCAGACATATGGGAGTTAACTACGATTAGAAGACCCACTGCCCTCTTATCCGGAGGCTCTTTCTTATCCCAGTTCCTTAAATCTTCCGAGATATCAAGCCGTCTTATAAGGCAAGTGTCTACGATGGCTTCAATTACATCTGTCATCCTTCCATTAACTATCCGGTATTCAATGGGAAATTGCTCCTTCCCGCAATCTATTAATTTGACCCCAAGATCCTCTTCCAGCGTTCCTTTGTCCACAGTTGCCGACATATAGTCAACGCTGATCCCTTTCCTGCGGCACAAGCTGACAGCAATCTCGACACCAGGATTACGTTCAAGTGTAATATGTCCCTCATCCACCAAAATTCGGTGGGAATTTGGGTCCAAATCGTCCTCAAAGGCCCTTTTCTCAAAAACCCCGGTAGTAACAAAAACAACCGGTGCTTCAGGGTTTACTGCTCCCAGCGAGGTAATCACACCAAATGGGCCAGAGTCGCCATGTAAGTCCCTTGTTTGCATATAGACCAGGTGAAGTTCCTTGCCTATTCTCGATTGGATATCGGCCGCCTGTTTCCTGAGATCTGGAATTTCTGCAAATACAGTCTCCTTGAACATATTCATGTCTTTGTATTCTTCACTGAAAATCTTTCGCATGGAGGCAAACTGCTCTTTCTGTGTCAGAGAAACATAGCGGGATATTATTCCAACTCCGTCTTTCTGTTTGATAAACTCTTGATAGGTTTCGTTCATGTGTCTCATTTCATCTATGGCTATAGGAATGCGTGGTTCAACTACAAGAACCTGCGGTATCTTCCCACCTTTCTTACCCATTGTATTCCACATAATCATAAAAAGGTGCATAGGCGTTGTAACAGTTTTCCCAACACCCGTTGCAGCCCTGAGGAACACCGGCTCATGCCCTATCTGCGGCAACGTGCCACCAATAGGCAGACTCGATGAAAGTACTGACACAAAATCCTGAAGATCTTTTATATAATGCTTTTCAATAAAACCAGTCACATTATTCTTATAAGTAATGAACTCACCTTGCTTTCCTCCCTTGTCAGCAACCGCCTTTCTGGATTCAAGCCTTTTCACTTCAGTTTCAGCCATGACCTTAAAACCGCCCTTTGATTGGGCTGCAGCAATCTTGAAGTGATCTATCGCTCCATCTACAGAGTTTACACCTTTCAGAGCTATGCCGTAATTAAAATGAATCACCGCCGCCGTAAAATCGTCCCTGCTTTCTAAGAGCTCAAGTGCTCGATCACAGTGCTTTATCGCATCAACGAAATTCTTCATCTCGTTTTCTAACCTGGCTAAGTTTGACCACAGCCGAGGATTGTATGGGTCTTCAATAGTAGCGTTTTGTACTTTTGCGCAAAAGCGCTTGATCATATCTAAAAAGTCTGGAGATCTCCTGTCGGCAGCCTTGAGTTCCTGTTCCAGTTCGTTGCAAAGCCTGTCCGAGGCCCGGCGTCTTCGTTCTATCTCGTAGTCTATGGCTCTCAAAAGATCTATAGACTTCTGATGTCTCAGCGTTTCATCAGGCGCATTTTTCAGTATTTCACGTGCCTCAAAAGGCTTCCTTTGGCTGAATAATGTGCGTGCAAGACGTTCGCTAACGAATTTTCTGATACCTTCGATGGATTTACCCATTTCATAGGCCCGACCTAAATTCCGGAGTGATTCGTCAGGGTCACTCTTTTTCAATAAGTTCCCAAGATTGGCATATCCCCATGCGTCATCGGGGTATAGGTTAATCCATTCCTTGCACGTTTGAACCGCACCGGGTACGTCGCCTGTGTTCTTCAACGAGTCCTGTAGCCACCTAAAAATGGCCTTGTCAGTTTCAATGCCAGCTATTTCCATCGCCTTGCGACAATACACAGCGGCCTCTTTATAATTTTCTGAATCGACACACCTTTTCGCTTTCGAGCCATACGCAAAAACCAAATTATTTGGTTCAACGTTTTCCATTGAGATTATTCTATTCACGATGCTTTCTGCTTCCGCCAGTAACTTCTCCTTTTCAGAATCACCGTTCGCTGAAGCAGCTTTTTTCTCAAGGAGTTGCGACTTGGCCAAAAGCCCATGTGGATTGTCAGGCTCTTCTGCGAGCACAATGTCCACGCAAATCTCAGCATTATTAATTGCCTCAGTCCTCCTTGCGACATCTTCACGAATCTGGGGGGACCCTTCGATTTTGAGATATGTGCGAGCCATGCCCACATATGGGAAGGTCAATGTTGGGCCAAGCTCTGACGCCTTCTTAAAACTGTTGATTGCAGAATCAAAGAAACTCAGGTTGTCTTCCGGCTCTAGGATTCCAAGTCGCGTAAATGTCTGTCCGAGGTAAATATATGTTTCTGCTATCCATGGGAAGTCTGAGCTGACGGCGACAAATTCGGTAAGTGCATCATCATATTTCTGTCTTCTGTATAACATCATTCCGCGCGAAAGCCCTGCGTAAGGCCCACCGAGTTCGCATGCGATGGCATCGGAGAATTTAGCGGCTGCGTCCTGGGGTTTGTAGTTCCACAAGAGTTGGCACCCTTGATCGAACTTCTCCCTCGCCTGTGCTCTTTTGGCGATGACGATTGCAACCGTTTCGCTGAGATGCCGTATGTCGGCCTTCTGGTCCTCCTTGGCCATTTCGTTTACGACACCAAGGGAGGCAGGATCGGCGAGTTTTTCTAACGTCTCCAGGCCGACTGCACGCACAAGATCTGATTTATCTCTTGAAGTTATATCGGAAAGTAATTTCGTTTCTTTCAGGCGCCTCAGGGTTTCCAGTTTGTCAGCGATAGCAGTCCGGAGATCGGCATATGTTAAACCCTTAAAGTTAATGTTGTTAATTTCATCCAGGAGACGCATTCTATCTTCCGGTGTTAATCTACTCCTTGGCATAATCCACTCCAACGGCGCGTGCTTTTAATTGGGAGTTACCTTTGGATTAGGGCACTTTTATCGGGCTCTCAAGAATCCTTTTGAACTGCAAAAACTCGGAAGCAAACCTGCCAAGTAAATTGGGCTCGGGTTTAAAGGAAAATGCTACCAGTCCCATAAGGTCGTCAGCTGTCAGTTCACTCTTGGGGCAGTCACTTTTCTTAAATCCGCCTCGTGAAAGAAACTCTCTCGATTCGTGCAGAAACCATTCCATAACTGTGCCCACAGCCATAAGCTGGGTGTCAGCCACTGTGACATTTGCCGCTTTCGCTTCTGCGAGTCTGATAATTTCTGAAATCTTGGTGAGATCAGGCTTCATCCATTTTTTGCTTTTCCAGGTAGTAATATTTATAGAATTACCTTCCCCCTTGATGATACATATGTTCCCTTGTTTGAAGCGGCCAGCTTTTGATGCAGAATGTGCATACGAGGTGAAAGAAAGTATCTTGAAGTTATCCCCTATGACGTAATGTTTCCCGTTTGCGATATCTTCGAGTGCCTGAAACCAATCCTTTTCAACTCCATAGAGAGCATCAAATATCTGTTCGCAAACATTGTAAGTAATTTGATAGTTGGGGGAATATTTAAGATTAAGACCCCTGATAATGGTGGGAATTGCGATAAGATGGTCTACCGCTTCCTTGGACTGAATGCCTACGCCGTGTAGGTCGTTCTTCTCTATAAAATTGAGTATTTTTTGAAGGGCAGGGTCTTTATCTATCTGGAGATCCCTTGCAATAAGTGATGCTGAACAATGCTCACGGTCTTTTGGACCATCGCTGTGGTGATCATAGTGACCATGCTTGATATCTATTGCGAGGGCTCCGCTTTCAAGTAATTGGATTTTGGCTTTATCATTTGGGAGACTTCCAGCGGGGACAAACTCCAATCTTGCGTCCGTGATATTTGCGTACTTGCTACTGCCGAATTTCTTGAGGAGAAATATTGCGTAGAGGCAGTCAAAATCCGGATACTCGTGTGTAATTATTCGGCTTATTTCCGTCTTCATGGCAACTGGATAATAAACGAAGTTCGGAGCCTCATTGCTTAGGAGTGGAAGCGAGAAATCCTCTGCGGCATCGGGGCATGGCCGAGCCGACTTCATTCCGGGTTACGCATCCTCATGCCAAAGAAGAATTCAAATCGGTTTAATGCTTTTTCTTAAGAGCGGGATCCTTTTATAAGGTAAATAAGATTTGAAACATTGTCAATAGTGGTCTCCCAAATCCCGATTTAGGAAAATGGTTCGTATCTAGGTGCGAGGATTCGGAGGCGTTTTCCGGGTGAAGAGCCCTTGTTTCTTTAAACGGCTCATGACGAATTATTGTGAATCAATGTCCATGGAGTGAACTCTCTCATCCATGGAGTGCAGGTCTGAATAATCTTGAGTTTCATGTATTCTTTATCTCTGTAACCATAGGCCATACGGATGACATTACGAGCTTTTAGGTTGGCTGATTCGATATATCCCAAGGAGGCTTTTTTATCGCAGTAGTTCAAGATGCCATCCAAGTGGCTCTCAATCATATGGGCAAACTTATGATAGGGTTTAAGACGGCTCCACTTAAGTTGATCCACCCAATAACGGAAGAATTTCGTGGCCCAGGTCTTGGAGGAGTAAGACCAAAGGTGGTCGAAGGATTCCTTCAGCAGGTGGGCTTTGAAGAGCCTGCGGTTGACGCTCAACAGTGTGTTCAGAGCTTCTCGGGCCTTGCCCCGCACATGAGCCCGTCGGGACAGGAGAATGAACTTTTTGCCGGCCAGAAGCCCCCTAAACCGCCCCGCCGCCTTCCGCAGTTCCTGTTTGCGAACATCGTTGAGGGCCTTCAGAAGATGCTGGATTACATGAAACTTGTCATAGATGATCTTAGCCTCAGGACAATTGGCAACGATGCTGTTTCGAAAGGGCTTCCACATGTCGATGACCCCATGAGTGATGCCTCCAGCACGATCCTTCCCAAACCACTTCCAGAACTTTGCCAGATGCCTCTCTTTTCGGCCTTCTCCAACGAACAGAAGCTCTGGCCCTCTGGGTCCTTCCAGGGCACTGACCAGGTGCCAGTAGGTTTGTCCCTTCCCCACTGCAATCTCATCAATGCCCACAACCGTGATCCCATCCAAGGGCCGAGAGGCTTGTACCGCTTCCATAGCAAGTTTATCGAGGGTTTTCACCGTTCCCCGGTGCAAGGACTGAAAGATTGCCACTGCCTTGATGGTCATGACCTTACACAACTCGGCGACCAAAGATGCCAAGGATTGGCTGACCCGGGCCCCTTCCGCGACAAAGGACAACGGTTCCAAGGTCAACCCACAGTCTGGACAATAAACCCTGTAATGTCTCAGAAGGTGTGAAAAAATTGACGGGGTTTTCTGATGAAGCTCTTTTCTTGCTTAAATGTGGCCATCGGCCTCATGGTTCAAGAATTTTATGTTTAAAAAATGCTTGACAAAAAATCTGTTTTGTAA
>Ga0194110_10008040_pt1 | contig 12037 bp, 8 predicted proteins | sample TA2Kig1200mmetaG_FD_146192 | JGI IMG/M metagenome (GOLD analysis project Ga0194110, IMG submission 146192) | Freshwater microbial communities from Lake Tanganyika, Tanzania - TA2015032 Kigoma Deep Cast 1200m | ecosystem: Environmental > Aquatic > Freshwater > Lake | place: Tanzania: Lake... | reverse complement strand
GTTCGGCATCAGCCTTATCTTGAGCTTGATCCGGAAAAAGTTTTTGAGATGGTGGGCAAGCCGTTCGCGGTCGTTGACTGCTTTGGCATTTTGGATGACTCGAAGATTAAGAAATATTTTGAGTTGCGATGTGATGTGAAGGGGCTCGGCCGTGGTCATATCCAGAGAATCAAAAAGCAGGTTAGTGGCTACCATATGTCATGACTTTAACGATAGCGGAGATTTTACATGATATTACGCTCTTGTTTAAATTGCAAATTTCATGAAATCCGCGTCCATGATAATCGACAGAAGAGCTGCTGTAAAAGGGAGAACTGCTGGTCTGAATTCTCGAAGTGCATCGCCGAACGTGCGCTGGAGGAATTCCTAAACTAGGAGCGCGCCGTATCCACGAGATCGTTTTGGGTGTTTAGATCATATTTACTCCCGTGAATAATCATTACACGTGGCATCGTGGTTCCAGTCCCGAAGGGAGTAACTTCCAGGCGCCAACAGCGCCTCAATTCCATCCAAAGGATCATTTTTTCACTTTGCGGCCTTTCCTTTAACCTTGCGATTTTAGCGGAGAATCACTTCGATGAAAATCCCCATGCTCGACCTGAAGCGTGAATATGAATACATGAAAACTGACATCGATGCGGCCATTAGTAGATGCCTTGACCACCAGCAGTGGATTCTTGGCCCCGAGGTCAAGGTCCTCGAAGAAAAAGTGGCTGATTATATCGGTGTGAAACATTGTATTGGGGTCTCATCTGGTACGGACGCCCTTATGCTTTCTTTACGGGCACTCGCGATAAAACTAAAAGAGCAAGAATATTTCGACAGAAGCGATAAGATCATTACTACTTCTTTCACTTTCACAGCGACTGGTGATGCCATCCTGAGGGCCGGAGCCACCCCGGTCTTTATCGATATCGATCCGACCACATACAATATCGACCCAAAGGGGGCGAGAGATTACTTAACCTCATCCTTAACCTCCAAAGTTGTTGGTATTATTCCTGTCCATTTGTACGGCCAACCCTGCCAGATGGGTGAGATAACGGAGATTGCCAGGGAGTATAACTTATTCGTTCTTGAAGATGTAGCCCAGGCGTTCGGAGGGACATGGAAAGGAAGGAAATTGGGTTCAATTGGAACAATGGGAGCCTTCAGTTTTTTCCCTTCCAAGAATCTGGGGGGCTTTGGCGACGGTGGAATGGTGGCGACAAATGACGATGAATTGGCAAGGCTTGTTTCCATGCTCTTAAAACATGGGGGGAAGGATAAGTATAATGTTGATCATATTGGCTACAATGCCCGCCTCGATACCCTCCAGGCTGCCGTCCTCCTTGCCAAGCTTAGGTATGTGGACGAATTCAACAAACGCCGCCAAAAAATCGCAGAGATCTTTACAAGAGAACTAAGTGGCATAGAGGGATTGGTTGTACCCTATTCTCTTAGCTCTTTCTCTCGTGGTGAAGGTGGCCATGTTTTTCACCAGTATACAATTCGAATTCTTGGCGACGGTAAACAAGATAGACCAGAGAAACCAGAAAAACCAAGCAAACCATCTCGACGAGATGCCTTGCAAAAGTATCTAAATGATAAAGGTGTAAGCAGTATGGTCTACTATCCGCTTGCTCTCCATGAAATGAAGGTGTTCAATAACGGGTCAAGCGAGATACCAGGAAGACTCGACGAAGCTGAAATAGCACCTCGGATGGTTCTCAGCCTGCCTTTAGAACCCCTCCAAAAACAGGAAGAAACTTTGTACGTCATAAAATGCATTAAAGATTTCTTCAAACAGACACAATAGGCGAGAATAGGCAGCATGGACGCGATGAGCGGAAAATTCATAGGTCTTGTAGGTCTCGGTTACTGGGGACGAAATATCCTCCGGAACCTGCGTGCCCTTGGAGTACTTCACACGGCATGCGACGCTGATGTCAGGGTTATCGAGGAACGCCGGGCCAAGTTTCCAGACATCCACTACACGACTTCCTATCAAGACATTCTTAAAAATGATGAAATTAAAGCTGCCGCAATCGCCGCCCCGGCGGCGCTCCACTATGAACTCGTGAAGCAAGCGTTGGTGGCAGGGAAAGATGTATTTGTCGAGAAACCTCTTGCCCTCACCGCAAAAAATGGGCAGGAACTGGTGGACCTTGCCAGTAGCCAGGGCAGGATATTGATGGTAGGACATATCCTCCAGTACCACCCAGCGGTCCTGAAACTCAAAGATCTCATCGATACGGGTGAGCTTGGGAGACTTCAATATATTTGCTCCAACCGGCTGAACATTGGCAAACTGAGGACCGAGGAGAATATCCTCTGGAGCTTTGCCCCTCACGACATTTCAGTTATCCTGATGCTCCTTGAAGAAGAACCCGTGAGAGTTTCGGCCTTCGGAGGAGATTATATCAATGATGGGGTCTCTGATACGACCCTGACCTTCCTGGAGTTTAGAAACAGGGTGAAGGCTCACATCTTCGTCAGTTGGATACATCCTTACAAAGAGCAGAAATTGATCGTTGTCGGCTCCAAAGCAATGGCCGTTTTTGACGATGTAAGCAAGGAGAAGCTTTTTCTTTATCCGCATAAGATCGAGTGGCAGCTTGGGAAAATCCCCATCGCTCAAAAGGCGGAATACCAGGTCGTTCCGATAGGCAATGGAGAACCCCTGAAAGAGGAATTGGGCCATTTCATCGATTGTGCCCTGAAGAGAAGAACTCCCAGGACCGATGGCCAGGAAGGCTTGAGAGTCCTAAGAATCCTCGAATCCGCCGAAATGGCTATAAACAACAGAGTTTCGGAGGTCAGAAGTCAGAAATCAGCTGTAAGCAATGAAACAGCAACCATCAGCTATCAACCATCAACCATCGGCAATGGTTACTTCGTTCACGAAAGCGCTTATATCGATGACAATGTGGAAATAGGAGAAGGGACCAGGATATGGCATTTCACACATCTCTTGGGTGGCTCAAAAATAGGGAAAAATTGCAACATCGGTCAGAATGTGATGATCGGTCCCGAAGTCACTATCGGTAATAACTGCAAGATCCAAAACAACGTCAGCGTCTACAAAGGGGTAACCCTTGAAGATGGGGTCTTTTGCGGCCCCTCAATGGTCTTCACAAACATCTACAATCCAAGAGCCGAGATCCGCAAAATGGACCAGGTCCGGCCGACCTTGGTCAAAAAAGGCGCGACGCTCGGAGCCAATTGTACTATTATCTGTGGGGTTACCATAGGGCGCTACGCATTTGTCGGTGCTGGGTCAGTTATTACCGAGGATATTCCCGATCACGCAATGATGGTCGGAAATACTGGGCGCCAGATTGGCTGGGCATGCGAGTGCGGTGAACGTCTGAACGAAGACTTTACATGCTCTAAATGCGGCAAAAAGTACAAGAGGAGTAACTGCGGTCTCTCTGCTTTCGTGACATTGTAATATCAAGAGAAGAGAAAGTTGTTGAGGAACGGTAATGTTCGACGTTAAAAACAATTATTATGAGCAGCCGTCATTCTGGAATGAAGACTACAGGGATAATCCAACAGAAAGCCAACGGCTGATAAGCATATGGAAATGCATTCCCCAATGCGTCAATAATATCCTGGATGTCGGATGCGGAGACGGATCTTTTCTTCATTTGGTAGCCGATAAAGCCGATAACTCAAGAAACATCCCACTTCTTGTTGGCATTGATAAGTCTCGGGAAGCCCTAAAGCACGTCAGAACGTCGAAAGCCATAGGAAATGTTGCCGAATTGCCCTTCCAAAATTCAGTGTTCGATTTGGTTACGTGTCTGGAGGTTATGGAACACCTGCCACATTTTGAATTCGAAAAAGCCATTGAGGAAATCAAAAGAGTCAGCAAGAAGTACTTAATTCTTTCCGTACCATATAGAGAAGATCTGAGAATTGCCCAAGTACGTTGCCCTGAATGCTTCTGTGTGTTTAATCCTTGGTTCCACGTGAGGGATTTTGACAAGAATAGACTACGTACATTGTTCGGAAGCGAGTTTAAACTGACAAAGCTCTTTTATGCTGGACCGTGGGAGGAATACTTCGACATAAAGATTTTTTACATCTTTGTATTCATCCGAAATTATCTTGCCAATCAATTTCCAAAAATGCCTGCAACTGCCATCTGCCCTCAGTGCGGGTTCCAGCGGTCAAAACCGTCGGAATGCGTTAACCCTACAACTGGAAATGTTGCTTCAAAGAAGAGCCTTCTTGGCCAAGCCATTGCGCCCTTTGTAAAAAAGAAGAGGAAAAGAAGATGGGTCATAGCGGTTTACCGGAGAATCGATGGGTAAGTTTGCAAGTGATACAATCGTCACTTTTTCCACAAAGGGTATGGATTTTGTGGTGGGTATTGGAGTTTCGATTATTATAGCCCGATACTTAGGCCCGGAAGGAAGAGGAATTTATGTATTGGCGATGCTCCTCCCAACGCTTTTGGCGAGCTTTGGGAATTTTGGCTTAGGACAGGCGGCTGTTTATTATCTCGGACAGAAGAAATATAGTAAACAGGAGGTTTTTGGAAATACTGTTTCTTTTTCACTCATTCTTGGGTGCTTAGCGGTTGCAGTAGGATTAGTGATTGTTGCTTTTTTTGATAAGACGTTCTTCCCCGGGGTAAATAAGACCTATCTATATCTGGCTATAATCTCAATTCCCATTCAATTCTTTGTTGGCCTTGGAAGTTATGCACTTCTAGGATCACAAAGAATTAGAGAATTTAACTATGTCACAATTTGCCAGACGTTTGTTTTCCTCATCCTGCTTTTCGTTTTTGTTGTACAGTTCTCATTTCGAATCGGGGCTGCAATTGTTACAAATATTGCTGGATGGATGGTTGCGTGCTTGTTGCTTCTTGCCATGTTGAAACGTGAGGTTGGTACTTTACATCTGATGTATAGAAGAAATTATTTTAAAGATTCCCTTGATTATGGATGGAAAGTCTATATAGGGAACTTAATCAGTTTTTTCCACTATCGAATTGTGATGTTCTTAATGAATATGTTTGCGAATCCAGCGGCTGTAGGGCACTACTCTATCTCGGTGGCCCTAGCCGAAAAAGTCTGGCTTATTTCCCAATCGGCAGGGATCGTCCTCTTTCCAAAGATCTCGGCGGAAAAGGATAAAGCCACTGCTAGGGAATTCACAGCCTTAGTCTGCCGTGTTAACCTTGTCGTAGTTTCTGTGGCCGCCGTGGCATTAGCTATCGTGGGAAGGTTTATCATTAGGTTTCTTTACTCCGAAGCGTTCTTGAGCTCTGTGACGCCGCTACGGATTCTGTTGTTTGGCTCCGTTAGCATCAGCGGATGGCGAATTTTGGCAAACGATCTCTATGGACGGGGAAGACCTGATGTAAATATCTACATCAACCTGGGATCCCTGGTTCTGAATATTATCTTAAATATCCTGTGGATACCGAAGTATGGGATCATTGGTGGCGCATGGTCTACGTCGATATCGTACACATTTGCTTTCATCGTTACCGCGATAGTGCATAGCAGGATGACAGATGGTTCTTTCTTTGATTTCGTTTGTCCAAGGAAAAGCGATTTGGTTTTGGTTATAAAGCTTGTTACGTCTTTTGTGAGAAGCTAGGTTGAATATCTTGCGGAATGGTGTCAGAACAACATCGTTCGGGTTCGTAGACTTGCTGATATATCTCTATATTTTCCTCATGCCTCTTGAGACGCTCCTCACTGTTGAGTCAGAGGAAATGATCATAATGAATACCATGAAACCATTGGGACTCTTTGTATTTTTCTGCTGGGGCATACGGTTCGTGATGCAAAAGCGAGCCTTCAATATAAAGGAAGTTATATTGCCGCTAGTATTTTCGGTCATAGGATTGTTTTCGGCGTCGTGGGCCGCTTATGACAGTGAGATCTCATTGAGCTTAGCTAGTAATATCGTATCACAGGTAGGCCTTTTCTTCATGATGTACCATTTCTTTAATAATCCTGAGAAGGTGATAAACAGTTACAAGGCATACACCTGTGGAGCGGTGGTAGCCTCCGTAATGACACTTATGGTGTTCTTTCGGGACCCATCTCAGCGCGCTGCTATCTATGGAGCAAACCAGGGAATCTATCCTACAACGATTATTATTGGATTGTTTTTCCTATTGTACTCGGTATCGAATTGCAAGAGGATGTATACGAAGCTGGGCATCGGAATAATGCTAGTAATTGTATACTTGTCAGGAGTTGCAAGTGGTACGCGTAGCTTTTTTTATAGCAGCTTGCTTTTTATGCCGCTTGCCTCGTATAAACTCTTTACGATTGAGAAGGGATGGCAAATCGGAAGAAAAGCCTTTGGGAAGATTTTTCTTTTAATAGGCGTTTTAGCATTAAGTGGGGCTCTGATAAATCCTATTGTTGGGAAGTCGGCATTAATCCGGGAAAGATATATGGCAGCGTTTCAGAGCAGGGGATTTCAGGATAGATTATTCGCTATAGAGAATACATACTTGGCACTTTTGCACAATCCTTTATTGGGAGTTGGATTGGGAAATTATCCTTATTTTCTTTATTCGAAGAAGTTTGCATATATGGAATCGCATAATGTGTTTGTCACCATTCTGCAGGAGCTAGGAATCATTGGATTTCTGGTATTTTTGGGTTTTTACTATAGGATATTTAAAAAAAGTTTAAACTTATATAGTAACCTGAGAGCCGACAATAAATTCATGCTCGTAACGGTCTTCAGCTTCTTGATGGTTACGGTCAGCGCTTTTTCGGAACCTATTCTGAAACTGAAATGTTTATGGCTGATTTTGGCACAGGTTTTAGCGCTCAATTCCCTTGGAGGAAGACGTATTTATCCCCATGGGTGGTTAGACTTGCCGAAAGGCAATAGAGATGCCTACCAAATGAAACCAAATAGAGAAATCTGTTAATTAGGCGCTTCGCGACGAACTATTTACACGAGAGTGATTGATTTCAGAATTCTGACTAAGGAGGAGTCATGAACTTTACCATCGGCTTCGAGAAAGAGGACAAAGTGAAGATTTATCAACTTTGGGACGAGATATTCCTTAAGAACCAATGGTCGGAGGAAAGATTCACGCAATTATTTGAGGAAAAATGGGCATCTTACACCGGGATTGGGTCTGTGACCTTTTCAAGTTGGGGAGGGGCGGCATTAGCGGCATTGGAATTCTTTAGTATCAAAGGGAAAACGGTTCTTTGTCCCTCGAATACATTTATGGCAACGCCACTGAGCGTAATGAAGGCCGGCGGAAATGTTGAGTTCGTTGACTGTAATAAGAACGACCTCTGTATGTCATACGACGACCTCAAAGACAAAGTGGAAAAATATCATCCTGCGGCTGTGTGGGTAGTTCACATTGGAGGACATATCGCATTTCAAATAGGGGAAATTGCAGCTCTGTGCCGGGAGAGAGGCATTGTTCTGTTGGAAGATTGCGCCCACGCGCACGGAGCAAAGTGGGATAAAATGGCGGCTGGCTCATGGGGGGATGCGGGTGTTTACTCATTCTATGCTACAAAAACAATATCCACTGGTGAGGGAGGAATGTTGTGCAGTCGAAATAAAGATTTGCTTGATTTTGCCAGAAAATATAGAAATTATGGCAAATTTGATTATAAAATTGAGGGCCTAAACTATCGAATGAACGAATTTACAGCAGCCATTGGTTGCGTCCAGGTTGATCGTTTGAATGATATTGTAAGCTGGAAAAATGAGTATGCTGAGAAGCACTTGCACGCGAAATTCTCCAACAGGATCAAATTTCCTAATAATATGATTTCGGGCTATTATAAATACATTGTTTTTGATTCTATTGAGAAAAGTACCGGAAAAGTCTACGATCAACCTTGTCATAACATTATGAATAGGGGCTACGAATTGCCGAACACGAGTTGGGTAGCGAGGAATCACTGGTGTGTTCCTCTTTATTATAAGGGGGTCTAAGTCAAAGGTGGCCGAATAGAGCGATTTTGAACAAGCTATCTCGGGTCTGGACTGTGCAAGGAGGTATCCTTTAATGAAAACTGCGGTTATTGGAGGGAGCGGGTTTATCGGATCACATGTGGTTGATAAGCTTTTAGACGCAGGTCATGAAGTGACCGTCTATGACATCATGAGGCCTCATCGTAATGATGTGAGGCATATCTTCCTCGATTTGTTTGATTTCCATAAGGTTGTTGTCGCACTGGCAGGAAATTACGATGCGATCTATTTGTTAGCGGCAATATCGAATGTGAATGATGTTCATAAGAATCCCTTGGAAACTGCAATTGTCAACATTCAAGGAACTGTGAATGTCTTAGAGGCGGTTAGAAGATATGGGGGAAGGCTCATTTTTGCCAGCACGGTATGGGTCTACATGTTAGCGGAGAACGAGCGCGTCGATGAAAATTCGCCGCTTCTTGTGCAGAACGTGAATCACCCTTACACTGCTTCAAAGATCGCTTCCGAACTTTACATCCAAAGTTATCAAAAACTCTATGGAATCGAATACACCATATTAAGATATGGTATTCCGTATGGTCCCCGTGGCAGAGAAGGTACCGTTATTACGAATTTTATAAGGCGTGCTATTGCTGGGGAACCTCTTATCATAACCGGGGATGGCAGTCAGTACCGTTGTTTCATCTATGTTGAGGATCTCGCTGACGGAAATGTCGCCGCACTCAAAAGCCAGGCCCGAAATAACATTTATAATTTAGAAGGAATGCGGCCGATTACTATTAGTGAGATTGCCGAAACGGTTAGAAAATTTGTCCCTGGAACAAAGATAGAATATAAAGAAGCGAGGCCGGGCGATTTTCGTGGAAGAATTGCATCTAATGATAAGGCCAGAACAGAATTGGGCTGGGATGCAAAAGTTGATCTGGAGGAAGGTGTCAAGAAATACATTGACTGGTTCAAGTGATCGAAACGTAGATGATGGCTATAGCTTACTGATGGGAATTGAATAGGTGAGAAGAAGAAGTATACGCGGAAGCTCTCATATGTTTGCGTTGATTTTGGCTTCAGTGGTTCTAATTTTTGGGGTCTTGTACCCTTATCCGGGCTTGTCGATCGACCCAGCTGCAGTGAGTACGATTGAAAAAGAATCAGATCAAACGTGTATATCGGTAGTGGCCCCAGAAAAAGTAGCCTTCAACTGGCCGCCACCACCTCGTGAGACTGAAAATGATTATTTTATAATTGCTGAAAACGGACAAGCCAGATCCTGTATCGTGGTTCCTGTGAATTTAAAGAGTGAAGAACACAATGCAGCGCAGATGGTGCAGATCTACTTGGAATTGGTGACGGGGGCGAAATTTGTTCGATTTAAAGAGAACGAGAAGATGCCGAGTGACCTGGCACGCATCCATGTAGGGGAGACTGAAAAAGCAAAACAGGTGGCTTTCGCATTGCCACCGGTAAACTACGGAGGTATTAAGCTTCCCAATATCAACGGTTATATTGTGAAGACACTTGACTCCAAAAATCTGATTTTGCTCGGGGCAACGCCGAGGGCGACAATTTTCGCAGTAGTCGGGCTTTTGAAACGTTATGCAGGGGTGCGGCGTTATTGGCCTGGTGAACCCGGTGGGATAGGCGATGTAGTGCTGCATCGACCTGAACTAAAACTTCCGCGCATGGAGTGGCATGATTGGCCTTATTTTATCAGTACCGCTATGTTTGGCCTTGATAATCGTGGTCCGCAAAGCGAAATCGGTAAAAAGGTGCGGTTGGCAGATTTTTGGCGCATGCATCAAACCATTCAGTCTAATGAAAGCTATTACCGGCTTATGGAGGCACGCGAGCATGCTGATCAAGTTGAGCTTTTTCCGCTGTTACAAAGCAAGCGATTCGTGCCAAAATATGAGCCGAATAGACCAGACCCACATGGTTGGCAGCCATGCGTTTCTAACCCAAGGGTGGCGGAAATCATGGCTGAATCTATTAAAAACAATTTTCGCCAAGATCCATTATTGATTGGCGAGGCGCTTTCAGTCAATGATGGCTGGGGCGATTGCAGATGTTCGGAATGTTCTGCCATGGATCAGCCTGGTACTGATATAAATAACCGAATAGGCCTATGTGATCGGTACATAAAATTTGACAATCGGGTTGCTGATCTCGTTGAGAAGGACTTCCCCGAAAGAGTGCTTGCCTTTCTTGCTTATGGTTCAATGAGCAGCCCCCCTAGAGCAGTAAGCCTCCATCGAATGCTATTGCCGGTTCTATGTATGAATCAAGGGAACTCCTATGCCATGTGGGACCGGTGGAGTAAGTCGGGTGCCAAGCTAATGGGGATGTATCAATATCGAGACGGAGCGGGCTTTGTTTTGCCAAAGATCAATATGCACCATACTGCAAAACAATTACGATATTTTGTTGGTAGCGGAAAGGCATGTCTTCTTTATCATCCTATCACTTGTATCTATCCGCTTGATGGTATGGTTGGATATATTCAGGCAGAGATGACATGGGATCCTCGAATCAATGAAGATGATCTTCTATCCGAATATTATGATAAGTTCTATCAAAAGGCCGCTAAGCCAATGAAATCTTTTTATGAAACGCTTGAGGCGGCGCACGAGGAATGGCTTAACAGGGTTGGGTATCCGCATCCTTACGGCAAGGATATACCTCCCAATACTGGAATTCATTCCCAATCACAGTTTGAGGTACTTCCAAAAGCGTCAGCATTGAAAGCACAAGAATACCTTAAAGCGGCCCTTAAGGCAGCTGAAAATGATAATTTGGTACGTGCGCGCGTGCAACTGGTCAAGACAATATTTGATTTCGTAGTACTTGGCACGATGGAGTATTGGGCCGGGAAGCGCGTGCAGAATAATCCTGCAAGAAATATGGAGGATGCTGAAAGGGCACTGACCGATGCCCGCGAGGCTATTGATAATGGACTCAGATTTTCAGCCTATAAAGTTCGGGTAATGGAAAAAGTTCCAATTAAGGTCTATGCTGACCATGCATTGCCTGGATCTGATTTTGACCGCTTCTATAATGATATCCAAGCTGGTTCGGTTCACCCCATGACATTCGGTTCGATCTGCAGGGGTTTTCGTACTGTAAGTGCCTTTCTCCGTGCATCACTTGGACCTGAAAAGGCGGCAGTATGGTGGAAAGACCAACAACGGGCAGAGACCCGCCCGTTTCTAAAAACCCTGATCAATCTTGCGATTTCCATGGCGAGGGGTGACACATTGGACAATCTGGTGGAAGATCCAAGTTTTGAATTAAGAGGTGAGGATAGTACTCCAAAGACGCAAGTAAGTGTGGTCAAGAATGGGATTGCTCGTGAAGCGCAGATACAGCAGAGATTACAGGTGGGAGGCTCGCTGTACAACTGTTCATTCTCTAAAGAGGAAGTCCATTCTGGCAAATATTCAGTAGTTTTTTGGGATAGTCAAAGCGGCTGGATAGGGGAAAAGGTTTATCCCAAGGAAGGGGAAGTCTTGCGAATATCGGTGTGGGTGAAGCAGATTGGCAATATGAATGGTTTCTTGGAGGTTTCGGCTCGTAATGATCTTGGCAAAATTACAGAAATTGTTGAACCTGTTCAAAATAAGTCTGGATGGCAACAGGTGGAAGTCTTTTTTCCCGTTCCTGCTGGCACAACATATGTTTTTCCTGCTCTCGTTATAAGAGAGCAGTCCCCAGAGGCAAAGGCGTGGGTTGATGATTTTTTTGTCTATAAATATGGTGATTTTTCCTACCACCACATCCATCCAGGCACGCAATAGGATCAACAAAGGTAAGAGGGTGCCCGTTATTTAGTTGTATGATGATAACTATACGTCGAGGAAGTTAGAAGTTGAATATTCTGCACTTGTCTTACCATAATGTTTTTGATTTAGGGTATGGGAAAGGCCGACAATCCACTTATCGTCTTTTAAAAGGGCTGATTCAAAGAGGGCACCGGGTCTGGTTTCTAACCGGCTCAAGGACTTTTATTGGCGATGACATCAAGCTCAAGAATGAAGGGATAGGTATGATTCGTTTGGGTCTTCCCGACTTCGTTGTTGAAAAAAGGTTTCTGTGGAGAATTTCC
>Ga0194110_10008036_pt1 | contig 12039 bp, 7 predicted proteins | sample TA2Kig1200mmetaG_FD_146192 | JGI IMG/M metagenome (GOLD analysis project Ga0194110, IMG submission 146192) | Freshwater microbial communities from Lake Tanganyika, Tanzania - TA2015032 Kigoma Deep Cast 1200m | ecosystem: Environmental > Aquatic > Freshwater > Lake | place: Tanzania: Lake... | reverse complement strand
GACTACGCCGACACCAACAGTAGTGACAGCCACGCCGACTCCCACCCCCAGCCGCGCGGCCGATCTTTTGAGCGAGCGTTCCCTGGTGCAGTGCCGCCATCCGGGCGAGGCGGAGAAAGAGCTGCCCGTCGGCCAGCACGAGCCAGTGGGTACCGGCGACGAGATCAACACCGACCAAACCGGCCGGGGCATCCTGACCTTTGCTGACTTCTTGCGGGTGGAAATCTTTCGCCAGACAGGACTCCAGGTGAGGGCCGCGCCCGACCCCGATGCCCCTCCCATCGTGAAGCTCTATCTCGCCCTGGGGACGACGCTGCAGGAGTTGCACAAGCGAGCGGGGGAGCGGGTAGTCGTCACCACCGAGACCGATTGGGCGACGATCACGAGTGTAGCCACCAAATATCTGATCTCCGTGGACGAAGATGGCGTCACCTCGGTGGTGGTGTACGAGGGAGAAGCGCGGGTGGTGGCCCAGCAGCGAGCCGTAACCCTTCAGCCTGGCCAGGCAACCTATGTGAAACCTCGTGAGGCGCCCCGGCCTCCCAGTGACGTTGAGATGGGGGCGGTGGACGACTGGGTGAGTGCAGTACGCAAGCCTGAGGAGGTGGGGTCTATCAAGCCAGTTATCTTCCCCTCGGTAGATGCCCTAATCCCCACCGACACGCCCACAGCGACTCGAACGCCGACCCGCACTCTCACACCCACCCCCACGATAACGCCAACCCCCAGGCCAGCCAATGTGCGTTTGACGTCTGACCTGAAGCTCTCCAACCTCAGCCCATTTGTTAGAGAGAAGGTAGATGCGACTTTTGGGGTGCGTAACCACGGAGAGCAGACCTTCACTGCCAGGTACTTCGGCGTCAAGGGCCGAGGCCCTGGTGATTCCGTACAGGACTTCCCCATGATAGAGGACTTCTCCCTGGTTTCTGGAGCTGAGTACACCTATTCCCATGACAGGAATTTCACCGCCCCCGGCGAGTACTGGTTCACGCCGTGCTATAGCCCGGATGGCGTCAACTGGCTCGATATAGCCTGGCCCGATGATCGGGTTAGCTATGTATACACCACCGTCGTCCCAGACTACCGGCCGGTACTGGAGGGGGTATACGTGGAGCCGACAACCATCTATCAGGGCGGGGAGTTCAGGATAAAAACGATTGCTAGCGACGACGTCGGCCTGGAGTCCATAAGGTGGCGGATGGAGGGCACAGGGGATGCGTACCTTGATGAGGGAGACGAGGCCAATTGTGGCGGGATAACGTGGTGTGAGCTAAACTGGAGCCTGAAATGGGAAGGCAAGGATGGCAAGTTCACCATCTACGCTCAGGCCCGCGATACCGCCGATCAGCTATCCCGTATAGGGAGCACATCCATAACCGTACTGCCCGTAGCAACATTCTCTCTTTCGATCGGTGGTGGGCCTTTCAATAACAAGTCGGTGCAAAAGGCAGTGGGATTAGCTATCAAATGGACCGCGCTCCGAGACAAAGTAGGGGGAGCAGTGTTGGTGGACTTCCTGTCGGGAGAGACTCTGGCTGGTCCCACCGAACCGGCATACGATCCGGCGCGGGCCAAGGAACTGATGGCCGGAGCCGGCTACTACAAATTCGACACCAAGCTGCTGTTTAACCCGAATGACGAGTTGGCTGTTGATCTGGCTGAGTTGGTGACCAGTTATCTTTACGTGGTGGACATCTACGCCAAGTACCTTTGGGTTGCCCCGGCCGATGCTCGCACTCACTTTGCTGATATGACTTCTGCTGGTGAAAGCGGTTTGCTCATCGAGCGACGATAACCTGGTAAAATTGCAGGAGGTGAATCATGACTGGCAAACGTATGGTGCAAGTTATTTGTCTGGTGTCGTTGGCGCTGGCTGTGGCAGGATGTCAGCAAATCGAGTTGATTCCCACAGATACACCGATGCCCACCGATACGCCCACCGCCGCGCCGACCCCGACCAGCACGCCTACAGCGACTCCGATGCCCACCCGCACTCCGACATCCACCCCCACAGCGACGCCGACCCATACCCCCACCCACACTCCGACCACCACGCCCACTCCCAGGCCAGCGGACGTGCGCCTGGTCTCTGATCTGCGGATCTCCCACCACAGCCCACGGGTGGGGGAGATGGTGTATGCCACTTTTGAAGTGCGCAACTCTGGGGAGCAAACCTTCACCGCCAAGAAGTTCGGCGTCAAGGGCCGAGGTCCCGATGATTCCATCCAGGATTTCTACATGGATGATCCCCCAACACTGCCTCCTGGAGGGGAGTACACTTATACCAGCAAGAGGACCTTTTCCAAAGCGGGGCGCCATTGGTTCACACCGTACTACAGCCCGGATGGTGTCAACTGGCTTGGTATACCGGCCGATGGCTACATTGACCGTGTGGAAATCACCGTCCTCCCAGATAACCCGCCGAAGGTGCACATATCCGTAGAGCCGTCAACGATCTACCAGGGGGCTGCGGTGAAGATAGAGATGGCGGCCAGCGACGATTTCGGCTTGCAGTTCGTTCGATGGTGGAGCCAGGACACAGGGGATGGGTACTTTGACCTTGGGGGCAGGTTTGATTGTGGGGGAAGAACATCGTACGACAAGAGCTGGACCCGGCCCTGGGCAGGCAAGGCTGGCCAGTTCACCATCTACGTTGAGGCTCAAGATACGGCTGGCCAGTTATCCCGCAGCAGCACAACCCTCACGGTACTGCTTAAAGTTACAGCGCGGTTTTCCCTTTCGATTGGTGGTGAGCCCTTCACCGACAAGTGGGTACAGGATGCCCTGGGATTCGGCATAGATTGGGCCGCCCTCCGAGAGGAAACAGGCGAGGTGGTGCTGGTGGACTTCTCGTCGGGAGAGACCCTGGCTGGTCCCACCAAACCGGCCTACGACTCGACCCTGGCCAGGAGGCTTCTGGCTGAAGCTGGCCATAGCCGCTTGGACACAGTGCTGCTGTATGATTCAGGCGATGAATTGGCCACGAAACTGGCCAGAGAGATCGCCGACTACCTTCAGGCGATCAATATCCGCACTCAGCGCATCGGGGTGGATCCAGCCTACGCTCGCACCACCCTGGCCGATAGGATTGCTGGCGGGACAAACGGTTTGCTGATCGAGCGGCGCTGATAGTGAGGAGCCAAATGGAGAACGACAATGCAGATTCCCCTCGAACTGATTGAACAGACCAGGAAGGGTAACGTGGTCCTGTTCTGCGGGGCGGGCATATCCATGGGCCCAGGAGGGCTGCCCAGTGGCTGGCAGTTGACCCAGGAACTGGCCGAGCGAGCCGGATTGGGGGACGTGAGCGGGATGGGGCTGCCCAAGGTGGCCCAGGATTACGAGTCGAAGCTGGGCTACCAGAGCCTCGTTCAATACGTGATCAGCCGCATTGACGACCCAAAGTACTCGCCCCTGCGCACCCACCAGCTCATCGCCGCCTTGCCCTTCAACAAGGTCATCACCACCAACTGGGACAACCTGCTGGAAGAAGCCCTGCGGCAGGCTCACCAGCCCTTCGTCAAGGTGGTCCGCGACCCCGACATCGCCTTCGCTGACGAGGAGAAGGTGCTGCTCATCAAGCTGCACGGCTCCATCGAGCAGAAGGACACCATCGTCGTCACCGGCGACGATTACTACGACGTCTTCTATCGCCTGCCTGAGATCGCCAAGGTAATCGGTGCCTACTTCGCCACCAGGACCATCCTCTTCCTGGGCTTTGGCCTGGCCGACGAGGATTTCAGGCGACTCTACCACGAAGTGGTGCGCCACCTCGGTCGCCACAAGCGCCGCGCCTACGCCGTGCAGCTCCGACCCCGCGAGCTGGACGTCAAATACTGGGAGCAGAAAAACGTCCAGGTGATTGACGCTGATGCGACGGAGTTCTTGGAAGCAGTCGAAGAGCGATTGCAAATGTAGCTCCAGTGGCACAGGTTGGCCGTGAAACGTTAACCGTGAAACGTGAAACGTCAAACGTGAAACGTCAACCGTCAACCGTGAGATTTGCGGATCACGTTTTAGTTTGAGGATAGGAGGACGATGGACACTCGACCCATTATTGCCATTACCATGGGAGACGCCGCTGGAGTGGGGCCGGAGATCGTGGTGAAGGCTCTGGCCCTTGAGGAGATGTATGCCCTCTGCCGACCGCTGGTGGTGGGAGACGCGGGCGTCCTGGCCCGAGTTAGCCAGGTGCTGGGACTGGGGGTGGACTTACACCCCGTCGCCGACGTAGGTGGCGGCCGCTTCGAGCCGGGAAACATTGATGTGCTGGACCTGGCCAACGTTGACCTCGCCAGGCTTAAGGTGGGGGAGGTTTGCGCCATGGCTGGCCAGGCGGCGGTGGAATACGTGCTCAAAGCGGGCGAGCTGGCCCTGGCCGGCGAAGTCCAGGGCATAGCCACTGGCCCCCTCAACAAAGAGGCCATGCAGTTGGGCGGCTACGACTACATCGGCCACACCGAGATCATGGCCGACCTGGCCGGCGCGCCCCGCTGCACAACTATGCTCGTCACTGGCTCCTTGCGGGTGGTCCACGTCACCCGCCACCTCCCCCTGCGCCAGGTGGCCGATTTTATCACCAGGGAGCGGGTGCTGGAGACCATCCAGCTCACCGCTGAGGGCCTGCCCACGATGGGTGTCGTCGAGCCGCGCCTGGGCGTGGCTGCCCTGAACCCCCACGGTGGGGAGGGCGGCCTCCTGGGCCGCGAGGAGATCGAAGTGATCGCGCCGGCGGTGGAGGCGGCCCAGGCCCTGGGGATTGACGCCACAGGGCCGTACCCAGCGGACTCCATCTTCTTCCGAGCCATCGCTGGAGAGTTTGACGCTGTGGTGGCCATGTACCACGACCAGGGGCACATCCCGGTGAAGACCCACGGCTTCGAAAGCAGCGTGACGGTGACCCTGGGATTGCCCATCGTGCGCACCTCGGTGGATCACGGAACGGCTTTCGACATCGCCTGGCAGGGCCTGGCCAGCCCGCAGAGCCTCGTCGAGGCCATCAAGCTGGCGGCGGAGATGGCTAGGAGCGGGTGTGTCATTGCGAGTTTTCCATGACGCATCGCGCCATCCGTAGGGGACAGAAACCACCGCCCATCCTGTCATTGCGAAGGCGCGGGGTTTGCGCCTGAAGCAATCTCCAGCTTGCGACGTAGGGGATTGCTTCGCTTCGCTCGCAATGACAGGTGGAAGTTTCTGGGTAGCGAAGCGAAGCAATCTCCTACCAGGTTGGGGATTGCTTCGTCGCTATACTTCTCGCAATGACAGCCTGAACAGTTGCCGATGACCTACCCAGGCTATTTGCACCAGGGCTTCGAGCCTTTTGACCCTATCGCGCTGGCTCGGTTGACGGAGGCCAAGGTCGGCCGAGGTCTCTCCCGCAAGTACACCGACTTCTACTGCGTCGGCGTCTACGGGGGCATCTCCACCGGCTATACCATTGGCTGTTGCCTGCACGGTATCCCCCTGGGCCACGACGATAGCTACGCTCAAGAGCTGGCCGGATATCGTGACGTTTACCTGCGGGTCTCGTTGAAAGCAGGCACGGCGGAGGGGTTTCAGGAGGGGGATCTTTTGATCTAGTGCACTTGACAGAACTGGATATTTATAGTATTATGTTAGCGGGTAGTTGCTCCCTATCGTGTTGGCGGCGTCTTCGATGGCTGCCTGAGCTCCAGGCCATTCTTCAGAACAGGAGGTCAAGATGAAAATCGTGTTAACCAAAGTTCTAATCGTAGCCTTGCTGATGTCCCAGCTCGTGGTGGGCATCGGCGTGGCTGAAGCAGCGCAATCCTCGTGCACTTATTATACCGTGCGCTGGGGCGATACCCTCTACTCCATCGCCCGTAGCCACGGCACCACGGTGCAGGCCATCGCCCAGGCCAGCGGGATTGCCAACCCCGCTCTTATCCGTGTCGGCCAGGTGTTGTGCATTCCCGCCGGGCCGGCCCCGCCTCCTCCCTCCGGCCCCTACTACACCGTGCAGCGGGGCGATACTCTTTACTCCATCGCCCGCCGCTACGGCACCACGGTACAGGCCATCGCCCAGGCCAATGGCATCGTCAATCCGGCCTTCATTCGCGTCGGCCAGGTGCTATTGATCCCCACTTTGCCGCCCACGCCACCGCCGCCCTCTCCGGTTCCCGTCTACTACACCGTGCAGCGGGGTGATACCCTTTACTCCATCGCCCGTCGCTTCGGCACCACAGTTTGGGCCATCGTGGTGGCCAATAACATCTCCAACCCGTCCCTCATCTACCGTGGCCAGGTGCTGCTTATCCCAGGGCCGGGCCCTGTCCCGCCTGCGCCTACGCCTACCCCAGGGCCAACTCCCACGCCGGGACCAACTCCTACGCCAATGCCCCCCACGCCAACGGGCTTTGGCTACGGTATTCAGGCCCACATGATCGGCCAAGACCATGCCCGGATCGTCAGCACGGTCAAGAACATGGGCCTTGGCTGGATCAAGCACCAGATCGTCTGGAAGGACTTTGAGACATCCAAGGGAAACATCAACTGGAGCAACATTGACGCCTTGGTCAACAGTTGCCACGCTGCGGGCCTCAAGGTCCTCCTCAGCGTGGTCAAGGCCCCGGCCTGGGCGCGGGGTGTTAATGCCGACCTGACGGTGGACGGGCCACCAGCTAACCCGCAGGACCTGGCCAACTTCATGGGAGCTATGGCCGAGCGCTACCGGGGTAAGGTTCAGGCTTACGAGGTCTGGAACGAGCAGAACCTGCACCACGAATGGGGCAATGAGGCCCTGGATGCCAATCGCTACGTTCAGCTCCTGGCGGCGGCTTATCGGGCCATCAAGGCCAAGGACCCCGGCGCCATCGTGGTCAGCGGTGGCCTGACCCCTTGCGGGGACAACCCTCCCCTGGCCGTTGATGACCTCGTTTACCTGGAGCGGATGTACCAGGCGGGCCTGAAGAATTACTGCGATGCGGTGGGAGTGCATCCCAGCGGCTACAACGTCCCTCCCGATGCCGATTGGCGAACGTGGAGCGATCCCACGGCTGTCTTCCGCGGCCCTTCTGACAACCGTCACCATAGCTGGGTCTTCCGGGGCACCATGGAGGGTTCGCGCAACATCATGGTCCGATATGGCGATAGTGGCAAGAGGCTCTGGCCCACGGAGTTCGGCTGGGCCTCGGTGGAGGGGCTAGGTGTGTCGCCGGCGCCTGGCTACGAGTACGCCGCCGACAACACCGCATTGGAGCAGGCCCGTTACATCGTCAGGGCTTTCGAGATGGGCAAGAGCTGGGGTTGGGTGGGGCCGATGTTCCTCTGGAACCTCAACTACGGCCCAGTGGCTGGCGCCCATGACGAGAAGGCTGCCTTCGGCATCGTGCATCCGGACTGGACTCCCCGGCTGGCTCTGGCGGCCATCCACGACATGCCCAAGTAAGCAAGGGAGCAAGGAGCAGGGAGCAAGGGAGTCTGCGCCCTTGCTCCTAAGAAGCATCCCCGGATATTCGAGGACTAAAAAAAGGAGGTATGAAGAAGATGAAAAGCAAGTTAGGTAAGGCCTTTATTTTGGGGCTGCTGGTGATGCAGTTAGTGCTCGCGACTGGAAGCGTCGCCCAAGCCCTATCCCCAGGCGTCTACTACACCGTGCAACGGGGCGACACCCTCTACTCCATCGCCCGCCGCTACGGCACCACGGTCACGGCCATCGCCCAGGTCAATGGCATCCTCAATCCGGCCTACATTCGCGTCGGCCAGGTGCTGTTGATCCCCACCGGGCCGGCCGCGCCACCGCCTCCCCTGACGGGTGGCTACTACACCGTGCAGCGAGGTGACAACCTGTACCGCATCGCCCTGCGCTTCGGCACGACCTGCCAGGCCATCGCCGCCGCCAACAACCTCTGGAATCCAAATTACATCTACGTTGGACAGAGGCTGCTCATCCCTGGCTACGCTCCTCCGCCGCCGCCTCCTCCCCCCGTGCCGACGGTGAAGCCAACGGTGAGGCCGACGGCTACCCCTACGCCTACCCCCACCCCCAGGGTAGCCGTCTGCCCTCCCTGGGCTCAAATAACCGAGCCCACCGTGAACGCCAAGCTCGATGGGGCCGGAATCACCTTTATAAGGGGGACGGCCACCATTGACAACTTCTGGTACTATAAGCTGGAGTTCGGCGTTGGTGAGTGGCCCACTCAATGGTCCCTCATCGAAGAGCTCCACTATGCACCGGTGGTCAGTGGCTACCTGGGCGACTGGAAAACCGGCGCTTTGGCTGAGGGGGTGTATCAACTGCGCCTGGTGGTGGTGGATAAGACCGGGAACTATCCGCAGCCCTGCCAGGTACAGGTGATCGTCGAGCGGTAGGGAGCCAGGTGTGAGCTCCCGTGCCCCATCAGTACGTCTGAGAGGGTGGCCTTCAGCATACTGCATCCCAATTGTGAACCTCGGCCAGCCCGCGCCGCCGTGCGTGACGTGCCCTTTCGTGACGACAGGCGGGGAGCACGGGGTAAAGCCGTGCCCCCCGCCGCCAGCGGATAACCCTGCCTTTGTGGGCGTGGTTCAACGCACCCTTGGGATTGGCCCGAAGGGCGTATTTGCGTCCCTGGTGGTTGATCACGCCAACGAAGCCAACGCCGCCACCGATGCGACGCCAGCCAAGGCCGTGCTCTTGCGCGCTCTGAGGCTGGCGTTTTTATGCGCAGGTGACCAGAATGGGGAAAAGCAGAATGGCTGTATCCTACGCAGAAGCCAAAATTGAGGTCGAGAGACTGGTAGAGCGCTTCGCCAGGCTGAGCGCCCGTAACCGCAGGCGATACAACGAGCCCGCCACCCGGCAGGAGTTCGTTCTGCCCCTTTTCCGGGCCCTGGGCTGGAACGTCGAGGACACCCGCGAGGTCAGTCCAGAGGAGAGGGTGTCGCGGGGCTTCGTGGACTTTGCCTTCCGCCTGGGCGGCATCCCTCGCTTCTTCCTGGAGACCAAGAAAATCCCCGAAAACCTGGAAGACCCTCGCTGGGCACAGCAGGCCATCAACTACGCCTGGCTCAAAGGCGTTACCTGGGCCGTCCTCACCGACTTCGAGGGGCTCAAGGTGTTCAACGCCGAGTGGCAGGAGACCGTCCCCGCCCGCGCCATCTTCAAGGACCTCTGTTGGGACGAGTATCTGGCTCGCTTCGACGATCTGTGGCTGCTGTCGCGTCCCGCAATGGAAGAGGGAGCGCTCGACCGGGCGGCTGAGGCCGTGGGCCGGAAGGTGAAGAAGACGCCGGTGAACCGTCAGCTCTTCGCCGACCTGACCGGGTGGCGGCGCGAGCTTTTCCGCCACCTGCGCCCCTACAACCCTCAGTGGTCCATCGAGCAGATTGACCAGGCGGTGCAGCGCATCCTCGACCGGCTGATCTTCATTCGCACCTGTGAGGACCGCGAGATCGAGCCTCCCCACCTGCGGCCGCTGTTGCGCCAGTGGCACGATCAGAGCCGCAGGGGAGACCTGGTGGCGGAGCTCAACCAGTTGTTCCGCCAATTCGACGCCACCTACGATACCCACCTCTTCGTCCCCCACTTTTGCGAGGAGTTGAAGAGCGAGCCTGCTCCCTTTGAGATGGTCGTCAGGGGCTTGCACGATGTGCCCGGCGGCTACGGCTTCTACGACTTCAACGCCATTGACGCCGACGTGCTGGGCACCATCTACGAGCAATACCTGGGCCACCGCGCGCAGGACCCGGAGGGCAAGCAGGTGGTTGACAAGCGGGCCAAGCGCAAGGCCCAGGGCATCTATTACACCCCGCAGTTCGTGGTGCGCTACATCGTGGGGCAGACGTTGAGCCGTCTGCTGGAGGAGCGGGACTACGAGCAGGCCCGCCAAGTGAAAGTGCTCGACCCTGCCTGTGGCTCCGGCTCCTTCCTCATCGAAGCCTTCGACGTGCTGGACCGCTACCTGGCCGGGGTGCGGGGGCAAGCTACTTCCCTCTCCCGATCTGTGGGAGAGGGGCCGGGGGTGAGGGCCGCCGGAGATATCCACGACTTCGCCCGCCGCATGGAGATCCTGACCGGCAACCTGTACGGAGTGGACCTGGACGCCCAGGCGGTGGAGATTGCCCGCCTGAACCTGTTGCTCAAGGCCGTGAACCAGCGCGGCGAGTTGCCCAGGCTGGACAACATCCGTCAGGGCAACAGCCTGATCAGCGGCACGTCCGCAGAACTGGAGGCCGCCTTCGGCCCCCACTGGCGCGACAAACGCCCCTTCAACTGGGAGGAACAGTTCCCCAGGATCATGGAACGGGGTGGGTTTGACGTGATCGTGGGCAATCCGCCGTACATCCGCATCCAGACCTTGCCCAAGGACGACGCCGCCTGGTACGGCGACCGCTACCAGTCAGCAGGCGGCAGCTACGACATCTACGTGCTGTTCGTGGAGCGGGCGCTGCAACTGTTGCGTCCCGGTGGGGTAATGGGCTTCATCTTGCCCAATAAGTTCACAACAGCAACTTATGGGAAAAAGCTCCGTAAGCTCTTGGCGGATCACAAGACCGTGATGCGCTTTGTGAACTTCAAACACGGTCAGGTTTTCGAAGGAAGCACCACGTATACCTGCCTGTTGTTCCTACAGAAAGAAGCTACAGAGACCTTCTGGTACGGTGAAGTGAGAGATGTGGAGGAAGTGAAAGAGACAGGGCATTTGGAAGATAAAGGCATTGAGTGGGCAGAGATCAAGACTGAGCGGATGACTGATGAGCCCTGGGTCTTGTCGGCTGGCCCGGCCTATCAGTTAATGGAGAAGCTGAACACCTTTCCCAAGTTAAAGGAGGTGGCCGAAAATATCTTTGTAGGTCTGCAAACTAGCGCCGACGCGGTCTATCATTTGGAAGATCATGGCGAGGCTGAGGGTGGCAAGCGTCGGCTATACTCTAAGGCTCTCGACGAAATCGTGGTGCTTGAGGACGCATTCATTCACCCACTCATCAGCGGCGTGGATGTGAAGAGGTATCGAGTTCCAGCAAGACAGCAATATATTCTGTTCCCCTACATTGTGACCAACCACCAGGCTGAGTTAGTCAGAGAGCAACAGTTGGCAGATATGGCCCTATTAACGCATGCCTACCTTCTCAGAAACAAAACCCTATTAGAGAGCCGAGAACGCGAGCGGTTCAAAGACGAGTTCTGGTACAGGTTTGGTAGAACGCAGAATCTGGGTATTCAGGAGCAACCCAAGATTTGTGTTCCCCGCCTTGTACGCAGTATTCAAGCCTTCTATGACGAGGCTGGCGAATACTACCTGGACAATGTGGACGTCGGCGGTGTCACGCTTCGAACTCACAACCGAGAGACATATCTGTACGTTATTGCTCTGCTCAATAGCAGACTTTTGACTTTCTATCTCCAGTGCATTAGTACGCCTTTTCGTGGTGGGTTCTACTCCTGCAACCGACAGTATCTTGAAATGCTCCCTATCCGCCGCATCAACTTCGACGACCCGTCGGACGTGGCGCGGCATGACAGGATGGTGGAGATGGTGGAGGAGATGCTGCGGCTGCAAAAGGAGCACGCCCAGGCCGAGGCGCTGAAAGAAGACCGCCGCCATGACCTGGCACGCCGTATTGAGCGGCTTGATGCGGAGATTGACGCGCTGGTGTATGAGTTGTATGGGTTGACGGAGGAGGAGATTGGGGTGGTGGAGGGTTTGGATCGCGAATGACACGAAAGGGGACGAAAGACGTGAAAGCGTTTCGTGAGTTTCGTGGTCTTTCGCTCGTTTCGTGATCCAAAGCTCCGCTGCGCAGATTGAGACGCTTTGACTTCTTGCCAAGATAGCCGATTTGTAGTATACTATGACCTGGAAAACCGAATACCGACCGGTAGAGGTGACCTAGGCCGAAAGGCCAGGCTGAAAAGGGGAAGTCCGGTGTGAGTCCGGCGCTGTCCCGCAACTGTAACCTGGCCAATCCCGAATATCTAATAGATATTAGATATTGGTGATTGGCCAGGAAGCCAGGATACCTGCCTCTCCGCGGTTCCAATAACCTTCGCGAGAAAGGGGACGGGAACGTGATCAGAGCACCACCACCCCCTTGTCG
>Ga0194110_10008035_pt1 | contig 12040 bp, 10 predicted proteins | sample TA2Kig1200mmetaG_FD_146192 | JGI IMG/M metagenome (GOLD analysis project Ga0194110, IMG submission 146192) | Freshwater microbial communities from Lake Tanganyika, Tanzania - TA2015032 Kigoma Deep Cast 1200m | ecosystem: Environmental > Aquatic > Freshwater > Lake | place: Tanzania: Lake... | reverse complement strand
CTGCGGTGTCGGCCCAGGGGCATCGTGGTGAGAAGAATTACGGAGTTGTTCAACTCCGTAATTCTTCTCGCACGCACCGCCACAGCCCACAGCGGCGTCGAGCCTTCGCGGGCAGAGGGGATTGACGCGGTCCGCCGCCCATGCGATACTATACTCGACGCGTTGAGCAGAGGAGTTGAGCCGATGCAGGCGTTCTCGGAGTGGCACCCGGCGCTTCAGGCCCTGGCGGGCGGGCTGTTCACCTGGGGGGTGACGGCCCTGGGGTCGGTGCCGGTGTTCTTCGCGCGGCAGCCGGGGCGCAGGTTCATGGACGCGATGCTTGGGATGGCGGCTGGGGTGATGATGGCGGCGAGCTACTGGTCGCTGCTGGCGCCGGCAATCGAGATGAGCGAGAAGTCGGGCGGCAACAAGTGGCTCCCGGCCGTCGTGGGGTTCCTCCTGGGCGCGGTGGTGCTGCGGGTGACGGACAGGCTCCTGCCCCACCTGCACCCGTCGCTGTGCGACATGCCGCACGCGCCGGAGGGGCTGCGGTCGTCGTGGCGTCGCTCCATCCTGCTGATCATGGCGATCACGCTGCACAACATCCCGGAGGGGCTGGCGGTGGGGGTGGCGTTCGGGGGCGCGCCCTACCTCGTCGCGCAGGGCATCGTGAAGCCCGCGGAGGCGCTCGGCGGGGCCATCGCCCTGGCCGTGGGCATCGGCCTCCAGAACTTCCCCGAGGGCATGGCCGTTGCGTTTCCCCTCCGGCGCGAGGGGCTATCGGCGTGGAGGTCGTTCTGGTACGGGCAGGCCTCGGCACTCGTGGAGCCGATTTCGGCGGTCATTGGGGCGGGCCTCGTGCTCGTCGTCCAGCCCATCCTGCCTTATGCGCTGGCCTTCGCGGCGGGCGCGATGATCTTCGTCGTGGCCGAGGAGATCATCCCCGAGGCCCAGCACGGCGGCAACACCGACCTGGCGACGATGGGCGTCATCGGCGGCTTCACGGTGATGATGTTCCTCGATGTGGCGTTGGGATGAACCTCTGTTGAAGGGGACCACTGCCAAATGGACGTGAAGCTCTTCCTGGTTACGTTCGGCGCGATCTTCCTTGCGGAGCTCGGGGACAAGACTCAGCTCGCGGCCCTCAGCTTCGCCGCGGGGAACCGCCACGCGCTCTTCATCGTCTTCCTCGCCGCATCGCTGGCCATGACGGTGGCCACGGCCATCGGCGTTGTCGTGGGCGCCGCCATCACGAAGGTGGTGGACCCGAAGTACATCAAGATCGGGGCGGGCGTACTCTTCATCGTCATCGGGCTAGCGACGCTGCTGCTGCCCGACCGGAAGCGCGAGCGTGCCTTCGAGCGGCTCACCGCCGAGCTCGAACGCTACCTCAAGGTGGAGCAGTGCAAGACGTGCGCGAAGTTCCAGGGCTTCATCCGCGACCTTGCGGAGCACGACCACCCCGAGCTGCGCCGCCTCGTCAAGAAGCTCCGCGTGCCCGCCGATGGCCACCACGACGCCCTCGGCTGCAAGGACTGCTCGACCGACCGCCTCCGCGCCCTCTTCGCGGAGGAGCACGCGAAGATGGAGCCCAGCTCGTGACCCCCGGGGGCCAGCGCTGCGCGCCTACTCCCGATACGCCACCAGGTCGTTGGCGTACTTCAGCGCGTAGTCGAAGGGCAGATAGCCGTAGCCCTGGTCGCCCCAGTTGGCGCCCCAGCTATTGCGGAAGATGAAGTAGCCGCCGCCGGGGAACGCCGGGTCCTTGCGGTAGCCCACGATGGCCACGGAGTGGCCGTCCACGCAGTCCACGTTCCGCTTCTGCGGCGCCGCCATCACGTCCACTCCCTTGATGGTCGTGGTCTTGAAGAAGCCCGGCTTCGGCCACCACATGCCGATGGCGACTGGGGTGTTCTTCTCGAGGTAGATGAAGACCTCGTAGAGCTGGCCCATCGTTGCGCCCGTGTTGGCGTTCCAGGGCTTGATGAAGTCGGCGCCGAAGCGCACCCACTTCTTCCCCACGTCCATGTATGCCTGCGGCACCTTGTACTTGGGGTCGAAGATGGCCTTGTAGGGCACGAGGGCCTCGGGGTAGGCGCCCCACTTCTGGTAGCCGAGGTCGAGGTTGCTGAAGAAATCGCCGTCCACCATCTTTCCAGAGACCAGGTTAGCGGCGTAGTTGAGGTACTCCTCCGAGAGGTCGTGGAAGTTCAGGTTCTTCCGCGTGGCGTACATGTATTCGAGGAGGAAGGTCATGGCGTGGACTGAGCAGGTTCCGCGTCCGCCCTGGTCGCGGAGCTGGAGGGCGAGCTTCTGAATCGAGGGGCGGAGGTCCTCGTTGGGCAGCTCGAAGGCGCCCGACTTGATGACCTTGAACTCCGCCGGATGCGGCTTGACGGCGCTGAAGGCTTGCACCATCACCGGCCGCGCGAGCGCGAGCGGCGGCTCGAACGTCGCCACGACGGGTGCCGTGGGCGGCGGCGCCTGCCTGAGGGCCGCAACCACCGCCGGCGTCACAACCGTGGCGCCCGCGGCCGGCGCAACAACGGCAGCAGGCGTCAGCTCGAGCACGTCCAGGCCCACCATCAGGCCCGTGGCGCGCGGGTCCTTGCCCACGACGTCGAGGATCAGGGCGTTTGGCCCAGCCTGAAGCGCGGCCACGCCCAGGAGCAGCTTGCCGCTGTGGGACACGCGCCCGTCGTAGCCGTTGAACGGCGCCCCGACCTTCGCCTGGCCGATGCTGAGCTGGACGGTCCCGTAGTCGGGCGCCCGCGTGAAGGCGGCGGCGACCGAGTAGTTGCCCGTGGCGGGCGCCTGGATGCGCGTGCTGAGGCGCGCGCCGACCTGCGTCGGCACCCAGTAGAGCTGCGCCCCGCCGCTCCAAGCAGTCCCGAACGTGGCCATCTGTTGTGCGGACACCTGGCCGTTCGTCGTGCCCGACAGGCCGGCGAGCGCCTCCCCCTCCACCACAATCGTGTTGCCCATCGGCGCGGGCTGCGGCACGGGCAGCGCCCGGCCCCACGGCAGTTGCCCCGCCGAGGCCCCCCAAGCCACCAGACACGCCATTGCCATCAGAGCCAGCTTGCCGTTCATGCTAACGCCCCCTTCCTGGCCGGCCCGTCCTCTTTCCCTTGATCAGAGTCTAGCGCGGGTCCCGGCCGCCCGCAACATTTTCCGGATGCACGCGATCTTGTATACTCGCCTCCTGCGTGCACGCCGAGCCCGCAGGTCGGGGCGGCGGAACGACAGGAGAGCGACGGCATGGCGCCTGTGGACGTGTTGCGCACCCCTCACGGCGATGTGGCGCTGCCGGCGTTCTTCCCCGATGCGACGCGGGCCGTTGTGCGCAGCTTGGATGCCGCCGACCTGGAGGGCTGCGGGGTTCCCGGGCTGGTGGTGTGCGCGTTCCACCTGGCGCGGCGGCCAGGCTCGAAGGCCATCGCGGCTATGGGCGGCGTCCACCGCCTGATGGGCTGGAACCGCCCCGTCATCAGCGATTCGGGCGGCTTCCAGGTCTTCTCGCTCATCCGCCAGAACCCGAAGCTCGGGACGCTGACGAAACGCGAGGCGATCTTCCGCCTGGCCGAGGGCGGCAAGGCCCAACGCCTCAGCCCCGAGAAGTCGATCCAGATTCAACTGCGCCTGGGCGCCGACGTCCTGGTGTGCCTGGACGATTGCACGCATCCGAGCGACCCGCCCTCGGAGCAGACGGCGTCGGTCGTCCGCACCATCGAGTGGGCCGAGCGGTGCAAGGCCGAGTTCGAGAGGGGGATGCGCGGGCGAGCGTCCAGGAGGGACGCCGCCTCCTTTCCCTCTCCCTCGGGGAGAGGGGAGGGTGAGGGTGCTTCTCCTCCCTCTCCCTCGGGGAGAGGGGAGGGTGAGGGTGCTTCTCCTCCCTCTCCCTCGGGGAGAGGGGAGGGTGAGGGTGCTTCTCCTCCCTCTCCCTCGGGGAGAGGGGAGGGTGAGGGTGCTTCTCCTCCCTCTCCCTCGGGGAGAGGGGAGGGTGAGGGTGCTTCTCTTCCCTCTCCCTCGGGGAGAGGGGAGGGTGAGGGTGCTTCTGTGCGTGTGACCCCATCTGCAAGGAAAGCACCCTCACCCCAGCCCTCTCCCCAAGGGAGAGGGAGTCTGGGTCTCCTCCGTCCGCTGCTGTTCGCCGTGGTCCAGGGCGGGGCGGATGCGGAGCTGCGGCGGCTGTGCGCGAGGGAGCTGGCGGCGATTGGCTTCGACGGCTATTGCTACGGCGGCTGGCCCTTCGACGCCGACGGGCGGCTCATCACCGACATTCTGGCGCTCACCGCCGAGCTGCTGCCCTCGGACAAGCCGCGCTACGCGCTCGGCGTGGGCAACCCCGCGGCGCTCATCGCCTGCGCGAGGATGGGCTACAACCTGTTCGACTGCGCTCTGCCGACGCGCGACGCCCGCCGCGGCCGCCTCTACGTCTTCGGCGAGGAAGGCGGCCTGTCCTACAGCCGCCTCTACATCCGCGACGGCGTCAACCGCCGTGACCGCGCCCCGGTCTCTGAAGTCTGCGATTGCCTCTGTTGCCGAGGCTATTCGCGGGCCTACCTCCACCACCTCTTCGCCGTTGGCGATTCCCTCGCCTGGCGCCTCGCCACGATCCACAACCTGCGCTTCTACGCGATGCTGATGGAACGGCTGAGGAAGATGTAGCCCGCGAAACACGCGAAAAGACGCGAAAGCAGAGAAGAGAAGGGACGCCACGCAGAGAAAGCAGAGGGGCACAGGGAGCAGAGAAGATGGTTCTTGGGGCTATGAAGAGAGGCTGTTGGCCGTGATCGGGTCTTCCGCTGGTGCCCTGGCTGCGGCTTCTCCTCTCTCTTTTTCGCGTGCTTTCGCGTGTTTCGCGGGCGTCACTTCCGCTCGATGAGCACGATCTGGTAGATGCGGGTCTTGGGGAGGGTGAGGCGGGCGACGACATCGGCGAGGCGGCAGGGGAGCACCTGCGGTTCGGTGTCTGGGCCGAAGCAGGTGGCCCGGGCACCCTTCCAATCGGCGGGGACGGGAATCGTCAGCTCGGTCGGCTCCACCGCCAGCACCTTCTTGGCGGGGTCGAGGAGGCAGACGTTGTAGTTGACGGCGTGGAGGGCGAGCCGGTCGCCCCTGCGATACAGCGCGAAGCGGAGGTTCCTGCGAAGGCCGTCCGCCGGTGCGATCCGCGGTGTGGGAAGCAGCTCGTCCGCGATGACCGCGTTCAGAGCCTTGCCAAGGGCGGAATCCGCCGGGCCATCGCATTGTGCCGCCTTCTGCCAGTCCCAGACGATCGCGGGTAGATCGGCCCGCTCGGGCTTTCGTCCACGCGGCCCCTCACCCAGCAACACGACGCCACGCCGGAACAGAGCAGCGGCAGGCTGGTCGTTGATGGTCACCGCCTCGTGCGCCAGCACGATGTCGCCGCCTTTTCGGAAGTGCTCCCGCAAGGCGGTGAGCTGGCCCTCGGACATCTCGTAGGCGGGCGAGACGAGATAGATGACGCGGAAGCGGGCAAGCTCCTCGGCCTTCTCGGGCAGGTCTCGGTCCACAAGGGCGACGAAGGGGCGGTGGGTGGCACCCAGGTAGTCGGCGATGGTCGGCGTAGGAAGGGGCTTGTAGGCGTTGAGAGGGTTGGGACCCCAGTAGGAGTAGAGGACCGCGGCGGGGGCGGTCGGCTCCCAGCCATCGAAGAGGTCGGGGTGTTTCTTGAAGAAGGCGCGGTACTTGGCCTGGGGCTCGCCTCGGCCTGCGAAGCCGCCGCCGCTGAAGGCTGCCATCTCGGCGAGGGCAAGCTCCTGGACGTTTTCCCAGCCCTTCTTCGCCGCCTCGTAGCCGAGGTAGATGGGCCTGGCCTGCATGTGGCGGGCGAAGAGGAGGTTGGCCATGTGCGTGCGGCACACGGCGCCCCAGGTGAGCCGGTCGAGGCGTGGGCGCAGATGGGTCTCCTTGTGGCTGTCGTCGGTGTAGCGGAAGCCGAAGCTGAGGGCGTAGGTGCCGGGCTTGGCGGGCGTCCACGCGGCGGCGAGGGTGGCGGGAGGCTGCTTGGGCTTGCGCGATGAGCCTGTGCCGCCGATGGCGCCCTTCGGCTCAAGCTCAACTCGCGCCTCGTCCTCGCCACAGCGAAGGACGATGTGGAAATCCTCAGCGGCATCCTCATCCTGGAGGCTTGAGCCGACGCTGGCGAGCTTGACCTCGATGTGGCACGGCTTGCCCACCTGGGCCTTCGTGGGCAGCGCGATCTCCGCCTGCATCTCCATCCACGTTGTCTGGTCATTCAGCTCGTAGCGGTGGACGACGGTCTTGACCTCGGCGGGGTCGGCGGAGGCTACGATGGCCACGTCACTGGTCTCGGGCGGCTCGTCGGCGCAGGCGATGCCGGGCGAGTAGGTGCTCTCGAACATCAAGCGGTCGCACTGGCCGCCGACCTGGAGGCACTCCTGGATGTTGCCGCTGTTGGGGAAGATGGTGAAGCCGGGCTTGAGCTTGCGCCCCTCGTCGCGGAGCATGCCCAGGTGCTCGCCCGTGCGCAGCACGCGCCAGCGGCGAATCAACTCCGGCGGGGCGTCGGGGGAGTCGAGGGCGAGCTTGGCGACATCAAGCCCCTGCGTCATCCGCTTCACCCACGCGGCGTCGCGGCTCGCGTCGTGGAACTTGCGGAACGCCTCCTTGCAGTGGCGGCAGAAGCAAGGGTCGGGGTGGGAGTTGTCCACGAAGCAGCCGTCGTAGCCGGCCTCGGCGATCATGCGAATGAGGCGGCGGTGCCACTCCGCCCAGTCGGGGTTGACGATGCAGGCGCGGTAGCGGTGAAGCGGGGCATAGTAGTCGGGCGAGTAGCCTCCACAGGAGCCTGGGATGAACTTCCCCTTGATGTCCACGGCCAGCCAATCGAAGGGGTCGCGGGGCGGCTTCGGCCCCGCCGATTTCGCGTAGGCGTCCCACCTGTCGTAGAACTCCCAGAAGCCCTTTCGCTTCTCGTGGTCGCCGGCGAGGGTGTGGTAGGAGATGTAGGGGGCGATTTCGGGGATGCCGATGGCGTGGTAGCGGCGGAGGGTTTCGCGGATGGTCTCGATGCGTTTCGCCAACTCGTCGGGCGAGAGGAGCGCGATGTTCTCCCAGCTCAGCGTGTGCTTCGGCCCGCCCGTGAACTGGTTTTCGCCTGCATAGAGGCGAATCGGCCCCCAGAGGTGGCTGATGGGCGTGGCCTTGCCCACGTGGAGCAGGTCTGGCGGCGCGGCCTTGAACTGCTCGATGTAGTCGGGCTTCGTGAAGTAGTCGCCCGAATAGTCAATCGTGTAGACGATGGGCGTGGTGGTCCTCGGCAGCATCGCTTCTCCTCCAGCAGCAACTGCGAGGAGGGACGCGAGGCCGGCCACGACAAGAGGAGCCTGTTCCATGGTGGAATGCCTCGTCGCGGGCACATGGTCGGGGCGCTAGAGTCGGTCGCGGACGGCCTGCGGGAGCCCTTGCAGCAGATGTGGGTGCGCTTCCACCAGGCGGAGGATGTCGGCGAGGTCCTTCTGGCGCTTGCTTGCGCGGCGCGTCTCGTCGAGAAAGGCCCAGACCTTGCCCTGGAGGACGTCGGCCACGTCGGCCACGCGGAGCCGGTAGCCGAGCACCTGGCGCTCGGCCGCGCGCGCGAGGAAGGGCTGGTAGCGCGCGTCGGTCTGAAGCTGGATGCGGAGGTCGGAACCTCCGCCGCTGAGGTTCACGCTGTGCTCGAAGCGCCGGACCTTCAGGCCGCGGGCCGCGGCAGCCGCGCAGACCTCCTCGAGCCTGCCCAGCGCGACCACGAGGTCCAGGTCCAGGCTCACGACCGGCTCGGCGTAGGCGTTCACCGCCAGCCCGCCGATGATGCAGTACTCTGCACCTGCCTCCGCCAGGATGTCCCGGAGGGCGGCCACAAGGTCCGTCTTGCCATTCGCAACGGCATTCAGGAACTGCCTGGCGGTCACGTTGGTTCACTCATCACTTCAGGCGAGGCCGCGCATGCGGTGGATGGCCTCGCCGGCGGGGACCATGGGGAAGACGTTCTCCTCGGGATCAATGCAGAAGTCGAGGACGACGGGGCCGGGGGTGGCGATGGCGTCCTCGAGGGCGGGACGGACCTGGTCGGTGTGCTCGACCCTGATTCCCTTGGCGCCGTAGGCTTCGGCGACCTTGACGAAGTCGGGATTGCCGTCGGCCAGGTAGGTCGAGGAGTAGCGCTTCTTGAAGAACATCTCCTGCCACTGGCGGACCATGCCGAGGTAGCCGTTGTTGAGGATGGCCACCTTGACGGGGAGCTTCCGGCGGACGACGGTGGCGAGCTCCTGGATGTTCATCTGGAAGGAGCCGTCGCCCGCGATGTCGAAGACGATCTTGTCGGGGCAGGCGACCTGTGCGCCCATCGCGGCGGGGAAGCCGAAGCCCATGGTGCCCAGGCCCCCCGAGGAGATGAAGTGGCGGGGGTGGCGGTGGGTGTACCATTGTGCGGCCCACATCTGGTTCTGGCCGACCTCGGTGCAGATGATGGCCTCGCCCCGCGTTGCGTCGCAGACTTGCTGGACGACGTATTGGGGCTTGAGCTTGCCGTCGCTGCCATTGTAGGTGAGGGGGTACTTGGCCTTCCAGTCGGCGATGAGGGCCAGCCACTCGGCGTGCTGGGCGGGCGGGATGAGCTTGACGAGCTGGCGCAGGATGCTCTTGGCGTCGCCCACCACCGGGATGTCCACCGGGATGCTCTTCGAGATCGAGGCGGGGTCTATGTCTATGTGGATGATGCACTCGCGCTGGGGGGCGAACTCGTCGAGCTTGCCGGTGATGCGGTCGTCGAAGCGCGCGCCGACGGCGATGATGACGTCGGCGTGCTGCATGGCGTAGTTGGCGTAGGCGGTGCCGTGCATGCCGAGCATCTTGAGGGCCAGGGGGTGGTCTTCGGGGAAGGCGCCCAGGCCCATGAGGGTGGTGGTGACGGGGAGTTGTGCGGTCTCGGCGAGCTGGCGAATGAGGTCGGCGCAGCCCGAGATGATCACGCCGCCCCCCGCGTAGAGGAGCGGGCGCTTGGCCTTGTTGATCGCGTCGGCGGCTACCTGAATCTGGCGGGCGTTGCCCTTAGTGTGCGGCTTGTAGCCGGGGAGATCAACCTCCTGCGGCGTCGGCGCGTCGGTCTGCGCGGTCGAGACGTCCACCGGGATGTCCACGAGCACTGGTCCGGGCCGCCCGGTGCGGGCGATGTGGAAGGCGGCGCGGAGGGTGGACCCGAGCTTGGCTACGTCGCGCACGAGGAAGTTGTGCTTGGTGATCGGGCGGGTGATGCCGGTGATGTCGGCCTCCTGGAACGCGTCGTTGCCGATGAGCTTGGTGCGCACCTGGCCTGTGACAGCGACGAGAGGGACGGAGTCGAAGTTGGCCGTGGCGATTGCGGTGACGAGGTTGCAGGAGCCTGGCCCGGAGGTGGCTAGGCAGACACCGACCTTTCCGCTGGCGCGCGCGTAGCCGTCGGCCGCGTGGCCCGCGCCCTGCTCGTGCCGCGTCAGGATCACGTCGATCGGCGAGTCGTAGAGGGCGTCGAAGATCGGGATGACGACGCCGCCTGGGATTCCGAAGAGGTGCTTCACCCCCTCGTCCACCAGGGTGGCAACCAGAATCTGTGCGCCGGTTCTGCTGCTCAAGGTAAGATGCCTTCTCCAAACCTGTGGTCGCCGGGGTCGTCAGTGCTCGGGGCGGCGGGCGGCTTGTGCTCCGCCCCGTGCTCATCGCCGTCGTCGAGGTAGTCCTCTCCGGCGTCGGAGAGGACGTCCGCGGGCGGCTGGTAGCCGGGCTGCCGCGAGCGCGCCAACTCGCGCTCGTAGGCCTCGAGGATGTTGCGTTCCAGGTAGCCGCGGAAGTCGCGGTTGATCGGGTGCGCGATATCCGCGTGGAGCCTGGCCCGCCCGCTGGCGTCGCGCGCCGCGCGCTCGGGGTCGAGGCGCCGCCCGCACTCGTTGCAGTAGCGCGCGCGCAGATGGTTCTTCGTGCCGCACCGCGGACAGATGTCCATCAGCTTGCGGCTCGGCATGGCCACGAACGGCCCCTTGGTGCCAAGGATGACCTTGATGTCGCGGACGACGAAGCAGTTGTCAAGCGTGATGGTGCAATATGCCTTCAGCTTCTCGTCTCGATCCCCGGCCAGCTTGATCCGAACTTCGGTAAGCTCCATGTCCCCACCTCGCTGCCGCCTCCGCGCGGCGTCCCCATGTCCAGACACTGGGCTATCTCAAGCCGCGAATCGAGCGTCAGCTCCTTCCTGCCATCACCCCCTTTCACTTCGTAGTGCGGCCTTCAGGCCGTCTCTCGACACCCCGCAGGATGCTGCGCACCGCGAAGACGCGGCCGGCGCGGAGGCCGGCCGCCGCCTCGCGGGAGCGCTCCCACTCGTCCGGGCGGCAGAGGCCGAAGATGCCGGACCCGCTGCCGGTCATGCACACCCCGGCGAAGACGCCGGTGTGCGCCATGCGCTCCTTCACGGCGCGCAACTCAGGGCGCAACGCGAACGTGGCATCCTCGAGGCGGTTGAAGAGCCCCAGCCCAGCCTCCTCGATGCTGCCTGCTGCGAGGCTGCCCAATAGTATGCTAGCGCTTGCCCGCCCGGAAGTCAAGGCGCCCAGCCGCCCGTACGCCTCCCGCGTCGAGACCCCGAAGGGCGGGCACACCAGCACGTAGTGGAAGCCCCCCTTCACATCGAGCGGCTCGACACGCTCGCCGCGCCCCGTGCAGCGCGCCGTGCCGCCCCCGAGGAAGAACGCCACGTCGGAGCCCACCGCCGCGGCCACCTCGCACAGCTCCCTCGCCGTCAGCCCCAGGCCCCAGGCGGCGTTCAGCCCCACCAAGGTCCCGGCCGCGTCGCTGCTCCCGCCGCCCAGCCCCGCCTGCATCGGGATGCGCTTCGTCAGCGCCACGCGCGCGCCGCGCCGGCAACCCGTCCGCTCCCGCAAGGCGAGCGCGGCACGCACCACCACGTTCCCCTCATCGGTCGGCAGCGACGGCTCGGAGCACGACAGCCACACTCCCTCCCCATCCAGCGGCGTCACGAGCAGCTCGTCGTACAGGTCAACCGCCTGCATCACCGTGTCGAGCTCGTGGTACCCATCCGCCCGCCTCCCCAGCACCTCGAGGAACAGGTTCAGCTTAGCCGGGCAGCGGACCGCGATGAGCGAACAGGGCGTTTTCACCGGCGCTCTCCTCGTGCCCATCGCCAGATGGGCCGATGCTCAGGTGGAGGACCATTGCACAGTTGTTCAACTGTGCGACGCTTCCCTAGCCCAGGAAGCCGCCACGATGTCGAGGAGGCGAGCGTGAGCCGGCGTCCTTGCCTTCGCCGCCATTTGGCAGACCACACCTTGGCCGCTCCGCGAGACGCAAACGTACCCGCGGCGAACAAGCTTCGATATGTGCCTTGTCGCGGCGTCGTGGGACATCCTCAGCTCCCTGCCCAGGCCGAGGGCGTCGGCCGCCTTCCCATCCGCCAGGCGGCGGAGAATCTGGAGTCGCCGAAGGTCCGTGAAAGCCGTGGCCGCGTCGAAGACGAGCCTCTGGCATTGCTCCTGAACGCTCGTGGGAACGCGGGCCGATCCCGGCGCGCGATTCGCCCTGTCGGAACCCTGCCCAGGAGCTTTGAGCAAACCGTACACCCAAGCGGCCACCTGCCCGCTGAAGGCCGCCTTGCTGTAAGGGGAACCCCCGGTGCAGTAGCAGCGCGCACCCGAGCGGCGGCGCAGGATCAGCCCCGTGGACTCCAGCCGCGCGAGGTGAGCACTCACAAGAGCCCGTCGCAGCCGCAGCTCCCGGGCGAGCTGGCTCGGCGTCAGCTCCTTCCCCGCCGCCAAGCGCCACATGATGCGCAGCCTCGTCCGGCAAGCCACCGCACGAAGGACGCGGACGATGATGTCATCCATAGTTTCCCCCTTCGGTAGACCATCGCTGAGTTGCACAACTCCGCAATCCTACTCCACGCGCATCTCTTGTCAAACCGCGCCGGCCCCTGACACACGGCTGGGAGGAACGCAGACCACGCCATCGCCCGCGGGCATCGCCCTCGGACCAGTATCGCGGA
>Ga0194110_10008033_pt1 | contig 12041 bp, 8 predicted proteins | sample TA2Kig1200mmetaG_FD_146192 | JGI IMG/M metagenome (GOLD analysis project Ga0194110, IMG submission 146192) | Freshwater microbial communities from Lake Tanganyika, Tanzania - TA2015032 Kigoma Deep Cast 1200m | ecosystem: Environmental > Aquatic > Freshwater > Lake | place: Tanzania: Lake... | reverse complement strand
TCGTATTGAATCGCGTCTATCGAAAATGCCACGCCCACCGGCTCAAGACTCGTTTTCAAAATCCTTAGGCGAGGATTTGGGCCTGGCCCGACGCAACGGAGCGGCAGCGAAGTGGAGTTCGGCGCGAAGCGCGGCGGGCCTCGGCCATCGGACGCTTCCACATCACGCTCAGATCTTCCCTTTGAACTCCTTTTTTAACTGATTCCCCTTCTTTCCTACCCACTCCAATCCTCGAAGACCCCCCCCCAAGGAGAGGGCCGGGGTGAGGGGGAAGGTGACGATCAAACCACCGGCGCGTCGCCACTGAGCGAAGAACCGGTTTGTTCAAGTCAGCTTGGCACCACAAGCTCGATTCCCTTCTCTTTTCCAAGGTTGCGCGAATATTTCTTCTCTTGCGCGTTGTTCCGATGTTCGTGCACGCCGAGGCTCGTCAGCCTTTTGACGTGAGTGGCGTGGTCGGGATCGTAGAAGGTCCCGGACGGCGGTTGTTCCGCCAGCGCCGCTTCGTGCAGATAGTCGTCCACACCGCCCTTCCTCGGATAATCCTCCCATTCGGTCCAAAGAAAGTCGTAGCCAACGGAATCGATCGCGACGGGATCCTGTGACGCCAAGAGACTCGACGCCCAGCCGCCGTTAAACGGGGCCGAGTTCCATTGGCGCGGCGCAGGATCGCTCGGATGTTTGCCTGGATAAAGGCCGTCGATCAGGTAGAGGATGGTTTTGCCGCCGAAATGCGCATGGCCCATCAGATCCACGAGCGGGCGGTACACTTTCACTTCCTTGGAAAACGTGGCGGGATGAATGTCCTAGTATCCGGCTTGCACCGGCCACCGCACGAGCGAGCCGAAATGATTCTTGGCGCACAGCGTGACTCCGGCGGCGGTGTGGGCCTTCAGGTTCGCCAGGTTGATCAAATAATCGGCCTCTGCGATGAATCCAGGCAGAAAATCCTGCTCCTTGCCTTGCGGACGTGAACTCCAATGGAACGGCACAGGCGAAGGCGTGCATTGAGTCCGCCCAAATTTTCCACCGTGGTCCACGTAGCGCACGGCAGGAAAGGCCTTATGAAGCGGGTCGTAATACTCGTTGGCGAAATAGGCGAGGGTGTCGCCCACGGAAATGTCCGCTTCATTTGCGCCGGCGGCTGCGACAAGCTGGCGAAGCAACGCGGAAATCATCTGCGGCGCGGTGTTCATGTAATCGCGCCTCCTCTCCAGCGCGTAAGTCTCGGCATTCACGTTCTTGTCCCGCCAGATCATTCCCACGAAATTCACTTTGATCGCGATCTTTTCGCCTTTTCTGTAGCCGACATCGCCTCTTCCTCGCGCTTTGTTAAGATGCCGGAAGAGTTTGTCCCAGGCCTGCGTGTCGGACGACTCGCCTGCCAATTCGCGCACGGACCGCGACATCATGGCGTCCACACGCTGCGGATCGGTGTGCGCGTTTTCCCACCAATGCCCGTCACCCGGCCCATTCCAATGGGCGCTTCCGGATCGTGGACCCAAACCACGCGGCCGGGGTGAATGCCCTTGGCTTCACCGATCGGTTTGAGGCGCTCCGGTTCCTCGGCGGCTGTTCTCCTCGGGAGGGAGAGCGCCATTTCGCCAAGCACGGTGGCGCTGGAAATCTTGAGGAAGGTTCGGCGGGAAAACAGTTGGTCAATACTGGTCATAAGGCCCCCATTCGCTGCGCAGGTTGTTCTCGAACGTTTCACGAAAAGCCGGAACTACCGGCTCCGGCACCTAACTGAGGTGCGCCGAGAAATTCTTTGATCTGGGTCAAGCGGCAAGACGACTTTGATCCGCCTTCCGGTAGGGCTGTGCTGCCGCACAGCGATTTCAGGGGTTTTGGGGAATTCTCTCTCGGAATTCGTGAAGATTCGTGAAATTCGCGTCTCAACTCACGAATTCCAGTTCGGGACAACAGGGGATGAGTTTGCGTTCGTGTGCCTGCGTCAGAAATCTCCGGATCGATTCCCGGCCCTTTTCGCCGTAATTCAGCGTCCAGTGGTTCACGTACATTCCGACGAATCGGTCGGCTAACTCGCGTCCCATGTCGCGAGCGTATTGAAGTGCGTGCTGCACGGCCTCGGAACGGTGGTCGAGCGAATACCGGATGCTGGCGGTGAGGATGTCGGAAATGATCTTGCGCGTGAGGGGATCGAACCGTTTGTGAATGACGTTGCCCCCGAGCGGCAAAGGCAAACCATCGTTCTCCTGGCCCCACCAGATGCCCAGATCCTGGCACAATTGCAGCCCCTGATCGCGGTAAGTCAACTGCCCTTCGTGGATGATCAAACCGACGTCGGCCTGGTCCGAGCGCACCGCGTGAAAAATCTGATCGAACGGCACGACGACACAGTCGATCTCGGAAGCGGGCTTCCCTAGCCAGAGTTGCAGGGCGAGAAACGCGCTCGTCATCGTGCCCGGAACGGCAATTCGTCGGCGCGCAATGTCCTCTGTGGTGAAGGCGCGCTTCGCCACCAGCACCGGCCCGTAACCGTCGCCCATGCTCGCGCCGCTGGGGAGCACTGCGTATTGGTCGCTGACGTAAGCGTAGGCGTGGATGCTGATGGCCGTAATGTCCAGTTCGCCTCGGCGCGCGCGCTCATTCAACGTCTGAATGTCTTGGAGCACGTGCTGAAACCGAAATCCGGGTGAAGCGATCAAATCCTTGGCCAGCGCGTAGAACATGAACGCGTCGTCGGGATCGGGCGAATGGCCGAGCGTCAGCGTGCGATTTGCCATGCGCAGAAACTAGCGCGCACGCCTCCGGCTGTCACGGTTTACAGTATGAGACACACGCCTCTCGAAAGGCTCAGGCGCTGTCTCGCTGAATCTTGCTCACAAAAGTGGCGCGGGCGGCGCCGTCGAAGGGCCGGCCCTCTCGTTTGCACCACGCAGCCAATTCGTGAACATCCACATCCACCTTGTAGGCAGTCACGCCCTTCGACCGCAAATCCTCAATCAGCTTGGTGGCGGCTGCGCGCCACTCCTCATAGGTCGGGTGCAAAGAATCCGCATCAGCGGCCAAAGCTCGCAAAAGGGAATACTGGTCTTGGCTGTACCACGCCACGCCCGTCTCAACCTGGTTGTGCTTTCTCATAGTACATCCATCATACCCGGCGATGGTGCTTCACCCGGGGGCTGTCAGCAATCCGCAAGTTTTAGCGCACGGCAAAACCGAGCGCATCGAATGAGGACGCTGAGTTCCGAGGAATCGCCTGCGTAGCGCAGATTTTCAGTCTATTATCAGTATCACCGGAAATCGCCGCAGCTTGCGACGATTTTGGACTGCGGTGGCAGAGCGTAGCGGCGACACAGCTTTGGCACGGCGAGCCATGGCGACCAAAGCGGCGTGGCGCTTCGTTTCCCGCCGCAGTCCAAAAAGTTTGGTTGCGGCTTCGCCGCGCTGCGCCGCATCGCGGAATTGCATTCCGCAAGGTATCGACAAGTTCCGGCACCCTGGAATCTGCCGGAGCGCCGCCGATGACAAATCGGCGATACGGCAGACTGCAAGTCTGCGCTACAATCCGTTACGGAATGTCCTCGTTCTGAGATGCGCCGCGGCAAAGCCGAGCCAAACTCGCAGATTGTCAAGCGGCGCTGCCAAATGCATCGTTCTCGGAGAAATTCGCCATGCCAGAACGATTGCCCATCTACGAAATCGAAGCGGAGATCGTCGCTCGCCTGAAACAAAACCGGCGCCTCATCGTGCAGGCGCCGACCGGCTCGGGCAAATCGACGCAAGTGCCGCAGATGCTGCTGGAGCACGGTTTCTTGAGCACCGGCCAGGTCGTGATTTTGCAGCCGCGCCGTTTGGCGGCGCGCATGCTTGCGGCCCGCGTCGCTCAAGAACGCCAGGTGGAACTGGGGCGCGAAGTCGGCTATCAAATCCGCTTCGAGCACGTCGCGGGCTCAGAAACAAAAATCAAATACGTCACCGAAGGCATCCTCCTCCGGCAAATCGTGCAGGACCCCAGATTGGCCGGCGTGCAAGCGCTGATCTTTGACGAGTTTCACGAGCGCCATCTTTATGGCGACATCACGCTGGCGCAGGCGTTGGACCTTCAAGAAAACGCGCGCCCGGATTTGCTGCTGCTCGTCATGTCCGCGACACTGGATGCGGGCGCGCTCCAGTCTTACCTCAACCCGTGCGCCACGCTGTCATCGGAGGGGCGGATTTTTCCGGTGGACATCGAATTTGCCGCGCGCCGCGCGCCGTCCAACGCTCCGCCCGTTTGGGAACTCGCGGCGGAAGCGTTCGGCGATTTTGTCCGGTCGGGCGGCGAGGGCGACGTGCTCGTGTTCATGCCGGGCAGTTTCGAGATTCAACAGACGATCGAGGCGATCCGGCAAACTCCGGAGTCAAAGGGCTTCGTGATTCTTCCGTTGCACGGCGAACTTCCTCCGCGCGACCAGGACGCCGCCGTCGCGCGGTATGGTCAACCCAAGGTCGTGGTATCGACCAACGTCGCCGAGACTTCCCTGACGATTGACGGCGTGCGCCTGGTGATCGACAGCGGCCTGGCGCGGATTCCGCGTTACGATCCGAATCGCGGCATCAATACGCTGCTCATCGAGAAAATCAGCCGCGCCTCGGCCGATCAACGCGCCGGGCGCGCGGGCCGCACGGCGCCGGGCCGATGCGTGCGGTTATGGTCGCATCAAGAGCATCTGGAAAGGCCGACGCACGAGCTTCCGGAAATCAAACGGCTCGATCTCTCCGAAGTCGTGCTGACGCTGAAAGCCGCGGGCGTTCAGGATTTGCGTCGCTTCCGCTGGCTCGAACCGCCCAAGGAAGAAGCCCTGGCGCACGCCGAGGAACTGCTCACGGATTTGGGTGCGCTAAAAGTAGGACAAGCTTCCAGCTTGTCCCAATCCGATGCTTCGGAGAAATCTGGCATTAATGCTGGACCTGCGGCGCCTTCCCCCTCACCCCGGCCCTCTCCCGCTGGGAGAGGGAGCCGCGCCGTCAGCGTGTCTCGACGAGCTGAAGCCCCGGATTCATCCACGGCTGCGGGACAAATCCCCTCTCCCTGGGGAGAGGGCCAGGGTGAGGGAGAAAGCGGCGGACACGAAACCAGCGCCTCGAATTCTCAAAGCGCGCCAGGCACACGAGCCGATCCTCTCCCACCTCTCGCGATCACAGACTTAGGCCGCCGCATGCTCGCGTTCCCGGTACACCCGCGCTATGCGCGCATGCTCTTGGCCGCGCAAGAATACGGCTGCGTTTATCAAGCGTGCCTCGTCGCGGCGTTGACCCAGGGCCGCGATCTGTTGATCCGGAATCCCGGCAAACAGGTCGAATCCTTCCGCGAAGACTTGTTTGGCGAACGCGCGTCGTCGGATTTCTGGATTCTGATGCGCGCCTGGAATTACGCGGCGAAGAACGGCTTCCGGTTGGAAGCGTGCCGGAAGGTTGGCGTTCACGCGGTCACGGCTCGGCAAGTCGGACCGTTGCTCGACCAATTCCTCGAAATCGCGAGACGCGAAGGCTTGCGCGCCGAACCCGTTTCCGTGCCGGATGAAGCACTGCAGAAGTGCATCCTGATTGGTTTTTCCGACCGCGTCGCGCGGCGATTGGACGAAGGCACGCTGCGCTGTGAATTGGCGCACAACCGCCGCGGCACGCTGGCGCGCGAAAGCGTGGTGCAGCAAAGCCCGCTCTTGGTTGCCGCCGAAGTGCGCGAGATCGAAGGCCGCGAGCAATCCGTGAACACGCTGTTGTCTCTGGCCACGGCGATTGAGGCCGACTGGCTGCGCCAGTTGTTTCCCGAGGACCTCCTGAGCGAATCGCGCGTTTATTACGACGCGGCGACGCGGCGTGTTTACGCGGAAGAACAACTCCGCTTTCGCGATCTGGCGTTGTCCGCGCGCCGCCTCGAACCGCCCCCGGCGGACGCCGCGGCGCGGATTCTGGCGGATGAAGTCCTGCAGGGCCGTCTGGTCTTGAAGCACTGGGATCACAGCGTGGACCAGTGGATTCTGCGGCTGAATCTGCTGAGCCAGTGGTGCCCGGAGCTTCAATTGACTCCGATTCAGGAAGCGGATCGGCGGCACCTGGTCGAACAGATTTGCCACGGCGCGATTTCTTACAAAGACATCAAGGATCGCGAGGTGAAATCCGCGATCAAATCCTGGCTTTCGGACGGGCAGCAGGAACTCGTGGAGAAACACGCGCCGGAGCGGTTGGCGCTCTCGAACGGAAAAAATCCGAAGGTGACTTACGTCGCCGACGGCCCGCCTTACATCGCCTTGCGAATTCAGGAGTTGTTCGGCGTGCAGGCCACGCCGCGGTTGGCCCTGGGGCGCGTTGCGGTCTTGATCCACATTCTTGCGCCGAACATGCGGGATGTGCAGATCACCCAAGACCTGCCCGGATTTTGGAAGGAACATTACCCGCGCATCAAGCAGGAGCTTCAGCGCAAGTATCCCAAGCACGAGTGGCGGTGAGGGGCACTTCTTGAACATTGTCCCCGTAGCGCAGAGTTGAGTAGAGATCTGGCCACCAACCCGAATCACCTGAACGGCTGCAACTGGGAGCCGGGATCTTCAAGGTGATTCCCCCTGGCACGGTCGCCATGCACTCGCGCTCGCCGCACCGTGTCATGATTCAACGACGGTGAGCGATGGAACAAGCCTGCGGAATTCCCTGCCGTTGCGCGTCAACAAGCCTTGAAACCGCAGGGCGAATGCGCCGATGAGAATGTCCGCAATTGGGTGCTTGAGAATCGCACCTTGACGTTTCTGCTTCACGTAATTGTGGCAGGCGAAGTGTCGCATCCAACTCAGAAGCTCACGAGCTTCGCTTTCAGAGAGCTTCTTGACTTTTTCGAGAGCAAGTTCAACCGCGCTCACAGACAGACGATAGCCGGATCTTTCCCTACTGCAGGAAGGCTTTGGCGGTCCACAAGCCCCGCTGAACCAGCCCTCGGTTCGCCCGCTATTGCGCGGGGCGAAACATCGCAGGCATTCTGCCGCAGGACGGGGGAGCAGTGTACGGATCGCCCAGATGGGACGGGAGTTTAGTACTGCGAGGGCTGGACCACTTCGTGTAATCTCGGTGCGTGAAGCTGGCGACGATCGGCTTACTGTCAGTGGCAATTTCGGCGTGCATCTTTCGCACTTCCGCCGAGGCAGAGTTGCCAAGGACGCCGCCTTTGGGCCCGCCCGGCCAATCAGCGCGATACGTTCATCAAACGGAAACGGGCTTGCCTGGAACCACGGTGAAGGCTTACTCCGTCGCCTGGGGGGCCATCGAACCCACAGCGCAAGGCGATGGCCAGTGGCTCCGGCTGCACGCGACAAAAACCAACGGCGAGGAGTTTCGCGTTTGGTTGCTCGCCGCGAGTTATCCAACCAGGACGCTGAGCGACGCTCGGAAACGCATCGCGCGTTTTGTCGTTCAGCATGGCGCAGCAGCTCCCCGCGAATTCCATAACCGGCTCTCGGGCGAAGCCGTGCTGCCTTCCTTGGGTGGCTGGCGATATCTGATCCCTCATTCCACAGAGCCAAGCGAAGATCCCCATCAAGCAGGCGGATTCCCAAAGCAGACGCGCTACCTCGGGCATCCGTATCGGCTCGAAGCCGTGGACGAGGCGGACGTGGCCATGGCGCCTCCGGGCCTCCAACGGATCGAATTGCTCCCCGATGTGCTGGTCGGCGTTCCGAGCAACGCGCGGCAAAAGGACGAGACTCGCCGCTATGACGGCTCCGACTACGAGATGGTCCGGCTGACGCGCGAGGATTTCCGTGAGATGGCGGACGCCGGCATCAACTGCCTGAAGGTTGACGCCGGGCAACTCCCCTGGATTGAAGATCTCCACGTCTTCTATTGGGGTGTGGGCGGAAAGGATGTCTCGTATCCGGAATGTCTCTACGACAGCCGTTACCTCGGCCCGGCGTTGTTCCTGGACGAACCGGCGGTCTCCACCCGAGACCATGTGATCCGGCCCCGTTTGGAGAAGGACGCCGCGTTTCGGAAAGCGCTGACTCCGCAAATCGCTTTCGACGCATTTCGCGAATACTTCCGTCACGCGTGGCAAGAGGGCGCGCCCACGGTTCTGCTCAAAGGGCTGGCCGCAAGACCGGATGTCGCGCTGGGCGACGTGCAATTCCGGCAGGAGAATTTGTTCAGTTGGGAGACGATGGTGAGCACGGCGGCTTACCAGTTGTCGCAAGATCCCGCCGTGCCTGCGGCGATGGTCTTCGAGCCTCCCGGACGCGTCGGCACGCTCCGGACGCTGCCGGAATTGAACATGACTTACGGCTGTCAGCTTGCAGTCGATGATCCGAAGAATTTCATCGGCATTCTCTACGGCTTCCTGCGCGGCGCTGCGCGGCTCACGGGCAAGACGTGGGGCACGAGCATTTACGGCGCGGTGGATCGGGCGGACGCGTTCTGGTTCCTGAGCCACGCCTACGATCTGGGTGCGACGCGCTTTTTCTTTTGGGACAACGCCCAGCTCGCCTGTGTGCCTTACCCCGAATGCCTGGCGCTGGCGCGGAATCTCCAGATGCGCGTCGAGAATTTTCCGCAACGCGATCTGGAAAAACTCCGTCACGCCGCGGAAGTCGTCATCTTGCTGCCGCCCGGCTACAACCTGGGACATGTGCAACTGGGGAAAGGGAGCTTGTGGGGCGTTGGCGAACTGAATCTCGAACGCCTCAACGCGAAGGGCGTGAAATACCGCGACGTCATGCGAAACTTCTTTGTGGAAATCGAACGCTGCCTCCGGCTGGGCGTTGCCTTCGATCTGTTGTGGGACTTGCCCGGCATTCAGCCGGCGGGTTACCGGGAAATCGTGCGCGTCCGCGAAGATGGAAAAGTGGATGTGATCGAAGATGGAAAATCTTTGACGCTGGATCGCGCGCGAACCCCTGTGCGACCGTCCGGCGCTCCACCCGAACTCAGCGTAACGCTGTCCGCGGACCAGGGAAAAGCCCCGCTCGCGATCACGGCCCGCGCGACCGTCGTCGAAACCACCGCGCCGGTCTTTTACACGTTGGGCACGGACCGCCAGGGTGTTTATCAGAACGCCATGGTCGCCTGGGAACTCTACGGGCCAGACGAAGAAGATCATCGTTTTCTTCAATCAGCCGCGTCGAAGCCACGCGCCGCGCGAGACGGCAAGCGCGTGGACGTCGTGGTTGAATTCAAGCTTGACCGACCGGGCCACTACCGCCTCCGCGCCGCCACGGCTGATCTGGCCGGGCGAAGCGCGGTCAGTTGGTCGCCCATCGTTGCCAGAGAGTAAGCCATCGACCATCCAACGACTCACCGCGCCGAGGTGTCACACCGCAACGAATTCGAGGAGATGAAAGCCTGATTTAGCGGCGGGTGAAATTGCTGGATCCATTTGCAGTTCGTGGTAGAATGAATGTGAACGAATGAAAATAGCCCAGCACTTTCGGGATACAAATGACGTGACGTTATTTCGCGGTGATTGCGTTGAGTTGCTGCGTAAGATCCACGACGAATCGGCTCAACTTGTTGTCACTTCCCCGCCTTACAACGTGGGAAAGGAATACGAAAAGGAAGTCACGATTGAAGACTACTTGAAGTTCCAGCGCGTGGTTATCGAGGAGTGCGTCAGGATCGTGCGGCCCGGTGGGAGCATTTGTTGGCAGGTCGGGAACCACGTCAACGGGCACGGACAGATGATCCCGCTGGATATCTTGCTCCACCCGCTGTTCGCAGAGTATGCGAGCACGGACGTCATCCGACTCCGTAACCGAATTGTGTGGCATTTCGAGCACGGACTTCACTGCAAGAATCGGTTTTCCGGCAGGCACGAGACGATCCTCTGGTATTCAAAGGGCGACAAATACGTGTTCAATCTCGACGCGGTGCGAATCCCTCAGAAGTATCCGGGCAAGCTCGCTTACAAGGGGGATCGCCGTGGTCAGTATTCCTGCAATCCACTTGGCAAGAACCCCGGCGATGTTTGGATCATTCCGAACGTGAAAAACAACCACGTCGAAAAGACCTCCCATCCTTGCCAGTTTCCGATTGAGATTCCAGAGCGGCTCATTCTCGCGCTCGCTAAAGAAGGAGATTTGGTAGTCGATCCATTCCTTGGTGTCGGCACTGTGGCCGTCGCGGCTGTGCTTCACGAGAGGCGTGTGGCGGGTGCCGACATCAAGGAGAAGTATCTGGCCGTCGCACGAAAGCGTATCTCCGCCGCCATTGCGGGCCACCTCAAGCGTCGGCCATTTGGCCAGCCAGTTTACCAGCCGAAGCCAAACTCGCCTCTGACAACCTCGCCTTGGATCGCAAGGTCCCAGCCGAAATCCTACTTTACCAACGCCCGATAAACGTCGTTGGCTAATTTGAACTTGTGCTCATCGACCTTGGCATGAATTTCGGCAATTTCCCGCCTCGGAGGTAGAAGAAGATCGTTATCATCAAATTGCTGTTGTAGCGTTCTGAACGAAACCTCCTCGACCAAGAGCGAGGCCAAACGCTGTTGTGCCTGCGTATCTTGGCTGAGCCTGCGATCGAATTCCTTCCGCGCTTCTTCCTTCGTTGTGCCTGTCCCGAAAATGAACTTGTTCAGCGGGTCGAGTGTATTGATGGTGATAACACCTGCTGCGAACTTGCTCGGAGCGTGATCGTCAAGTTCATCGTATTCCACGCGCTGAAAGAAGCCGGCGTCATTCGGATCCGGTTCATCGAGCCGGATGTAGCCGGGAGCAACGACGTGATCCGAGCTGATCTTGGTGCGCGCCTCAACCGTCGCGTGCTGGTTCCAGGCAGTTCCTCTCCAGGGGACGAGAACCCGCAGCACGTTCTGCCCTCGAACACCGTGCTGGTTTGCATCGAGTTTGATGTCGAACTGCTGAACGGCGCTTCCTGCCAAGTCAATGAGATCGACGCTCCCAAGCTGTTTGGTAATGGCGAATCTGACATAGTGGCCTGGCGTAACGACGCAAGGGTTCACGTAAAGAACGAGGTTGTTTCGCCGGTTCGGGCGCCCCATCGAAGTCTGCGGTCGAAACTCCATTATCGCCGGAGGGGAAATAACCGGTTCGTCCAACACGTCCTCGATTTGGAGAGTTGCCGGCACTGGATTTCCGTCAGAGCATTCGACCAAGGCGTCCACAGTTCCATGCAGACCCACTGTGGATGCGGACACTGTATAGGCGAAGGCGAAAAAGTTCTGGTGCGGTGGCCATCGTGGGCTTTGCTTTCGGTAAACTCTCTCGGTTTCTGGCTGCACGGTGATGCCGTCGGTGGCGGTCGCTACAATCTCACAACCGTCGTTCACCATGTCGTCTCGCACGAGGAGTAACACCTTTCGCGGACGGCCCGCGGTGAGCTTTGTCGTGCGAGGAAAAAACGCCACTGGTTCAGTTGGCGGTTGAGGTATCTCATCTTCGCCGCCTGAACCGGGGCCGGTCTTCTCCGTTATCTGCTGGAAAAACTTGTTCAAGTGTTTGAGCGCGTCCTCGATCTTCTTGCGGGTTTGCTCCGAAAACTTGCTCTGGTCTCGTTCTTCGACCCGCTTTCTCTCGCGGTCGTAGCGGGGGCGTAGTTCTTTGGCGAGAAACTCAAGCAGAGCCTTGCTAAACTCATGCTCCCGATTGAAGCCTTCGCGGTCCACGCGGAGCGGGGAAGTAAAGTCAACGTTGAGGTGCCGTTCCAGAACTGCACGAAGCCCGTTGACTCTGATGACGCCAAAGACATGCCTGAGGAATTCTGCCCGCTCGTAATCAGGATCAACAAAAGTCAGGTCATAAACGGCGTCGAGGTCATCTACGATGAGCAGGCCATTCTCGCGAGCCTCGTGGTCAACACCCGCCCCTTCAAGCTTCCGATCGGAACGCGCCAGCAGGAAATCGATTTTGAGGGGCTCAAACCCCCTGCCTGGGTCGAATTTTTCGGAAAAGGACCCGATGACAGGGCCGACGGGGAAGTCAAATGTCACGGGATCTGTCTGCACCCCAGCGGCGCGATACTGCCGTAGGATCAACTCGACATTGGGGTCTGCGGCGATGAGCCGGAGCATGAAGAAATTTGCCAGCTTCGAGACGATG
>Ga0194110_10008030_pt1 | contig 12044 bp, 8 predicted proteins | sample TA2Kig1200mmetaG_FD_146192 | JGI IMG/M metagenome (GOLD analysis project Ga0194110, IMG submission 146192) | Freshwater microbial communities from Lake Tanganyika, Tanzania - TA2015032 Kigoma Deep Cast 1200m | ecosystem: Environmental > Aquatic > Freshwater > Lake | place: Tanzania: Lake... | reverse complement strand
TATAAATAAAAATAAAAAATATTTTTTCCGCGAAATTTGTGCTATCGCGCCATCACTGAGAGAATTAGGCGTCAAGAACAAAAGCGTTGGGGGATTTTCCCCGGGCCAAGAGACCCCCAAAACCAACTTTTGACTGCGGTGGCCAAGGCCGCCGCATCATCCCGCCTAATACGAATGCCATCAGACGCTTGCACCGCCATGAGGAGGGCGTTATGAAAAGCAGCACCCTTCGGAACTCCGGTTTTCTCTTTGGGTTAGTTTCAGTTGCCGCTCTGGTCATTCTCGGTTTAGGCCTGGCTTTCCCGCCCTGCCACGGCTTCCAGGAAGAAGACGCTCTCACCGACCCGCTCACCGACCTGATGTGGCAGCAGGCGGACGATGGGGTGGAGCGCACCTGGGAGGAAGCCGTCCGCTACGGCAACGAACTGAATCTGGGGGGGTATGGCGACTGGCGTCTCCCCCGGGCCGGGGAATTGCTGCTGCTGCCGGCGGACCTGCAGCGTCCAGGCAAGGTCTATTGGTCCGGGAGCACCGTACCGGCAGACCTGGAACAAGCCCAGACCTATGCCGGGTTGGACGCCGGACTCCGACCCCGGAAGAAAAGCCAAACCGCCCTGGTGCGCTACGTCCGGGGTGGCCGCTACGGCTCCTTTGACCCCCTGGAGGGGCAGGTCAGGCACGTTCCCCGGGACTACCCCACCATCCAGGCGGCCATTGACGCGGCTCATGACGGGGACCTGGTGCTGGTAGCCAACGGCGTCTATCAGGGCGCCGGCAACAAGAACCTGTCCTGGGACGGCCGGATCAAACACCTCACGGTGAAATCGGCCAACGGACCTCTGTGCGCCGTCATTGACTGCGAAGGCGATGGCCGGGCCTTTGTCTTTGCTGACACCCTGCAGAACCACCTGGACGTCATCGATGGCTTCACGATGCAAAACGGCAATTCCCAGGCGGGGGGGGACTCTACTGCCGCCGGGCCTCGCCGCTGGTCCTGAATAATATCTGGCAGGGGAACGCCGCCGTGCACGGCGGGGCCGCCTATGTTCAGGAGGCCGCGCCCTATCTGGCTAATAACGTGATGGTCAACAACCAGGCCTCCTTCGGGGCAGGTCTGTGCTTCATGGAGGCGACCGGCGCCCTCATCCACCTCACCCTGACCGGCAACGCCGCGACCTTCGGCGGGGGCGGGATCGCCTGCTACCGTTCGGCGCCGGCGCTCACCAACAGCATCCTGTGGGGCAACCGGGTGGGGACCCGGGCCAACCAGGTGTATGTGGACGACCCGGCCAGCAACCCGGTCCTGGCTTACTGCGACGTGGAGGGGGGCCGGGCGGCCATCGTGGCGCCCCAGGGCCTGGAATACTACACCGGCTGGCGGGAGAGCAACCTGGAACAGGATCCCCGTTTTGCCGGGGCGGCGGCGGGGGGAGCGGGCCTGGCCTGGCAATTCCAGGACCAGAGCCCCTGCATCAAAGCTGGAACCGGCCGGGGTGCGCCGGCCACCGACATTCTGGGCCTGCCCCGCCCCCAGGGCGCCGGCCCTGACCTGGGAGCCTGGGAGTGGCAGGGCGGCCAGCCCGCCACCTGCTGCGGGGACCTGCCGGCCGTGGAGCACGGCCCGGCCCTGGAGCGCCTGCATAACCTGGCCCTGGAGCGCCTGCATAACCAGGCTGCCGGCGAAGCCGCCCGGGCCGCGTCCTCCCGCCGGCCCCGGGCCAGGGGGGCACTCAAGCCCGGGGAAAGAACGTCTACGAACGGAGTCTCATACGTGGGGGTGAACAAGGTCCATGTGAATTACTACTACGATCAAGACCCGGGACCGAATGTACCGTTTACAATGTATCTTGTCGCTGAAATGGACGGCAAGAGGGAGGTTCTGGTTTCAAAGGACTTTCAAGCAAACGATAATGTTATTTTTGAAGGGCCCTTTTTACATACAAATGTGCCTAAGACCAAAAGTTGTCAATATTTAATGACTTCCAGTTTGGGTTGGGAATATAGTGTGGGGCTTCCTATAGAAATCGATAACTTTATTTGGGGCGAGCTCCAATTTGACGATACGATAAATGGCATGGGTACGGTTAAACTAGGCTGGGACGGTGTTAGCGGTAGAAATGTGACGGTGCCTGAGGGAATAACCTGGACCATTGAAAATACGCAACTTGATGTATCAACCAATAATCCTGAATTACGAGTTTATGGGAGTCTTCAGCTCAATAAAGATACCTGTTTTACAGGTTCTTGGGTTCATCTGACCTCCATGCTGCCTAAAGGAGCAATAGTATTAGATCAGGTGACCTTCGACCCCTTGTGTCATGTGACGGTAAGAGCCTGGAGTTCCTTCAATGCCGATAAATGTTTTTTTTACTACCAGGTAAGCGTGTACGGGTTTGAACCCAATTTCACCGATTGCGAATTTGATTGGTGGTTGGTCTTCTGGGGCCGCAATGGCGGCGGATATCTCAACAATGTCTTTGCCATGGGCGTGTTTTTCTCCAACTCAACTTTGGCCGAGATTCCGAAGTGGGACCTAGCCGCCGCCCCCAGCCCCACCCTCGCCGGCAACAGTTTTGTGGGGAGGTATGCTCTATTTTATGCTCCCTCGGTGGCGCCCACCGCACCCATCCCTATCGGCCGCAACTATTTTGGGGGCCCTGGGGACCCCATTATTGGCACAACCTTGCCCGGTTTCCTCGACCACAGGCCGTTTTGCTATTCTCAGTCGGGGCTCCCCTTTAAAATCGAGACCCCCCTGGTTGCGGGGAAGCACCGCAGCCTCCAGAAGACCTTGCCCCGCTTCTGGTCCAATGTGATATACGGCCAAAACACCATCGACTGGAATACTAAAACGTCTCCCTCGTTAATAAAAAACCGTGAAACGCTGGTGTCCGTCGATGTGACCTCCACGGACGAAGCCGTGTCGGGGGCTAAGGTCTGGGTCTATGTTGACGGGCAGGATGTGACCTGGACCTGTGACCAAGCGCCTCCGACAATTTACCGGGACCTGTCTCGTTATTATGGTTCTCCCCAGCAAGGCGGAAGGAGTCCTTCTCCTGAAAAGATTGGCCTCGGAGTTAGCACCTTCAATTTCTACCTGCCGGCCACAGACAAAGATGCTGTCACGCTGAAAGTCGTCCTGGACACCACCGGGGTGACCGGTTATGCCAAAGAGGTACCGCGCGGGGAGCAGACGTTGTTTGAGTCTTCGGTATTGTTTAGGCCGGAACCGCGGCGTGTTAATGTCAAGGTGGTTCCCATCAGATTTATCTCGGATGTGGTGATGGAGGGGGGCACAACGCCCGATCCTGTCGTGATGAAGAGCGCCCTGGCAAACCTCATGCCGGGCATGCTGCCGCTCTGGCGTCCCAACCTCTATTGTGGGCGGCCGAGGCCGTATCCCTTCAGTGGCACCATAATGGATAACCCCGTAGGCGAAATCGCACAGGGTTTAACCTTGTTACCTCTGGCCGCCGCACTGCGCGCCGACATGGGACTGGCCAATGTGTTGAACTGGGTCGTGAGCCAGGAGCCAATCGACCGCCTGGTGGCGGTGGTCCCGGCAGGCACTTTTCCGGGAAACGCCGAAGGGGTGAATTACCTCGGTTCGAATATTTTATTTGTGGATGAACGATATCCAGTGGCGGTGTTGCATGAGTGGGGCCATTCCCTGGGCCTCTGGCGCGGGAAGGGGGAGGAGCAATACGAAAAGTATCGTGAAAACGGGTTGCCCCTGGTGGGTTGTACGGCTTTCAATCCTGATCCGTTTGGGGATGTGAGTTCAGCAAAAGGGGTCGGCCGTTTCTACCATTTCGCCCGGGCCGCGGATATCTGGTTTAGAGGCCCACCAACCGCTTATGACCTGATGGGCAATAAACGAGAAGCCTGGCCCATTTACCCAACGCTCCAGGCTTTTCCCACATATTTCCAAGGTTTAACCAAAACCTCGACCTCCGCGGCCGCGGAGAAAGCGGTGACCGCCGGCCCGCCTCCCCTTACGGCCGCCGGGGAGGCGTTCGCCGCCGGCCCGCCTCCGGCGGGGACCAAGCGCCTCCTCCTCACTGCCAGGACCCAGATCCTTCCGGCGGCGGACGGGAGCAGCAGCCACTCCCAAATCCTGAAGCCGGAGACGGTGCGAGCCCTCAATATTACTGCGGTGGCCCAGAATGCGCTGCCGCCAGACGTATCTCCGGGGACCAGTTACTATATACAAGCTCTTTCCCCTAGCGGGGGGCAGCAAGTGGAGAATTTTACCGTCCCGCCGTATGATGACCCCACCGGCGGTAATCCGCCGGAGGGTCAATGGCAGGCCACCTTTGACGTGCCGCAGGACACGTACCGGGTGGAAATTTATCAAGGCGTCTCTCCTGCTGGGGAGAAAATTATGGAGTTCGCGCCCAGCGGCGGTGTCGCCACCGAGATCACGGCGCCGGTTGGCGGCGCCACCCTGGGTGAAGAGCTCCAGCTGACCTGGGAGAGCACGGTGCAGGGGACGCCGGCCCTGCCCCTGCAACACCTGGTGCTCTGGAGCACGGACAACGGGGCCACCTGGATGGGCGACGGCGCCATCTTGGACGCCCCCAACTGGAAGGGCAGCACCGACTTCCTGCCCGCTGGCGACCAGATCAGCTTCAAGGTGCTCTCCAGCGACGGCCTGAATACGGGTATCGCCCAGGTGGACGGCCTCAGACTGCCTCCGCGGCCACCCCGGCACGTGGCCATCAGCCCGTACCTGGATGGCGATGTGGCCCAGCCGGGGACCCGCTGGTTTTTTAAGGGCCAGGCCGTCGATGTGGAAGACGGCCTGATCACCAGCGGCCAGTGGAATTCCTCCCGGGACGGGTCCCTGCAGGTGGCCGAGGGGGTGGTGCTCAGCCCGGGCCAGCACGACATCACCTTCACCGTCACTAACTCCAAGGGCCTGAGTGGGAACGCCAAAATCCGGGTGACGGTCGAGGACATGACTACGGTGGATGTGGGGCTGAAGCCCCAGGACCTGGTCATCGTCGAAGGCCCGGGAAGGTCCCAGGGGGAGTCACCCTTGAGGCTCACCTATGGCAAGAGCAACCAGGTAATCCTGAAATTCCGCAACCAAGGCCGGGACACCAGCCTCACCGCGGTTCTCCAGGTCAAACCCCCCGGAGGCGCGTGGTCCACGCTGAAGCTGAAAAGGAACAAGATGACCCTCCTGCCCTTCGAGGAAGGCAGCATCAGCGCGCCCTATACACCGGCGGTGAAGGGAACCTATAAGTTCCGGGGGATCTTGGAGGTGAATACGCCCTCCGACAGCAACCTGAAGAACAACCAGCGCACCTGGGAGGCGGTTGCAGGCGTCACCGCGACCCCCGTCCTGGGGCCGCCGAGCGGAACTTATACCGGGGAGCAGCAAGTGTTCCTGTGGTGCCGAGACCGGGATGCCACCATTCGCTATACCGTTGACGGCACTACCCCCACCCGGGACCTGGGCTTCGAGGTGGCCAACGGCACCGTCATCACCATCAACCAAAGCACCCTGCTCCGGGCCGTGGCCTATACCTCCGACAAACTGGTTTCCCGGCTGGCCCAGGCCGCTTACACCATCAAGAACGAGTGAGACCACCGTTCAGCGACCAGGGGGTTCCTCTTGAGCCTTTTGCAAAAGTCTCTTTAGGGTTGATTTATTGACAATTTAAGCCTCATCGGCGTTCCGGTACTTTTTTGAGAGAAAAACCATAGGCTTAGGGGGCGCCGATGCAGTTTAGGGAAGCAGTATCATGGGCCATGGGGACCTTGCAACGGAATTTAATCCCGTGCCTGGAAGAATGTGGGGAGCGGCCGTTAACTGAGAAAGAGCGGCAATTAGTCAGCATCTTGGCAGTGCTCCAAATCGAGAAATTTGTCGGTCGGCCCTGCTGGGTGCGGTCATATAGGGCACAAAAAAAGGCAGGGCCACGCCGGCCCCCGCCTTGGTTTGTCCTATGAGAAAAATGTGGTTAACCTTTTTTAAGTTTCCTCTATCCGGCCAATCTAATACGGTTTTCGGTTTTCGGTCTTCGGTTTCCAGTTTTCGGTTAAAAGAAATTGTATTATCAATAAGTTAGCCATATAATTTGTTGCATCTGAAACTGAACTTGGTATAATTCCTAATCCCTATTCCCTGCCTCAACATTTTCTGGCTTTATTACTCAATTATGGGTATACTTAAAAATTAAAAATTAAAAAAACTCTCCTTGGTGATCCTCGGGGGAGGAGGATATAAGGAGGAGATGGAATATGGATAGCCGCAAGGTTGCCGGACGTTTGCTGCCCCGGATCAGCGGTCCCCAGGCCTTAAAAAAACTGCCCCCGGAGCTTCTGCCCCAGGTGGCTCAGGAGATCCGGGACGTCATCATCGAAACCGTGTCCCGCACCGGCGGCCACCTGGCCCCCAGCCTGGGGGTGGTGGAGCTGACCGTTGCGCTCCACTACGTCTTTGACACCCCCCGGGACAAGATCATCTGGGACGTGGGCCATCAGGCTTACGCCCATAAACTCCTCACCGGACGCCAGGACCGCTTCCACACCCTGCGACAATACGGCGGCATCAGCGGCTTCCCCAAGCGGGCCGAAAGCCCCTACGACGCCTTGGACACCGGGCACAGCTCCACCTCCGTGTCCGCCGCCCTGGGGATGGCTTCGGCCCGGTGCATCAAGCGGGAAAGCGGCCGGGTCATCGCGGTCATCGGCGACGGGGCCTTGACTGCCGGCATGGCCTTCGAGGGCCTGAACAACGCCGGCGATCTGAACAAAAACCTCATCGTCATCCTTAACGACAACGGCATGTCCATCGCCCCCAACGTGGGCGCGCTTTCTTCTTTCTTCAGCCGCAAGCTCACCGGGCGCACCATGGTCTTCCTGAAAAAGCAGGTGGAGCACATGCTGCGCTCCTTCCCGGCCATCGGCGACGACCTGGTGGCCTGGGCCAAAAAAAGCGAAGAATCCGTCAAGGCCTTCTTCACCCCCGGCATGCTCTTTGAAGCCCTGAAATTCAACTACCTGGGGCCGGTGGACGGCCACCGCCTGGACCACCTCATCGAGACCTTAAACAACGTCAAGTACCTGACGGGCCCCATCCTGGTGCACGTGCGCACCATCAAGGGCAAGGGCTATGAACCTGCAGAAGTAAACCCCACCGGGTTCCACGGCCTGGGGAAGTTCAACGCCGACACCGGCGAGCCTAAGAAAAGCGTCAGCGACATCCTGTCTTACACCGAAGTTTTCGGGGAAACCCTGGTGCGCCTGGCCCGAGAGGACAAGCGTATCGTGGCCATCACCGCGGCCATGCCCGACGGCACCGGCCTGGTGGACTTCCGCAAATACTTCCCGGACCGCTTCTTTGACGTGGGCATCTGCGAACAGCACGCGGTGACCTTCTCCGCCGGCCTGGCCCTGGAGGGCCTGCGCCCCGTGGCCGCCATCTACTCCACTTTCCTCCAGCGGGCCTATGACCAGGTGCTCCACGACGTCTGCCTCCAGAACCTCCCCGTGGTCTTCGCCCTGGACCGGGGCGGCGTGGTGGGGGAAGACGGCGAAACCCACCAGGGGCTGTTCGACCTCTCTTATCTGCGCCACCTGCCCAACCTCACTCTCATGGCTCCCAAGGACGAAGACGAGCTGCGCCACATGCTGTTCACTGCGGTGCACCATCCCGGGCCCGTCGCGGTGCGTTACCCCCGGGGCCAGGGCGCGGGCGTGGCCTTTTCCTCCACCCTGAAAAAATTGCCTATCGGCAAGGCCGAAGTGCTGCGGGAAGGCCAGGACCTCCTCATCCTGGCGGTGGGCGCCTCCGTCTATCCCGCCCTCCAGGCCGCCCAGGAACTGGAACAGCAGGGCTTCAGCGCCACCGTGGTCAACGCCCGGTTCATCAAGCCCCTGGATGAAAACCTCATCCTCAACCTGGCGGCCAAACACGGCCGGGTCCTCACCGTGGAAGAAAACGTGGCCCAGGGCGGCTTCGGCAGCGCGGTCCTGGAACTCTTCGCCGACTGGGACCTCACCGGTGTGGCAGTAAAACGCCTGGCCATCCCCGACGTCTTCCTGGAGCACGGCTCTCCCGCCATCCTGCGGAAAAAATACGGCCTGGACGCCCCCGGCATCCTCCAGGCCGCGTTGACCCTCCTGCAAAAACCGGCTCTTCCCAAGAATGTGGTGTGGGGGAGCTTCAGTTAAAAGACAGTTTTCGGTTTTCGGTAAAAAACAACAAAGGCAGGGGCTAAACTCCCTGCCTTTTTATATCCTTACAATATCTTGCTAATGATTCATACCAAGTTGCGATCAAACGAGTAGAATTGTCATTCTGAGCGCAGCGAAGAATCTAGATTCTTCACTCCGCTTCGCTCCGTTCAGAATGACAAACTCAATAATACCTCTTTGAATGCAACTTGGTATCAGATGCGAATATTGTCAAGATAGCCATTTTTGACTGCACTAGTCAGCTACCGCACTACCACGCAACTTCTACAGTAAAAGCCGATTTTTTGATGTTCCTCTCCTGGGGGTACTGGGTGGCTTTGTCCAGATAACTTCTTATACCATTTTCTTTTTCAAGTGCAACAAACTTAATCTGTAACTTATTGAGGCTCTTGCAAAATTATGTAGCCGCAGGTTTCAGCCTGCGCCGGCACAGGCTGGAAAGCCTGTGCTACTGAATATTTCTTTAAGCAACATGGGAAAATCGCAGCCTCAAAATGAATTTTGCCAGAGCCTCTTATTGATAATCCGTAATTATCTTTACCGAAAACCGAAAACCGAAAACCGTATAAATCTCCGGGCGTCGCGCCCCATGGAGATATTGTTGAAAAGGACGTAAGCCTCCCGGTATCCGGCCATTGGCGCGCCAGCGGAAACCCGCAGCAGCCGATTTTTGCGCTCATGTTAAACCTTTGCTTGCTTTGCGCCCTGCCGTGGGCTAATAATTATCACTTATCACGCCAAAACCCTGGAGGCGCATACGGAATTTTGGCCTTTCCAAGGAGGAGATCATGGACTACATCCGCATCATTCCCTGTCTAGACATCAAGGACGGCCGGGTGGTCAAAGGCATCCACTTCGTTAACCTTCGGGATGCCGGGGACCCGGTGGAAAACGCCCGGCTGTATGAGCAGGAAGGCGCCGACGAACTGGCCTTCCTGGACATTACCGCCACAGTGGAGGGACGGGAAACCACCTTGCAATTGGTCCAGCAGGTGGCGGCAGCCATTACCATCCCCTTAACGGTGGGAGGAGGCGTGAAATCCCTGGCCGATATTGAAAGGTTGCTGGCCGCGGGTGTAAGCAAAGTGGGCATCAACACCGCGGCGGTGCAGCGCCCGGCCTTGATCGAAGAGGCCGCCAAAGCCCTAGGCTCTCGCCGCATCGTGGTGGCCATTGATGGTCGCACCAATCCGGCCATGCCCTCGGGCTATGAAGTGGTGACCCACGGAGGGCGGACGCCCGTGGGTCTAGATGCTGCAGCCTGGGCGGCTCGCTGCCGGGATCTGGGGGCGGGGGAACTGCTGCCCACCAGCATGGACGCCGACGGCACCAGGGCCGGTTTTGACCTGGAGTTCACCCGGAAAATCAAAGAGGCTTCGGGTTTGCCGGTGACTGCCTCCGGCGGGGCCGGAACCCTGGAGCACCTCTATGACGCGGTGGTGAAAGGCAAGGCCGATGCAGTGCTGGCCGCCTCCATCTTCCACTTCCGGGAGATTTCCATCCAGGCCGCCAAGGAGTACCTATCCCAGAAGGGAATTCCGGTAAGAATTAAGTAAATGTTGGGGGAAAAGCCCTTGTGGAGGGGCGGGCGCATAGTCTCCGCCCCTCCTCAAAATCACCCCGGCAACAGCCCCAAGGTGTAGTTTGCTGCGGGATGCCAGCCAAAAGAAAAGGCGCATCGGATGGCGCAAACCAGAATAGAGGGAGGCCGGTTTATGGCCCGGTGCCGGGAATGCGGAACTTGGGTGGAAGTCTGTCCCCGGTCGGTCCGGACTGAGATCTTCTTCGAGCACCTGCAAGCCGAATTCAGGTGCTGCGAGACCCAACAACAAGCTGTTTTTACTTTAGAAAAAGACTACATCGATTTTCACTGAATCGGGGTTGAGGCCACAGACCGCGGCATGGGGCCTCATCCCGGCCTTCCTGCTTTTCCCCTCCTGTTTACCCTTTCTTAACGGCGATGGCGTCCATCTCGATGGCCGCTCCCCGGGGCAGGCCCGCGGCCTGGATGGTGGTGCGGGCCGGGGGATGGGTGGGGAAGAACTCGGCGTATACCCGGTTGAACTCCGGAAAATCCGCCAGGTCCGCCAGAAACACCGTGACCTTGACCACGTCCTTCAAGCTGCAGTCCGCCGCGTTCAGGATGGCCTTGATATTGTTGATTACCTGCACGGTCTGGTCCAGAATATCTCCCGGCGCCATCCGGCCCTGGGCATCCAGGGGAATCTGGCCGGATACGAAGACAAAAGGCCCCGCGGTCAGAGCCTGGGTGTAAGCCCCGCTGGGCGCCGGCGCCTGATCGGTGTTGATTACCACTTTTCTCATGGAAGTTTTCATGGCAAGTCCTATTGGTTAAAATTTGTTTTGCAAATGCCCTACCTGACCGGGATAAAACTCTTGAAGAATCGACCCGGTTCTGCTAATGGTAGGGGAAAACCCAGGAGGATAGCGATGGGGTTGTGGATTAAGTGCCCCGGGTGTCAAGGGAAAAATCCCCTCTATGCGTCAGTGTGCCACCAGTGCGGTCAGTCTCTGATTAATCTCTCCCTGGAACAGCGGGTGTATGTGATCGACACTGGCGCCGCGGCCGTGGAACCCGCGACAATGCCGGCCCGGGCCGCGGCGATGCCGGAAGCCCCCGCGCCACCGCCGCCACCTCCCGCCAGGGTTGAAAAAAAGCCCAAACGGCCCCGGAAAAAGAAAGGATAGCCGCCGGTAATCAGTAATCAGTAATCAGTGACCAGTGACCAGTGGCCAGTGGTCAGCAGCTCTGATTTGCCGCTGACCACTTTTTTCCTTTATCCCCGCCTTTATCGATAGCCGTTTTATACCATTTGACCGGGTTTCCTCAAGGCGGCGACTCGGCTATCACTCCCAAGAGCAACTGCGCCAGGTGAGGCTCGGCCCGGGCCACCGTGGCAATGATCTCCTCCAGGGAAATGGGGGCCATGGCGTCGGGAAGGTTGACGTTGCTGAGGATGGAAATCCCTAGAACCTTAATCCCCGCGTGCACCGCGCAGATGGCCTCGGGGACGGTGGACATGCCCACCGCGTCGGCGCCGATAATCCGGAGGAGGCGCGTCTCCGCGGGTGTTTCCAGGCTGGGCCCCTTGACCCCCACATAGACCCCCTTCCTCAAAACTATCCCCCGGCGCCGGGCCACCTCTTCGGCCAGGTCCATCAGCCCATGGTCATAAACCCGGCTCATATCGGGAAACCGGGGCCCCCATTGGTCCACGTTTTCTCCCACCAGCGGGTTGTCGGCCATGAAGTTGATGTGGTCGCAAATCAGCATCAGCTCCCCGGCCTTGAAATAGGGATTGAGTCCCCCCGCGGCGTTGGTGAGGATCAGGGTCTTGATCCCCAATGCGATCATCACGCGCACCGTGAAGGTGGCCTGGAGCAGCGAGTAACCCTCGTAGCCGTGAAGCCGGCCGTGGCACAGCACTGCGGGCTTCCCCGCCAGTCGCCCCCAGTGAAAGAGGCCCTGGTGGCTGGGGCTGGTGGCCCGGGAGAAATGTGGGAGTTCCTCATAAGGGAGGAATCCGCCTCCTTCCAGGTGCTGGGCCAGCAGCCGCTGGCCGGTGCCCAGAATGACGCCCCACTCCGGCGAGGCCTCCATCCGGGGGGCGATAAAGCGGGCGCATTCCTCCACCTGTTGCCGGTATTTCTGGACGGACACTAGAACCCCGGTTTTCGGTTTTCGGTTTTCGGTTTTCGGTATATCATTTTGTTCTCCGATCCTAAATGCCTACTGCCTACTGCCTATTCCCTATTCCATATTCCCTATTCCCTGCTCCCTGACCTCTTTAACAGTAAGGCGGTTTTGCCGG
>Ga0194110_10008020_pt1 | contig 12054 bp, 14 predicted proteins | sample TA2Kig1200mmetaG_FD_146192 | JGI IMG/M metagenome (GOLD analysis project Ga0194110, IMG submission 146192) | Freshwater microbial communities from Lake Tanganyika, Tanzania - TA2015032 Kigoma Deep Cast 1200m | ecosystem: Environmental > Aquatic > Freshwater > Lake | place: Tanzania: Lake... | reverse complement strand
TGACATGGTCAATTCTTGTCCCTTATGGTATCCTTTCTCCATCGGTATATCCTCCTTTGTTTTTATTTGGCTTTCCTATAGGGTAGGATATGCCGATTCCTTTTTCCACCACATTCGGGACACTAGCCATTTGAATACACGTCTGAGCACTGTAGGAAGCATTAATCATCAATTGAGCTACGCTATCATGGATTTCGGAGGATAGTTTTCTCCGCTCGTTCTCTTGAGCGTTAGTTAACTGAGTGAGCAGTTCTTCCAACCTAAGTTGATGAGTTTTGATGCTTCCAAATAACGTGGCATTTTCGATAGCAATAGCAGCTTGCCCAGCAAGGATAGATAGTAGTTCTAAATCGCTTTGGGTAAATGGCCTTTCTCCAACTGTTTTGCCAGCGTTGAGCACACCGATGGTCTTCCTTTTAACTACCAAGGGTACGCATAGCGCCGAGACAACTCCTGTTTGTCTCATTTGTTCCTTCAAATATCGGTTGGTTTTTGTCTCTTCATTCAGTATGAGTGGCTTTCTCGTTTTAGCTACCCAGCCAGCAATCCCCTCTTCTATTTTCGACTTGGTAGCGTCAACTATTTGCTGAGATAGACCAATTGCCGCCTTGATAGTTAACTCCTGGGCAGCTTCATTTATCAGCATTAAGGAAACCCTGTCAGCACCAGTTTCTAGAGCAGCAGTCTGGACAATAAGATTGAAAAGCTCATGCACCTCTAACTTAGACATTAAAGCTTTACTCACCTCAAACAGCGGCAGGAGCGCTCTTAGGCGAATATTTTCCTTGGCCAAGTTGCCTTTTTCTAAAGCACTTTTAACGGCTGCCCTGAGTTCCTGAGCGGTGAAAGGCTTCGCTAAGAAAGATTGGGCACCTACCTTTAAAGACTCAAGAGTGATATCAACCGTGCTATAGCCAGTCATGATAACCGCAGTGACATTCGGGTCAAACTCCCGAGCTCTCTGTAATAGCTCGAGTCCATTTATGTCAGGCATTAAAACATCAATTAGTAGCAGGTCAAAGCTTTCCCTTTCGATGATTCCCAGCGCTTCATGACCAGAATTCGTGCCCCTGACGTCATATTCTTCCTTGGTTAAGGCATTCGTAGTAAGGAGCAGTATTGCTGGTTCATCATCAACTATCAGGATTCTTTCCTTTGGCAAGGTTTTCCCTCTATCTATAGTGTGGCTTGGTCAGAGCTATTTTAGCACAACTATCAGGCGAATCGCCATAGATAACTCCTCCTCCTACTGAACAAACCGTCAGATTGTGTGATATACGTCTCCCAATAGACAATGGTATAATGTCAACCATCAAAGGCCATTGGCAGGTCTCAAGGGAGAATGTTATGGAAGATAGAGTCGCGATTTTCATAGACGGAAGCAATCTATATCATGGTTTACGAAGTAACTTTAGACACCATAACCTCAACTTCGCTGAATTTGCCACTAAGCTATGTGGTTCCAGGCGCTTATTCCGAACATATTACTACAATGTCTTACAGGACCCGACTCAACGGCCTGATAACTATCGAGAGCAACAGGAATTCCTTGATACCCTGCGCAAGACTCCATATCTAGAGATTCGACTAGGGAGTACCAAAATGACACAGGGTATCCTTGTTGAGAAGGGTATAGATATTATGTTGGCTACAGACCTGCTATATTTTGCTTGGAACGACTTCTATGATGTGGCAGTGCTTGTGAGCGGTGACTCTGATTTTGCCTATGCTCTTCAAGCTGTAAAGAACATGGGTAAGCATGTCGAGGTGGCCTACTTCGAGAGTGGGGTGTCCAAGGATCTCTTGAATGTAGCCGATAATCGGTATCTCCTAAACCGGAGCTTCTTCAGTGGTTTGTGGACACGTAAACGTTATACCGATCTCAGAAGAGTGACTGGAGAAAGTCAGAAGTAAGGCCATTTCGGGTGGCGAATAAGCCTCCGTCGACAGCCAAATTTTTAGAGGGTAACCTCACATAGTCAGAAAGAAACTGAACAATTCATCGAAAAGTAACTATCCGTCGTATTGCACAACTCAATGTCACAGAACCTAATCCTCGAAATCACGGAGCGCCTCAGGACTAATAGAACGCCGAAATGACTGCGTGATTTCGAATTTAGCTCGACCGGCGGTGCAGCCATCCAAACTGCGCATAACGCCGTGAAAACGGTGATAAGGGATTGAAACCAGCAAGTCCTCTGGCTTGTAGCCTTTAATCTTCCGGCTGGTATAGTCCATAAGGCTTACACTCAGCTCCCCTGTTACCACGGGGTAGGCCACAGCCTGATGGCAGGTTGAGCCGCACATCTCAAGCTTCGGAGGTATGCCTGTCTCATAGCCATCCAGCGTGACCAGCCGACAGGCTTGCAAGGCGTTGCAGATGAACAGCACCACATCAGGCTCAAACTCCGCCTTCTCCAGGGGCGATAAAACAACGTGTTCAGCAAGACCAAGAGGCGGAGGGGCAGTGAGATATTGCATCCTGTGAAGAGCTGCTATCGAGCAAAAAAGCTTTTCCCCTTTGACCAGAAATTCTTTCATAGCCTTGTCCCCCTCACCCTTCGGCCGCTCCCCCAACCCCAGATGCCAGGTTCCACCTCCACAAGCTGACGTCGAAGCCGTAAGGTCAATGACCTTCCCATCCCGAGCCTGGATAAAAGCATTGCAAACACGGTGTTTGCCTGAAGCTGCCTTCGAAGGTAGCTCCATCGAATAGGTGATGGCTACCGGACTCCCTTCCAACCCAAGAACCTCTTTTATTTCACTCGCATAGTCTTGCCACTTCATTCTGCTCCTCCTTTGTTACGGTTTCATACCTGCGATTTTTCGACCTTCTCGACTTCGATGGTGCATTCTGTAACCAGAGCGGCAAAGGCACCCAGAGCCGCCAGAACCGGGGCGGCCATAATCCCTATCGCCGCTGCCGGTGCTCCTATTGACAGCGGAATCTCCAGTACAGTTTTACCTTCATGGATGACACGCACGCGCCTGATGTTACCCTCATGTATAAGCTGTTTGACTTTATCAACCAATTCGCCTCCCGATATAGTAAACTTTTCACTGGTAGCCATCGGTAACCTCCCATTGTTTGGTTGTTTACTAATGTAGCGGCGAGGCTTTAACATCGCTAGTCATTCTGAGCCCTCCGCTTCCTGCCATTCCGAGCCCTCCGCCTTTTGTCATTCTGAGCGCAGCGAAGAATCTCATATACATGTAGCGGCGAGGCTTTAGCCTCGCTACAGAAAGGTGACCCTAAAGGGTCGCAACTACATTGGAAACGGACCGTTGATAAACACTCTCAATTACTCCTTCTTGCCCCCCCAAATGCCCCATAACAAGTATAACACATGGTTGCACTGGCCATAATCTGTCAGACCGTTATCTCTGATGTCATTGCGAGCCGTCCCTCATCTGTCATTGCGAGCCGAAGGCGTGGCAATCCCAAAAGGTCAAAAATAAAAATTTAAAGGTCAAAATGGCAGATGAAAATGCAAAAATCGTTTTTTGTTCTTTGGAGGCAGAAGACTCGCAGCGATGTGACCCTAAAGGGTCGCAACTACATTGAAAATTGACTGTTAATAAACACTCTCACTTCGCTTGGCTCAGGACAGGCTCTGAATGTCTGCCCTTACTTTTGACTTTTGACTTGTCATTTTGCATTTTTATATTTGACCTTTCATTTATGAGATTGCCACGTCGCTGTGCTCCTCGCAATGACAGAAAAGACACGGCGTCACTAATCATAGGAAAGAGTATGATCTCTTCCTGATATAGAATGAAATGAGTTATAATTTCAGCCAGAATCTTCAGACGCTCAGACACCTAGCAAACAGTATGTTTATATAAAGGAGGAAAACTATGAGTAAGCTACTGATGGGCCCGCAGACATTGATCTATCCCATGCCGGCACTCCTAGTCGGGGCAAACGTAGATGATAAACCAAATTTTATGGCAGTCGCCTGGAGCGGCATTGCCAACGGCGAGCCGCCTATGATTTCTGTAGCCATACGCCACCAGCGGTACACGCTCAAAGGCATCAAGCAAAACATGACTTTCTCTGTTAACGTACCGGCAACCGATTTAGTAAGGGAAACAGATTACTGCGGCATCATATCCGGGGCTAAAGTTAATAAAGCAGAGGTCTGCCGGTTTAAAGTGTTTTACGGCAGACTGGATAAAGCCCCGCTCATTGAGCAGTGCCCAGTTAATCTAGAGTGCAAGGTGGTGCATATCCTGGATTTAGGCAGTCATTCGCTTGTTATCGGCCGGATCGAGGAGACCCACGTCTCAGATAGCTGCCTCACCGACGGAAAACCAGATGTTAATAAGATTAAGCCCTTTATTTACACCACATCCCCAGCTAGTCAGTATCAAGCCCTTGGAGAAGTCATAGCCAAAGCATTCAACATCGGTAAGGAGCTAAAGGCAAAACAATAAACACTGGAGATGAAATTTGTAACTGGACAATAATAGCTAGTGGGCTAGCCGCATGGTTATCAAAGCCGCACCCACATAAAAGCCTATACTTATGAGGATAGAAGGCACGAGCCCCCATCGGGGTAAGATAAATATCATGGCGACGGCGTATAAAAGCCAGGCTGGCAGCAATATCAGCATGCCCTTGAAATAGGAAACTGTGGCATCAACACCGCTGGTAAAGTATATGCTGAACAAGGTTACAATAGTGATGCTGGGGAAAAAGGCTACAAAAGCAGCAAGCAGCCCTTTCCCTTGACTCCCAAAGTAAGTTACCAGAGCTACAATTGTTCCTCCAAGAAAAAAATACAAAGACAACCACTTAACATCCATCAATTACCCCCCCTGGGCCATTCATTAGCACTAATGTGATATGCTAGCCTCGATTGGTGGCTTTGTCAATATTTTTAATCATCGAAATCCATGACGACATGCGTGTTGACAGCGGGATTATAATATGACAGACGCAGATAAAGACGACCTTGACCAACATCCGGAGATGAATAAAATGGCCGCTGTACAAAAAACTTCGCTCTACATCTTTGCCGCATTCGCCATCATTTTCATTGCTGCCCTGCCATTTCAACCTTATCTTGGAAACTTTGTCATTAAAGCCCTACCAGCAATAAGCCTCTCCGCACTGGCATTGACCACAGTCAGCGGATCGAGAGGCAAGTTACTGTTTGTGTCTCTTCTACTCTGTGCCGCCGGCGATGTAGCCTTAGAACTAGGGGCAGGAAAGTACTTCGTTATCGGCCTGGGATTCTTCTTAATTGCCCAGATTATGTTCATCGTGACTTTCTCCAGGGATTTCAAGATGCAAAGGTCCAGGATCCCCATCATCGTCATTCTCGCTATCTATGCTTTAGCTATAGCCTCCATCATGACACCTTCGCTCAAAGAAATGGCGATACCGGTTTATTTCTATTTGACAGCGATAACCCTGATGGGCATTTTTGCAGCATTGAGAGCAGCAAAGAATAAATTTACCATCTATGGCGCACTCTCCTTCATCGTTTCTGATTCAATAATAGCCGTCAACAGATTCATGGTGCCAGTGCCAGCGGTTGATTATATTGTCATGGTTACCTATTACCTGGCACTATTTCTAATAGTTTATGGGTTTATGAAAGAATGATTGGCTTATCGTAGACCAGCGTGGACTAGTCTTCGCCCTTCAGTGTCTCGTAACCTTCCCTTATGAGGAAGGCTACAATTATTAAGCCTATGATTGGGTCTGCCTGCCATAAACCGAACACGTAATTCAAACTCAGTCCTATAAGCAAAGCAACCGACAGGAAAAAGCAGGCAAGCGTTTCCTTAGAGTCAGCCATGAGGCTCCTGCTGTTCAATAATTTGCCGGTTTGATATTTCCAATAAAATAAAATCGGCATCAGCATTGCCGAGATGATGGCAATAATTATCCCGAGAAGGCTGGGCGACGGAATTTCCTGAAGATAGAGCTGCTTCGCCGATTCATACAAGACATAGGCGCCAAGTATAAAGAATGTATAGGCAACCAGCCTGGTTGCCTTATTCTCAACCTCTTGTTCCTCCACCTGCGACAAAGCCCCGTGCTTCCTGAATCTCCAAACCATGACACCGCACGATAGGGACTCAACAAAGCTATCAAGACCAAATCCAACCAGAGCTATGCTGCCAGCTAGCAATCCAGCGAAAACCGATACTACACCCTCCAGTACATTGTAGCCGACAGTGAAGTAAGAGAGTAAAAGCGCCCTTCGGTGAAGTTTAGAAACCACAGAACCGCCGGTATTCATACGTCCACAAAATCAAAAAAGACATCATGCCACGGGTAAGGTAAAGAAAAAGATGCTTCCCTTACCCTTCTGGCTTTCTACCCATACCTTTCCCCCATGCAACTCTACAAGCTGCTTCACCATAGCCAGTCCTATCCCGGCTCCCCCATGCCCCCTGTGTCGTGACCGGTCTGCCTTATAGAAATGGTCGAAAACATAGGGGAAGTTCTCTGGAGCTATGCCACCCCCCGAATCTGCTACAGATACCGTAACCCATCCCGGTGTGGTGTAACTTGCGCCGATTTTAATGGTACCACCGGCTGGTGTATATCTGAGAGCATTATCAATAAGATTGTGCAGCACCTGACGTATGCGGTCCCGGTCAATGAATACCAATGGCAACCCGGTCGGTAGCTCGGCACTAATCGAAACTTGTTTTTCCTGGCAGCGATTCTGGACGCTGGTTATCTCTGCAAAAATGAATTCGCCCAGCTCGGTGGCACTTTGGGACAACTTAAGCTGGCCAGCTTCGGCCAGTGACAGATCTCTGAGGTCGGTTATCAATCTGGAAAGAAGCACGGTCTCATCATACACCGAGGCGATTTGGTCCGGCGCAGGGGTAAGAACTCCATCAAGCCAGGCCTCCAAATTCCCCTGGATAATGCTGAGCGGATTGCGTAATTCATGAGCGATATCAGCCAGCAGCTGGCGTTTGCTTTTCTCTTTCTTCTCCAGCTGTTCTGCCATAGTGTTAAAGGCAGCAGATACCTCACCGATCTCATCATCCGTTTTCTGGGAAACCCGCTGTGAGAAATCGCCGATAGCAACTTTACGTGCTGCCAAAGTCAGTTGTCTCATAGGTCCTGTAATAAGCCAGCTGAACAAGAAACCCAAAGCAACGCCAACCAAGACAGCTACCAACGCCGCCAGCCATAAAGAATTACGAACGGCATCAAGGAAAGCTTGTTCAGCCTCACCTATATAGAACCGCGCGCCACATTGACCACCGCAATCTGGATCAGTACAAACAGAGCCTGGCGGAGCCTGCCCCTGCCAATTTGTTTGGCAGTAGCAGATGAATTCACTCTGAACCGAATTATTCACCCACAGAGCTATAACACCTACACTCACCAATACAATCCCCACAAAGAGAAGTGAGAGTTTCACCGATAAACTTCGTATCATCATTTCTCCAGTTTGTAGCCAACACCGCGGACTGTAACCAGCGGATTGGCAGATTCCGGTGCCAATTTAGACATCTTCTGTCTGATATTCTTAATGTGAGCATCTATAGTGCGCTCGTAACCTTCGTAGGACTCGCCGAAGGCTGAATCCATCAGCTGGAGCCTGGTATAAACTCTGTCGGGATTACGGGCCAGGACAGAGAGCAACTTGAACTCAGCAGCCGTCAGACTGAGCAGTTGCCCCAAATAGGTCGCCTCATGTTTTTCTGGGTCCAGGCGAAGGTCTCCAGCAACAATCTGTTCACCTTGCTTCAGCCCTTCCCTGTACCTACGCAACACAGCATTAACCCTGGCGGCAAGCTCACGAGGACTGAATGGCTTGGTAACGTAGTCATCAGCACCCATCTCAAGTCCAACAACCTTGTCTATCTCCTCATCACGAGCAGTCAGCATAATGATTGGCACGTTTGATTGCTTTCTGATGGTTCGGCAAACCTCCAAGCCATCCAGCTCAGGCAAATTCAGGTCCAGCAGGATAAGGTCTGGCTTATGACGCTGAGCCTGCTCAATAGCAGTTTTGCCGTCGGCAGCAATGATAACATTGTAGCCATCCTTTATAAGGTACGCCTTAATAAGTTCGCAGACCTTAGGCTCATCATCAACCAACAAAATCTTGCTACGTGCCATTTCTTGTCCACTGTGCTACAATCTGAATTTTAGCATATAAAACTGATAGGGGCGAGGTGGTCGCTTCGCCCCTATCTCTTAGGAGGTATATTTGATTCGTCGGTACCCCGACTAGACAGTTATCATAGAAAGCTATCTTCAGTATCTGTGACATGGCGGCTGGTAGTTGGCACCATTGTCACCAGACCATCCACCCGGCCCGTAACCGGCTCCTGGACCTGGACCATAACCACTGCTCCCACAGCCTCCCCAGCTACCACCATTACCGGCACATGGACAGTTAGCATACTGCAGGCCAGGACATTGTGAACATCTCGAGTAATCATCATATGATGCTGTGGGGCTGGTCAAAACCGAAGTGCCCTTTTCTTTAGCCAGGACTAGCCCGGCACCGATGACCAGCACCAGTACTGCAATCAGGATTGGTATCCCGATTTTCAACAGCTTGTTCATGTACATTCGCCTCCTTTCCAAGTTTTTTACTACCCTAAATAATAGCAGGCTGATGTGAATTTACTATGAAGATAGGGTGAGGTTTTTGTGAAATTTGGTGATTTAGCTAAGAGAGAGGAAAAAGAGCTGGAACCTGACAAATGCTGCTATTAAATACGGGCGGTATCCCAAAGTAGCCACCTTTATGGGAAAATGGTGGCATGACAAGAGTATTTAGATGTCCCAGATGTGGGAATACTAAAACATGGGCAGTAAGGCATGGTAGAGAAAAGGTTCTGCTTGCCGTCACATACATAAACCTTGAGCAGGCAACGTCCACCGCAATCATGGCTGCAACTAGTAGTTCTTATCTCTATTTGCCCATTTCGACACCTTTGAGTGGTCGTCTACTTACTTCTGACTGCTTCCAGCACGATCTCGGGCAACATCTTTACCTGCAAATCAGCTTTGTCCTGCAACTTGCCTCTAAGGCTATGGTAGCAACCTGAACAGATGTTAACCACTGTCTTGGTCTTTAGACCGCCAATGAGCTGTTCCATGTGCGGCGGAATATAGCAGCACAGATTGGTGTCCAGATTGTTCACCTTGAGCCCCTGTATCTTGTTAAGCACCCGCACCGCTGGCGAAACATCCACCGGCTCATTCGTGATACGCCGCCGAAACCGATAACAGCCAGCGTAATAGTCCACCTCCGAGTCCAGCTTACCGCCAGTAAAATAGCGGTCGAGAAGCTCGCTGTAGGAGATGACCTCCAGTTTGGTCTCTGCCAAGCAATTGGTATAGGTTGGCTCACAAGCGGAGCAGAACAGGACAATTGATTTCGCCCTCAGCGCTTCAGCCTGCTTGAAGTTTTCCAAAATGAACTCTCTGGACAGCTCCTTTGATTTAGCGACGTCTTCTTCATTCTTTGCCATCACTGCAGGTTGCCCGATAGGCATCCAACCGCAACAATACTCTTTTTGAAGCAGCGTATAGTCCACCTTAAAATAGTCGAGCAGCTCCTTCAGGTCTCGCATGACATGGGGCATTCCCTCAGGTTGAAAGCAGCCGGTGATGAGGACATGCTCCGCTTTCTGCCCAATCTTAAACCCTATATCATCTACCAGAATCTTCCGTCTTTCCCCACCAGAACCTCTACAGGTGCCGTAAGCCCTAATGTTATCAACCAGCTTGCTGTCTATCATGTATCAAAACCTCCTTTTTTACTTATTGCCTCGCACTCCGAGGTAATTACATTCAAGCACAACGTTCTGTGCCGAAATCGTATTCCTTCAGTCCCTCATGATACAGAATTCCGATAGCCATAGCCTTGACTCCTGTAAACCTTCAACCTAGCCTGGCACCACAATTGGGACAGAATTTAGATTCGGGGGCAATGCTGGCACCACAAGTGGGGCAACAATAGGCCAGACTTGAGCCACAAGCCCCGCAGAACCGCTGACCTGAAGCACCCAGCCAACCGCATCTAGGACAGGCGATTTTTTGCCGTATTTCTTGGGTTGCCTGGGCCGTTGTTTCATACTTCGTCGCCCGTTCTTTCGCAACCTCTATTTTTGTTTGGGACAGCCTGCCACCTCCACAAATAGCCACAAAACAGACTACGGAGATAAGCACCATGACAATCAGATTAAACCCGGCAGGAAGCCATAATATCAGGTTCAGCAGCAACCCAATTACCCCTAGAATGAGCAGTAACCCACCTATAGCTTTCATGTGTATTGCCTCATCCGAGAGTGATAAGCTATGGCGCTAATTGTAGCAAATCTAGGAGGCAGCAAAAAACTACGATAGCGAGGAGGAAGACATGTAGCTGCGAGGCTTTAGCCTCGCCTGAGGCGACCATAAAGGGTCACAACATACTATAATCCTGAAGAGCAATAGCTCCGGCTAAATTTCTTTCACTTACACCGGTGGGCAGACCCCAGCCTCTCTTTTCCTGGCTCCCAACTTAGCGGTTAGATACGGGTTCATCCGCCTGGCGGAGTCCCATCATACCTCATACGGGTTTGGCCAGGAGGGCAGGGGCACCATGTTGTGCACACGGGTTGGCTCAAATGAGCTCCCAAAACATCGAACGGCGTCTCCCTGCCCACCTGATGCAATTATAACACCTCCAATATTTCAGACTGCGACCGGTATCAGCACCGGTTTTACATTCTGGTAATAGGTCTGATTCTTAACCAGGGCAAAGGCCAAACGCAGCAGCCTGTTAAGCGCTGCTCCGACTACTTCCCTTCCGCTGAGAGGGTTGGCATGGGCCGGCCGTTCTCGCCTCTGCTTCGCCCAGGCACGGAAATCAGGATTGAATCGCAGCATCGGGATAACCGACGTCCAGGCGCAGTATCTCAGTAACGGCCGACCTTGCTTACTCATCGGTGTTTTTGATCTCTTCTTGCCGGCTGATTCCGACTCAGTGGGGTTACTGCCTGCCATCTTTATCATTTGCTTGGCACTTCGGTATAACTTGAAGCACCCGAGTTCAGCCAGTAACCCGGCCACTGCAATATAATTGAGCCCCCTTATCGAGAGCAGATATTTCCCTTCTTCTGTTTCATCTACCAGTTTGACCAGTGTCCCCTCCATGATGCGAATCTGCTGTCTAATCAATTCAAGCTTATCGACCAGAAACGCTATCTCATAAGACAACGAACGGGCGCCGGCGTCGATCCCGATTGATGTTTTCGCTGAGTAATGGAGCGCTTTTAGTTTCTTCCGCATCAGGCGTCGTCCTTTGTGCCGGGCTTCGATTGTAGCCACAAATGCATCCTCTGTCATCCCGGCTATCGTCCTCGGGATAGGGCATGTGGAAAGTACGCTCAGAGCCGTCAGCCCACCGGGGTCTTTGAAGACCTGGGTGAACTCGGGGAAAAGCGCATCCAGAAGCCCTTTTACCAGGTTGGTTATCCTGGTCCTCTCCTTGACCAGCCGCTGATAGGCGTTGTTCGAAGTACGAAGTTCTGCATAAACACCTTGCGGGATGACACTCTCAACAAATTCCCCGGTACATAAGAGCTGCGCCGCAACCTCACTGTCTCGATAGTCATTCTTCCTGCGATTGATATCCTTGCCTTCGCGCCTCCGCTTCAAGGTATATTGGTTGATGAAACGGAATGGAATGCCCCGCTCATCAAGATAGTACGCTATATTTCGCCAGTAGTGGCCCCCTGTCTCGATGGCGAACATAACTCCCCTGCAACCGGATTTCAACATTTCCACTCTGGCACGGTCCAACATCATTTCCAGACCCTCTCGTGTGTTGTCGAACTTGAATTTGGCCTGGGTGGTGAAATCTTGAGTGATTGCGACCGCGGCATGCCTCTTCTTATGCGGGTCGATGCCTATAATCAAATATCCCTCCGGCACTTGATTTCGTTTCCTGGCTGCAATATTCTGCATCTGTGATGGCTCCTCCTATTTTAGATTTGGTGTTAAACTGTACACCGTTCTTTCTATTGTAGCCGGAGCCATACTTGTTAGTTATTCTATATACTAAT
>Ga0194110_10008019_pt1 | contig 12057 bp, 10 predicted proteins | sample TA2Kig1200mmetaG_FD_146192 | JGI IMG/M metagenome (GOLD analysis project Ga0194110, IMG submission 146192) | Freshwater microbial communities from Lake Tanganyika, Tanzania - TA2015032 Kigoma Deep Cast 1200m | ecosystem: Environmental > Aquatic > Freshwater > Lake | place: Tanzania: Lake... | reverse complement strand
CGTTGAGCGCCTCGCCCAGGGCGCCGCCCATCGAGTGCCACCACTGGATCTCGACCTGGGCGCGGGCCGGGCCGCTGAACAGGCCGACGCCGGCGAGCGCCGCCGCCAACAGTTTGATACGCATGGGTTCTCCTTGTCTCTTGGGATGATTCGGTTCCGGGAGCCCGATCTTGGTGCTGGGCGATGCGAAAGTATAGCCAAACCGGGTTACGGTTTCGCGACTTTCATTTTGCCGCGGCCTTCCGGGGCGCAGGCGCGGCACCGGCAGGCGCCCGCGGCGCGCGCGGGGGAACGCCCGGCGCCGCCCCCGCGCGGTGGGCCGCCTCGAACTTGCGCAGCAATTCGTTGCCGCGCTCGGCGGCGTTGTCCAGCGCCAGCTTGGGCGCCTTGTCGCCCTTCCACACCGCCTCCAGCTCCTCCTCGACGATGGCACGGATGGCCGGGAACTCGCCCAACCGGATGCCGCGCGATTCGTGCGTCGGGCTGCGCAGCAGCTGGTTGATGGCGATTTCGTGCCCCGGATTATCCTCGTAGTAGCGCGCCTTGCGCGTCAGCTCGTACGCGGCGCGCGTCACCGGGACGAAGCCGGTACGCTGGTGCCATTCGGCGGCGAGCTCGGGCCGCGCCAGAAAGGCGAGGAACTTGGCCGCGCCGCGATAGTGCGCCGCCGGCTTGCCCGCCAGCACCCACAACGCCGCGCCGCCGATCATGGTGTGGTGCGGCGCGCCCTTGACGTCGTCGTAGTGCGGCAGCGGCGCGACGCCAAACTCGAACTTTGCCTCCCGCTGCAGTTGCGCCATGCTCGCCGAGGAGGCCGTCAGCATCGCGCACTCGCCGTCAGCGAAGCGGCGCTCAGCCTCCAGGCGCCGCCCGGCGTAGGTGAAGTAGCCCGAGCGCGCCCAGGACGAGAGCATCGACACATGCCGCACCATCAGGTGGGTGTTGAAGATCAGCTTCGCGTCCAGCCCGCCCAGGCCGTTCTTCTTGGTGGCGAAGTCCTGGTTGTGCCAGGTGCTCATGTTCTCGATGTGCACCCACGCCGGCCAGGTGGTGGTGTAGGCGCACGCGAGGCCCGAATTGAGGACCTCGCCCATCACCGCCGGCATCTCGTACCAGGTGCGCGGCGGCTTGTCGGGGTCCTGCTTCGCCTCGCGAAACGCGGTCTTGTTGTAGAACAGGATCGGCGTCGAGACGTTGAACGGCAGTCCGAGCAGCCGCCCGGCATCGTCGGAAAAGTAGCTCGCCACCGCCGGCAGGTAGGCCTTCGGGTCCAGCCGCTCGCCCGCCCCGGCCATCACCTGCCACAGCGGCCGGTAGGCGCCCCTGGCCGCCATCAGGTGCGCGGTGCCCAGCTCGTAGACCTGCACGATGTCCGGGCCGCTGCCGGCTTGCTGCGCCTTGATCGCCTCGATCAGGCTGCTCTCGTAGCCGCCCTTGTGTTCCTCTACGACCCGGTAGTCTTTCTGCGATTCGTTGAAGCGCTGCACCAGCGACTGCAGCACCTCGCCCTGCTCGCCGCTCGTGGAGTGCCACAGGTGGATCTGCGTCTGCGCCTGCGCGGCGCAGGAGAAGGTGACGAGGAGCACAGCAAGGCGCCGGCGCATGGGGGCGCATTGTAAGATGCCGTGTATGACCGCCCCACAGGATTTCACCGCCGCCGACATTGCATTGCAATATGCCGCCGGCGCGCTGTCGCCGGTCGAGCTCACCCAGGCCTGCCTCGCGCGCATCGCGGCTTGCGAACCGAAGCTGAACGCGATGTACCGGGTGGGCCGCGACGGCGCGCTCGCCGCCGCGCGGGCCGCCGAGGCCCGCTGGCGCGCGAAGCGCCCGCTGTCGCCGCTGGACGGCGTACCGGTCACGATCAAGGAGAACATCTATACCAAGGGCGATCCCGCGCCCATCGGCACCCGGGCGAACGATGACGCGGCGCCACAGCCGGCCGATGCGCCGCCCGCGGCGCGCCTGCGCGAAGCCGGCTGCGTGATCCTGGGCAAGACCACGATGCCGGACTTCGGCATGCTGTCCTCGGGGCTGTCCAGCATCCACGGCATCACGCGCAATCCCTGGGACACGGCGTGCAATACCTCGGGCTCCAGCTCCGGTGCCGGCGCCGCGGCCGCCGCCGGCTACGCGCCGCTGCACCTCGGCACCGATATCGGCGGCTCGGTGCGCCTGCCCGCGACGCACTGCGGCATCTTCGCGCTCAAGCCGTCGCTCGGCCGCGTGCCGGTGTATCCGCCCTACATCGGCCGCGTCACCGGACCGATGACGCGCGAGGTCGCGGCGAGCGCGGCGCTGATGAATCTGCTGTCGAAGCCCGACGCGCGCGACTTCATGAGCCTGCCGTACCATGAGGTCGACTACACCAAGCTGGACGGGCTGGAGCCCAAGCAGCTCAGGATCGGCCTGCTGCCGGACATGGGCGCCGGGCTGGCGCCGCATCCGGAGATCGTAGCCGCGGCGAAGGCCGCGGCAAGGGCACTGGAATCCGCGGGCGCGGCGGTCGAGGAAATGAAGTCCTTCCTGACCCCGGAGCTGCTCGATGGCATGTCGCGCTTCTTCGAGGCGCGCTCCTGCAACGACTTCGTGGCCCTGCCGGCGGCGAAGCAGGCCAAGGTCCTCCCATTCATCGCTGAGTGGTGCACCTGGCGGGCGAAAGGCTTCAGCGGCCGCGAGGTCATGGCGGCCTACAACGCCTACGTGACGCTGCGCGAGGTCACCGTCCGGGAAACCTCGCCGTACGACTTCGTCCTCTCGCCCACCTCGCCCATCCTGCCCTACGGGGCGGAGCTGCCGGCGCCGGGCAACGATCCGCACAACGCGCTGCCGCATATTGCATTCACGGTGCCGTACAACATGTCCGAGCAGCCGGCGGCGTCGCTCAACTGGACCTTCAGCGCCGCCGGGTTGCCGATCGGCGTGCAGGTGATCGGGCGGCGCTTCGACGATCTCGGGGTGCTGAGGCTGTCGGCGTGGCTGGAGAGGGCACGGCCAGCGCAGAAGGACTGGCCGGCGGCCTGGGCGACGGGCCCGGTGTAACCGATCGTTACTTCGGCCGCGCCCTTAGCCCCCGAACGCCGGCCCCAGCGGCCGCAACCGCAGCCCCTTGCGCAGCTTCTTCCACGGAAACTGCGCCGGATCGGCCAGCGCCGGACCGGGGGATCTTGCCACCAGCACCTCGCGCGCGATCGGCTCGAAGTCGGCGCGGAAATGCACCGAACTCTTCAGCACCATCATGCGCTCGCGCGCAGGCTCCACGCCCAGGTGGCGGAACATTTCCTTGTCCGCCGCCTGGCACTTCCGCGAGGCGAGCACCACGCGCACCCCGGGCGCCGCCTTGCTCCGGAGCAGGGCCATCGGGCCCAGCGTCATGCGAAAGCCCTTGAACATCGGCCCGGTGCAGGTGAACTGGCCGTCGCCCAGGCGCTCCACCGTGAACTCGCCCGAGAACGGCGCATCGCCGGGGATGCGCGACCGGCCGCCCAGCGCGAACGCCAGCGTCGCGCCCTGCCCCGCCTCGTGCGCGCGCCTGGCCGACTCCGGGTCGATCAGCATGCCCAGCGTCGCCTCGGTGGCGCGCTGGCGCACCAGCGCCGCGAGCATGCCGGTGGTGTCGCCGTTGCCGCCGGCGCCGGGATTGTCCTGCGTGTCGGCGATCACCACCGGCTTGCCGGGCTCGCCGCGCGCGCGCGCGCGCTGCACCGCTTCATCGGGCGAATGCAGCTCCAGGGCGAAATCCTTCTCGGCATCGGCCACCGCGCCGCGCAGCTGCTCCACCGCCGCGGACACTTTCGCCGCATCCGCGCCGTAGCCGAACACCGTCATGCCGCACTCCTCGAAATCGGCCATCGGGAAGCCGGGCATGAAGCTGAGCATCGCTGCGCTCGAGTGCTCCAGGCGCTCCAGCATTGCGTAGATGCCCCTGCAGGGCTCGATGAAGGAGCACTGCGAGGGCAGACCGGTGAGAAAGTCGAGGGCGGCGTAGGCCTGCGCCGGCCGCGTGCCGGTCTGCAGCATGGTGTCCAGCAGCCGCGCGGCGCGCGCGCCAGTGTCGGCCATGTCGACGTGCGGGTAAGTGCGGTAGCCCACCAGCGCGTCGGCCTGCGCCACCATGGCGCGGGTGACGTTGCCGTGCAGGTCGAGGCTCGCCACCAGCGGCACACGCGCCCCGATCACCTCGCGCACGCGGCGCAGAATCTCGCCTTCGCCGTCTTCGTAGTCCTCCGACACCATGGCGCCGTGCAGGTCGAGGTAGACGCCCTCCACCGGCAGCAGCGCCTTCAGGCGCGCCACCATCTCCCCCAGGATGCGCTCGAAGGCCTCGCGGGTGACGTGCGCCGAGGGGCTGGCCGCGGCCCAAGCGGTGCCCACCAGCGAATGCCCGGCGGCGCGCAGCGCCTGCACCGCGCCCTGCGCCGGGATGTTCGCCCCCTCCAGGGCACCGAAGATGGGCTCGCCGTACTTGACGCCGGGCCAGCCGCCCCCGGCCTCGAACTGGGCATAGTCGGCCTTCGAGGGGGCGAAGGTGTTGGTCTCGTGCTGGAAGCCGCCGATTGCAATGCGCGCCATGCCGTCTCCCTCAGGAACTCGCCCCGCGAGGGTAAGTGGGAGAGGCGGACCTCGCAAGGCCCGCGCGCGCATGCCGGCCGCTTCGCGCCTTGCCCGGTCCCCGACTTTGGGCTATCTTGGGCCGCCCGTCCCGTCCCTTGCTTGGAGGAGCTGAACCATGAACCTGAAACGGACTCTGGTCGCAGTTGGAATCGCCGCCGCATCCAGCGCGCCGATAGCGCTGGCGCAGGCCCAGACGGTCCTGACTGTCGTGCCGCACTCAAACCTGGCGATCCTGGATCCGATCTGGACCACCGCCTACATGAGCCGCAACCACGGCTACATGATCTACGACACGCTCTTTGGCACCGACGAGAACAGCAAGATCCAGCCGCAGATGGTGGACACCTGGACGGTATCGGCCGACAAGAGGGTCTACGACTTCAAGCTGCGCGCGGGGCTGGAGTGGCATGACGGGGCGCCGGTCACCGGCGAGGACGTCGCCGCGTCGCTCGCGCGCTGGGGCAAGCGCGACGCCATGGGCGGGGCGCTGATGACCTTCGTCGACAAGATCGAGGCGGTCGGCAAGGACGGCTTTCGCATCACGCTGAAGGAGCCGGCGGGCTTCGTGATCGAAGCGCTCGGCAAGCCCTCGTCGAACGTTCCGTTCATCATGCCCAAGCGCATCGCCGAGACCCCCCCGGACAAGCAGATCGCCGAGTACATCGGTTCCGGCCCCTATGTGTTCCAGAAGGACGAGTTTAAGCCCGGCGACAAGGCCGTCTACACCAAGTTCACCAAGTACGTGCCGCGCAAGGAGACGGCCTCGGGGACCGCGGGCGGCAAGCGGGTCCACGTCGACAAGGTGGTGTGGAACCTGGCGCTGCGCGACTACCAGGCGCAGGTGAACGCGCTGATCAAGGGCGAGGTCGACATCATCGAGAACGTGCCCTTCCAGCACTACGAGACGCTGGTCAAGGACCCGAACGTCGAGGTGCGCAAGACCAAGATCGGCCTGCAGTACATGTGCCGCTTCAACCACCTGCACCCGCCGTTCAACAACGTGAAGGTGCGCCAGGCGGTGCTCGCCTCCTTCAACCAGCGGCCCTTCCTGCAGGCGCAGGTCGGCGTGGCGGACCTGTACAAGCCCTGCCCGTCGATGTTCACCTGCGGCACGCCCTACGGCGTTGCCACCGGCAGCGACATCCAGTCCAAGGGCAGCATGAAGCAGGCGCAGGACCTGCTCAAGGCCTCGGGCTACGACGGCACCCCGGTCGTCATCATGAAGCCGACGGACCTCTCCTCGATCGACAAGCTCCCCGAGGTCGCCGCGCAGCTGATGCGCCAGGCCGGCCTCAAGGTCGACCTGCAGGCGATGGACTGGCAGACGCTGGTGTCGCGGCGGGCGAAGAAGGACGCGCCCAAGGACGGCGGCTGGAACATGTTCTGCACCGCCTGGGTGTCGCCGGACATCGACAACCCGGTGAACAACGCGGCCCTGCCCGCGCGCGGCGCATCCACGCCCTGGTTCGGCTGGCCCGAGGACGCCAAGCTGGAGGAACTGCGCAGGGCATTCATGATGGAGACCGACGAGAAGAAGAAGATCGCCATGGCCGGCGCGGTTCAGGCCCGCGCCTTCGAAGTCGCCACCCACGCCCCGGTGGGGGAATTCACCCAGCCGCTCGCGGGCCGCAAGACGATCAAGGGCTGGATGACGCACGGACTGGCGCACACGTACTGGAACATCAGCAAGTGAGCAACCCCCGCGCGCGCGGAAGGCGACCCGCCCTCCGCGCGGGCGGAATGCGGTTTCGGCGCATGATGCCGGCGTGATGCCGCGCGCCGGGCGCCGCCCCTCAGCGTACTGATCCCGATGTATCCATTCATCGCACGCCGCCTGCTGGCGACGATCCCGGTCCTCGTGATCGTGGCGGTGCTCGTGTTTCTGCTGCTTCGCATCACGCCGGGGGACCCGGCGGCGATCCTCGCCGGGGATGCGGCGAGCACCGAGCAGATCGAGGGCATCCGCAAGACCCTCGGGCTGGACCAGCCGCTGCCGGTGCAGTTCGGCATCTGGGCGCTGCAGATGGTGCAGGGCGACCTCGGCGAGTCGTATTACTACAAGGTGCGCGTCACCCAGCTGATCGCGCAGCGCATCGAGGCGACCTTCTCGCTCGCGCTGGTCACCATCGTCGTGGCGGTGCTGATCTCGGTGCCGCTGGGCGTGATCGCCGCGTGGCGCTTCGGCGGCTGGTTCGACCGTTTCCTGATGGGCTTTTCCGTGTTCGGCTTCTCGGTGCCGGTGTTCATCGTCGGCTACCTGCTGGTCTGGCTGGTCTCGCTCAAGCTGGGCTGGCTGCCGGTGCAGGGGTACAAGCGAATCGACGCCGGACTCTGGCCCTGGATCCAGCACCTGGTGCTGCCCGCCATCACGCTGTCGGTGATCTACATCGCCCTGATCGCCCGGGTGACGCGCGCCTCGGTGCTGGAGGCGCTCGGCGAGGACTACATCCGCACCGCGCGCGCCAAGGGGCTGCCCGAGTCCAAGGTGCTGGTCAAGCACGCGCTGGCGAACGCCGCGGTGCCCATCGCGACGGTGATCGGCATCGGCATCGCGCTGCTGATCGGCGGCGTGGTGGTGACCGAATCGGTCTACGCCATCCCCGGGCTCGGCCGCCTCACCGTGGACGCGGTGCTGGCGCGCGACTTCCCCACCATCCAGGGGCTGATCCTGTTCTTTTCCCTGATCTACGTCGGGGTCAACCTGCTGGTGGACCTCTCCTACGTGGTCTTCGACCCGCGCATCCGCTACTGACCCCGCCATGGCCGCCACCGACGCAGACCGGTACGCCGCCCTCTCGGTGGAATCGGCGGACGTTCGGCCGCAGGAGACCGCCTGGCAGCGCGTGCGCCGCAACCTGTCGGTGCGCATCGGTGGGGTGGTCCTCGTGCTGCTGCTCGCGGTGGCCGCGCTTGCGCCCTGGCTCGGCACCGTCGACCCGACCATGTTCGATGCGGGCAGCCGCGACCTGCCCCCCGGCGCGAGGGGCGAGATGCTCACGCTGGATGGCGAGGTCATCAAGCACCGGTTCCATTTCGGTTCGGACTCGCTCGGCCGCGACATCTACAGCCGCGTCATCTACGGCACGCGGGTGTCGCTGTTCGTCGGGGTGGTGGCGGCACTGGTGTCGCTCCTCCTTGGCGTGTTCTGCGGCCTCACCGCCGGCTACCTGCGCTGGCTCGACGGCATCCTGATGCGCGTGATGGACGGCATCATGGCGATTCCCGCGATCCTGATCGCGATCGCCCTGGTCGCCATGTGGCGCGCGAGCCTGGTGACGGTGATCATCGCCATCGCCATTCCCGAGATCCCGCGCGTCGCACGACTGGTGCGTTCGCTGGTGCTGACGATCCGCGAGGAACCGTACGTCGAGGCGGCGACCTCGCTGGGCACGCCGACCTGGAAGATCATGCTGGGCCATATCCTGCCCAACACCATCGCGCCGCTGGTGGTGATGGGCACCTTCATCGCCGCCTCGGCGATCCTGATCGAGGCGATCCTGTCGTTCCTCGGCGTCGGGCTGCCGCCCGACATCCCGACCTGGGGCAACATCATGGCCGAGGGCCGGATCGCGTTCGTCCAGTTCCCGCACAACATCTTCATCCCGGGCATCTTCCTCACCATCACGGTGCTGGCGGTGAACATCCTCGGCGACGGGCTGCGCGACACGCTCGACCCGAAGATGGCGAAAAGGATCTAGCCGGCGGACCGCCCGCGCGCATGAGCGACGCCGACACGCCCGTGCTGGAGGTGCGCAACCTCACCGTTGCGCTGCCGGTGGACGGCGACCGCCGCAATGCGGTCTCCGGGGTCTCGTTCACGGTCATGCGCGGCGAAATCGTCTGCCTGGTCGGGGAATCGGGATCCGGGAAGTCGGTGATCGCGCAGGCCATCATGGGCCTGCTGCCGAAAACCCTGCCGGTGGCCTCGGGCGAGGTGCTGCTCGAAGGCGAGGACGTCACCAAGGTGCCGACCGAGCGCCTGCGCCAGCTGCGCTGCGCTTCGATGTCGATGATCTTCCAGGAGCCGATGACGGCGCTGAATCCCGTCATGACCTGCGGCGAGCAGATCGACGAGGTCCTGCGCGAGCACACCGCGCTCTCGCCGGCCGAGCGCCGCGCCAAGACGATCGACATCCTTACCGAAGTGGTCCTCCCCGACCCGGAGCGCATCGTCGGCTCGTATCCGCACCAGCTCTCCGGCGGGCAGCGCCAGCGCATCATGATCGCGATGGCGCTGGTGCTCGAGCCGGCGCTGCTCATCGCCGACGAGCCGACCACGGCGCTCGATGTCACCACCCAGGCGCAGATCCTGGAACTGGTGCGCGACCTCCAGCTGCGCCGCGGCATGGGCGTGCTCTTCATCACGCATGATTTCGGCGTGGTCGCGGACGTCGCGCATCGCGTGGCGGTGCTGCGCCTGGGCAGGCTGGTCGAGATGGGCGACAAGAACACAGTGCTCAAGCATCCGCAGCATGAGTACACCATCATGCTGATCGGCGCGGTGCCGACGCTCAATCCCCACGGCCGCGCTGTTGCGGCCGACGCGCCCCTGGTGCTGGAAACCCGCCGGCTCGCGAAAACCTACTCCGACGGCGGCTGGTTCTCGCGGCGCGGCGAGGTGCACGCGGCCGATGACGTCACCCTGGAGATCCGCCGCGGCCAGACGCTGGGCATCGTGGGGGAATCGGGCTCGGGAAAATCCACCGTGGCGCGCTGCATCGTGCGCCTGATCGATCCGACCCGCGGCGAGATCCGCATCCATGGCGAGGACATCGCGCGCAAGCCGCTGGGCGCGCTGCGCGACCTGCGGCGCAAGGTGCAGATCGTGTTCCAGGACCCGTACCGCTCGCTCAATCCGCGCCGCACCGTGGGCGAGGCGGTCATCGAGGGCCCGCTCAACTACGGCTTGCCGCGCGCCGAGGCGCTCGAGCGGGCGCGCAAACTGATGGAACTGGTGCGCATGGACCCGGCGGTTCTGGAGCGCTATCCGCACCAGTTCTCCGGCGGCCAGCGCCAGCGCATCTGCATCGCGCGGGCCCTGGCCATGGAGCCCGAACTGCTGGTCGCCGACGAGGCCGTTTCGGCGCTGGACGTCTCGGTGCAGGCGCAGGTGCTTGCCCTGCTCGAGGAAATCCGCGAACGCTTCAACCTCGCGATGCTGTTCATCACGCACGACCTGCGCGTCGCCGCGCAGGTGTGCGACCGGGTTGCGGTCATGTCCGGGGGCAGGGTCGTCGAGTACGGCGAAGCCAACGAGGTTTTCCTTCGACCGACGCACGAGTACACCAGGGCGCTCTTTGCCGCGGCGCCCGGGCGGGACTTCGTGTTTGGCGGCGGTTGAGGCATGCCTGGATCGCCCAGGGACGTTCGCGACGGGTCGGTCGCTGCGCGGATCGCGGGGGATTGACCTGCGGACCGCGGCCGCCCCGGGCCGGCATTTGCGCTTCGGCTCCGCGTAAACTGCACCCGATGAACCGATCAGCCGACAGGCTGCGCGCCCAGGCGATTGCCGTTGCCGGCCTGCCGGCGCGGGTCGTGGCTCGCTGCGCCTCCACCAACGCGGCGTTGCTGGCGGAAAAGGCCCCCGGGCCGCTGCTGCTCGCTGCCGAAGTGCAGACCGCCGGCCGCGGCCGGCGCGGCCGCCGCTGGCGCTCGGCGCCAGGCACCGGGGCCACGTTCTCGATCCTGTGCCGCATGCGCTGTGCCCCGGCTTCCCTGTCGGGGCTGTCGCTGGCGGTGGGCGTGGCCGCGGCGCGCGCCCTGCGCGCCCTCGGCGCGGGCGCGGCCGGGGTCAAATGGCCCAACGACCTGGTCGTCGGCAACGCCAAGCTGGGCGGCATCCTCATCCAGACCCGGTCGGGCGCCGGCGACACCGTGGTCGTGGTTGGCATCGGCATCAACTGCCGCAGCGATCCGGCCCTGGCGCGGCGGCTGCGGCGCCGGATCGCCGCGCTGGATGATTGCCTGCAACCTGTCCCGTCGCGCAACGCGGTGATCGCGGCGGTGGCGCGCGAGGTGATGGCGGCGCTGGAGTCCTTCGAGCGCGCGGGCCTCGCGCCCTTCGTGGCCGAGTGGACCGCCTTGCACGCCCACCAGGGCGAGCGCCTCAGGGTACGCCTCTGCGACGGCCGCACGCTCTGGGGACTGGCCGAGGGGATCGCCGCCAGCGGCGCGCTGCGCCTTGCCACCGCGCGCGGCGTGCGCGAGATCGCCTCCGGGCGCATCGTCCAGGGACGGCTTGCATGATCCTCGCCATCGACGCCGGCAACTCGCGCGTGAAGTGGGGATGGCACGACGGACGGTCCTGGTCCGGCATCGCCAACGTCGCGCTGCTCGAGTTCGCCGCCTCCAGCGACCACATCAACCCGTTCTCCATCACCCACGACAACCCGGAGCGCATCATCATCTCCAACGTCGCCGGCGACGGCGTGCACCAGCTGCTGGTGAACTGGACCAGCATCTTCGAGGCCGAACCGGAGTGGGTGCGGGGCGCGGCCGAGCGCTGCGGCGTGAAGAGCCGCTACGAGCGCCCGGAACTGCTGGGGCCGGACCGCTGGGCGGCGCTGATCGCGGCGCGCGCGCTGGAACCGGGGCGCGATTGCCTGGTGGTCAACGCCGGCACCTGCACCACCATCGACCAGCTCTCGGCCGCGGGCGAGTTCCTGGGCGGACTGATCCTGCCGGGCATCGAGCTGATGCGCTTCGTCCTGCACGAGCACACCGGGCGCCTGCCCCTGCAGGAGGGCAGCTACGTCGAGGCGCCGCGCAACACCGCGGACGCCATCGAGACCGGCTGCCGGCACGCCCAGGCCGGAGCGGTGGAGCGCATGTACCGCAGCCTGCCGCCAGGCGCCCGCTGCCTGGTCTCGGGCGGCGGCGGGCCGGCGCTGATCGAGCGGCTGCCCTTGCCCTGCCGCTTCGTCGAGAACCTGGTGCTGGAAGGCCTGGCGCGCATGGCGCAGTCCGGCGAGGCTTCGCGAGGCAATTCATCCGCATGAGGGCGCTGTTCCTGCTCCTGGTCGCGGCCAACCTGGCCTTTTTCGCCTGGTTGTTCTATGTCTCCCCGCCCGACTCCGGCCGCGATCCCAGGCCGATGACGCAGCAGCTCGAGCCGCACAAGCTCCGCATCCTGCCGCAGGAGGCCGACGCAACCAGGGCCGCCCAAGCGCCAAAGGCGGCGGCCAGTCCCGCCGCCTGCCTAGAGTGGGGCGGCTTCGCCGCCAGCGATGCGCCGCGTGCCGGGCAGGCGCTGGCGGCGCTCGCGCTGGGCGAGCGGCTGGGGCAGCGCAAGGCCGAGGACAGCGCCGGCGCACAGCCGAAGGTCTGGTTCCAAGTGCGCGGCGTCGATGCCGCGCTGCAGGACCGCCTGAAGGACATCGCCGCCGGCTTCAACGGCACCGAACTGAGGGAGTGCCCCTAGCCGATCAGCTCGCGCATGCTGTG
>Ga0194110_10008016_pt1 | contig 12060 bp, 8 predicted proteins | sample TA2Kig1200mmetaG_FD_146192 | JGI IMG/M metagenome (GOLD analysis project Ga0194110, IMG submission 146192) | Freshwater microbial communities from Lake Tanganyika, Tanzania - TA2015032 Kigoma Deep Cast 1200m | ecosystem: Environmental > Aquatic > Freshwater > Lake | place: Tanzania: Lake... | reverse complement strand
CGAGATCAGAACGGAACACTTTGGCATTGCATGGGCGATCGGGTGATCAGCGATACCGATGGGCTTTGGTACATGGGACGAAAAGGGCAGCCGCTAGAGGATTTTCTCTTCGAGCAGAAACTTTATGCGCGCTTGGGTCATACACGGTGCTTCTTGAGACGCGACAACAACAGCCGTCCATTGTTGATTGCCGATGATGATGCTCGACATGTGGAAAAATCGGCCAGCGAGTTGTTGGGTGAAAAGCCAACGGTGTTGACTTCAGTGCTGACTCGGGATCGTCGCCACAGGGCTCGAATCGATCGCGTTGCCATCTGGGAAAAGGGGTTAATGATGTTGCGTTGGTGGATCTATCTTAAAGAACGAAGTCCGCTCGCAGTTCTTGTGTTTTTGGCATTGGGTCCTGTTGTGAGCGCCTATTTGTTTACTGTTGGGCGTGGATTCTGCTCTGCACCACAGGGGTGTCCCAGCGGTTTGAGTGTCTTCGCGGGGGGGAGCGTCGCTGTTGTTGCCTCCGTTTTGTTTATGATTGCCGCGCGCATGATGGATGAAATCAAGGATTTCGAGAAGGACAAGCTGGCTAATCCAACCCGTCCTCTGCCGCGTGGGCTTATTTCCGCACCGGAAATGCAAGTAGGCATCCGCGTGGTCATGGGACTCTTGATGCTGGCTGGGGTTTCGCTGTTCGTTTTTGTATCAAACCTTGCAGGTTCGCTTTTTCTTCTCTCTTCAATCTACCTCTGGCTTATGTACAAAGAGTTCTATATCGGCCAGAAGCTTGCAAGTTTTCCATTCGTTTATGCTTTGTCGCACCAGGCTGTCGGTATTCCATTATATCTTTTTGGAGTGACCTTGTTCTCTCCTGAGTTTGCCAGAGAGCGGCTGGCTTGGGTTTTTGTAAGCCTCAATGTCATAGCCTCGCTTTCCTACGAGTTCGCAAGAAAACTCAAACCAGATGCGCATCCGGCTGCACAGACCTACAGGCAAATCTACGGACTCAAGCCTGCTGCGTGTGTCGCTGTTGTTTTTCAAGCTGGTGCGCTTATGCTTGTCTTTTCTGCACGCAATGAATTCGCGTCTATTGCTGTTTTGGCGCTTGTGCAGATTCCAACTGTGCTCGTGGTTTTGTTACACTCGCTGCGCGATGGTTTGCACAAGCCTGCAGAAGGTTTCGCAGCACTCTCTGTCTTGGCCTCGGCTTGGATGGGTGTTCTTACACTTTTGAATTATTGAAATTGGAGAGCAGCACATGAATGAGTCGAATGCGCGCTATGTGTTGACTTCTCTGACCCGCCCGGAAGAAGTGAAGCGGCTCGGCGGGGGGAAGGCATACAACCTAGCTCGACTCTCGCAGTCAAACTTTCCTGTACCCGAATGGGTTTGTCTCGGTGTCGATGCTTTCGACCAGTTCCTCACACAGCACGGGTTGAATAAGCAATTGCAGTCTGATGAGCAAAACTTCGCAGACCTTGAAAAGGCAGTTGAGGAGCTTTTCCTCTCGCAACCCATTCCCATCGATGTGCGCGAAGAGCTTGTTGCAGAACTCGAGCGCAATGGTCTTATCAGCTGCTTCGTGGCTGTGCGTTCCAGTGGCCTCGATGAAGACTCGGCGGAGAATTCGTTTGCTGGGCAGTTTTCAACTTTTCTTTTCCAAAAAGGTTCCGAACAAATTCTCAAAAGTGTTCTGCGCTGTTGGGCCTCCGGATGGTCAGAACGCGCACTTTCATACCGTAAAGAGCGTAATCTTCCGCTCACCGGAATTAAAGTTGGAGTTGTGATTCAGCGCATGGTCGATGCCGAGGCTTCTGGTGTCGCTTTTTCTCGTAATGCAGTCGACCCTAACGATCGCGACCATCTCCTTGTGAGCAGTGTCTGGGGACAGGGTGAGGGTCTTGTGAGCGGTTTGTTGCCGGCTGATGAGTTCAAAGTGCACAGACGGAACCTGGATTACAAAGAGGAGATCGTGGCTAAGCAAAAGGCCTTGCGTGCGGCTCCGCAGGGAGGTTTGCGGGAAGTTGCTGTGGCCGGGGAGCTTGTGAACAAATCGAGTTTATCGCCGGTTGAAGTCAAAAATATTTCGAAGCTCGTTCTAGATGTCGAGAAGCGTTTCGAACATCCACAAGATATTGAGTGGGCGTTGGTGGCAGGGCAACTCTACTTACTTCAAGCTCGCCCAATTACAACACTTCCACCTGATGGACTGTTCGACGAAAAGTGCGCGGGCGGGGGATATATTCTTTGGGATAACTCAAACATCATCGAGAGCTTTTGTGGTGTCACTACGCCACTGACGTTCAGTCATGTGAGTCGCTGCTATCAGGAGGTATACTATCAGTTCTGTCGGCTGATGCTTGTTCCAGAAAAAATAATTGCCGAAAATGAAGCGACCTTCCGCAATATGCTCGGGCTGGTGCGCGGGCGCGTTTACTACAATCTCGCAAATTGGTATCGGCTGCTTTACCTGTTTCCAGGGACTGCGCAGAGCAAGTCTTTCATGGAAACCATGATGGGTGTGAAGCAAAACCTCAAGCCAGAGATTGCTGCACTCTTCGATTTCACCCGCAATCCTGTTGAGTATTCGGTCTTTGCGCGTCTGCGCCTGTTGTTCTCAGTTGTCTATCGTCTCATCTTTATTCGTGGTCTTGTGACTGCATTTGAACAACGCGTTGATGCCATTGTTGCTGAGGGTCGCCATACAAACTTTGCGCGTATGTCTCTGCAGGAGCAGGTCAACTACTATCATTCACTGACCGAGCGTGTTCTGAAACACTGGCAGGCACCCATTGTAAACGACACCCGTTGCATGGTTTTTTTCGGATTGCTCAAGGCGCTCACCACACGTTGGCTGTCTGCGGGGGCTGACTCGGCAACCCTGCAGAATGATCTGTTATGTGGGCAGGGAGACTTGGAAAGCACTGAGCCAACGCGAATGTTGATGCGCATTGCCAAAGAGATAGATAACGGCCCGGAGAACCGCCGCAGCTGGTTCCTGTCCAAAACGGCACAGCAGGCATGGCAGGAGATGTTCGAGCACGGAGTTTTTCCCGAGCTTTATTTGAAGTTTAAGGAGTTTCTTGATCTCTATGGCTTTCGTTGCGTCAATGAGCTGAAACTTGAGGAGCCGGATTTGCACGATGACCCTAGCTTCGCACTCGAAGCCGTGGGGAGCTACGTTCGAATGAAGAGTTACTCCGTAGAGGAAATGGAAGCGCGCGAGAAGGAAATTCTCCACAAGGCCGAGGCGCTTGCAGCTGAAAAGCTCGGTGGTCTGTTTGGATTTTTGAAGCGTCCGGTTTTTTGGTTCGTACTCCGGAATGCGCGCAGCGCGGTGCGCGATCGAGAGAATCTCCGTTTTGACCGAACAAAAAGCTTTGGAATTGTGCGGCATCTGTTTCGAGGTTTTGGCAGAAATTTGCACGCGCTGGGTGTTCTGGATGCGACACAGGATGTGTTTTATCTCAATATCGAAGAAATCATTTCATACGTTGAGGGGCGAGCCTCGAGTCTGCAGCTCAGAAGCCTCTCGCAAGTGCGTAAGGCTGAGTTCGAAGAGTATCGACGCACTCCGCCACCTCCCGACCGTTTTACGACCCGTGGAGCAGCAGGCGCGTCATTCAAGTGGTCTGAGATTCTGGCAGGGAACGATTTGCTTGCGCAGGATCTTCCTGCTTCAACAGATCCCAATGTTCTGCTGGGCACGGCCTGCTGTCCTGGTGTGGTCGAGGGGATTGTGCGTGTTGTCCACTCGATGAAGGATGCTCAGGGTTTAAATGGCGAAATACTTGTCACAGAACGAACTGACCCAGGCTGGGTGCCTCTGTATCCCGCTTGCAGTGGGCTTTTGATTGAGCGTGGCAGCCTTCTGTCGCATTCTGCTGTGGTTGCTCGTGAATTGGGTCTTCCGACAATTGTGGGTATCCGAGGTGGACTTGTGAGTCGTCTCAAGACCGGAATGCGGGTTCGCATGGATGCAGCGCGCGGCGAGGTGCGTATTCTCCCAGAGGCAGATCGTGTTTCCGAGCAATAATGAAGAGCATTAGGGGGAGGTCATGGAATCGCTGTTTCAGGGTAAGTCTGTGTCGTTGTCCTACATCATGGACGATGTGCGCGTCGAGGCGATCAAGCAGTTAGATTTTGAAATTGAGACAGGCAAGTTCACTTGTCTTGCCGGTGCCTCGGGGTCAGGAAAGTCCTCGCTCTTGAATCTGCTCGGTTTCATTGAGCCCTTGCAGCAGGGGCAAATCAAATATCGCGGACAGCTCATCTCTGAATTTTCGGAAATAGAACTCAATCGTATTCGTCGATTTGAGATCGGTTTTGTTTTTCAGAGTTTTTTTCTCATTGATGTTTTGACTGCTGAAGAGAATGTTGAATATTTTCTGGCGCGTCAGGAGGTTCCGGAGGAAAAGAGGAAGCTACTTGTGCGTTCTGCACTCGAGTGGGTTGGACTCGCGGATCATGCCCACAAGCGACCAGGTCAGATGAGTGGTGGTCAGCGGCAGCGGGTTGCCATTGCGCGCGCCCTCGCCAAGCAGCCCAAGGTGATTCTTGCTGATGAGCCGACCGCAAACCTAGATTCAAAAACGGGCTCAGATATCTTGCAGCTTCTGGTTCGATTATGCCGTGAGCATGGTTGTACGGTTATTATGGCAAGCCACGATCACCAGGCTATCAACATGGCAGACAGAGTTTTGCGGCTCAGGGATGGCCAGCTTTTGGGGGAGAAGTAAAATGCTACTGACCGTCGCTTTGCGGAGTCTCCTCAGAAACAAAAGACGCACTGCTGTGACACTCGCAACGGTAGCAGTCGGTACAGCAGCACTTTTTCTTTTCCGCGGATTCAATACTGGCCTACTCAATGAATACCGTAACAATGCTGTGCATGCTCATTACGGTAATGGTCAGGTCAATACCATCGGCTACCGCGACAAAGTTCTTGCTAAGCCTTGGGAGGCTTGGATCCAAAATCCACAAGAGGTTCTGTCAAACCTTTTGAAGATTCCTGGTGTTGAAAAGGTTTTTCCGCGCCTTGAATTTTCTGCCTTGGTTTCGAACGGAACTCGTTCCTTGGGCGCTAGAGGTGTAGGGATTGATGGTGCGGCAGAAAGCGAATTTTTCTACACAATTAATGTTGTTGAAGGCAATCCACTGCGTGATGCAGAGGATGGAATTGTGCTGGGGCGTGGTCTTGCTCACTCCCTCGACCTGCAAGTTGGGCAGCGTGTAACTCTTTTGTCGAATACGATTCATGGCACGTTGAACGGCGCAGACCTTGAAGTGGTGGGCATTTTTCATACCGGTTCACGAGAGCTCGATGATTCCTTTTTTCAGATCCAGCTTCCGCACGCGCAGAGACTTTTGGATACCGAAAAGGTCGAGAAGGTTTCCCTTGGACTTGCGCGCCACGAAGATTGGGCACGTGTTGAGCAGGTCATCCGTGCGACTTTTTCCGGACTCGAAGCCACTCCCTTCGAAATTCTCGACAAAATCTACTATCAAAACTCTGTAGATTTTCTCAACGCGCAATACGCTATCGTGCGCGCCATCATTCTCTTTGTTGTGATTCTCGGAGTTTTTAACACGGCTACTTCTGCGATTCTCGAGCGCACTCAGGAAATAGGCATGCTGCGCGCTAATGGTGAGTCAAAGAAAGACATCCTGAGCCTCATTGCGTTGGAAGGCGCGTTTGCAGCGGCAGCAGGTGCATTGATTGGACTGCTGGTGGTGGTGCTCCTCAACATGACGATTCTGCGTGACGGATTCTACATGCCCCCTGGACCTGGAATCACCCGTTCCTTCAAAACGTACATTCAGCTTCACTCGGGCATGGCAATTGAGGCTGCTTTTCTAGTTCTCGTCGCAGCTGTTGTGGGTAGTCTTCTTGCGGCCTTGAAGGTCTTGCGGATGCCTATCAGCCATGCGCTGCGACAGGTGGGTTGAGTTGAATGGCACGGGCCTGGCTAGAGTGGAATGGCACAATTTACTGGTGCACTTACACCCGTCAACCCTTCGAGCCACGCACGGCTGTCACGTGCTTGGTTGAAGGTATTTGGAAAAGTCATCCTGGTCTTGCCCACTTTATTTTGAGAAGCCGAATTTTTATTGATTACGAACCCACAGCACTGTGTCGGGGTGCGGTGATTGTCTGTGCAAAGCGCATAACTCGATTAGCCCAGGCGCCGGAAGATGCAGTGAGTCGCATGAAGGCCGCCGACCGCGCTGTTCAGGTTGGCAAAGAGCACTCGAATCGTTTGTCTCCGAGCCTCACGCCTTCGTCAGAGAGTGCTGCTCTGTATCAACGTGACCGTTCCATAGAGGCGTGGCTGATTGATTCAAAAGGGCGGCTTTTGGGCTGTGCCTCCAACTCTTCTGGGCGTAATAGACTTCAGCATGCAGAAATGAATCTCTTGCAGGCGTGGTGGCAGCGAGAGCGCAGGCCTCTTCCGGTTGATGCACGACTCGTTACAACTCTTGAGCCTTGTCCGATGTGCGCCGGTGCTATCTGGGAATGTCTCGAGCACCGCGAGCGTTTTCGGGTACAGTTTGTGGAGCCCGATTTAGGCACCGCCGTGAGACGCTCTGTGCTCCGGGGCACAAAGCTGCTTGAACACTGTAAAAACATTGAACACTTATAATGCTTTCAAGGGTTTGAATTCATTGAGGTTTAGGTTGGTCTTCGGTTTGCTTGTCAAACTCCGGTGACGTGCTGCCCAAGCGGCACAAGCAGCAGGAGAACAATCTATGAAGCGTGTTCTGAAGAAATACCTCAAAGCTCGTGCGGGTTGGTCTCTGTTTCCTCTGCTTTCGTTGCAGATACTCGGTGCCTGCTCTGTTTCTGAAGCGACGAGCGAAACAGCTCCGCAGTGGCTGCAATCTGAGAATCTTGCTGATGCGAACGTTAATAAGGCACTGAGCGCTAAGGTAGCGTTAAAAATCAACCTCAAGACAAATCGCATTACACTCTTTAAAGCCGGCAAAGCTGTTGACCAATGGAACATTGCCTCTGCAGATGTTTCGGGTGAGTTCCATGACAACATCTCCCAGTCCACTCCCAAGGGGATTTTTGCGGTTGAAGACATGCAGGCCTGCCCTGAATGGCTACCCCGTTCTCCGAAAGATCCGGCCACGGGCAAAGTGGCCACAAACGAAGCGGAGCGGCGTGAGATTTTCAAGAAAAACCCGGATCTTTTTGGCGCATGTGGAGCAAAGAATCCACTGGGCTCATACGCGATCTGGTTCTATGGTGAATATGGTGTTCACGGCAACGCAGCAGAGTGGATTCTTGAGCTGGGTGACGCTGAGAAGCGCAGGGTCTCTGGTGGATGTATCCGCAATCCGAATTCCAAAATTAAGGATGTGTTTCACCAGGTGCTCGACACCTATCAGTTGAATGCATTCAAAGCAGAAACGCTTCAGTTGGAAACAACAGATAAAAAGAAGACACTCACGCAAAGCCTAAGAAAAGTGGACATGAAGGTCGTCGTGGGAGAGTGGAGCGAAGATCCCCAGCTCGCTGCATCTTCACCACAGCTCACTCCTGCGCCCAAACCAACGGTTCCGGCAGGTGACCCCAAATTCACCAAAGTCAAATGCATGGTGATAGGTGCGGATCCTGTTTTGGGAATTGCCCCAACCTATTCGCAGCTTCCAGCAAATAATGACAATATGTTCGGCTTCTACAGCAAGGGCGACGAAGCTTATGTGAAGGAAGATGTTCCTGGTACGGGCTTTGTGAACACAACTCGCGGATTGCTTGATAAGAAATATTTAGGTTCCTGTCGTAGTCAAGACTGATTCCGAGCCTTCGGAATTTGTCTGGCCTCATGCACGTAGCCCCGGCTCGTTTCCGAGCCGGGGCTTTTCGTGTGAGCTTTCCTGTTCTACTGTCTGTTTTTATTATTGGTAGAACAGCGCAGAGTTTGGAATCTTCTGTTTGGTAATGCGTGGACCCTGGTAGCTCACTGTGAGTCCCTGGTTTCCAGTTCCCTGGAAGTAATCCACGCGAATCGCGTGGTAACCAGCAGTCAGATTTATTGTTCCTGAGCGTTCACGCAGTGTGTGCGTTCCGCCATTTTCAACAACTACCGTACCGTTGATCCACAGGCGACTTCCATCGTCGGATGATGTGAAGAACGTGTAGGTTCCATTGCGTGGAACTTTTATAAAGGCCTTTAAGCTGAACCCATAGTTGGTTGTCTGTGTTCTCTGGCCGACTGCAAAGTTGGCGATCACTCCTTGCTTCAAGGGTGCCATGCGGTCGAAGTTGGGAATGTCTGACCATGTGACGGCAGTTGTGAAGTAGGAGTATTGAACTCCCGACTTGTATGCCGGGGTGGGCGTTGGCGCCGGAGTTGTCGTCACAGGCGTTGGAGTTGCTGTGGGTGCTGGAGTCGTAGGCACGGGTGTCGGCGTTGCCGTTGGTGCCGGAGTTGTCGGCACGGGAGTGGGTGTAGCCGTTGCTGTTGGTGCAGGTGTTGTTGGTGCCGGAGTAGGGGCTGGCGTTGTGGGCGCAGGCGTTGTGGGCGCAGGCGTTGTGGGCGCAGGCGTTGGTGCTGCCGTGGTTGGTGCAGCAGTTGGAGTCGGAGCAGGTGTTGTAGGTGCTGGAGTGGGCGAGGGCGATACACTCACTTTATCGAGCGCCTTCTTGGCATTGATGCGTGTTCCGGTATCCACTTTACCGACCAGTGCGGGCAATGCATCACCTGTTGTGAGGATAGCATCTTTGACTTGAAGGTAAGTTAGATTGGGGTTTTTGCTCCAAATCAAAGTTGCCAGACCCGCCACATGGGGTGTGGCCATCGAGGTTCCACTGTAGGATTGATAGCCGTTGTTGGGAACAGTACTAACAATGTCGCTTCCAGGGGCAGCGATATTTACACCGTCACCGTAGTTAGAGAATGAGGACAACGCATCGAGCTTGTCTGTAGATGCAATCGATAAAACGTTGTCATAGGTTTTGCTGTAGTAGGCTGGATAGCTCGAGGTCGCAGCGGATTCGTTGCCCGCAGCAGCAACAAATAGAACACCCTTGTTTTTAGCCGCTGTCAGTGCTGTTGCCATCAGCGAGCTTGCTCCGCCGCCGCCATAGCTATTGCTTGTGACCTTTGCGCCGTTGTTCAAGGCATACATGATGCCTTCGTAGATATCGAAGTTGTAGCCCGAACCACTGTCACTCAGAACCTTCACGGGCATCAGTTTTGCATTCCAACTGACACCTGCAACTCCGACGCCGTTGTTACCTTTGCCTGCAACTGTTCCAGCGCAGTGGGTACCGTGTCCGTTGCCGTCCATTGGGTTGTTGTTGGCCCAGTGGAAGTTCCAGCCAATCACGTCATCGATGTAGCCATTGCCATCGTCATCGATATTGTTTGCCGCAATTTCTTTTGTGTTCTTCCAAATGCTGTCTTTAAGATCTTCATGATTGTAATCGATCCCGGTGTCGATGACCGCTACGGTGAAGTTGGAATCTCCTTGCCAGCTATCCCATGCTGCTGGAGCGCCGATTTTCTCCAGACCCCAGAGTGATGGCCAGCGGGGGTCATTGGGAACACCAATGGCATTCATTTCATAGTTTGGCTCTGCGAGAACCACTGAGCCCAGTGCATGCAGAGAGTTGATGGCTTTGCTCAGACCTGCGTTGCTTATGTCGCGCAAGTCGAGGCGTATGACTTCGAATTGGTTTTCGGAGCCGCTTTTCTGATTTTTAATTTTCATCGGGCTTTTGGCAACACTAATGCTGTTGACCTCAACCGAACCGACCGCAGTGATGCTTGCTGATTCACTTGTATTGCGGAAATTCTTCACATCACCGGAGCGCAGTTTGAGAGGAAGATTGTCTCTCCACTCACTCTTGACCATGGCAACCAGCTGACCGGGCTTAGCTCTCTTTTCCAGGTTTTTCTTGGAATAAGCGGCGAGCAGAAAATCAGGCTCAATTCCCAATTCCGAAGCAGCCTGAGGAATAGAAATTCCTGCGTCACTTGTTAGGCTAGCTTTTTTGCCCGGCACACATCCACCCGCGGTTATAAGCAGAAGACCGAGAATGGACGTTGTAAAAATGGGTCTGGAGCGGTGTTTGTGCATGGGGCTTCTACCTCAACGAAGCTGGTCTCGACGATACAAATCATGGTAAGTTGTTTGCGTTCATCGGTAGACAGAAATGTGCTGGAATTGACGCTGCAAGAATGACAGCGGAGGCAATGTGCTCGAGCTCATACATGTTGACGATATCTTTACCGTTTATCCGGAAGTGTTCGTTCACCCGGTCAATTGCGTCGGTGTGAGTAAAGATATTCTTTCCAGGCAGGTTAAGAAGTCTTGGCCAGACTATTTCCGTGAGTACACACGCAGCTGCATTCGTAAGAAATTACTACCAGGCGAGCCGCTGTGGCATGAGGTTGGCGAGCTCTTTGGAACTCGATTTGTGGTTGCGCTGCCGTTGAAAAATCATTGGCAGGAAAAGATGCGTCCGGACGTCACGCGCCAGGCTCTTGGTCTTTTATTCGAGGGGATTTTTGAAAGACAGCTGGGCAGTGCTGCGGTGCCGGTCTTCGAAGGACCTCCACCGGGTTGGCTTGAAAAAGAAATTACTCGGTTGTGCGAAGGTCAGCTTCACTCGACCTTGCATACTGTCTACCTTTTCAACACGACTGCAGTTTAAACACTCCGCAAAGGCTCATATTTTTTGTAGATTTCTGGAATTATTTAGCTTTTTCTCTGAGCGAGATGGCGCGACTTTTGCACTGAGAGCTCCCAAGAAGGAGGGTGTGCTATGACTTCTCGGTGGACTTCTCTTGTTGCTCTCTCACTGGCCGCGCTGGCCCTGATTGGTTGTGGCCAAGCGACCTCGCCCGAGGGATCACAAACACTCGCCGTTGACTCCGGTGGCGACGACGGCTTTGAGCCCTATAAGAATGAGCGCTTTTCGAAAGCGCTGAGCAATATTTTCGCAAACGGCTCCGATGGAAACACGCGCTGGAGTGTATCCATCCGTGCCTACGGCCCGCGCGGGCAAAAGCTCTCTCTTTATCGTCAAAGTGCAGAGCGTGCAGTGAAGCCTGCATCCACAATGAAAATTCTAACGAGTTGGATAGCGTTTCAAAAAATTCCATCCGCATCCACGATTGGCTCCGACAAATACAGCTATATCCGCGAAATGATGAAATACTCCGACAACACGATGGCTGAAAATATTTTGGGTTGGTGCGGTGGTGTTTCAGCAAGTTATTCCATGCTGACTAATTTCGGCATTTCGAAGTCAGCGCAATTGAATATCGCAGACGGTTCGGGACTCAGCTACCATAACCGCCTCGCAGCCGACGATCTCGTTCAGATTTTGTCTGGTATCAGAGCCAGCGCAAAAATGAAGGCGTTCCGCTCGTTGCTCCCCGTGGCTGGGGTCGATGGTACGCTCGCGGGTCGCTTGGGGAACGTGAACGGAACCATTGCAGCTAAAACAGGAACTCTCATCAACGACCCCACCGCTGCTTTGGCGGGCTATGGCGATAGCAGAACAGGTTGGCAGATTGTGTTTGCAATTCTGGGCGACAGTGTTCCCTCAGTCGATTCAGGAAGAGCATCGATCGACTCGGCTCTGACCGAAGTTATTTCGACCTTGAACTATCTACCGGCGTCCTCGTCTGCTGTGGCTGCGAACTGAGCGCAGCCCTGCGCAGCCTCAGCCTTCAGTCTTCTTGAAGATGTGGCGGGCGATGAAATGGAAATACGAGCGTTCGTCGAAGTCGGGCTCGAGTGTTTTGCCCTCGCCTGAGGTCACTGTGACCTGAAAATCTTTGTACTGACTCAGCACAGGAACTTCTTTACCGAGCGTGAGCAAATGGCTCTCGCTCGTGTCTGTTTCTGGGCAATAAAAATGAGCATACAGTGACTCGACCCGCACCTGACCATCGAAAAACTCATCGATCATGTTGAACTGTTCCACCAACCAGACCGGCGTGTTGCGATAGCACAGCGGAACGGAAAGGCGTTTTGTCATGCGGAGCCACTGCAAAAGTCCGGAGGAGTTGGCGCGCTGAACCTTAGAGAGGTCAAGAAGAACCA
>Ga0194110_10007996_pt1 | contig 12073 bp, 12 predicted proteins | sample TA2Kig1200mmetaG_FD_146192 | JGI IMG/M metagenome (GOLD analysis project Ga0194110, IMG submission 146192) | Freshwater microbial communities from Lake Tanganyika, Tanzania - TA2015032 Kigoma Deep Cast 1200m | ecosystem: Environmental > Aquatic > Freshwater > Lake | place: Tanzania: Lake... | reverse complement strand
CGGGAAATGGAAGAGAGGTGCCTTTGGGTCCTTCTCCTTATGAGCAAAACGAGCATGCGCTGCCGTCGCACGGCCAAGTCGCAAGCGGCAAGCGGTACCGAACGGCTTGGTCTCAGTCAGGCAATTTGGAGAGTTGGAATGCGCCCGGGCTGAACTCCTCGGGCACCCTCTTCAGCAAAAAGACAACCCGATTTTCGGGATCCGGACAAGCCATGGCCACGATGTCGTTGTGCATCCACGGAAACTCAGCGCCGTAGCGCATTGCGTATATGGTGGGCATCATGAATGCGCACGCACTATCGCACAGCTTGCCGTGAAAGGTCGCGCCGTCGTAGAGGATCTCGTCACCTGGCTGGTGCTGATACAGGCACTTGCCACGGATCGACTGGACACCGATAATGATATGGTACATGTTCCCCCTGCTCAAGGCCTTCAAGATTTCAAGTGCGGTCGGATGACACGGCGCCAGCTCCAAAGAACGAACGCCGGAGGAGATCGTAGTTGATCTGACCGCCGACAAACGAATGGCCGGTTTGGAGACTGTTGATGATGACCTTGGCCGGCGAATCGATCAGCGGCGGCACATCGTGCCAGTTGCGGCCGAAATGGTTAAAAATCTCAACAAACGGCAGATTCCACAGTTCGCCGGCGTTGGCGTCGAAGCAAAGCCGCTCGATCACCGGCTGGATCGCGTCGTCGGGCGCATCCGCGTAGACCACGGTGGTCCCACCGTAGTTCAGGCAGTCGTTGATCCAGCCCATCGCTTGCAGCTCATCGCGTATGAGAGGGGCAACCGGGGCGATGCCGAACGCGTGACGGACGGAGTGAATGTCAAACCCATGCACGTGCAGCTTGATCATCGTCTGTTCCGTCGTCCGGGCCGCCACCTGAATGGCGCCTACGAGGGAAGCGGAAGACGCAAACATCACGTAGACCTGTTCAGGCCGCACATGACATCCGTCCGCCACTTTCAGACAGAGCTCATCACTCGGGATGCGCGAGGTGTGCAACTGCACCAGCACTTCCTCGGCATGGTCGACGTAGCCTGAGACGGCCCTGCGGTCAAGCAGGGCCGCCGCCCGCGCCGGTCCGCCGGCGACCGGCGCAAACTCCCCCCTCTCGAGCACCCAGGCGCTGGCTCGCGAAGCAACTTCGGCAATCACCGGATGGTCGTCCCAAACCTCAATCGACGGTAAGAGGAAGGGGGACAGATCAAACGTGCCATACGTGGCCCGCCCTAACCCACCCATCCCCGACTCGACGAACACCTGACCGGCCTTCCAGCTCCCCGGGCAGGTGATCCCCATGTCGATCAGTGTGGCGCCGCATTCGGCGCGCCACCAGCGTATCTGGAGCTCATCTGGCCGCGCCATGGCATCCTTGGCCATTTGGACGCCAACCTTGTTTACACTGTAGTTTTGCATTTGGACCTCTCATGATGTGGCAGCGATCATGGGTAGTGGCCTACCAGACCAGCCCCCTGAGAACACTTCAGATAGGGTGGGCCTCCACCACCCGCAGCCCGCCATCCACGGGGATCAAGGCGCCTGTAATGTAGCTCGCAGCCGGAGATGCCAGGAACAGAATGACCTCCGCTGCCTCTTCCGGAGAGCCCAGGCGCCCCGTGGGAATGTAGCGCCCCATCTGGTCCTCGTAATCCTTCTTGGGAAAATTGGCAAGCAGGGTTGCGGTGCGGATCAGGCCGAGAGCGACGGTGTTGACCCGGATGCCGTACGGCGCAAGATCTATCGCCATGGTGCGCGTCAGGCTCTCCAGCGCACCCTTGTTGGCGCCGTAGACGGTGTGACGGGGGATGGATTGCTGGGACAGAATCGAGCTCACGTTGACAATCGCTCCACTCCGCCTGGGGGCCATGCAGCGTGCAATGAGCTGGCTGGTATAGAACGCGCCACGCACATTGGTGGCCCAGGCCGCATCGAATTCGTCCAGCGTCACATCCAGAAAGGTGGTATGCCTGGCGTATTTCGCGTTGTTGACCAACACCTGGATCGGCCCAACGGTCTCCTCGACCATCGCGACCATCCGCGCCACTTCGCCCGGTTGGCTGACATCCGCCTGGATCGACGTGGCCTTTCCCCCCACGGCGGCGATCTGCGCCACCGTGTCCCGGGCACCGGTCTCGTCGGCCCGGAAGTTGACGATCACGTGCGCTCCTTCATGCGCGAAGGCCAACGCAGTCGCCTGCCCGATGCCGCGCGACGCTCCCGTGATCACCACAGCCTGGTTCTCAAAGCCACCCATGTGTCAGGGCTCCTCTCTCATATAACAGATTCTGTTGGCGAAATCAGGGCTGGCTCCGTGGTACAATAGGCGGGTAATCCGCCAACTTACGTATCCAGGAGCTCGCCATGTTACAAGCTCACGATGTACCCGAGATTCCGGCCGAGACCACCCGCATTGCCCGGTTAGCTTTTCCCAAAGGCAGCCTGGCGATGAAGCTGCGTGACGAGTTAGGCATGATCTACCGCGACGAACAGTTCACGGATCTATTTCCGGAACGGGGCCAACCGGCAGAGTCGCCGGCGCGACTGGCCTTGGTGACCGTGCTGCAATTCGTCGAAGGCCTGCCCGATCGCAAGCGGCTGATGCGGTGCGCGGCCGGATCGATTGGAAGTACGCCTTGGGCCTCGAATTGAGCGATCCCGGGTTCGATTACTCGGTGTTGAGCGAGTTCCGTGCTCGGCTGCTGGCCGGCAGCGCCGAAGAACGCCTGCTGAGTACCCAACTGCAGCTGTTTCAGGCGCGGGGTCTGGTCAAGGCGGGCGGCCGCCAACGCACCGACTCGACCCACGTCGTGGCGGTCATCCGCCAGCTCAATCGGCTCGAACTAGACCTTGGTTTCATAAGTTTTCCGACTTTGTGTCGGCGAGGGCCTGCAAACGCTCTTGCAGGTCCTGGCGCGTGAACTTCCAGCGAAACGGTTTGGCGGTGCGGTCGTAGCGTTCCTGGAAATTGAGGATGCGCTCGGCGACTGCGACACGGTCCGGCAAGTCCAGCGGGGTGAGCACCTTGCGCTGGACGATCGAGAAGTAGAGTTCGATCTGATTCAGCCAGCTGGCATGCGTCGGTGTATGCACGACAATGATGTTCGGATAGGCCTGCTGCAAACGGGCCGGTGCCGTACTCGGATGATGCGACGAGCCGCCGTCGACGATCCAGAAGACGCGTTCAGCGGTGGCATACGGTGGGCGTTGGATGACCAGATCCACCAGGTGGCCGAAGGGCACGATGCCGGTCGTGGCGTCGGTCCGCCCGAAGACCTGCCCGCTGCCGATATCCAACGCCGCCAGATAAGCCAGCGTGCCGTTCCGGACGTATTCGAATTCGTAGCGCCCTGCCTGGCCTGCGCAAGGCGCCAGCGTCGGCTGGGTCCGCGCCAGGATTTGCAGCGCACTCTTCTCATCCGCCGAGAGCACGTACTCATGGCGGCCGAGCGGCTGGCCGTGCCAGCGCCGCTGATATAGCTCCAGGATCACGCTGGCTTTCGCCACGAAATCGGGATCGCGCGAGAAGAGCCAACCCCGATAATACCAGGGGCGAATGGCATCGTGATGTAACAAGCGCCAAATCGTGCTGGCACTGATCGTTGCGACAATATCCGCCTGCTTGATCCACAGCGCAATCTCGCTCAGCGAGAAGCGGCTGAGGGGCAGTTCCAGCTTGGCGGACTGCTCACACGCGACGGCCTTGATCTGGGCCACCTGGGCCGGCGTGAACTGCACCGGTCGCCCCGAGCGCGGCCGATCGCGTAAGCGTTCGCCGACCGGCCGGCCCTGCTGTTGATCTGCCACGAAGCGTTGGCGCCAGAAGATCACCGTGGTGCGATGTAGGCCCAGCCGGGTGCTGATTTCATCGACCGCGACCCAGTCGGCGGTCCCCAGAATGATCCGGGCCCGATCGGCCAGCCGCCGCTCGGTTTTGCCGTTGTTCTTGAGCTGCCGCAAGGCTTGCTTTTCTTGGCCGTTCAGGTGAATATGGTACTTGTGTGGTTGCATCGTCCGGCTCCTTGTCAGGGATTCCTGACGATGCTACCACATCGCTTGCTAATGTGACGACCCGACGCTACCCAAGATAGTCGGAGAACTTTCGAAAAGGTGCACTAGTCGGCGAAAGCCTGCGCCATACATTGAATGAACTGGCCCTCGTGGCACCGGACTGGCTGGTGACCGTGGCGCAGCCCGACTGGTACGAACGCTATGGCCGGCGCTTCGATTCCTTCCATCTGCCGGAGTCCCGCGAGAAACGCCAGGCGCTGGCGCAGCAGATCGGGGCCGATGGCCACCGGCTACTGGCCGCAGCCCTGGCGCCGGCCGCCCCCGAGGCGGTCCGCACGGCGCCCTGCCTCCAGGTACTGCGCCAGATCTGGGTCCAGCAGTACTACATAGACGCCTCGGGCGATGAGGCGGTCGTTTGTATGCGGGAGCCCGGTAATCTGCCACCCGCCGCATACTGTATTTGCTCGCCGTATGATGCGGACGCCCGTTATGCGCGGCACAACGAGCAGGTCTGGGTCGGCTATCGCACGCATTTCACCGAGAGCTGCGATCCGGACGCCAAGCTCCACGTCATCACGCAGGTCGAGACGGTGCTGGCCCCCCACCCAAGATGTCGAAGTGGTCGAGACCATTCACGCCGATCTGACCGAGCAAGGTCTCAAGCCCAAGCAGCACTACGTCGATGCGGCTTACCTTTCCGCCGATCTGCTGGTCTCCACCGCCCAGAAGGCGGCCATCGAACTGATTGGCCCAGTCACGAAGCTGCAGAACGTCTCCTGGCAAGCCAAAGAACAGACCGGCTACGACACCGCCCAGTTTCAAATCGACTGGGCGGCCAAGCAAGCCACCTGCCCACAAGGGCAAACTTCCGTCAAGTGGTACGACAACGTCACCGACCGCGCCGGCAACGCCGGCATTCAGATCAACTTCCCAGCTGCGGCCTGTCAGGCGTGTGCGACGCGTTCCGCGTGTACGCGCAGTGCCAAGGGCGGGCGCACGATCCGCGTGCAGCCGCAGGCGCAATATGAAGCCTTGCGGCAAGCCCGCAGCGAGCAGACTACGGAAGCCTTCGCCCGTAAGTACCGGCCCAGATTGGGCATCGAAGGCACCATCTCACAAGGCGTACGCGCCTTTGAACTGCGGGCCACCCGTTACTTCGGCCTTGCCAAAACCCACCTCCAATCCGTCGCTCTGGCCGCGGCAGTCAACGTGTGCCGCTTCGTCGACTACCTGATCGGCGCCGGTCTCAAATCGACCAGAACCTCGGCATTCGCGGCTTTGGCGACCTGATGATTTCGCCAACAGAATCTATAACATGAGATAGACGCAGTCATCATTGCAGCGGCCGGATCGTACAGAGTACGGTGCCGACCGGCACCTCCTCGGTTCCCTCGGCCACCAGGAGTTTCCCGACGATGCCATCTGCCGGCGACTCCAGCTCGTTGACGACCTTCTCGGTGGCGACTTCTGCGATAATCTCACCCTGCACAACGCGATCGCCTTCCCGTTTGCGCCAGGCAGTCATTGTGCCGTACTCCATGGTGAGGCCCCACTTGGGCATGATTACTTCGAGGTCCATGTGCCCTCCTATCCGAAACTACACCAGTGCCTTGCGCACTGCCGCTTTGATGTCATCCTTGCCGGGTAACACAACTCTCTCCAACGGAATGGAGAATGGGATCGGCGTATCCAGACCGCAGACGCGCCGGATCGGCGCTTTGAGGAAGCCAAAGCCCTCCTCGGCAATGACTGCGCTGACATCGGAAGCCGGTCCGCCCATCTTGGGTGTCTCACTGGCCACGACAACGCGCCCCGTCTTCGCCACCGAGTCCAACACTGTTTCAGTATCCCACGGGCGCAGCGTTCGCAGGTCTACGACCTCAACCGAGATGCCCTCCTGGGCAAGATCGTCGGCGACAGCCAGGGCCTCTCGGACCAGGCGCATATAGGTCACAATGGTCACCTGGGTGCCGGCGCGGGCCACGGTAGCCTTGCCGAGGGGGACGCGGTATTTCTCTTCGGGAACTTCACACTTCGCACGATAGAGCGCCTTATGCTCAAGGAAGAGAACGGGGTTGTCAGTCTCGATGCTGCTGATCATGAGGCCCTTGGCGTCATACGGATTCGAAGGAGCCACGATCACCAGACCGGGAACGTTCATGAACCACCCTTCCACGGACTGTGAGCTTTGCGGGCCGCCACTGAACCCTCCGCCGGTAGCGGTTCGTACGACGATCGGCGCCGTGAGCCGTCCGTTGAACATATAGTTCACTTTGGCAGCGCTGTTCACGATCGCGTCGAAGCACTCGCTCAGAAAGTCAGCGAACATGATCTCAACCACCGGCCGCATGCCGACCCTGGCTGCGCCAACCGCTCCGCCGACGATCGCGGCCTCGGAGATTGGCGTATCACGCACGCGGTCAACGCCATACTTAGCCATCAGCCCACGCGTCACGCCAAAATCGCCACCCATACGGGCGATGTCCTCGCCCATCAGAAAGACCTTGTCGTTCTCAGCCATCATGAGATCAAGCGCGCCGTTGAGAGCCTCAACAGTGGTCATCGTTTTCATCGGGAAGCAACCTCCATGCCAGCGTAGACGTTGGCAGTTACCATGGTCGGGTCCGGCTGTGGGCTGCTCTTGGCGAAATCAATCCAGCCCTCAATCTCTGCGTCGACTTCCTTGTCGAGCGCTGCCAGGTCCACCTCACTGGCGATGCCCCGTCGCAGCAATTCCTGCCGCGCCATCTTGACCGGATCGTGCAAATCCCGGAAATAGCGTACCTCCTCGGCAGGGCGGAACTCGCCGCTCCAAAGGCCCTGCCAGCGCCAGGTCTTGTACTCAATGAAGTAGGGACCCTTTCCGCTTCGCACATGTTCGACGGCGGCACGGGTCGCCTCATAGGCCGCGGTGATGTCATTCCCATCCACCTGAATTGCGGGCATCCGGTAAGCCTGGGCGAACTCACACAGGTCAGCAGTCGGATGACTGGTACCCACGGGAGTCGAGATGGCGTAGCCGTTGTTGATGATGCAATACAGAAGCGGCACCTTCCACGTGCTGGCCAGATTCATGCTTTCGTGCCATTCGCCGCGGCCCGAAGCGCCGTCACCGACGATTACGGCGGCGATGCGATCGGTGTTCTGCAGCTTCCAGCCCAGCGCCGCGCCAAAGGCCGTAACCAGGCTGGAACCAATCACGGCGCAGACGCCGTAGTTGCCCACGCTGGGATCGGCCAGAGGATGAGGACCGCCCTTGCCGCCGCCGATACCGGTCGCTCTGCCGAACAGCTCGGCCATGACTTTTTCGCCGGGCGTACCCGCTTCGATCGCCAGACCGTGGCAGCGGCCGTAGGGGAAGAAGCTGTCGGTGTGCGTGAGGTTGGCGGAGATGGCAGCCAGCGTTGCCTCATGTCCGAGACCGGTATGCAGCATCCCCGGCACGTTGCCGCGCTTATGCTCACGCTCCAGACCGAGTTCAAACGCGCGCATCCGGCACATTTTGCCGTATAAACTTAACATCAGCTCTGGCTCAAGCACCATTGGTTTTCCTCCTGGTAGTAGAACATGATGGGCGGCTGGTCACCACCAGCCCTGGAATTCCCGGCACAGACAGAGAGCCGGGTATAATGGGACGAACCGAGAACGAGCAAAGCGGTGTTAGTTTCATGAAAGCACCCTGATCTTATCATGTGCTGTGGTTGCTGTCAAGTGACAGTTTACAATATCACATTTAGTACTTGTAGTTGACAAACTGGACGAATTGTGATATCTTCGATGAGCGGGTGTGCCGTCCGGCCGATATCCGGGCCAGCTGGGCGAATCTCCACCCCCACCAAGAGAGGTGAAGAGATGGCATATGCACTTGTGCTGGGCGGCGGCGGTGTAGCTGCGATCGGCTGGGAGACCGGCCTTCTGAAGGGTCTGCGCGATGCAGGGGCCGACATCTCTGCCGCTGATCTGATCGTCGGCACCTCGGCCGGCTCGGTCGTTGGCGCCCAGATCGCGACGGACTGCGACCTGGATGACCTTTACGCTCGCCAGTTGCAGCCGCCCGACCCCGCCTTCGAGCGGCTCCCTGCCGTTGGCGTGGCTGCGCTGGGGCGAGTTCTTGCCCCCTTCTTGCGGGGCGGGCCAATGACCCAGGAAACGCTCGCCCGCATCGGCGCCCTGGCGCTCCAGGCAGCCACCGAGGATGAGAGCGGGAGGTTGGCGACGATCCGCGCGCGCCTGCCCATCCATACCTGGCCCGACCGGCGCCTGCTGATTACCGGCGTTGACGCTGCCAGCGGCGCATTTGTGACGTGGGACCGCGCGTCCGATGTACCGCTGCCTCTGGCCGTGGCCGCAAGCTGCGCCGTGCCCGTCCTGTACCCCCCGATCACCATTCATGGCCGCCGCTATATCGACGGCGGGACGCGCTCCAGCACCAATGCAGACCTCGCCAGGGACTGCAGCATGGTGTTCATCATTGCCCCGATGCCAGGGACAATGGGAGAAGTTCCCGCCTTGCGCTCGCAAGGCAGCAGGGTTGAGCTGATTCTGCCCGACGCGGCGACGCTGGCCGCTATGGGCGCCAACCCGTTTGATCCTGTCCGCCGCGCCGCAGCCGCTCAAGCTGGCCTCGCCCAGGCGGCATCGTGCGCCGCGGCCGTTAGCGCTGCCCTGTCTTCGTCGGCAGCATACTCGAAATAGGACACCTGGCTGTCCGACAAACCCTGCCCCTGCATCTGGGCGTCCAAGAAGGAGTCTCCAATGCGCTCGATCCCATTCTTCTGCGGCAAGGACTGCGGCGGCAATGCCTGCCCGCTCCTCGCCACCGTCGAGCACGGCCGCGTCATACGCGTCGTCAACAACCCGGCAGGCGGCCGGTATATCAAGGGCTGCCGCCGCGGGTTCGACCAGCCTCTGGAGCAGGCTGCCCCGGACCGCATCCTCACGCCGCTGATCCACACGGGGCCGCGCGGCTCGGGCCAGTTCCGCCCCGCCGGTTGGGCTGAGGCATTGAGCCTTACGGCGGAAAAACTTGCCGAGATCCGTACCGAGTCCGGCCCCCAGGCAGTGCTCAGCCGCGGCAGCGCAGGCGTGATCGGCGCGCTGCACTCCACCTCCGCGCTGTTGGGCCGTTTCATGAACCTCTTCGGCGGGAGCACCCGACTGACCGGCAACTACAGCATCGGCGCGGCACTCTTCATCTTGCCGTACGTCCTGGGCAAAGAGTGGACCGTCTCCGGCTTCGATGCCGCGACGATGCAATACGCCGAAATGATCATCCTGTGGGGGGCGAACGTGCTCGAAACGCGGCAGGGAGCGGAGGTGTCGCAGCGCCTGATCGAAGCCAAACAGCGCGGCGCGCAGATCGTCGTGATAGACCCGCGGCGTTCGGCAACGGCCAAACATGCCGCCACCTGGTGGCTCCCCTGCCGCCCCGGCACCGACGCGGCGCTGATGCTGGCCGTGCTCCACGTCCTGCTGACGGAGGATCGCGTCGATCGGTCCTTTGTCGCCGCACACAGCGTAGGATTCGACCAACTCGAACGGTACGTCTTGGGGCTGGACCACGGTCCGGCGCGCACTCCGGCGTGGGCTGCGGCTATCTGCGGCATTCCGGCGGAGGAGATCGAGCGCTTCGCGCGAGCGTATGCCGCAGCCAGGCCCGCCATGCTGTTCCCGGGCTACTCCATCCAGCGGGTATACGCCGGCGAAGAACCCTATCGCTTGACTGTGGCCCTGCAGATCGCGACGGGCAATTTCGGCCAGCGCGGCGGCTCGACCGGCTCGATCAATAGCATGCTGCCCGCGCCCAGGGTCGGACGCCTGCCCGTCCCGCCGGTCGCGGCTGCGGCAGAACCGCCGGCTGAGATGCTGCCGCTCGTGCCCGTCGTGCGCTGGCCCGATGCCATCCTGCAGGGGCGAGATGGCGGCTACCCCACGGACATCCGAGCCGTGTATAACCTGGGCAGCAATCTCCTGAACCAGGGCGCCGACATCCGCAAGAATATGGCGGCCTTCGAGAAACTGGATTTCGCCGTCACACATGAAGTCTTCCTCACCCCGACCGCTCGACACTGCGACGTCATCTTCCCCACGACCACCGCCTTCGAGAAGGAAGATATTGGCATCCCCTGGGCCGGGAATTACCTGCTGTACAAGCCGCAGATCCTGTCTCCGGCGGGAGAGGCCCGCAGCGACTACGATGTGCTCAGCGATCTGGCCGAGCGGCTGGGGTTCGGTGGCGCTTTCTCCGAGGGGCGCAGTGCCTCCGACTGGGTGAAGCACTGCATCGCCCATTCCGAGATTCCCGATCCCGACGCATTCCGCAGCACCGGCATCTACCTGGGGGCCGAGCAGGAGCGGGTGGGGCTAGCCGATTTCACCGTCGACCCTCTGCGCCACCCGCTAAGCACCCCCTCGGGCCTGGTGGAGATCGCCAGCGAAAAATATCATGCCGATACCGGATTCCCCGCCATCCCCACCTGGCAGCCGCCACCGGCAGACGACCGTTACCCGCTGCAATTGGTCACCCCCAAGTCGCCGCACTTCACGCACTCGCAGGGCAGCAACATCCCCGTGCTAAGGCAGCGGTCCGCTCACGCCCTTGCCATGCACCCGAACGATGCTGAGGCACGGGGGATCACCGATGGCGAGACCGTGCGCCTGTTCAACGACCGGGGCACGGTGCGCATCTGCGTCCACCTATCCGAGGAGCTAATGCCGGGCGTCGTCAGCCTGCCGGAAGGGATCTGGGTAGAGTTGGATGCCGAGGCCACGGACGTAGGAGGCGCAGCCAACATGCTGACCGCGACCGACGGCACGCCTGCCGGCAAGGCCTGCATCATGCACGGTGTTGGGGTCGAGGTGGCACGTGCTGCGGTGCTCCGTTGACGGAAGATGCTCCCGGAGCCTGCTGAAAGAGCCACCTTCCCCTACCGCTGAGGACGCTAAGGAACGGCTGAAGAATGACTTACCCAATTGTCGATTGGGCCACATTCGGGTATCCTGGTGGTCATCCAGCCCAGGAGGCCGCCCGCATGTTATTTCGCTATGCCGAACCCGTCGAACAAGCCATGAAACGCGTTTACGCCCAGTTGTCTGAACAAGGTCGCCGCCTGTATGCGGCCGTCGAGGCCCAGAAACTGCTGCGTGGTGGCCAGCAATACATCGCCCAGTTGCTGGGTTGTTCGCCCAAGACGATTCGTCGCGGGGCGGACGAGCTCGCCAATCCGGCGTCATTGCCAGCCGCGGGGCGGATTCGGCATCCTGGTGGCGGGCGGAAACGGCTGCTAGACCAGGCGCCCGAACTGGATGGGCAATTCGAGCAGGTGCTGCAGGACCACACCGCCGGCGATCCGATGAATGGCGCCATCCGCTGGACCAACCTGACGGCCGGCCAGATTGCGGCGCAGCTGTCCACGGCCCACGGGCAACCAGTCGGTGTGCATGTGGTCAAGCAACTGCTCACGCGCCACAAGTACGTGCGCCGCAAGGCGCGCAAGTGCAAACGCCTGGGCGACTGCGCCGACCGGGATGCGCAGTTTGAGAACATTCGCCAGCTCAAGGCGCAGTATGCGGCGTTAGGCTGGCCCATCATCAGTATGGACACCAAGAAGAAGGAACTGCTGGGTGATTTGTATCGGGACGGCCAACTCTACACCCAGGAAGTGATCACGGTCTTTGACCACGACTTTCCGTACTTGGCGACCAGCGTCGTGATTCCCTACACCATCTACGACCTGCAGCGGAACACCGCCTATGTCTATCTCGGCGCCAGCAAAGACAGCGCCGAGTTCGTCTGCGATTGCCTGGCGCATTGGTGGACGCATTACGGCCAATTCCACTACCCGGGCGTCCCCAGCATCCTGGCCTTGGCCGATGGCGGCGGCAGCAACTCGGCCCGCCACTTGATCTGCAAGGCCGACCTCCAGCGCTTGGCCGACCAGTTAGGCGTCACGATCCGCATGGCGCACTATCCGCCCTATTGCTCCAAGTGGAATCCGGTCGAACATCGGGTCTTTCCGCATCTGACCCGCGCCTTGTCCGGCGTGATTCTGACCAGC
>Ga0194110_10007983_pt1 | contig 12082 bp, 3 predicted proteins | sample TA2Kig1200mmetaG_FD_146192 | JGI IMG/M metagenome (GOLD analysis project Ga0194110, IMG submission 146192) | Freshwater microbial communities from Lake Tanganyika, Tanzania - TA2015032 Kigoma Deep Cast 1200m | ecosystem: Environmental > Aquatic > Freshwater > Lake | place: Tanzania: Lake... | reverse complement strand
TATATCATCTTTGATGTCGCATTGAGTGACTAATCTTGCTTTTTCAGGATTTCTAAGGTCGGATACAGATACTTGATTTGTCTTTAATTGATAAATTTGGTAACCTTGAAAGCGAAATTTTTTATCTGCATTGGGATTAGCACTAATAATAAACGGGTCTAATTCTTCGTATTTTTCTTGATAATTATTTGAATTAGGGGCGTTTGATAGTGTCAAAATAAGTTCTTGATCCAATTCCTGAATTTCCATGTCTGGGGCATGAGGTGCATCCATTACTTTAAAGCAATTTTCAAAAAGAGCTTGTGCTTTGTCATCAGCTCTTCTTAGTGTTTCGACCGATTCAAAGGGATCACCGCCACCTGAACGTGCCCAGACCACTCCAACCGTTATGTTATTAACGGCACCAGGTTTTAAAACAAAGGGTCCGGCGGATTCAACGAATCTTCGGTCATTTGGGGTATTATTGGCAGTTTGTTCAGTCCAATTTGGTTGTGGTACACCACCGGTTCCCCATCCCAATGGATCCGTGGTTCCTGGGAACATAAAATCACATGGCATTAATGGATTTGCATCAGGGTCGGAAATATGTCCACTTCCACCATAGACAAACTTTGTCCCATCTTTCCAAAATCCACGTAAATAATTGTAATAGTCTGAGGCGTTTATAGGGTCAGTTTGATTGGGATTAGCACCATTTGTGGTATTCGAGTAGTATAAGAATCTTCGCATTCCAAATCGTTCATTATCAACTATTCCATCTCCATAGCCTATTCCATTTAATGCCTCGTTCACTCCGATTCCAAAAGCGTTATCAATACCATCATCGTCTTGATAAGGTCCTTCAAAGAAATCGACTCCGACTGCCGGAGGTGAACTTCCATATCCTTTGAAGCCAGAATTATCTCCATCGTAGTTGTCTCCATTGTAGTAATAACCAAGGCCCCGACTCACATCACAGCCGACATAATCGTCATAAGGATCACCAAGCGCGCCATCTGTGAAAAATCCAAAATATGTATTGTAAAGGGTTTGCGTTCCGCGGTTAATTAGTTCATAATTGTAGAACGTCATATTGTTTACTTCGTCGTTTGAGGCAAAGGCAAATGCCTGTGCTCGAATCTCCATTCCTATTGGGTCTGCACCGGTTTCAGTGTGAATATTCCCCTTATCATTCATCACCCACCAATAATTCATATCACCATACAATGAGACTGTACGATCCACGCTGCAGATTTTATCTTTTTTAATATCGTACCACGGGAAATCGCCATCTTCATAATTATAGTGTCCATCGCCATTGAAATCATAAAATGGTGCTAAATAATAATCTTGGCCTTGAGTAACATCTCCGTGAGCTGGCCATTCCTTAATTATTTCCGGAACTGTGTAGTTAGGAAAAAGCTGACTTTGTGTATTTGTACCATTTTGTTGATCCGATATACCTGCTTCGTACCATGCATTAAATTCCCTAACCATATCTTGGGTGGTTACAAAATGCTTATCGAATTTGCTACAATTTTCATAATTAGTTTCTGCTGTAATTTTGGCAAGGGGGCCTGTCCAATAGTCTTGCCCATTTCGATAACGAAGTGCGGCTAATTTTAATTGGTTATTAACATCCGTTCCTCCAAGCCATAATGCTGCGGTGAATAAGGCCATGATTCCAGAATTTTTTGGGACCTCATATTGTGAAAAGTTTTGATTCGGAACTTGCCAGAGGTTACCAGCTGTATGAATCATTGCTCGCACATTATTTAATTCTAAATAGGTTGTCGTGCTCGGTGGTGCGCATCCAGCAGCTTTTGAAGGAGATGATTTTGGAGTTGCATTGCTTTGTAAAGACTGCCCAAGTGCCGCTGTAGAGAATATCTGTAAGACAATCCATCCGAAAACAAATCTCATTTTGTGAATTTGGGTTGAAGTTACGAAAATAATTTTTGCTTAGAAACCTAAATTTTTCTAAAACGTGCGTTGAAACGTTTTAGTTGATTTTTTCTCAATTCCTCAATATTATCAGGAACTTTATGTTTCCACCTTTTGTGCGACCACAACCAAAACTCAGGTTGGCTATTTATGGTTTTTTCTAATAAGCGAGTATGCCACTCAGTAGTATCACCGTATTTTGTTTGAAGCAAATTCCCTTCAAATGGAATCAATTCAATCGAATAATAACCACGCTTTATTTTAGTTGTTTTAAAAAATACAGGAATAAATTTTTGGTCGTTCATCATGAATTCTGCCCCGAACAAAACTGCCGTTTGTTGATTTAAAAATTCCATCCAATATGCATTATCAGTATTTGATGGTGATTGATCAGAAAGTACTAAAATTAGGTTAGCCTCATCTTGTTTTATAACTTCTCTATAATTTCCTGAATGCACGACTTCAAGTCCAAATCGCGACCGACGCTTGTTTAGTGCTTTATCCCAAAATGAATTTGATAATGGCATTCCTATACCAATGGTTCTACAAGTAAACCAGTTAGCTAGGCTTGTAATCATCCATTCCCAGTTTCCATAGTGGCCTGAAATTAACATCAATGATTCGTTTTTCATTATACTTGTTCTGATAAGGTCAGGATTTTTTAGAATGAATCGTTTTGCCAATTGATCTTTTGAAACGGAAAGATTTTTAACTCCTTCCAATACTAAATCAGCAAAATGACGGTAAAATTTATTTCTCAACTTTTTTATTTCAACCTCCGGTAATTCAGGATAGGAGTTTCGTAAATTAGTTTCAATAACTTTTTTGCGATATGGGTAAATTAAAATTAAGACGACGTAGAAAAGGTCACTAATTCGGTATAAAATCCAAAACGGCAATCGTGAAATAAGTATTAAAAATCCAAAACCTAATCGATTCATGGCTTTTTATATTTATTTGCCCATTTATTATCAATGAATTGTTCTATTTCTTTTTCTTTCGAGTTGCTTCCAGCCGAGAAAAAAGAAGTATTTTTCAGTTCATCAGGCATAAATTCAAGTTGCACAAAATTTTCTGGATAATCGTGTGGATACAAATAATTCGTCCCATAGCCCAGTTCATTCATTAGCCTTGTAGGTGCATTACGAAGGTGCAAAGGAACTGATACATTTCCTGTTTGTCTGACTATTTCTTGAGCGTGATTGATTGCTTTATACGCGGCATTTCCTTTTGGTGAACTTGCCAAGTAAATGGTACATTGTGAGAGAATAATTCGAGACTCGGGCCAGCCAATCATTTCAACCGCTTGAAAACAACTAGTAGCGAGTAGAAGGGCATTCGGGTTTGCTAAGCCAATATCCTCAGATGCTAAAATTATAAGTCTTCGTGCAATAAATTTGGGATCTTCCCCTCCCTCCACCATTCGAGCTAGCCAGTATACGGCCGCGTTTGGGTCACTTCCACGTATGGATTTAATGAATGCTGAAATAATATCGAAATGTTGTTCGCCGTCCTTGTCGTAACGTGCTAGAGATTCTGAGGCTATTGATTTTGTGAGTTCATCAGTGATTTCAACTTGTTCATTTTGATTGGCCGTGCTTACTACTAATTCTAGTAAATTCAATAATTTTCGTGCATCACCTCCTGATATTGCTAAAAGCGCATTCGTCTGATTAAGAACTATTTTCTTTGTATTTAGAATTGAATCGGTCGCTAAAGCATGGTATATTATTTTTAATAAATCTTCTTTTGTGTGTTCTCTGAGGGTATAAACTTGACAGCGAGAAAGTAGGGCTGAAATAACTTCAAACGAAGGATTTTCAGTTGTTGCCCCGATTAATGTAATAATTCCTTTTTCAACAGCACCAAGAACTGAATCTTGCTGAGATTTAGAAAAGCGATGAATTTCATCAATAAATACGACCGGTTGTTTGGATTGAAATAATCCCTGATTTTGTGATGCTTTGGCAATAATTTCTCGAACATCTTTCACGCCCGAGGAAATTGCGGATAAACTGTAAAAAGGGCTTTTCAGTTGATCTGCCAATAAATAAGCTAAGGTTGTTTTACCAACTCCGGGCGGTCCCCACAAAATAATCGAAGGAAGAATTCCTGCATCAAGTGCTCTTCGAATTGGTCCCTTTGGACCAATTAGATGTTCTTGACCGATATAATCATCCAATAATTTTGGACGCATGCGTTCGGCAAGTGGAACAGATTCAAAAGACATAATTCAAAGGTACGTTCTTTTTTCAGAAAATTTAGGATTGGCTTATTCGATAGTGGACTTGCGAAAAACTTAACGAATTAAGTTAATTTGGCCAGACAAAACTATTTTTTCATCAGTCTCTTTTGGCTTGTAATTTATTTTCCAAGTATAAACTCCGATTGGACAATCTGCGCCCCCTCCGCCATAGTTTCCGTCCCAGCGATCTTGGGGATCATGACTCTCCCAAATCACTTCTCCCCATCGATTGAAGACATATAAGTCAAAATTGTGCGGGTCAAATCCTTGGGTAAAAACCGGCCCCCAGGTTTGATTGAACTCATCTTGATCAGGCGTAAAGGAATTCGGAATATAAAAAATAAGTTCCTCTTGAAAATTGATTGTGTACGATGTCTCATCCGTACAGCCAAATGCTGAGGTTACCTCTAATGTAACAACTATATCTCCTTGTATATTCGAATAAAAATGAACGGGATTAGCTTCAATCGAATTTGATAAATCACCAAAATCCCAGAGATAGCTCACCGCTCCTGTTGATGTGTTTGAGAAATTAACATTTTGCGAATTACTTGAAAAAAATGTAGGATCCGGAGTAAATGAAGCTACAGGATCTCCCTCAACACATATAAAATCTTCTTCAGAGGATGTTGCAATACAACCAAGGGCATTTGAAATTGTCAATACGATATCATAACAATCAGCGGCCGTAAAAACGGATGTTATGGATGCCCCCGTTCCAAGGATTGAACCGTTTGATGTCCATTGGTATTGAATTCCAGGGATATTGCTTGCAGATAAAGTTGCAGTGTGGGGCGAACAACCAGATGCGTTATTCACTTGGAATGGAATGGCTGGAAAAAATAGAGTGCTGTCGATGGAAAACGGGCTACTCTGCAGCGAAAAACACGCGCCATAGCTCGAAGAAACTGTGTAACTTGTTCCGTAAAACATACCTGAAATGATTCCCCCCGCAAGAACGATGGGCCCTGCCGGAGTGAAAGTATATGTTTGACCTGCTAAGTAATTTGAGATTACTGCTGAGCCAGCGACAGAACATGTCGCGGGAGTTATGGACAGGGCAGGGGTACTCAGTGTGTTTGGTGCCGCAGGAATATTCAGCACAGTTCCGGGAGATATACAACCTGAACTGCTGTCCTGGGCGATAAGTGTTACTGAGCTTGACGCAGGCAGACCACTGAATATAAGGGATGTTTGCCAGGTAGTTCCCCCATCGATACTGTACTGATAATTACCCCCAACGGGCGAACTAACGGTTATTGTTGCCGTTGAAACTACACAACTCGGTGCAGATGTCACATTTGCAACAGGAGCTGTCACTCCTAATAGCGAATTAATTACCACGGAAGTAGAACTAAGGCAGTTCGCTGGATCTGAAACTGAAACAATATAGTTTCCGGCAATCAAATCCGTTGGCGATTGGATTGTACTTACAACTGATCCTGGATTTGAACTCAATGCCCATGAATAGGATAGGGGAGCTGAACAGCTGGTTGCATTTACAGTTCCAGAACCGTCATTACCTGCACATGTTTCCTGTGAAATTTCACTTGCCAACAGATTTGAAGGCGGGTTTGTACAAGTCCCGCAAAGGAACATATCGTCCAACATGATTGTTCCTTGACCTCCACCCAAAGGACACTGTCCGCTTACTACAATATAATTGTAATCTGTGGCAGGAGTAAAGGAGAGTGTAAATTGCTGCCAATCGTTAGATATCGAATTCGCGGCTGGAAGACAAGCTAATAAATTCATGCTTGGGTTACATCCATAAAAAGGCGGTGCTCCATTGGATCCATAAATACAGAGTGTATTGCTTGGTGGAGTATCAGAACGCGGAGTCATCGCCCTAAACTGCAGCGTGTATTGGTTTGAACAGTATAAATTTACCTGCTGGGAAATAGAATTGTGCTGAAAAAATCCGCTACCACCGCCAATCCAAATGCTGGCATATCCAGCGCCGTCCGGTGGAGGAAAAGTTCCCCCGCCGTTTAATCCTGTGTTGTAATTGGTTGCATTAAAATATGGCCAATAAACTGGAGAATTATAATAACCGTTGCAAATGGTATTGTAGTAGCTACCCTGACCCGACCATCCTGTTGCATTTACAATTTGCATTGTACCGGTTGGGCAAGTTGAATACGATTCGAAACTTCCGTTTGATAATAAATTTACGGCACATGGATCACCTGCACAATTTGTAAAAGTTACTTGTACAGAAGCCGACGGACTGTTGCATCCTCCGCTCGTATCAATAACATAATAAGTTGTAGTTCCGAGGATTTGAGGAGGTGTGAAATTCTGTCCATTGAATACCTGATTTGTTAAACCTACATTGTTAAACCACAAATCACCTGAGGAGGTATTTATCGTGGCTACATTATCTCCCGTGCAATAGGAACCCGGGGGCGTATAAATAATGGGTGCAGTTGATTGTGTAACTGGCCCAACCAAAATTATATTTCCCGAGCCGCACCCTGCGCTATCGGTGATGAAGAGTATATATTGTGTTTGAACTGTTGGTGTCACCAAAATACTTAGTCCCGTTCCAATAATGGTGGGGGGAGAACCGCTTGACCAGTTGTAGGAGGCTATCGGTCCATTGCTGTAATTAATCACGGCAGTCAACGTTGTTCCACATCCTCCTGCGGTGACATTGACATTGGCCTCAGGAGAAAGAAAAATCGATACGTAAACGCTATCTATGACTGAACAGCCATTATTTGTCACGGTGACATAATACCAGCCCTCGTTATCTTCGCCACCCAAGGCAGATCCGGGATTGGAAACGGTTGCAGAGTTACTGGAGGCCCCTCCATTTTGCCAACTTGGTCCAGTCCATGAATAGGATGTACCGCCAGAAGCCGTGAGAACAACGTTCGAATGATCACACACTGTAGTATCACCGGTAATGGTAACATTGGGAACAGAAACCACAACCTGATAGATTTGTGTATTAATCTGGCAACGCTCCTCTACCGTTAGTGATACGGTATATGTACCCGGGGCACTGAATATATGCGTCGGGTTTTCCAATGTTGAAATATTATTTATTCCAGACGCAAGGTCGCCGAAGTTCCACGTATAGCGCGGACATTCTGTGATTACTGTCGAAGTATTCGTAAAACTTACAGGAAGTGTTGCACAAGTTCCTGCAAAGGTGAAATCGGCATCAATCAATGGCTCTACATACGTTGGATCCTTGAACCAACTTTGAATATAATTTGCGCACGAATAATTTGAAGGTTGTGCAGGAGCACCGTAGGAAAGTGGGAAAGAACCAGGATTAAAATTACACGATAAGCCCGGGCTATCAGGGTTATTTATTACCGAACCTGAAAGATTCAATTGACCAAATGTATACAACTTACAATCGGGTCCCAAATGCATGAGTCCATAAATCCATACCCCACCTACCCAAGGATCATATATTTGTATTGCTGATGCATTAACAACAGGAGCAAAAACATCATATTGATACATGCCAACAAAAAAATCGTTTACATAAAGGTATTTTCCACTGTTCGAAAATGAGCAACCATATCCCCCGTGTGAGAGTGTTTCTTTATAACAAGCTTGTCCACTTTCGTTATCAAATGTAAATAGATAACTTGGGCTGTAATTGTTAAAAGACAAAGCAATGTGGCGACCAGTTGGTGAAGCCATCATTTGCCCGCTTACACCAGGCATTGAAACCGTAGAAGGTGAAACGATAGGACCACTAATACCTGCGGAAGTTACTTTAAACGTGAATATATTATTTAAATTATGAACTATAATCCAGGTTTCGTTTGGCACACAACTTTCAACTGCGGTTAATTGTTCACCAACTCCTGCGAGTAATAAGGTGTTTTTTGTTGCGGGAATAATATCACCATTACCAGCATCAGCCAAAAGATCCACCTCTGAATAAAACAATCCTCCAGTTCCTGTTTCAACATGAAATAAATAATATTTATTAGGATCAGTAGGATTAGGAACAGGTAAAAAACCCTGACTTGCCGAACCATTTGTTGCCATACCATTTCCATTTGGCATGATACCATGGTTTTTATTCCTAACCTTGTTATCATGAGCATAGAATAACATATTACCATTAACATCTGATATGGTTATTCCATTTTCCATATCGCTTCCCAGAGGATTAGAAAATGATACGCCATCACTTAAAATACTCGGAGGTGATGCGCAAAGGAAATTTAACCCTAAACTATCTCCGAAATACCATTTAGCCGCTTGTTTTGTGAAACACAATGGCACTTGTGGGTCAATATCCACTGTAACGGCGGTAACGATACCTGTACATGGTCCTGGAACCAATCCTCCTGTTAGCTGTTCAACGACGTAATAGGTGTTTGAGCCGACAGTATTTAACGGTGTAAACGACGTACCCGTGGCGAGTAAGTTTGTCAAAGCAAGGTCTGAATACCAATTAATAACCCCCAAAAGAGGCGGTGTTGAAGTGAGAGGCGTTAAAGGTTCACCTGCGCAATAATTAAGTGTTCCAGAAATAACCGGCGTTGACAAAGAATCAATATACACCCACTCTTTATTCGAAAAAATTGTATCACCACATTCAGTTAAAATACTTAAAATAAATCGAGTACTTGAGGTGAGATTAATGGTAGTTGGATTGGTAACATTTGGATTCACAAGATATGCTGAAGACAAGGGGCTCCATCCTGAGGGTGTTAAGATTTGTCCCTGCCAACTGTACACAGCTTCAATAGAATCTGCCGGTCCTCCAATTACTGTTGAGGTATTGAAACAGATTTCTTGACTTGAGTTTGGATACATAAATTCAGCATCCAAATATGTTTCCCACGGAAAATATTGGTTAGGAACACCCCCATTGACTAAACGAGTTGTTGTAAGCCCATTCAAAACTATATTCGGTGTTGAATAATTACTTGGGTTATTCACCACATGCAAGAAAGGACTTGATCCTTGAGTCATGTACAGTAAACCTTTTGTGCTTCTTTGTATGGCGTGAAATCCATCACTTAATCCTACACTGACATCAGTGAATATCGTTCCTCCGGGAGCATTCTGAAGATCATAACGCCTTACTATTTCGTACCCGAAGTTAGGTCCCTGAGTATTATTCTGGAAAGTGACAAACAAAATATTTCCACCCGGACTGAAACAACCCCCATAAGGCATATTATCAACCGAATTAAAAATTGTTGTGCGATTTGTAAAAATACCTGTTGCTGGATCAAAATCATAAGTGTTAACTTGCTTTGTAGCATACTGTACATCCGCGAGTTTTAGGTTATCTGAGCGCATGCTCATATATCCTGTTCCGGGCGAAGCTTGAGGTACCGGAAAGTTTGAGATAACGGGCGCGGAGAAAGTGCCACCTGTTTGTAATTCAATTGCTACAAGTTCGTCAAGGGGCCCTAACCCAGGGTCAATACGTCGTGTAACCACCCAAAAATACTTCGAATTTTCCTTCTGCGCAATCATTACCTTTTCTGCACGGGTGTTATACAGTAAAATATTTTTCTCACCAGGAATCACATCGCCCATCCCCGAATTGAGTGACATATCCACTTTTGAATAACGCAGACCGTCGCCAACTGAATTATTCACACAGAAAACATAATATTCTGAACAATCCTCAGGGTCTCTTACAATGATGATTCCTTGTGATGCACTTTCATGGCTAATCAAGCCCTGTCCGTTAGGCATTGGGTTGTAATTCGCATCGTAGAGGTTAAAAGCGGTTGTTGTTGTCGGTCGCCCTGCGTAGAAGAGTAAATTTCCCAGCCCATCCGAAATAGAAGCATTACCCTCACTATTTTGCATGTTGTGCGTAACGGACGAATTAAGAATTGGAGTAACTGGCGATGGTGTGGGTGAGAATTTTAGATGAATTGAATCAGCGAATACCCAGTTACTATTGTAATTATTCACATTTTGGGCCGTAACATAAAGGATAGAGGAAACAAAAGCCGTTATACTTAAAAGAAAATTTCTTCCACTCATGCTTACCTTTTTATTATACGATGAGTGGTTTGCTTATCTGAAAGGAAATAGATTCCTTGTGGCCAGTGAATGGTATTTATTAGAACTATTTCATTTGGCTTTTCCTCTGACTGATACATGATTTGTCCAAGTATATTCATTATTGTAATCTGACTATTAGACGACCAAACCTTCAATTCGTTGCCAAATGGGTTAGGCCCAAAGGAAGGGGTCTCAATTGCCTCAAGAGCTGCTTCGGAATTGGCTGTTGCTTTTATCCCGAGGCTTTGATTTCTGAACCGTCCACTTCCTGTAGTAAGTAACTTAACAGAACGCACCATATATTCATATTGCCCGCTTGTTGTCAAGGTTAAATCTATGAAATTTGTTGCGGTTATTGGTGTTGTGTTAAGTTTTGTCCACGATTCAGTACCTAGGTCTCTTCTGTAAATAAAATACCCATCAGGGGCAGATAAAGGAGCTGTCCAATTCAATTGAATCGAACCATCTACCTGCCGAAAAGTAATCAAGTTTGAGGGCATGTCCACGTAGTGTGCGCGCAAGGTAACATCGCCGAGTTGGGAAATGTGAGTACTACGTTTGAAATTCGATGTGATTGTCGAAAAATAATTTATTGTATTATTTTGGGATATTTTTATGCAATTACCGATATTTTCTCCGAGTCCCATCGGGTGATACAATAAATTTGGCCTGCCCGACCATGAACTGCACAAAATGCGTCCTGATGCCAGGGCTGATCGAAGAAGATTATTTTGTGAATCCCAATCCCCGAAGTAGCTTCCAAAAAGCATGGTGAAGGTAGAATTGACGCTAGTTGAATTATATTCACTTGAAGAAATTATACCTTGGGCACTTATGAACGTTCCAGGCCCTGCGCCATAACTCCACAAGTAGTCATTATTCATTAAAACGGAACTATAATCACCATCTACAACATTTGTTTTACCTACAATAGGGGCAAATGATATGTAACCGCCTGCAGCAAACCCCTCCCCGTATCCTAAAAAATTATCCTCTACGAGCGCAGCGTTTAATGGAATGTAAAGATGGGTTTTGAATTCGTGTAGCTTCGTTAGGTATGAAGACATCAGTTCAGTTTCGGATGAGGAGAATAGGGGGAGGTCGTGAAAGTCTACCCTTGAGACTTCAAGTTCGACATTTTGAACGATTAATTGATCAAATTTCCCATCACCTGGGATGTTATGATTTCGAACTGAGTTAGCGGATGTAATATTTATCAAACTGTCAGACCACACTCCGTCCATGTCTCCATAATATACATCTGCAGGCCAGGCGCCTTGGTGATCTGAATGACCGTCAAGATTCATATTTCCAGAATAAGGGACAGGCACATGGCCGAGGAGAAAAATGCTTTTCACACGTTGCGGAGCCAGATTGTATTCTGCCTCAATTAGCGACTTTACGTTAGATGAAGTTTCATTTCTGTTAACTACAATTGGATGAACAAACCAACCATCTCCTTCGATATCCGATATAAGTGTGTCTATTTTTTGTTGCAAAGAAGGCAAAAAATAGTCGTCTATGACAAGAATAAGAATTCCGGGATCGTGGTTTATATCTGTATCTATTCCCGCTAAGACATAACCGTAGCCAGTTGTATTGCTATTTCGAATAATGCGGTACTCATATTTTTGTCCAATCGAAACAGTATTATCGGTATATTCGGTCGCTGTACCCGGAAGTGTAGCCAGTAAACTGCTCCAAGATTGTGACCCATAGTCTCGCCTAAATAAGCTGTATTGATTGGCCTGTGGGTAACTTCCCCAAGATAATTTGATTGCGCTATTTGCATTCGTTATTTCTGCATCCAACAGAACAGCGTACTGTTGTGAAAATGACTGTGAAAAGCAATTTAAGTGTGAGGTTAAAAAAAGTAATAAAATAATTATTTTCATTCCTTCT
>Ga0194110_10007969_pt1 | contig 12094 bp, 11 predicted proteins | sample TA2Kig1200mmetaG_FD_146192 | JGI IMG/M metagenome (GOLD analysis project Ga0194110, IMG submission 146192) | Freshwater microbial communities from Lake Tanganyika, Tanzania - TA2015032 Kigoma Deep Cast 1200m | ecosystem: Environmental > Aquatic > Freshwater > Lake | place: Tanzania: Lake... | reverse complement strand
CCCGCGAAGTCGAAAATGGAATTCGGAAGTTGGACATGCGCGGTCCGTGCTCTTCACGACGGCATTTTCTCGCGGCTCAGTCGTTGGGTCTCGGTTCGGTTGCGCTGACGTGGCTCATGCGGCAACAAGGTTTGTTCGCCGAAACGGTGCGGCCGGAACTCGAGAAGAAGACTTACGACCTCTTGCCGAAGCCGGCCCCGAGTGAACCCAAAGCACGAGCGATGATCTCGCTCTTCATGCAGGGTGGCCCGAGCCACATTGACCTGTGCGATCCGAAACCCGTGCTCAATCAGCTCGACGGCCAGAAGTTTCCCGGCGACATCAAATACGACAACGCGGCCGAGGCGAGTTCGCGAGTGCTTGGCTGTCCATGGCGATTTCGCAAGCACGGTGACTGCGGCATGGACTTTTCGGAGCTGCTGCCGCACTTCGGCGAGATCGCCGACGACATCACGCTGATCCGCTCGATGACCACTGGTGTGAACAATCACGGCGAGTCGTTGTACGCACTCAGTACCGGCCGCACGCAAGCGGGCCGGCCTTCACTGGGAAGCTGGTTGACCTACGGACTCGGCACTGAAAGCCAAGATTTGCCGGCGTATGTCGTGCTGACCGACCCGGGCGGCTTGCCGGTGCTGGGAACTCACAACTGGTCGAACGGTTGGCTGCCGGCGCTGCACCAAGGGACCGTCGTTCGCTCTCGCGAGCCGCGAATTCTCAATCTCGATCCGCCACCGCAGTTCAAGGGGCTGCCGCAAGAACGCTACCTCGAATTCGTGTCGAAGCTGAATCGCGAGCACCTCGCACGACATCCGGGGGAGACCGACCTCGAAGCTCGCATCGCATCGTACGAGCTGGCCGCGCGAATGCAGACGTCGGCGAAAGAGGCGCTCGACCTGTCGCAGGAAACCGAGGCGACTCAAAAGCTGTACGGTCTCGACAACGAGAAGACACGCGACTTCGGTACCCGTTGCCTGCTCGCGAGGCGGTTGATCGAACGCGGTGTGCGATTCGTCTCGGTCTACTCGTATGCGCAAATGTGGGATCATCACGGAGCCTTACGCAGTGCATTGCCTCAAGCCTGTCTGCGCATCGATCAGCCGTGCGCCGCGCTGGTCAAAGACCTTAAGCAGCGCGGACTACTCGACTCGACCGTCGTACATTGGGGAGGCGAAATGGGGCGGTTGCCGGTCATCCAAAATGACACTGGTCCGGATCGCGTCGGCCGAGATCACAACACCTTCGGCTTCTCCTCCTGGTTCGCCGGTGGCGGTTTCAAAGCCGGTCACACTCATGGAGCGACCGACGAGTTCGGTCATCGCGCCGTCGAGGGGACGGTCACGCATCACGACTACCACGCGACGTTGCTGCATTTGTTCGGACTCGACCCGAAGAAGTTGACGTTCATTCGCAACGCCGCGCCGCAATCGCTGATCGATGCCAATGCCACGGCGCGAGTCGTCAACGAAGTGCTGGCGTGAGGTCTCGGTCCATGTCCAGCAAGACATTCAGAACGGATCGTCGCTTGTTGGGAACGTGGCGTTCGGATCGTCGCAAAACAATGGCCGAGTGGGTGTGGCCACGGACCATGAAGCTCGACCGACGCAAATGGTTCGCCGGCCTGTTTGGACATTTGCGAGTGACGTACACGCCGCGACTGTGTGCCTGGACTCTGAAGGAATACAAGGAGCGAGGCCGTTACGAAGTGCTGGGAAGCGACGTGGATTCCGTGGCGATCGTCTTTGCCGGTCAAATTCGACAGATTCACTTCGAAGGGGACCACTACTGGATTTCGCTGGGTCGTAATCGTGAGTGGTTCAAGCGAGTCAAGACGCCAGAACGTCAGGCCGCAGCGCGGCGCTCTTGAGCGGCCTCCGGCAGATCCACCAGCGAGTGAATGTTGCCGCTCACCGGCGATGCCGCGAATCGACCATCTTGCTTGCAGATCTCGACGGGCAATCCGCCGATCGGGTTGAGCATCGTCGAGACAACTCGACCGGTGATCTCGGCGCCGTCAGTGACGCTCAACCGATACCGCCGCAGAATGCGCGGCAGGATGGTCTTCATGGTCATCAGAGCCAAAGGCGCGCCGAGGCACAGTCGCGGGCCGGCTCCAAACGGCAAGTACTCGTAGGGAGACGGGGCAATCGTCAGCCAGCGATCCGGATCGAACGTCTCCGGATTTGGAAACAGGTCCGGTCGATGTTGTGTCATGAATTGGCTGAAGATGATCACCGTGTTTCGCGGCAATGACAGCGGCCCCAGTTCCATCGGGACGGCATTGCTGCGCTGCGAGTAACTCGAAGCTGGCAGCACACGCATGCTTTCGCGAAGCACTCGGTCCAGCAGCAAACCCTTGCCGCCATCGAATGCCGCCAGCGGTTCGTCGTATACGCCGGCGAGCAGTTCGCGAAAGAGTGAACTCATCACCTCGGGATGCTGAGCCAACAAGAACAGAGTCCAACCCAGCGTCAGCGCCGAAGTCATGTGGGCCGCTCCAAACAGCACCGCGACGTGCCCGACGAGTTGTTCGTTCGAGACTCCGCCGGTTTGATCGTGACCTCGGATGAGTTGCGACAACAAGTCTGAGCCAAGTCTGCCCGCCTCGCGCCGGAAGCGAATCAGATCGAGAATCCGTGACTCCAACCGTTCTGCCAGAGCCAGCAATTCCTCGTAGCGCGGCATGAAATCTTCCGTCGGTAGAAATGCGCCGAGACTGAGGTGATGGTTTACCTCGACCCACGGGTCGAGCATTTCGCCAATCTCCAACGCGATCTCCATTTGATCCGCACCGAATAAGATTGAGCTGGTGATCCTCCGCATGAGTACAGTCATCTCTTGGGACAGATCCAGCGTTGCGCCGGGCTGCCAAGCATCAAGCATTTCGTCCGTCATCGAGGAAATCGTGTCGTGGTAAACACCGATCGTCCGCTTCTCGAACGGAGCGGCGACCATTCGCCGTTGTTGCTTGTGTTCGTCGCCGTTCATCGTCAGCAATCCGCTTGTCAGTCGACGCAGCGCCGACTTTTTCGGACCGCGAAGCGCGAAGAACCGCGAATGGAACAACTTCGAGTCGCTGAGAACTTGATGGTTCAGCTCTGGGCTGAAGATGAACACAAGCTGTTGCTCGGATTCGCGCAGAGCGGCGAGATCACCGTGTTCTCGATGCAGCTTTCGCATGCACCCAATCGGGTCGGCGACAAAATCATGCAGCCGTCCGTCCGTAATTGGAGGATTCCCCGTCCAGAGGTTGATGTCGGAAGTCGGTCGATTCATGAGGTCGGTCTTTCTCATCCCTGAACTACAGAACTGCAATCTGTATCTCGTTATAGGACTTTACCGCTAGACGAATTCGGCAGAATTCTTCGTCTTGCCTCGGCAAAACCGATTGGCCTAAAACCCGCAGCGGCTGGGGGTTCGTTTTTGGAAACTCCATGGCGGATCAATCCTCGAAACTTTTCCACGGATGGACGTTGTCATGATGAAAATCAGCTGGCGGCTTGGAAGCTGGATGCTGGTGGCCACGATACTTTCGGGGTGTGGAGGCGATTCAGGTTCTAAGCCACACGCCGAAAAAAAACTTGATACGACAACTCGTCAGGCATCACCGGCGTTGGCGATGAACGATGACGAGACGCCTGAAACGGGCGGAGTTGTACCCACCTCCGCAATTGGTGAGCCAAGCCAGAAATCGGATGTGGACGAAGATGAAACCAGGATCGCCGCGCCGGAAAAAAACTCTCCAGAATGGTTCATCCTGCAAATCACGCGACTCAAGTTGCGGCCGCTTGGAGATGAAGTCGACGCCTTCTCGCAATCACCTGACAAACAGGCTGAGTTGCGACGTGAACGGAATGAGCAGTTGGTCAACCTCGCCACCGAGGCAATTGCTCGAACTCACAAAAACAAGACAGAAGCTGGCCAGCGAGTTTTCGACTTGGCAGTCCATCATCTCTTGGAAGCCGAATTGCAGTTGGCTCTCACGGGGGACAAAGAACACATCGATGCAATTTACGAACATGCGAGTTCGTTGTACGAACGCGATCCCAAATCGAAAGCCGCCATCGAAGCGGGGCAAGTTCTGATTTCGTTCGCGCGGTTAAACGCTCAGCGGTTTGGTCAACAAGAACCAAAATGGCTCGAGGAGTACGGCCGGCTGGCGAGACAATTTGCCAAGAGCTTTCCACAAGAAGAACGGCAGGCAATCCCGATTCTGCTCGCTGCCGGCCAGAGCTGTGAATTCCACGGTCTGACAACGGATGCCATCCAGTCTTATGCGACTATTCAGGAACAGTTTCCGGAAAATCCGGCAGTAGATCGTGTCACCGCCATCTTGCGACGACTCAACCTGAAGGGTCGCCCCATCGAGCTCGCCGGTCCCACGCTTGGCGGCGGCTACGTCAATGCCGCCGAGATGACTGGCAAACCGATGCTAGTTGTGTTCTGGACAACACAAGCTCAGCCATTCGTGAGGCAGTTGCCGCACCTGCGGGAATTGCTCGGCCAGATTAACTCAGAACGATTGAATGTTGTGAGTGTGAATCTGGATGACGATGACAACGAATCCGCCATTCAGACCTTTCTGGAAACCAATGGCTTGAATTGGCAAACGATCTTTCAAACGGACGCTGAAAAGCGAGGCTGGAATAATCCTGTGGCGACGTACTACGGGATCCAATCAGTGCCGCTGTTTTGGGTAGTTTCTGCCAAGGGGACCGTTGTCGATGCTTCCAACAACGTCCAACAGATTGAGCCACTACTCCGGAAGCTCATGATTTCCAGGCAGACTCCCCAGAGCGAGCAGAAGTGACCAATCCGGCACAGCACACAACCGCACCAACGGGTCTGTCAGTGTGGGTAATGTTTTATTGTGGATCGAGTTTCGTGCGAGCGGTTGGCTGGCGTGCATCGAACCTAGATCCTCCGGATCACGCCGATCACCATGCCGAGGATGTTAATGTTGTTTGTGCAGGTGGATTTCTTAGGCGTACTGATTGATTCCAATCGAACGCGGTTTCCATCCTGGAAGAATTTTTTGTAGTGCGTTTCCTTGTTGTCGATGACCGCGATCACACGATCGCCATCTCGGTAGAATTGTTGCATCCGACAGAGCAAAAAGTCGCCCTTGACGATGTGTTCATCGACCATCGAATCATCTGCCGCACGGTAGAGAAAATGGTCACCCGAACCCAACAAATCCATGAAGTCAATCTGCTCGTTGTCCTTGTTCTCTCTCAGCCGAGTTCCTTGGCCAAACTGGCCTCGGAGATCAACCGCAGTCTTTCGTTGTGGTTTGTCCGACAACTGGATTGCGCGCGAGAGATTTGGTTCTCGGGTAATCAGCCCTTTTTTTTCAAGTGCCCTCAGATGGCACATCACGCCGTTCGGTGATTTGATGCCAAATTCTTCACCGATTTCACGCACCGTCGGACCATAGCCGCGGTTCATGATGTTGTCTTTCACGAACTCGTAGATCTCTCGTTGGCGTGGAGTGAGATGTGAAGTCTTCACCATCAATACGTTAGCCATGCACAGCTTCCTTGGTTTGTAGTGTTTCACATAATGGTGAAAAACGGTGAGGCACTACTGTCTTTGAACACTACGCACAGACCGGTAGAAAAATACCTGGACAGAACGATTGATATACGGCTATTACCATCCTGACTCTTCGTTACGAAGTTTTCCAGCCTCTCCCAAATACGGTTTACCGTGGGTGGTCCGCGTGAGGTGGAGTTCGTCAGCCCGCTCGGCGAGTCGCGTAAGTCCCAGTGGGGCGGCTTCACCGGCGAATGAACCGGCAATTGTCGTTGTGCGGAAGCTCATGCGGTCGATCGCTCATTCCAATTGAATTTGGAGGAGCGAGGCGGGGTCAAACATTTCGATGGAGTACTATCCCGCGCGTGCAGCAGCGTCTGCCTGATATTGATTCAGCTTGTTGTACAGCGTCTTAAGCGCGATCCCCAGCTCGGAGGCGGCCTTTGGTTTGTCTCCGTTGTGTCGCGCGAGCGCGGAGAAAATCAATTCCTTTTCCATGGCCTGGATCGTTGTGGGCTTCGCTGTGGCAAGCGTTGTTCCGAAGCCCATTTCGAGTTCGTCACGTTGGAATTCCAGTGGACGTCGTCGATTGAGGCTTCCGGGAAGATCATCAGGAGAGAGAACGCTGCCGTTGGACAGGATGACGGCATGCTCCAGAGAATTGGCCAATTCGCGGATGTTGCCTGGCCATTCGTGCCTCGACAAGACCTCCAAAACTTCGTGCGACAGAAAGCCCTCTGGAACTCGGCGTCCCTTGAGATGCCGAACCAAAAGTGCATGAGCGAGTGCAGGGAGATCTTCCTTTCGATCACGCAATGCCGGCAGAGAAACCTCAAAAGTGTTGATGCGAAAGTAGAGGTCTTCACGGAATGTCCCTGCAGCGATCATGTCCGTGAGTGGTCGATTTGTTGCGCAGACGATGCGCACATCGACATGAAACGCCTCGTTCTCGCCCACTCGGCGGACTTCGCCGGACTCCAGAAACCGCAGCAGCTTGACCTGCATCGCCTTGTCCAGTTCGCCAAGTTCGTCGAGAAACAATGTACCGCCATCGGCGACTTCGAGCAGTCCTTTGCGGGCGGTGTCGGCCCCGGTGAACGCTCCTTTGCGATGTCCGAAGAACTCACTTTCGACAAGTTGTTCTGATAATGCTCCGCAGTTGACCGCAACGAACGGCATTGAGGATCTTGGACTGAGATCGTGAATGCGCCGAGCAACCAATTCCTTGCCGGTTCCGGTTTCTCCCAGAATTAGCACGCTGGAGTCGGTCGGAGCGATCTTGTCGGTGAGCCGTTTGACGCGTTGCATTGCGAGGGAATCGCCGACCAATTCCGAACCGCCTTGCACGGCTCGAAGCGTCTTTTCCAAGGCGATGGTCTTGTTCATCAAATTGCGGTGGTCGGCAACGCGCAGCAACAAGCCGTCGAGGTCGAACAGGCTGCAAGGCTTGGGGAGGAAATCAAAGACCCGCATTCGCAGACCCTGGATCGCGGCGTCCATGCTGCCGTGAGCGGTATGGATGATCGCTAGCGTGTCTGGCGCGAGTTCTTGCATCCGAGCCACCACGTCCCAACCGGTCAGTCCAGGCATTTGCAGATCGATGATCGCACAATCGAACGACTTCTCGGACAATGTTTTCAGTGCCGAGGCTCCATCCTCGCAAACAATGACATCGTGTCCGCGAGCCGGCAGTTCGACCGCCATGATTTGGCGGATGAGCGGTTCGTCGTCCACGAACAACACACGCAATTTGCAGCACGAGGCAGCGCTCAAGGCTCGACTCCCGACTCCATTCGGTGAGGCTTCCCGCAAAGTGCTGCGGGACAGCGTGGTTTCAGTCCGTTTCGACATTCCGTGTCACGGAAGGTGGGGGTTGATAGCAGATTCACACAAGGCAGGCAACGGGGGTTGACGAGGTGAACTCAGGCCACTTTTTGCTGAGAATTTGCGACGCGTGGCAGGCTTAGACGAAACGTACTGCCGCAGCCAGAACCGGCGCTGGCTGCCGCGAGACGGCCGCCGTGTTCGGTGACAATGCGATGGCAGATCGGCAAGCCCAATCCTGTCCCTTGCCCCGTCGGTTTCGTAGTGAAAAACGGGTCAAAGATTCTGCGAAGGACATCTGCTGACATGCCGCACCCGGTGTCTTGAAATTCCAATTCGACATGGTCGGTGAATTCGTTTAAACGGATTTCCAAGCGTCCAGCAACCGTGGATGAGGATTCCGAATTCGACAGGCTTGCCAGACTGGATCCCGAGAGACGCGGACGGCGATTGACTTGTCGAGTGGCATCTTCGATCGCGTCCAGGCCGTTTGCGACAAGGTTCAGTACAACTTGCTTGATTTCATTGCCGTTGACTTCCAGCACGCAAGGTTCGGAGCGGTCGAATACGATTTCACACTCGCGGTACTTGCTCATCGCGCGGACGAGGTGCATCACCTCGTGGATGATCTGCGTGAGATCCTGATTGGCTCGCAGGCCATCGCCGCCCCGTGCAAAGTCGAGAAGCTTAGCTGTGATTTGCTGACAGCGAGACGATTCGCATTGGATCATCTTCAAGTAGTTTTCGACAAACGCGGCGTTCTGCGGCGAGACATTGCCGAACAAGGTGGCGAATCGAGTCAGCAGCGACTCACTCGTCCAGCGGATCGCAGTCAGTGGGTTGTTGAGTTCGTGAGCAATTCCGGCCGAGAGAAAGCCCAATCCGGCGAGTCGCTCTTGTCGAGTCAGTTGCTCGGCCAGTTCCCGGGCATCTCGCTCCAGCTTGTCGCGAGTCTCGACGAAGCGGTCAGTCATGCGATTGAACGAATCCGCCAGTTCGGCAAATTCATCGCGAGTGTCCAGCCGCACTCGGTAATCGAATTTTCCTTGAGCGACTCGATGAGTTCCTTCAAGCAGCTTTTTCCACGGCCGCGAAATCCAACGTCTTCCGGCGAACAAGCCGACAACCAACAACATCACCACCAACCCCGTCGAAATTGAGACCCACCACAGGCTGGCTCGATAAGTCTGACGTGACGTCACGAGCAATTGCGGCAGGCTGGTGCCGAAATCAGGAATTCCAGCCGCGATGTCCTGCAAAGCATTGACCTGATTTCGGAGCGAAGTCCTGGCCTTGTTGGTTTGTTTTGGATCGAGGAGCAGGCGTTGTTCGCGACGCATTTCTCCCAAACGATGATCAATTTCCCAAAGTCGCTCCTGAGCCAGATCGCGAGCAGCGGCGAATCCAGGCTGCGACGGTAACCTCGCTAGTTTTGTCGTGGCTTCGCCGGTGCGCACTTCCGCGTTGGCCAATCGGTCTTGGAAGAGCCATTGTCGCGCCGCACATCCGTCGGTGTCATCTGGCAGTCTGGCCTGCAGAGGTTCCAGCATCGCTGCAAACGCTTCGATCAACTCGCGCCGCTGCGGAATGCTGTTCAAATGGCGATCCAGATCACTGACGACATCGCGATATGAGAGGATGGCCCAGAGACTGCTGATGGTCAAAGTGCCGACGATCGTCAGCACCAACCCCACACCGATCAGCATTTTGCCTTTGAGGGTAAACATCGCGGTCGTCGATCCCTGACGATCTGGCTCCGGTCACAGGCGGAAATTGTAGCGGATGCTTCCGTGGTGTTCGACAGCAATTCACAAAAATGGCCCTCTGAGATGGAGTCAACGAGTCCGATCACAACTGGTTGTTGACTTCAGGCGATGCGGACGTGGAGCGTTGAAAGCGCTACAGCGCGAATGACACGCCGGACCTGTGGAAGACCGGCGAGCAGCCTGTCGGTTCGATGAAGGACGCGGTTGGATTGTTGACTGATTATCTCATCGAGATGGAAGCCGAAGACGAGGTCGGATTGTCGATCTACACGCATACGAACTCCACGGGAGCGATTCTGGAGTATGGCGTGAGCAAGAATCGTGGCCAGATCCAATCGACGACTCAGTAACGTCGAGCGGAGCACTACAAGTCGGAAAGGAACATCTCGGCCGGCATGAAAATCGGACGAGATGAATTGGTCGCGCATGCTTGCCCACGAACTGTACGCTTGATCGTGCTGATAACTGACGGCGTTCCCAATGAACCCACAAGCTCCTCCGCCGCAAATGATGCCGACATCTCGGAAGCCAACGCCGCCAAGTTCAAGATTCTCGCGATCAGCCCAGGATCTGACAGGGACACTTCGCTGATGCAACAAGTCGCCGACATCACAGGGAGCGAGCACTTCGACATCCCCGGAGGCTCCACCGTCGTGGCAGTTCGGGATCAGTTGAAAATCGTGTTCCGCAAGATCGCCAATAGCCGCGTGCTGAAGCTGATCGCCGATCGATAGTGCGAAGCCGCGCTTTGAAGTGAACATTTCCGTTTGAGAATCACTTCCCTTGGCGGCCGATCCACTTCTTCCAATCCCGTTCAAGCGTATCAATTTCGCCAAACGTGGATTGAAATTCGCGCAGACGGTCGTCTGGAGAGTCGGCGATCAGGCGCGGTTTCCGTTGGATCGACTTCAAATAGCCCACGGCATCGTCGCGGCGTGTCTTGAGCAGAAAAAAGGTCAGGGCCCAGGACTCGGAGTACGCGGCCCGTGCCTGATTGGCATTCAGGAAACTCATGTCCGATTGAATCAGGTCTGTCAGCGGCAGAAACTCGCGCGGTCCCCGAACAGTTTCGCGGAAGTCTTTCAGTCGCGGAGCGTTCACACGGCCGATCGTTTTCCAGCCAGTGCGGCTATCGAGGTCGGGCACCTCGAAGAACATCGCCATCCCTTCCGTCAGCCAGCGCGGGTTGTCGGTGTATCGAGTATGCAATCCGCAGTTGAAGGCCAGTTGATGCGTCGCCTCGTGGACCATCGTCGCGACGTTGAACGATGAGGCTTCGAGCTTCCGTCGAACGTCTCCCGCCGTCTTGACCGGAGTCGAGTTTGGACCGGCGGTCAAATCAAACAGGATGATCCGATTGGTGGGTTCGGAAAAATATCCCGGAGCCTGCGCCGCATCAGCGCGGTCATGCTTCGTCGCAAATTCGGCGTATTCCGTGCGATCTTTGAGCACTACTGCCCCCAACGGAAACTCCGGCTCGCGCAGTTCGAGGCCGGCATCTTTCCAGTAGCTTTGGAAAGCATCGTGCAGGCGTTCGAAGAGCGATCCGCACCACTCGGCGTAAACGCGACCGGCAGTCGAGCAGACGACGAAGTGTCTCGTGACGACGACTTGTGTCGGCGTCTTGATGCCGAACTCGGCCACCTCGCGCACAAGCTGTTCGCCGAACTGTTCCGCGCTCACGGGCTGGAAGGGATCTTCGGTCGCCTCGCGCTTCTGAAGCTGCTTGGGAGTCACGTTCCACAACCGGCCATCGCGCCCTTCCAGCAGCAGTCCGCCATCCTGCGCTTCCAACAGCACGCGCGACTCGATCGTGCGTGAGACGGACTTCACGTCGGTGAAGGTGACGAGCTGCATTCGTGGTGCCGGAGGGTCATCGCCGTCGGCAAGATTCACCGTGAACGTGGCGATCACGCAGAATGCCGAAATCAGGAGCCGCAAGGCTCTCCGAGGGATGGCTTTTGGATTGTGCCGCGACATGATCGAGCCTCTGTTGATCACGGCACTCTCGCGGAGCACCGTCAGCACTGCAAGGCGGCTTTCTGTCATACGAACCCATAGCGTCAGCGAAGGCGCAGGCTTCACAGGCGACCGATCATGGAAGTCACGGTTGGCGAGCACTCGCCCCTGCTGGCGCTTCGGGGTAGTGTCCGTCTTCCAGGATTTGCGATTGTCCGTTCCGAACGCACCACGAAAGCTGCCCATGAAGTCCTCTCCGTCCGACGATACGAAACATGCTGCCAAGCGAACTCAGCCGAATGCGCTGGGTTTGGAAACCAGTCCCTATCTGCTGCAACATGCCCTCAATCCGGTCGACTGGTTCCCGTGGGGAGACGAAGCGTTGTCGCGGGCGAAGCAACGCAATAAGCCGATCTTCCTGTCGATCGGCTACAGCGCGTGTCACTGGTGCCATGTAATGGAGCATGAGAGCTTCGAGAACTCCGAGATTGCGGCGCTGATGAACGACCTCTTCGTCTGCATTAAAGTCGATCGGGAAGAGCGGCCGGATCTCGACCAGATTTACATGTCCGCCGTGCAGATGCTGACAGGCCGAGGGGGCTGGCCGATGTCGGTGTTTCTGACATCCGACCAGCGGCCGTTCTACGGCGGAACGTACTGGCCGCCGACATCGCGAATGGGGATGCCGGGCTTTCGAGACATCCTGATTGGCGTGTCCGAGGCTTGGCAGAATCGTCGCGAGGATGTCCTTCGCAGTGCGGATGAACTGACTGGCGAAGTTGTGCGAGCCGCGCGCGAATCATTGCCGCGCTCCGGTCTGAGCCTCGCCACGCTGCGCGGCGCGATGGGGCAATTCCTGCAACGAGTCGATTGGCAGCAGGGGGGGTTCGGCGGTGCTCCGAAGTTTCCACACCCAATGGATCTGCGCGTGCTGCTACGCTGCTGGCAGCGGTTCGGCGAGCAAGAGGCTCTGGATGCCGTGCGATTGACGCTCGACAAGATGGCGAACG